>Ga0209373_10000364_pt1:2500-79252 | contig 79252 bp, 64 predicted proteins | sample Higcelweek5metaG_FD_187173 | JGI IMG/M metagenome (GOLD analysis project Ga0209373, IMG submission 187173) | Freshwater pond sediment microbial communities from the University of Edinburgh, under environmental carbon perturbations - High... | ecosystem: Environmental > Aquatic >...
CTAATGACCGATAGTGAAGCAGTACCGTGAGGGAAAGGTGAAAAGAACCCCGGGAGGGGAGTGAAAAAGAACCTGAAACCCTGTGCTTACAAACTGTCAAAGGACGTTAAAGTCTGATGGCGTACTTTTTGTAGAACGGTCCGGCGAGTATTTGTATGTAGCAAGGTTAAGGTGCTAAGCACCGTAGCCGAAGGGAAACCGAGTGTTAATAGCGCGAAAAGTTGCATGTAAATGACCCGAAACCGGGTGACCTACCCATGTCCAGGATGAAGCGGGAGTAAAATCTCGTGGAGGTCCGAACCCACTAATGTTGAAAAATTAGGGGATGAGGTGTGGGTAGCGGAGAAATTCCAATCGAACCCGGATATAGCTGGTTCTCCTCGAAATAGCTTTAGGGCTAGCCTTGTATTAGTATAGCGGAGGTAAAGCACTGAATGGGCTAGGGGCCTTCACGGGTTACCGAACTCTATCAAACTCTGAATGCCGCATATATGATGTACAGGAGTCAGACTGTGTGAGATAAGTTTCACAGTCAAAAGGGAAACAGCCCAGACCCACAGCTAAGGTCCCAAAATAGATTTAAGTGGAAAAGGATGTTCGATTGCTTAGACAACCAGGATGTTGGCTTAGAAGCAGCCACACATTAAAAGAGTGCGTAATAGCTCACTGGTCGAGTGATTGGGCGCCGAAAATTCAACGGGGCTAAAATTTATACCGAAGCTTGGGATTGTACACTTAAGTGTACAGTGGTAGAGGAGCGTTGTGTAGTAGGGCGAAGCGATACTGTAAAGAATCGTGGACGAGGCACAAGTGAGAATGCCGGAATGAGTAGCGAGAATTATGTGAGAATCATAATGGTCGAAAACCTAAGGTTTCTTGAGGAAGGTTCGTCCGCTCAAGGTAAGCCGGGAGCTAAGGCGAGGCCGAAAGGCGTAGTCGATGCACATACTGTGGAAATTCAGTAGCCACCGAAGTTGTCATCAATTGGGGACGCAGGGAGATAATTCATCCATACCGTTGGTTGTGTATGGCCTGAAAAGGGGAGCGAAATTTAAGTAGCGAAGTGAATGATTCTGCACTGACGAGAAAAGCCAATTGACTTTGGACCAGGTGCCCGTACCGTAAACCGACACAGGTGGGTGAGGAGAGAATCCTAAGACCAGCGGGAGAAGTGTTGTTAAGGAACTCGGCAAAATGACCCCGTAACTTCGGGATAAGGGGAGCTTAAGAAATTAAGCCGCAGAGAATAGGTCCAAGCGACTGTTTACCAAAAACACAGGTCTATGCTAAGTCGAAAGACGATGTATATGGGCTGACGCCTGCCCGGTGCTGGAAGGTTAAGAGGAGAGGTTAGCGCAAGCGAAGCTTTGAATTTAAGCCCCAGTAAACGGCGGCCGTAACTATAACGGTCCTAAGGTAGCGAAATTCCTTGTCAGGTAAGTTCTGACCCGCACGAATGGCGTAACGATTTGGACGCTGTCTCGACAACACACCCGGCGAAATTGTAGTACTGGTAAAGATGCCAGTTACCCGCGACAAGACGGAAAGACCCCATGGAGCTTTACTGCAGCTTGATATTGGATTTCGGTATCGCATGTACAGGATAGGTGGGAGACTGAGAAGCTGGGACGCTAGTCTCGGTGGAGTCAACCTTGGGATACCACTCTTGTGATACTGGAATTCTAACCAACACCCATGAATCTGGGTGGGGGACACTGTCAGGTGGGCAGTTTGACTGGGGCGGTCGCCTCCCAAAATGTAACGGAGGCGCTCAAAGGTTAGCTCAGCACGGTCGGAAATCGTGCTAAGAGTGTAAACGCATAAGCTAGCCTAACTGCGAGACATACAGGTCGAGCAGTAACGAAAGTTGGAGTTAGTGATCCGGCGGTATGAGAGTGGAATTGCCGTCGCTCAACGGATAAAAGCTACCCTGGGGATAACAGGCTTATCTCCCCCAAGAGTCCACATCGACGGGGAGGTTTGGCACCTCGATGTCGGCTCATCGCATCCTGGAGCTGTATTCGGTTCCAAGGGTTGGGCTGTTCGCCCATTAAAGCGGTACGCGAGCTGGGTTCAGAACGTCGTGAGACAGTTCGGTCCCTATCTGTCGCGGGCGCAGGAAATTTGAAGGGAGCTGTCCTTAGTACGAGAGGACCGGGATGGACGTACCTATGGTGCACCAGTTGTTCTGCCAAGAGCATAGCTGGGTAGCCAAGTACGGACGGGATAAACGCTGAAAGCATCTAAGCGTGAAGCCCCCCCTAAGATAAGATTTCCCATTGCTTAGCAAGTAAGGCCCCACGTAGACTATGTGGTTGATAGGTCAAAGGTGTAAGTGCAGTGATGTATTTAGCTGATTGATACTAATAGGCCGAGGACTTGACCTAATGATAACGGAAGACATATATATCTTAGTAATATGTGTAAGTAAGTTATCGAAGTCAATGTGTATTTTAATTATATGAGTAAAAACGAGGTAACTACGATTTTTTGCATTGTTGAGTTGACAAAACTCACTTAATTGTTTGTGCGATATGTATTTATATATATATCGAACCAACAATCTATTTGGTGATTATAGCGAAGAGGTTCCACCCGTTCCCATTCCGAACACGGTAGTTAAGCTCTTCTGCGCTGATGATACTTGGCGGGCAGCTGCCTGGGAAAGTAGGTCGTCGCCAAAATAAAGAAAAGGACAATGAGGTTTTTACCTTATTGTCCTTTTCTTTATTTACAATACGCACATCATATCGTAGAATTTGACAGTTAAATATTTGAGGTATCATAGCTGTAAATATTTCCGGGTTAAGTGTATTTGAAGATATATTATGAAGGAGCATGTAGCTTCAGATAAAAATGCACATATCAATTATATTTTAATGGTAGTGTATGAGTTAATTTTGACATGTCTATTTTATTTATTATAACTAAATTTGTGAAAATTTATGTTGAAAATTCCTAAGATATGTGATATTATTTTAAGAATAGGAAAAATATACGAGGTGAAGGTATGAAAAAAGTAGCTGTTCTTGGTTTCGGCACGGTTGGCACCGGTGTTGTGGAGGTTATAAGCTCTAATGATTTTACAAAAAAAGCAGGCGAGGCAATAGCTGTTAAGGCTATTTTAGATATCAGAGAATTTCCGGGAAACCCATTTGCACATTTGGTAACAAGTGATTATGATAAAATTTTAAATGACAGTGAAATAGAGATTATTATAGAAACAATGGGTGGTTTAAAGCCTGCATATGAATTTACCAAACGTGCTTTGGAAGCCGGAAAAAGTGTTGTTACGTCAAATAAAGAATTGGTTTCAACCCACGGGGCGGAGCTTTTGAAGATTGCAAAGGAAAATAACGTGAATTATTTGTTCGAGGCAAGTGTGGGCGGTGGTATTCCGATAATTAGACCAATTAACAACTGTCTTGCGGCTAATGATATTACAGAAATTATTGGTATATTAAATGGCACTACAAATTACATTCTGACAAAAATGATTAGAGATGGAGAATCCTTTGAAAATGCGCTTGCCGATGCACAGCAAAAAGGCTATGCCGAGCGTAACCCTGCGGCTGATGTTGAAGGGCATGATACATGCAGAAAAATAGCGATACTTTCTTCCTTGGCATATGGAAAGCATATTGACAGCACAGAAATAAAGACAGAGGGAATTACCAAAATTACATTGAAGGACGTTGAATATGCAAATTCGGCAGGATATTCCATTAAGCTTGTTGGGCAAAGCAAGAAGCTTGATGATAAGGTTTATGCAAAGGTAGCACCACTTATGCTGCCAAGAGGGCATGCACTTTCGGATGTTGCTGATGTGTTCAACGCTATTTTAGTTAAGGGAAGCGCAACAGGAGACGTTATGTTTTATGGTAAGGGTGCCGGCAAGTTCCCAACAGCTTCTGCCGTTGTTGCGGATGTTATTGATATCGTTAAGCATAAAGGTTACGGCGCACCATTTTGGGAAGAAGGCGGAGTTCTTATAAATGATAATCCGGATAAAATTAAGCTTTATGTAAGATTATCCGCTTGCGATAAGGAAAAGGTCGCTAAAATTTTCGGAAAGATAAATATTATAGAAAGTCCTGATGATGAATTTGTTTTCATTACCGATTACGCATACGAGGCACAGCTCAATGCTTTGATAGATACAGTGGCTCAGCAGTTTACTGTTGAAAGTGTTATACAAGTATTATAAAAGCGGAGGTAAGGATGGTAACAGTTAAGATACCTGCTACAAGCGCTAACTTAGGCAGTGGCTTTGACACAATCGGTATTGCGTTGCAAATTTATAATACGGTGGCAGCAGAAGAAATTGAAGAAGGCTTGGTTATTGACATATTGGACGAATCCAGTCAATATCTGCCTCATGATACGAGAAACTTGGTTTATCGAGCGATGAAGGCTGTTTTTGAAAGAACAGGGCATGATGTAAAAGGTCTGCACATAATACAAAATAATTCTATACCGGTTACCCGTGGCTTGGGAAGCAGCAGCTCCAGCATTGTGGGCGGGCTTATAGCAGCAAATGAAATTTGCGGCAGACGCTTAACCAAAGATCAGCTTATTACATTAGCAACACAAATAGAGGGGCATCCCGATAACATTACTCCTGCTATTACAGGCGGAATGGCAATTGCCGTTAAGGGAGAGCAAACATATTATCTTTCTGTTCCCGTTAATGAAGATAAACTTCGCTTTGCGGTTTTTGTTCCAAACTTTACACTACGTACGAAAAAGGCAAGAAGCGTTCTGCCACGAACGATATCTCATTCTGACGGCGTTTTTAACACCAGCAGGGCGGCGCTTTTAGTTGCTTCGATGATTACGGAAAACTATGACAACCTTAAAATTGCACTGCAAGACAGGCTGCACCAGCCATACCGCAGAAAGCTAATTGACGGTGTTGATATTATATTTAAAAAAAGCAGTGATTTTGGTGCATTAGGTGCATATATCAGCGGCGCAGGACCAACGGTTATTGCTATTTTAAAAGCGGAAAATGCATCGCAGTTTGATGAAAATATGCAAAAATTTCTTGAAGGCTCAATGCCGAAATGGAAAATGCAAATAATAAAGCCAGATAATTATGGTGCACAAATAGTTGAAGGAGGTAATTAGCTTTGAGTTTAATAGTTCAAAAATTCGGAGGTAGTTCAGTTGCAAATGCTGAAAAGGTTATAAATGTTGCAAATCGTGTTACCGATGCTTACAAAGCAGGAAATTCTTTGGTGGTGGTAGTTTCGGCACAGGGTGATACAACAGATGATTTTTTAGAAAAAGCTGGGGAGATTAACAATAATCCCTCTAAAAGAGAGATGGACGTTCTTTTGTCCGCAGGTGAGCAGATATCAATGGCATTGCTTGCAATGGCAATTGAGAAAATAGGCTGCCCTGTTATTTCTTTAACGGGCTGGCAGGCAGGCATGAAAACAAACAGCGTTTATGGTTCTGCAAGGATTTCCACAATTCAAACAGAGCGCATTAAGCGAGAGCTTGATATGAAGCGAATTGTTATAGTTGCAGGTTTTCAGGGGATAAATAAATATGATGATATTACAACGCTTGGCAGAGGCGGAAGCGATACGACTGCAGTTGCTTTGGCAGCAGCGCTTCATGCAGATGTTTGCGAAATTTATACAGATGTTGACGGCGTTTATACGGCGGACCCGAGGATTGTTAAAAATGCTAAAAAGTTAGATGATATATCTTATGACGAAATGTTGGAGCTTGCAAGCCTTGGGGCGAATGTATTGCACAACCGCTCTGTGGAAATGGCGCTTAAATATAATGTTAAGCTTGAGGTTAAATCCAGTTTTGACCGTGTAGATGGTACAATAGTTAAGGAGGTAAGTAATGTGGAAAAAATGTTAGTTAGAGGTGTAACAAGGGATAATGATGTGGCGAGAATTTCAATAGTAAATATAGAAGATAAACCGGGCAAGGCTTTTAAAATATTCTCTCTTTTAGCAAAAAAGAACATTAATGTGGACGTTATTTTGCAATCTATCGGCAGAGAAAACACAAAGGATATTACATTTACTGTTTCTAAAAAGCATTTGGAAACAGCCGTTGATGTTATAAATGAAAATTTAGACATAATCGGTGCACAAAGCGTTGATACATCTAAGGAAGTATCAAAGGTTTCAATTGTTGGTGCAGGTATGGTAAGTAATCCGGGCGTTGCGGCGCTTATGTTTGAAGCACTTTACGATGCACATATCAACATTCATATGATTTCTACATCTGAAATTAAAGTGTCTGTTTTGATAGATGAAAAAGATGCTGAAAATGCCGTTCGTGCAATACACGATAAATTCAATTTGCATGAGTGATAAAATAGAGGGACGAAACCCTGTTTTGGAGGCTATTAAGGCAGGGCGTGAGATTGATAAAATTTTGGTTGCAAAGGGCGATGGGAGCATATCTAAAATTGTTCATCTTGCCCTTAGCAATAATATAGTTGTGCAAGAGGTTCAGCGTGAAAAGCTGAACGAAATATCTGAAACTCACAGCCATCAGGGCGTTATCGCCATGGCAGCAATGCACGAATATGCAAGTGTGGAGGATATATTAAATCTTGCAAAATCCAAAGGGGAAGCCCCGTTTATAATAATTTTGGATGAAATTACCGACCCGCACAATTTAGGTTCAATTTTAAGGACAGCAAATGCGGCAGGCGCACATGGTGTTATTATTCCCAAACGCAGAAGCGTGGGGCTAAACAGCACAGTGGCTAAAACTTCTGCAGGCGCAATTGAATATACCTTGGTTGCAAAGGTTTCGAACCTTACTCAAACCATTAAAAGCTTAAAGGAACAGGGTGTTTGGTTTTACGGTACACATCAGGATGCTGAAGCAGATTATACTGATGTTGATTTTAAAGGCGGCGTTGGGCTTGTTATAGGCAGTGAGGGCGAAGGAATGGGCAGACTTATCAAGGAAAACTGCGATTTTTTAATCAGCATTCCCATGCTTGGAGAGATAAATTCCTTAAATGCTTCTGTTGCGGCAGGGGTATTGATGTACGAGGTTGTCCGTCAGCGAAAATAAATTTCACGTTATTGTTTTGCGGTTTAATTTTAGCAAAGCATATTTACGAAGGGGAGATACCAATGAAGGCTGTAATAACTGTTATAGGCTGTGATAAAGTCGGCATAATTGCAAAGGTTGCAACGCATCTTGCGGAAAATAACGTTAATATTCTAGATATTTCGCAAACGACAATGCAAAATATTTTTACCATGATTATGCTTGCGGATATTTCTGAAAATAAGGTTAAATTTACTCAATTAGTGGATAGCCTTGATGAACTCGGCAAACAAATGGGCGTTACTATTCGTGCGCAACATGAAGATATATTTAATTCAATGCACAAAATATAAAATATGTAAATTGCTTTATAAGGTGTGGAATCATTCCACACTATTCTTTGCAATTCATTTCATTTGCTGAACGATTTGGAAAGGGCTGGATAACATATGATAAACCAAGGTGAAATAATTGAAACAATTAAAATGATAAGTGAGGAAAATTTAGATATCCGCACAATTACCATGGGAATTTCTCTTTTGGATTGTGCAAGTGAGGATATTTTAAAATCTTGCGATAAAATATATGATAAAATCACTTCCTATGCAAAAAACCTTGTTAAAACGGGTGAGGATATTGAACGTGAATTTGGAATACCCATTATAAATAAAAGAATTTCGGTTACGCCTATATCAATCGTTGCCCAATCCTGCACCGTTGAAAATTATGTTAAATATGCCGAGGTTTTGGACAGAGCCGCCAATGAAACAGGTGTTAACTTTATAGGCGGTTTTTCGGCGTTGGTGCATAAGGGCTATACAAAAGGGGACATTAGACTTATAGAATCCATTCCCTATGCGCTTGCACAAACAAAAAAAGTTTGCTCATCGGTGAACATTGCCTCAACAAAGGCGGGTATCAATATGGATGCGGTTTATCAGATGGGGAAAATAATAAAGAAAACCGCTAAGCTCACCGAAGCTGACGGCGGACTTGGATGTGCAAAATTAGTTGTATTTTGCAACGCTGTTGAGGATAACCCTTTTATGGCAGGCGCCTTCCATGGCGTGGGAGAGGCTGAATGTGTTATAAACGTTGGTGTTTCCGGTCCCGGTGTTGTGAAATGTGCTCTTGAAGCAGTACGCGGACAGGATTTTAGCGTTGTGGCAGATACGATTAAAAAAACAGCATTTAAAATTACACGAATGGGTCAATTGGTTGCTAAGGAGGCTTCATCGCGTCTTGGAGTTCCTTTTGGAATAGTGGATTTATCCCTTGCCCCAACACCTGCAATTGGCGATAGTGTTGCATATATATTAGAGGAAATGGGCATTGAAAAATGCGGTGCTCACGGAACCACTGCCGCATTGGCGTTGCTTAACGATGCAGTTAAAAAAGGCGGCGTTATGGCATCCTCTCACGTTGGCGGACTTAGCGGTGCGTTTATTCCTGTTTCCGAGGATGCAGGAATGATTGATGCCACAGCCTGTGGTGCGTTGTCTCTTGATAAATTGGAGGCGATGACCTGTGTGTGCTCTGTAGGACTTGATATGATTGCTGTTCCCGGTGATACAAGTGCGGAAACCATTGCGGCGATTATTGCGGATGAATCTGCAATTGGAATGGTTAATTGTAAAACAACTGCGGTTAGGATTATTCCTTCTCCTAATTCAAAAGTCGGCGATATGATTGAATTTGGAGGGCTTTTGGGAAGAGCGCCAGTTATGCCGGTTAGCAAATACAGCAGTTTGGACTTTGTATCAAGAGGTGGAAGAATACCTGCACCTATACATAGTTTGAGGAACTGATGGGGCGGGCCATTAAGAAATAAACGGCTTGTGTAATAAGTTTTTTAGCTTGTTTAAGAAACATTTATTTTGCACACAGCAGAAACGGAGTTTATTATGGATTTTATGCTTAGTAAGATTATTGAAATAGAAAAAGAAGCGCAAAGGATTACTGACGAAGCTGAAACGGCAAAGCAAAACCTTGCCAATGAAGTTGAAAAAGCAGTTAAGGAAATTGAAATTAACCTTCAAAACGAGGCTCAAAATAAATTAAATCAATTTAAAAATAGCGAGGAAGAGCATGAGAAAGAGTATGTCGCGCTGCTTGAAGAAAAATATCAACAGCAGATAGTATTTTTCTCTGATTTGTTTTCTCAAAAAAGTAAAGAATGGGAAAATGAAATATATTCTGCTATTATTGGGAAGTGATGATAATGTTAAATCAGCTGTATAGATATAGCAGCACCTTCGCTAAGATAAAGGCAATGCAGTCCAACCTTCTTACAATGGAGGATTACGAGCAGCTTTTATCTAAAAAAACAGTTTCGGAAATTTCATCATATTTAAAACAAAATACCAATTATAAAAAAGTCCTTTCTGATATTAAGGAAGGTACTGTTCACCGAGGGCAGCTCGAAATAATGCTGCTTAGCTGCTATGAAAATGAATTTATTAAAATTATGCAGTTTGAAAAGGGGAATAACAGAAAATTTTTGCAAATTTATTTTTTGCGATACGAAATTGAAAGCTTAAAGAAAATGGTCAGAATGTTAGAGACCGGAACTTTAAGCAAATTTTCGTTTGATTTAAATTCTTATTTTGTCAAATTTTTCACAATTGATATAGAAAAGCTTATAACCTCAACGGGAATTTCGCAATTTATTGAAAATTTAAAGGGTAGCGTTTATTACGACATTTTATCTCCCTTTATTATAAGCCGTGAGCATCTTAATATATTCAGCATAGAGATTGCTCTTGACGTTTATTATTTTAAAATGGCATGGCGATATAAAGAAAAATTTTTAGATGAAGATGACAAAAACATTGTTACTAACACTTTGGGTTCAGAGGTAGATCTTTTAAATATAATGTGGATACTTCGGTGTAAAAAATATTTTAACACTCCAAACGAAATTATATATTCGTTTTTATTGCCTATGAAATATAAATTATCAACGGGGGAGCTTAAAAATCTGGTTGAATGTGAAGCCTACGAAAAGGTTTTGACGCAGCTGCAAAAAACTCATTATAAGGATATATTCGTTAATGATGATATGTTTTTAGAACAGTTTTATTTTAATTTTGTTTTAAAAAATATGCAAAAATATGCAAATAAATATCCCTATTCCATAATGACAGTGCTTAATTATCTGCACAAAATGGAGAATGAGGTAACAAATATTACTAAAATAATCGAAGGAATTCGGTACAATATAAATCCAAGCGAAATTAGGAAATATTTAATTGTAAGTGGAGGTGATATTGTTGTCGGTTGAAAAAATGAAGCTGATTAACATAATCGGGCAAATTAACGATTATGACAGAGTTGCCATGAAATATGTTATTGACAGTGATATTCATCTTGAAAATATGTTTAAAATTTTTCATGATGTTTTGGGACTTTATCCTTTTTCGGATGCCAATCCCTATGAAGAGATGCTTCAAATTGTATCGGATGTGGCAAGTGCTGCAAAAATCGAAAAACTGCCATCCATAAATGAGGTTTCGCCTATTACAACAGGTGAAATTATCACTTCCGCCAAGGAAATAAAGGGCAAGATAGATGATGTTATTTCAAAAGAGCAGAATGTGCTTGACCAAATAGAGGAGAATAATAAAATTTTAAAGCAGCTCTATCCAATCAGCGATTTCGATATTGATATTGAAAGGCTTTTTGATTTTAATTTTATTAAGGTTAGGTTTGGCAGGCTTCCTCGAGCGGGATACAGAAAGATGGAAAAGTACTTAGGGGATTATGATGTATTTTTCTTAAAGTGCGATGAAGATCAGGACATTATATATGGGGCATATTTTGCGCCATCGGTTATGGAAGAGAAAATAGATACAATATTTTCCTCACTCTATTTTGAAAGGGTGCGCATTTCGGATAAGGTTTCCGGAACACCAAGCCAAGCAATTTTGCACTTAAAAAAAGAAAACATAAGATTAGATGAACAATTAAAAAAGCTTGAAGAAGAAAAAAATAAAGTAATAGCTGAAAATTATAACAAACTTTCGGAAATACTTTGCTATTCCAAATATTTATATGAAGCCTTTGCAACACGAAGCTTAGCGGCACATACAAAAGAAAGCTTTTATATTGCAGGCTGGGTACCTGAAGGCTGTGTTGATAAATTTGCAGCTCAGTTTGATAACGAGCCGAATATAACGGTTATTGTCGAAAATCCGGAAATGGTAAAACAATTAATTCCGCCTACGAAGCTTAAAAATTGGGGAATTTTTAAACCATTTGAAAGCTTTGTTGAGATGTACGGGCTGCCCTCTTATAATGAGGTGGACCCAACTGCAATTTTTGCAATAACATATAGCCTGATGTTCGGAATAATGTATGGCGATGTGGGGCATGGTCTGGTGCTTGCGATTATCGGATTTTTTATGGCACGTAAAAAAATATTTTTAGGTCCCATACTTGAAATATGCGGAGTTGTTTCTATTTTATTTGGATTTTTGTATGGTGGTATATTCGGATTTGAGGAAACCATACATGCAATATGGTATAAGCCGTTTGGCAGCAGTGCAGAAATGACTAAAACTCTTATTATGGCAGTTGTTATTGGAACAGTTTTAATTTCAAGTGCTATGATAATTAATATAATAAATGGTGTTAGGCAAAAGGATATGGGTAAGGTGCTTTTTGATGCTAACGGTGTGGCGGGCTTCGTGTTTTACTGGGCGGTTATAATCGGTGCATTATCCGTTATTTCCGGCAACAGTATATTAAAATGGTGGTATATTGCAATTTTTGTGATTCTGCCACTGGTTGCCGTATTTTTAAAGCACCCACTGGAAAATTTATTGAAAAAGCGTAAGGATTGGATGCCTAAAAACAAAAGTGAATATTTTCTTGAATCGTTTTTTGAACTTTTCGAAATTCTTTTGTCGTACATTACAAATACAATATCATTTATTCGTGTTGGCGCATTTGCACTTAATCATGCAGGAATGCTGGCTGTTGTTTTCACCCTTGCGGAGATGGTTGGTGGTTCAACAAGTATTGTTGTAATAATTTTTGGCAATTTAGTAGTGATAGCATTAGAGGGACTTTTGGTGGCAATACAGGTTTTGAGGTTGCAATTTTACGAAATGTTCAGCAGATATTTTGCAGGGCAGGGCAGACCGTTTAAAACACAAAAAATATTATAATTTTTGGAGGTATGAAAAATGGCAACAATAATCTTAGTAATATCATTGGTTATAACAATAATAACACCGTCATTGCTTTATTTTGGATTTAAAATGTCGGGAACAAAAATGAAATATGCTCTTGTAATTGATGTTTTATCATTTCTTTTCATTTGCGTGGCGGCAACAATAGTAATGGCAAATGGCGGCACAGTTTTGGCTGAAGGTGCGGCGCCTGTTGTAAATAACACAGCAAGCTTTGCCTTCGTTAGTGCTGCATTGGCAACAGGACTTGCTTCAATCGGGGCAGGTATTGCTGTTGCGGCTTCCGCTTCTGCTGCAATCGGTGCGATTTCGGAAAACCCAACCGTTATGGGTAAGGCACTTATTTTCGTTGCTTTGGCAGAAGGTATCGCACTTTACGGCCTATTGATTTCTTTCACAATAATAGGAAAAATCTAAAAGAAATGCGGAGCATTTGATGTAAGATTTTGCGCGTGCAAAAAATAAATTGCGTGCGTGAGTAAGATGAATTTATCCCATAAAAACGGTTTAAAATCGTTTTGGTTACGCAAGGGGTAATTTATTTACTCCGTTAGCGGAAATGGTGATAAATATGAAAATATATTTAATCAGTGATAATGTTGATACGCAAATCGGAATGCGCCTTACGGGGGTTGAAGGTGTTGTGGTGCATGAGCGTGAGGAATTTATTTCTGCGCTGGATACTGCAATGGCTGATAAGGAAATCGGAATAATACTTATAACCGTAAAGCTTTCTGCTCTTGCGCCTGAATATGTAAGCGATATAAAGCTTAACCATAAAACGCCGCTTATCGTAGAAATACCGGACAGACATGGTATGGGTAAATCGGAGGATTTTATAACCAGATACGTTAAGGATGCAATAGGTATAAGTTTTTAAATGAAGGGATAAAATCTGAAATAAATCTTCATATTTGGGCTATTTTAGTGTATAATTCACAGGTCGCCCAATCGAAAATATGAGTTTACCGATTTTCTTCAGACCGGTTTGTTCCTTAGGAAAGGAATGATTATTACAATGTTGAACGAGCAGAAAATGACAAATTTTGAGCAATTAGTCCTGTCCGATGCAAAACAGAAAAGGGATTTGCAAATGGCGGAATTAAATATACAAAAAGAACAGATGATACAGCAGTCTGTTAAGACTTTAACCGAAAGCTATGAAAAGAATTTAAAGCGTGCTATGGATAAAATCGTCAGCGAAAAAAATGAAAGGCTTATCCATAAGCAAATTGAGCATAAGCAGGATTTGCTTAATATGAGGGAAGGCTATATAAATAAAATATTTGGAGATGTTAACGAAAGGCTTCTGCAGTATATTAAAACCCCACAATACGAAAGCTACGTTACAGATTTAATCCTTAAGGTTAAAAAGAATTTATCGGGCGAAACTGTTTTGCAAATAAGCAGTAATGATGAAATTTTGATAAAAGTATCCAAGGCTTTGAACATTGAAGCAATATTTTCGGAGGAGGATTTTATCGGCGGCTTTTTGCTTATTGATGAACAAAATCACATAAGAATAGACGAAACCTTTAAAACAAAATTAGAACTTTCCCGAGATAAGTTTTTGGAAACACATAATTTGCAGTTGTAGGGGGATGGTTATGGATAATATAGGAAGTATATATAGTATAAATGGCCCTGTTGTTAAGGTTAAAGGCAGCAAGGAATTTAAAATGCTTGAAATGGTGCTGGTCGGCAACGAGCGTTTAGTTGGCGAGGTTATTGCCGTTGAGCAGGATTTAACAATTGTGCAGGTTTATGAAAGTACAACAGGAATAAAAACGGCGGAGCCTGTTTTGGGAACCGGCAAGCCTATGTCTGTACTTTTGGGACCGGGTATCTTGAATAATATTTTTGATGGAATTGAAAGACCTTTACTTTCCATGTACCAAGACGGCGGTGCATTTATAGGCAGAGGGCTTAATGTTGATATTTTAGACAAAGGCAAGGAATGGAATGTTGAAATTTTAGCTAAAAAGGGTGATGTTGTAAGCGGCGGCACTATTATCGCTCAAACAGCGGAAACCTCTCAAATTATGCATAAAATTATGGTGTCTGCCGATGTTAGCGGTGTTATAGAAGAAATTGTGCCTTCGGGAAGCTACACTATTTCTGATGTAATCGCAAAAATAAAATTAAAAAATAATAAAATAGTTGAAATGAAGCTTGTATCTGAATGTCCAATTCGTGTGCCAAGAAGCTATAAAGGCAGAATAAGCACTAAACGTCCTTTAACAACAGGTCAGCGTGTTATAGACTCTATGTTTCCCATCGCAAAGGGCGGTACAGCCGCAATTCCGGGCGGCTTCGGCACAGGAAAAACCATGACTCAGCATCAGTTTGCAAAATGGTCCGATGCTGATATTATCGTATATATTGGTTGTGGTGAGCGTGGAAACGAGATGACTCAGGTTTTAGAGGAATTCACATCACTTATTGACCCTAAAAGCGGAAAATCTTTGATGGACAGAACTGTACTTATCGCAAATACTTCTAATATGCCTGTTGCCGCCAGAGAAGCCAGCATATACACAGGAATAACCATTGCGGAATACTATCGGGATATGGGTTATCACGTTGCAATAATGGCGGATTCCACATCTCGCTGGGCGGAGGCTCTGCGTGAAATTTCCGGACGATTAGAGGAAATGCCGGCGGAGGAAGGCTTCCCTGCTTATTTATCTTCAAGGCTTGCAGGCTTTTATGAGCGTGCGGGTTATGTGGAAACCTTAAACGGGGCGGAAGGCTCTGTTACTATAATCGGTGCGGTTTCGCCACAGGGCGGAGATTTTTCCGAGCCTGTTACGCAAAATACAAAGCGTTTTGTGCGTTCGTTCCTTGCTCTTGACAGGCAGCTTGCCTATTCAAGGCATTATCCTGCTATAAACTGGCTTTCCAGCTACAGCGAATATATTGACGAGCTTGCAGATTGGTATGAGGATAATGTAAACCCTAAATTTATGGAATACAGAACGGAAATAATGGCAACATTGCAGGAAGAAAGCAGTTTGATGGAAATTGTAAAATTGATAGGAAGCGATGTTCTGCCCGATTTTCAGAAGCTTACCCTTGAGATTGCTAAGGTTATTCGTACGGGATTTTTGCAGCAAAACGCCTATCACGCAAGCGATACTTTTGTGCCGATTGAAAAGCAGTTTTTAATGATGCAAACTATTTTGCACCTTAAAAAGTGCTCTCAAAAGGTTATTGATAAAAACATACCAATTTCACAGCTTATTGAAACAGGTATATTTGATGAGATTATTAATATAAAATACAATATTGATAATAATTCCCTTGAAAAATTCAATGAATATAACGATAAAATAAGCAGTGTGTGCAGTAAATTGGAGGAAACCTTATGAACATAGAATATTTGGGACTTAAAAAAATAGATGGACCCCTTGTTGTTATTGAAGGCTTGGAGGGTGCTTCCTTTGAAGAAATTGTTGAGATTAAAACTACTGAGGGAGAAACACGAACAGGCAGAATTATGGAGCTTGCAGAGGATTTTGCAGTCGTTCAAGTTTTTGAAGGTACTCGAGGTTTATCTCTTACAAATACTGCCACAAGGCTGACCGGAAAGCCTCTCGAATTTGGTCTTTCAAAGGAAATTTTGGGTCGTGTTTTCAGCGGAACAGGAAAGCCTATAGACGGCTTCGGCAAAATTTGTGTGGAGAAATATCAGGATGTTAACGGCTTGCCTATGAACCCTGTATCCCGCGAATATCCAAGAAACTTTATACAAACCGGAATTTCGTCAATTGACGGGCTTTTAACCCTTATCAGAGGGCAAAAGCTGCCTATATTTTCGGGTAACGGTCTGCCTCACAATGCGCTTGCGGTTCAGCTTGTAAGCCAAGCGAAGATTGATGATGCAAACGATAATAATTTTGCAATAGTTTTTGCCGCAATGGGCGTTTCCAATGATGTTGCGGATTATTTCAGACGAAGCTTTGAAGAAAAGGGCGTTTTGGAACGTGTTGTTATGTTTATGAATTTATCTAACGACCCTATTGCGGAACGTATAGTTACTCCTCGATGTGCGCTTACAGCAGCGGAATATTTAGCTTACGAGCATAATATGCACATTTTGGTTATTTTAACTGATGTTACCGCATATTGCGAGGCTCTTAGGGAAATGTCCTCCTCACAGGGAGAAATACCTTCAAGAAAAGGCTTCCCCGGTTATTTATACAGCGACCTTGCTTCCATGTACGAACGTGCAGGCATTTTGAAAAATGGCAGTGGGTCTGTTACACAAATTCCTATACTTTCAATGCCGAACGATGATATAACTCATCCGATACCGGATTTAACAGGATATATCACCGAGGGGCAAATCGTTTTGGAGCGTAATTTATATCAAACGGGAATTTATCCGCCAATCAGCATCCTGCCTTCACTTTCAAGGCTTATGAAGGATGGTATTGGCGAAAATTATACAAGTGAGGACCATCCTCACCTTGCCAATCAACTTTTTGCCTGCTATGCAAATGTGCAGGATGTGCGTGCTCTTGCTTCGGTTATAGGTGCAGACGAGCTTTCTCCTATTGATAAAAGATATTTGGATTTTGGTGTACGCTTCGAAAAAGAATTTGTAGCACAGGAAAAGGACGAAAACAGGTCCATACAGCAAACAATAAAATTGGGCTGGGAGCTTCTTCGTATGTTTCCTCGTGAGGAGCTTTCCAGAATGGATACCAAAATTTTAGATAAATACTACGAGGTGAAAGTATAATACTTCATCGCATTTAAAAGTAATGTTTTGCAACGGTTTGATTTCCTCAATACTGCGTTGTCGTCAATCGGAATACATACAGTATTCCTCAATCCTCCGCCTTGTCTTGCGAAAATCACCCTCGCCGCAAATTAATTATTTTAAATGCGATAAAGTACTAGTGTGAAAGTTCCTTTCACACTGAGCCTCCAGCGGATGCACACGAAACGCACAATGGAGGCGAAGTAACCTCCTTTATTCCTCTGATTTGCTCAGGAGGAAGACTTTAATCTATTATTTGTGCCGCGCAAAGCGGCGGAATGGAGGTTAATATGGATACGACCCTTTTTCCAACCAAAGGAAATTTAATTTTAGCTAAAAACACCTTGCGTCTTAGTATGCAGGGCTATGAGCTTTTGGATAAAAAAAGGAATGTGTTAATCAGAGAAATGATGGACCTTATAGAAAAAGCCAAACAGGTTCAACAGCAGATTGATACAACCTTTTCCGAAGCATATTTGGCGCTTCAGGCGGCAAATATTATGCTTGGCATCAGTAATGTGGAGCAGATAGGCTATGCAATTCCTTTGCAAAGCGGTGTGGAAATCCATTTTAGAAGCGTTATGGGTGTGGAAATACCTATGGTTGCAGATACATCAACAGAAAAAAATTATCCCTACGGCTTTTTTCGCACAAGCTCTGCCTTGGATTTGGCATACAAAAAATTCGAAAGGGTTAAGCTTTTAACCTTGGAGCTTGCGGAGATAGAAAATACTGTTTATCGCCTTGCGACTAATATCAAAAAAACTCAAAAAAGAGCAAATGCACTTAAAAATATAGTCATACCCAGATATCAGCAAATTACATCTGATATACAAAATTCACTTGAAGAAAAAGAGCGTGAAGAATTTGGACGCCTTAAGGTTATAAAATCCTCTAAAAGCAAGAAAAAAGATGCCACTTTTGCTTAAAAGTGGCACAAATAAGAAGAATTTGGGGATATGGTTTAAGTGTAACAATATTATTATTGCTAAAACTGTTGACAAATATACATAATGAGGTAAAATATAATAAAGGGGAAATTTTAATTGAGAGTTATCTCCGGAACAGCGAGAGGGTGCAAGCTCGTATCTCAGGAAGGAAATCTTACACGCCCCACGACGGACAGAGTTAAAGAATCATTATTTTCCATAATTCAATTTTCTGTTAAAGAAAGTGTTGTTTTGGATTTGTTCGCCGGAAGCGGCGCACTTGGCATAGAAACTTTAAGCCGTGGTGCAAAAAGCTGTGTTTTTGTTGAGCAAAACAGCCGTGCTGTTAATATTATTAAGCAAAATTTAGAAAAAACAGGTCTTATAGAAAAAAGTATTATTAATAATACCGATGCTGAAAGGTTCATATTAAATTGCAGTGATGCTTTCGATATTATTTTTTTAGACCCTCCCTATGGTTTTGGAATATGTGATAAAATGTTGGATTTGATAAAAGAAAAAGGAATTATAAAGCCGAATGGCATCATCGTTTGCGAAACGGATGCAAAGGATTTTGTTAAATCTCCGTTTTTTGAAAAAAAGCAGGTTACATATTCATCAACAAAGCTTACATTTTTTGAAAACAGATAATTCCTGCGGAATGGAGTATTTTATGAAAATTGCAGTATATCCCGGCAGTTTTGACCCATGCACAAACGGTCATTTAGACGTTATAACACGCTGTGCAAAGGTTTTTGACCAGGTTATTGTGGCGGTGCTTTGTAACAGCAATAAATCACCCACTTTTTCGGTGGAGGAACGTATGAGCCTTTTGAAAAGTGCTACAAGAGATATTCCCAATGTTAAAATAGATTGTTTCTCCGGGCTTCTTACTCACTATATGGCGCAAAAAAAGTCGAATATTATTATTAAAGGTTTGCGTGCTGTATCGGATTTTGAATATGAATTTCAAATGGCATTAACAAACAGTAAATTAAATCCTGATGTTGAAACGTTTTTTATTACCACATCGGCGCAAAATTTATATTTAAGCTCCAGTATTGTTAAAGAGGTTGCCAGATTGGGCGGTTCAATATCGGATATGGTGCCGGCTTGTATAGAGCAAGAAATCAACGATAAACTAAAATAGGAGGAATGAAAATATGGAAACATTAGAACTGATTGATAATCTGGAAGATATTATTGACAGGGGGGTTGGAATTCCTCTTGCAGGTAAATGCCTTTTGGATAAAGATGAATTACTGGATATTATTCAGGAAATCAGGCTTAAAATGCCGGACGATTTAAAGCAGGCAAAATGGATTAAGGAAGAACGTCAGAGGATTTTGCTTGAAGCGCAAAAGGAAGCAAATAATATTGTTAAAAATGCTGAGGATAAAATTATCTCTATGATTAACGAAAATGAGATAACAAAAAAAGCTGTTGAGCAAGCAAATGAGATTGTTGAAAATGCCAACAAGCGTTCAAGAGAAATTAAGCTGGGTACAAGGCAATATGCCGATGATGTGCTTGCAGATATGGAAAAAATAATGGAAAAGACCCTTTCCACCCTTCGTGATAACAGAATTGCAATGCAACAAAAGGAAACTAGAAAGCAAGTTAATATGGAAGATTTGGAAGCTGAATAAAATACATATATAATGGGCTGTAACATAACGTTACAGCCCATTTTTTTAATTTTTACTTGCATAAAGCATAGCCGCACCGATAATACCTGCATCGTTACCCATTGTGGCACGCTCTACTTTTGGAACAAAAATGTATTTTGAACCGTAGCTAAATTTTTGCACATATTCATTAAGAGGTTTTAAAAGATATTCCCCTTCGTTGGCAACACCTCCGCCAACAATTAATATTTCAGGACGGAAAATGTTGGTTATGTCCACCAAAATTTCGCCTACATATTTTATGTATGTATCAACAACCTTCTGAGCCGCCGCATCGCCTTTTCTTGCTGCATCAAAGGCGGTTCTTCCGCTTGTGTTCTCAAGATTTCCTTCTATCAAATCATTCATAATTGAATTTGGGTTTGCCTGTATTGCTTCCTTAGTTTGCCTTATAAGACCGGTAGCGGAAGCATAAGCCTCAACACAGCCTCTTCTGCCGCAGGTGCATTCCCAGCCGTCAACTATAAGTATGGTATGCCCGATTTCTCCGCCTGCCGATTTTGTGCCTTCGTATATTTTACCGTCAATAATAATTCCGCCTCCAACGCCTGTTCCAAGGGTTATCATAACAGCGTTACTTTTTCCCTTCGCCGCTCCTGCATAAACCTCTCCTAATGCAGCGCAGTTGGCATCATTGCTGATGTAAACGGGAATGTTAATCTCTTCTTTAATTTTGGATGTTATTGGAACATTGTTAATTTCAATATTGTTTGTGTAAACTATAATGCCGTTTTGGGAATCAATGGTGCCGGGGCTGCCTATACCGATAGAATTTATATCTGAAAGAGAAAGTCCTGCCTCATTAACAACCTCTTTAACAGAGGTTACCATATCTGCGATTATTTCGTCAAAAGGACGCTTAGCATTGGTTTTTACGCTTGTTTGAGCGATTATTTTGCAATTTTCATCAATAATCCCTGTGGCGATGTTGGTTCCGCCCAAATCAATTCCTATATTGTACATATTTATCTCCATTTCCGCTAACGGGGTAAATGAATTACCCCTTGCGAAACCAAAACGGTATTAACCCGTTTTTATGGGATAAAATTCATTCTACTCACGCACGCAATTTGTTTTTTTACATACGCAAAAAAAATATGCGTATGCGTAAAGTCTTACAGCAAATGCTTCGCACTTCTTTCAGACTTTTTACCACCTTTAAGATTTTTATAAGCATTGCTTTTTATATTATATAATATATTTATTGATTAGTCCAGTACTGTTTGACATTTTTTGATAATATGATATAATGATTGCTAACAGTTACAATGTATTTTGAGAGGAGAAATTGTATGCCAAAGCTAACCAGGGCGGAATTTTTAGAACAAAAAGGAACACCGGACGGTAAATTAACCCGTGATGATGTTTTGCATTTAGTTAAGGTGAATAATATTAAATTTATTCGTCTGCAATTTACTGATATTTTCGGCTCATTAAAAAATGTTGCCATAACAGATAGGCAGCTTATTAAAGCCTTAGATAATAAAATTATGTTTGACGGCTCTTCAATTGAAGGGTTTGTGCGTATTGAAGAATCGGACCAAAATCTTCGTCCCGATCTTGATAGCTTCGAAATTTTAACATTTGATGACCATAAAGATGTTGCCCGTATGATATGTGATGTTTATACAACAGGGGATTTACCATTTGACGGAGACCCTCGTTATGTTTTAAAGAGGGTTTTAAAAAAGGCGGAGGATATGGGCTATCAATTTAATGTTGGCCCGGAATGCGAATTTTTCCTTTTTCAAACAGACGAAAACGGTGAGCCGACCACCACAACCCACGATAAAGCGGGCTATTTTGATTTGGGTCCGATTGATATGGGTGAAAATGCAAGGCGAGATATGTGCATTGCCCTTGAAAAAATGGGCTTTGAAATTGAAGCCTCCCACCACGAGGTTGCTCATGGGCAGCACGAGATTGATTTTAAATATGCAGATGCTTTGAAAGCGGCTGATAATATTATGACGTTTAAGCTTATAATAAAGGCAATTGCAAAATCCTTAGGACTTCATGCAACCTTTATGCCGAAGCCGATATTCGGTATATGCGGAAGCGGTATGCACGTTAATATGTCCTTGTTTAAGGACGGCAAAAACGTGTTTGCGGATGATTCCGACAGGCTTGGTCTTTCAAAAACGGCATATAGCTTTATAGCAGGTGTTTTAAATCACATAAATTCCATGACGGCAATTACAAATCCGCTTGTTAATTCTTATAAAAGGCTTGTTCCCGGTTACGAGGCTCCCGTTTATGTTGCATGGTCTGCACAAAACAGAAGCCCACTTGTTCGAATACCATCTGCAAGAGGCTCCAGCACCCGTGTGGAGCTGAGGAATCCGGATCCGTCCTGTAATCCTTATTTAACCCTTGCGGTTTGCCTTGCGGCAGGTCTTGACGGCATAAAAAACAACCTTATTCCGCCAACCTCTGTGGAAGCTAATATTTATGAGATGACAAATCAGGAGCGTGAGGACAACAATATCGGCAGTTTGCCTGCAACATTGGAGGAGGCTATCTGTGCAATGAAGGAAAGCAAATTTATGAGGGAAACTCTTGGAAATCACGTTTTCGAAAGATATATAGAAGCAAAAGAAATAGAATGGGATGATTACAGAACAAAGGTTCATCAATGGGAAATTGATAATTATTTAACCAATTACTAAAAATGGGAAAACATTTTATAGTAATCAATCGCGCATAATTGAAAATCTCGTTTAAGCGGCGTAACTAAGCCATTTAAACGAGATTTTTTTGTTTCATAGGAAATTGCTAAATTCCCTATGAAACAAAAAACATTGAATTATTCCTTGGCAAAGGCTTACGGCTTCGCACCTAAAGCGCCAATGGCGCTTTGTTTTTTCATAGGAAATTGCTAAATTCCCTATGAAACAAAAAACATTGAATTATTCCTTGGCAAAGGCTTACGGCTTCGCACCTAAAGCCCCATTGGCGCTTTGTTCAACCTATTTTCCAAACAATTCTAAAATTTTAAATTTTATTTTAACAGGCATTTGCCCGTTTTCTGAAGTAATTATATCGTATTCATCATCTGTCAACACGTTTTTTAGCTTCTGTCTGCTTTCGAAGGGTAAAACTCCATTCGAATTATTAATAAAGCAAAGCTGAGGATAAAGCACACACCACCAATTATCTCCCTTTGCTTCCCCAATCAAAATCCGCAGTGCATCATATTTTCCGGCTGGGAAGCTGGAATCGCCATATTTTTTTGTGGGGAAATCAAAATTTCCTATAACAGCATCAACAGTGTAATCATAACCGTTCAGCTTTATTTCGTCTGCACATACTGTTTTGATGTTCTCAAGCTCTCCTTGCAAAATTTCCTTTGTTTCAGCTGTGCTTTCGGCGCTTGATAATTTATTTCCCAAATATAGAATAACCCTGTCCCTAACCTTTAATTTCAGCTTTTGGTCATAATCTGTGTTGCTGTTTGCAAGAATGTGAAGGCGTATAACGCTGTTGGAAATATCCGCACTGGTTTTTTTAGCGTATTCACCCACAAACCCTGTTACACAAATTCCTATAAGTATGGAAAAAAGTATTCTTTTAACTATTGGCATTTCTATCATACTGTTCATGTATTTCATAATATCGTCCTCCTTATGTATAAAAGTATTATTGACTAAACAAACAATTTTAAACCTGTCTTGACAATTGTTTAGAAAAATAATACAATATAGGTTAGTAATGGGTAGGAAAGTTTGATAAAAAGGAATGATTATTAAGATGGAAAAGTTAGGGTTAAACGAAATTAGAGAAAGATATTTATCATTTTTTGAAAGCAAGGGGCATTTAAGGCTGCCAAGCTTTCCGTTAGTTCCTCAAAATGATAATTCTTTGTTGCTGATAAATGCAGGAATGGCGCCGCTTAAAGCATATTTTACAGGTAAGGAAACACCTCCTCACACTCGTGTTACAACCTGTCAAAAATGTATCCGCACACCGGATATAGAGCGTGTGGGTAAAACCTCTCGCCACGGCACATTTTTTGAAATGCTGGGAAATTTTAGCTTTGGAGATTATTTTAAGCATGAGGCAACTGCTTGGGCGTGGGAATTTATAACTAAAGAAATGAAAATACCCGTTGATAAGCTTTGGGTTAGCGTTTATCAAGAGGATGACGAAGCAGAGGATATTTGGGTTAATGAGGTTGGCGTATCAAAGGACAGAATTGTCCGTTTAGGCAAGGAGGATAATTTTTGGGAAATAGGAGTTGGCCCTTGCGGACCATGCTCGGAAATATATTTTGACCGTGGCATTGAAAATGGTTGTGGTGAGCCAAGCTGTGCGGTAGGGTGTGATTGCGACCGTTTTGTGGAGTTTTGGAACCTTGTTTTTACTCAGTTTGATAAGGACGAGCAGGGGAATTATAATCGCCTTGCAAAGCCTAACATAGATACAGGTATGGGAATGGAGCGTCTTGCCGCAATTATGCAGGATGTTAATAATCTTTTTGAGGTGGACACTGTTCGCAACATAATGATGCATATTTGTAAAATTGCAGGAGTAACATATGAGCAGGATGAAAAAACAGACGTATCCCTAAGGGTTATAACCGACCATATTCGTGGAACAACATTTATGATAAGTGATGGCATTATTCCTTCAAACGAGGGCAGGGGATATATCCTTCGCCGTCTTTTAAGGCGTGCTGCAAGGCATGGTAAGCTTATTGGCATTAACGAGCCTTTCCTTTATAAGGTAGTGGAAACTGTTGTAAAAGAGAACGGCTCTGCATATTCGGAGCTTGTTGAAAAGGCGGATTATATCAAAAGGGTAGTTCGAACAGAGGAAGAAAATTTCGATAAAACCATAGACCAAGGCTTGGAAATTTTAAATCAATATATCAGTGAAATAAAGAAGCAGGGCAAGAATAAGCTGGCAGGAGAAAATGCCTTTAAGCTTTACGACACATACGGCTTTCCCATTGATTTAACCTTGGAAATTGCGCAGGAGAATAAAATTGAGGTTGATATTGAAGGCTTTAACGCATATATGGAGGAGCAACGCACCCGTGCAAGAGCGGCACGAAGCGAGGGTGAAACCGCCGGTTGGGGAGATGAAATTTACGACCAATTAGATAAAACACCTACGGAATTTATAGGTTATGATAACACCGAATGTGTTTCAAGAGTTTTATATATAGTTAAGGAAAACCAATTGTGCGAAAATGTGCACGAGGGTGAAGAAGCAATCGTAATTTTAGATAAAACGGTGTTCTATGGCGAAAGCGGCGGACAAATTGGCGATATTGGAACGCTGGTTGGCGGCTGTAAGGCACAGGTTTTTGCAACTCAAAAGCTTGCAAACGGGAAAATATTGCACAATGTTAAAATTACAAACGGTTATTTAGAGGTTGGCGACAGCATAACCGCAAAGATAGATACAGATTACAGAAACAGGATTACACGAAACCACAGCGCAACTCATCTGCTTCAACGTGCCCTTAGGGATGTTTTGGGCTCTCACGTTGCACAAAGTGGCTCTCTTGTTACGGATATTCGTGCACGCTTCGATTTTACTCATTTTTCACCGCTGACAAGCGAAGAAATTATTGCTGTTGAGGATGCTGTTAATAATGCTATTTTAAATTCCTTGAATGTTGATATATCAAACAAGAGCATAAAAGAAGCAAAGGAAATGGGTGCAATGGCACTGTTTGGCGAAAAATATGGCAAAGAGGTTCGTGTTGTTAAAATGGGAGATTACAGCTTAGAGCTGTGTGGAGGCTGTCACATTAAAAATACGGCGCAGATAGGTTTGTTTAAAATTATCAGCGAAACAGGTGTTGCCGCAGGAGTTAGAAGAATTGAGGCTGTAACAGGGCTTTCACTGCTTAAAATAATTCGTGATGCAGATAAAACAATAAATGAACTTGCGCAGACGCTAAAATCCTCACCGCAGGCGATTATTTCCCGTGCGCAAGGCTTTGTGGAGGATTTAAGGCAGGCAAACAGAGAGATAGATATATTAAGAAGCAAACTCGCGGGTGGTTCTGTTGACGAAATAATTTCCGATGCCCAAATAGTGAAGGGAGTTTCTGTTATTTCCGCAAGGATTGACGGTTTTGATATTGCCGATTTGCAAAATATGGGGGATAAAATACGGGATAAAATTGCAAATTGTATTGTGATTTTGGCAACAGTAAAGGATGATAAGATAGGCTTTATCGCTATGGCAACCTCGGAAGCGGTAAAAAGCGGAATACACTGTGGCAATATAATCCGCGAGGTTGCAAAAGTTGCAGGCGGAGGCGGAGGCGGCAAGCCGGACAGCGCTCAGGCAGGCGGTAAGGACATTACAAAGGTTGATTCCGCACTTGAAAAAGCAGTGGAAATTATAAAATTCAACTTAAATTAAGGAGGTTATTATGGATTGCATTTTTTGTAAAATTGCGAACGAGGAAATTCCAAGCAAAATTGCATATGAGGACGATAAGGTTTTGGCTTTTTATGATATTTCGCCAAAAGCGCCAACTCATATTTTAATCATACCAAAAACGCATATATCATCAGCTTTGGAGATTGATAGTAATAATGCTGATATTGTTGCACATATATTTGTAGTAGCGGCACAAATCGCCGCTAAGGAAAACATCGCCCGTGACGGATACCGAATTATAACCAATATTGGTAAAAACGGCGGGCAGACGGTATCTCATTTGCATTTTCACATAGTCGGCGGAGAAACCTTAGGTGATTTTGCGTAATAATACTATTTTTTAGGTTAAATTGTATAGTAAAAGGAGGAAAAAGCATTGACACTGTTGCATGCAGTAATATTAGGATTTATACAGGGTGTAGCTGAATTTTTGCCAATATCCAGCTCCGGTCATTTGGTTATTTTTCAGAATTTGTTAGGACTTACAAACGGAGAGGAATATGTTCTTTTTGACATTTTGCTTCACATAGGAACATTAGTTTCTGTTATTTTCTTTTATTGGAAGGATATTATCAGCTTAATAAGTGCTTTTTTCGGGATGGTTAGGGATATGTTAAAGGGCGAATTTAACCTTGATAAAAATGCGGCAAGAAGGTTTGTTATTCTAATTGTTGTTGCAACCGTTCCACTGGTTTTGGCACTTCTTTTCAAAAGTAAAATCGAACAGATTTTTTCATCTGTGGCTTTTGTTGGGGGTTCGCTTATACTTACAGGAATTATTCTTTTGCTTACTGATAAATTGCAAAATGGTAGCACAGACCAAGGGAACACCCATTATAAAAATGCGTTTATAGTTGGCTGTTTTCAGCTTATGGCAATTTTGCCCGGGGTTTCTCGCAGTGGCTCCACTATTTTTGGCGGTATGCTTGTTGGAATGAAAAAGGAATTTGCCGTTAAATTCTCCCTTATTCTTTCCATAGTTGCAATTATAGGTGCGGCGGCATCTTCCGTTCCCGATATAATCGGAGGAAATGTTCTTGCGGTTGACCCTTTAACTTGCATTATTGCAATGGCGGTTAGCGCTGTCAGCGGTATATTTGCAATTAAATTCCTTGTTAAAATGCTTAATAAGGGCAAGTTTAAATATTTTGCTTATTATTGCTTCACAGTAAGTGCAATAGTTTTGATTAAATCTTTGGTCGGATAGAGGAGAAAATATGGCAAGGCAATTACAAAGGACAAAAGCGAGGAGCAAGCGTACATACAAAAGAAAAACAAAAAAGGTTAACTATGAAATAGTTAGCATTATTGTTATTGCCCTTAGCCTTTTGATTGGAATAAGCTTTTTTACAAATGCAACAGGCCCATTTGGCGAAGGTCTTAAAGCCGTAACTATGGGTCTTTTTGGCTTTCCCGCATATTTATTATGCTTTATTATTTTAGGCTGCGGAGTTCATTTTATAATAACAAAGGATGTTAAAAAATATGCCTACAAATATTGGCTTTCCTGTGTTTTGGTAATATCGCTTAGTGTGCTATGGCATATTATTATTGCCGAAACCCGAACGGATTTTTGGACAATGGGAACCCAAGGAATAGGCGGCGGATTTATCGGAGGTATTGTTGCAATTCCTATTTTTTCTATGCTTAATTATGTTGGAAGTATTATTGTGCTATCTGCATTGATTTTGATTTTACTAATTATAATTTTCAACATATCCTTAATTAGATTTTTTGCATTTATATGGAACAGTATAAGTGAAAAATTCGCAGAGGATGACGAAGAAGAATACGAAGAAGAAATTGAAGTTCCTCAAAATATGCCGCCCAAAATGCAACAGGAAATGAAAAAGATTAAAAAGCAAATCTTTGATTTTGAAAAAGAATTCGGTGATATTCCGGAAAAGAAGAAAAAAACAGATGAATCAAAGAGGGCTGAACCTATGCAGGAGGTTCAGTCAGAAGTGCAGTCAGAGGTTCAAGCAACTCAAGAGCCTGATGCAGGTGCGATAGAACAGGCAATTGAGGTTGCAACAGAGGTTGCCCTTCTGCCAAAGAAAAAGCGTCGAGAGGAGCCTTCGCCTGTTGAAATAGAAATAGCTAACGAGCATATTGATTATAATTTTCCTTCAATATCAATTTTGAAGGAGGCGGAAAAACCTTCTCCTATGGCGGAAGAAGCTTTGGAGCGAACAGCCAAAAAGCTGATAGACACATTGAAATCCTTCGGTGTTGAAGCAAGAATTGTTGATTACAGCAGAGGCCCTACCATCACCCGATATGAGCTTCAGCCCAACGCAGGTGTTAAAATTTCTAAAATAACCAGCTTGGCGGACGATATTGCTCTTAATCTTGCGGCGGTAGGAATAAGAATTGAACCAATTGCCGGCAAAACTGCAATTGGTATCGAGGTTCCAAATGAATATTTAAGTGCGGTTTACATTCGTGAGGTTATAGGAAGCAGTGAATTTGTGAACCATTCCAGCAAGCTTGCCTTTTCGTTAGGTAAGGATATTGCCGGAAAGCCTGTCGTTGGCGATATTGCCCGTATGCCACATTTGCTTATAGCAGGCTCCACAGGCTCGGGTAAATCCGTTTGTATCAACACGTTAATTACAAGTATTTTATATAAAGCAACCCCTAACGAGGTTAAGCTTGTTATGGTGGATCCAAAGGTGGTGGAGCTTGGTGTTTATAACGGTATTCCACATCTTTTAATCCCTGTTGTTACAGACCCTCGCAAAGCTGCAGGTGCGCTTCAATGGGCGGTTAACGAGATGACAAACCGTTACAAGCTTTTTGCCGATAATAATGCGCGTGATTTAAAGGGCTATAACGCATACGCAAAGGAAAATGATTTGGAGGAGCTGCCTCAGATTGTAATAATTATTGACGAGCTTGCGGACCTTATGATGGTTGCTCCCAATGATGTGGAGGACAGTATTTGCCGTCTTGCACAAATGGCGCGTGCCGCAGGTATGCACCTTGTTATTGCAACTCAGCGTCCTTCTGTGGATGTTATCACAGGTATCATTAAGGCAAATATTCCTTCCAGAATCGCATTTGCCGTTTCCTCCTTTGTGGATAGTAAAACTATTTTAGACATGGGCGGTGCGGAAAAATTGCTTGGCAGAGGGGATATGCTTTATTATCCCATCGGGGCATCAAAACCAATTCGTTTGCAAGGTGCATTTGTAGCAGATAAAGAAGTGGAAAATATCGTTTCCTTTGTTAAAGGGCAAAACGAGGTTGAATATAATCAGGATGTTATTGAGCAAATTGAAAACGCAAGCGAAAAACCAAACGCTAACGAGGATAGAGGCGGTGATGCGGACGAGCTATTGCCCCAAGCCGTTGAAATGGCAATCGAGGCAGGTCAGGCATCCGTTGCGATGTATCAGAGGCGTTTAAAGGTTGGGTATCAGCGTGCCGCACGTCTTATAGACCAAATGGAAACACGTGGAATTATCGGCAAATTTGACGGTACAAAGCCTCGTGAGGTTTTGGTAAGCCGTGCCCAGTGGAATGAAATGCTTATGAGCATGGACGGTAAACAAATAGAAATAGAAGAAGAATAGGTAATATAATTTAAATTCACCTCTTTCGTTGCTCAATTGATATATTAATAACGAAAGGGGTGAGTTTTTCAAAATGGGGTAGAATAATACAATTTAGAATTTAGTTTGTTGACAAACCTGCCGAAGTAAGTTAGTATTAAATCGAATTTTATTATTGGGGGCGAAATGGTGTCTAACATAAATGAAATGCTTGAGTTTAATAAAAAGTTTGTTGAAGGTAATATGCACGAGATGTATCCATCCACAAAATATCCTAATAAAAAAATTGCAATTCTTTCTTGCATGGACACACGCCTTACAGAGCTTTTGCCGGCCGCCTTGAATTTAAAAAATGGGGATATTAAAATAATTAAAAATGCAGGCGCCGTTATAACTCATCCTTTCGGCAGCGTAATGCGCAGTATATTGGTTGCAATATATGAACTTATGGTGGAGGAGATTTTGGTTATAGGGCATTATGATTGTGGTATGCAGGGCTTAGAGCCGTTAAGCCTTATTAAAAAGATGCAAGATAGAAATATTCCTAAAGAAAAGATTGATATGATAAACTATTGTGGCGTTGACATAAACAAATGGCTGAAAGGTTTTAACAATATCGAAGCCTCTGTTTTGGAAACAGTTAATATAATTAAGAACCATCCACTGGTACCTCATGATGTTGGAGTTTATGGATTTATAATGGATCCGAAAACAGGCAGGCTTGATAAAATAGATGCTTAATAAAAAGTAATTTTTATTAAAAACAGCGTTCCTTAAATTAGGGGATGCTGTTTTTATTCCTTGGCAAATGTTTGAGGCTTTGCACTTAAAGTGCCAGCGGTTGTTTTGCCCATGAATAAAGGCTTTGTAACAATATTGTTAGCATTTTGTAACACTAGTAATATTGACAAAGTTACGGTTAATTGTTATAATTGATAATAATATGTAAAAAAATAATATTTATTGTAAATTTATGGGGGAATGGCTTTTGAAAATGGCCAAGGTTAAAATTGGCGAGCTATTGGTTGAAGATGGTCTTATTAGTAGAGAGCAACTAAAAGAAATCCTTGATTTGCAAAAGAAAACAGGCAAAAAGATAGGTGAGCTTGCTGTGGATATGCAGTTAATATCTCAGGATAATTTTTGTCGTGTTTTAGAGAAAAAGTTGGGCATTAAATTTATAGATTTAAAAAAAATCAAAATAGATGCAGACATAGTTAAGCTTGTAACCGAAACCATCGCAAGAAGATACGACCTTATACCCATAGAAATACAAGACGGCAAGCTTGTTGTTGCAATGAGCGACCCTATAAATATGTATGCAATCGATGATATATCCTATTACACGAATATGTCTGTAATTCCTGTTCTTGCATCAACCGAGCAAATTCGAAAGGCTATAGGAGCCTTTTTTGGTGAAGAAAGCGCAATAGCCGCCGCAGAGGAATTTAAAAGACAGTTTTCCGATGATGATATTGATGAAAATGAAGATGTGGATATTGAAACCTTAAAAACATCTTCGCCAATTATAAAAATTTTAAATACGGTTTTTGAAAAGGCAATAAGAGCAAATGCTTCCGATATACATATTGAACCTCAGGAAAGCTTTATAAAAATCAGACTTCGAATAGATGGTCAGCTGGAGGAAATAATGCGGCAGGACATATCCTTGCATTCCGCAATGATTGTTCGTATTAAAATTCTTTCTGAAATTAATATTGCAGAAAAAAGAAAACCTCAAGACGGCAGATTTTCTATGAATGTTGATGGTAACGAATACGATATGCGAGTTTCCTGCCTGCCCACTATTAACGGTGAAAAGGTTGTTATTCGAATAATAAACAAAAAAGGTCTTTTAAGATCAAAAAAAGAAATAATAACCTATAAAGAGGATATTCAAAAGTTTGACAATATAGTTAAAAACTCATACGGAATGGTTTTGATTACAGGCCCTACAGGCTCGGGTAAATCCACCACAATGTACACAATAATAGGCGAGCTTAATAATGACGATGTTAACATCGTATCTGTTGAGGACCCTGTTGAGGCGGCAATTCCCGGTATAAATCAGGTTCAGGTTAATGCTAAATCAGGTTTGGATTTTGCTAACGCACTGCGTTCGTTTTTAAGGCAGGATCCGGATATTATGGTTGTAGGTGAAATACGAGATAAAGAAACGGTGGAGATAGCCGTCAGAGCCGCTATAACAGGGCATTTGGTTATAAGCACCATACATACAAACGATGCACCAAGCACCATAGCACGATTGCTTGATATGAATATTGAATCCTTTTTAATCGGCTCGGCAGTTGTGGGGATAATTGCCCAAAGGCTTGTCCGCAGAATTTGCAATGAGTGTAAGGAGGAATACACCCCATCCATCAGCGAATATGATGTGCTTACCGATTTGAGCATTAATGTTGATAACAAATTATACAGGGGCAAAGGCTGTCAGGTTTGCAATAACACAGGCTATAAGGGCAGGGTTGGAGTTTACGAACTGCTTCCCATAACCCCTGCAATTAAAGAGCTGATAAACCAAAATGCATCTGCCGACGAAATTCGGTCAACTGCTGTTTCGGAAGGAATGTTAACCCTTCGTGCATCCTGCGCAAGGCTAGTGGCGGACGGTATAACCACTCTTAATGAATTAATTAAAATAGCATATTCTTTAGAATAATGAGGTGATATATTGCAAAGTGAACAATTATATAAGTTTTTTGCAGATGTAATTGCGCTTAAAGCATCGGATATTCATATTTCCGTCGGCTGCCCGTTAATGTGCAGAGTTAGCGGCAGGATTATTCCTTATAATGAAGATGTTTTATATAGCGAGGATGCTCAAAGCATTGTTAAAATTATTACACCTGAGGATAAGCTTATAACCCTGCAAAATGTAGGAGAGATTGACTTTGCATATAAACTTGATGGCATAGGCAGATTTAGAGTAAACGTTTTTAAAGAACGCTCTAATTATGCCGTTGCAATGAGGATAATAAGCTCGGTTGTGCCGGACGTTAGTGATTATAATCTGCCGTCCCCCATTGTGGAGCTTTCAAACCTACACAGAGGTCTTGTGCTTATTACAGGACCCACCGGCTCGGGAAAGTCCACAACTCTTGCGGCTATATTGAATGAAATAAATAAAAACAGAAACACACATATCATAACACTTGAGGATCCGATAGAATTTGTACATAAAAATAAAAAATCCATCTTTAATCAAAGGGAAATAGGAACCGATTCCCAGTCCTACGCAGCGGCTCTGAGGGCATCCCTCAGGCAAGACCCTGATGTTATTTTAATAGGCGAAATGAGGGACCACGAAACAACATCAATTGCGCTTACCACTGCGGAAACAGGGCATTTGGTTTTTTCAACTCTCCACACAGTCGGTGCGTGTAAATCTATTGACAGAATTGTCGATGTTTTCCCACCACATCAGCAAAATCAAATAAGGATACAGCTTGCCGCAACCTTGGAGGCAGTGGTTTCTATACAGCTTGTTCCCTCCGTTTCGGGCAGGTCGGTTGTTGCCGCATACGAAATTATGAAGGTTACACCTGCTATCAGAAATTTAATAAGAGAGGGCAAGAACCATCAGATTATTTCACAAATTCAAACGGGTCGTTACCACGGAATGCAAACACTGGATTCCAGCCTTTTGGATTTAGCTAAGGAAGGCGTTATATCCAAAGAAAATGCATTTTTGTATTGCATTGATAAAGAATCTATGCAAAGGGATTTAGGCAAGCTTATTTAAAAAAATTAACCTCAAGAGGTAATTATAATGGACTTATTTAAGTACAGAGCTATAAACAGGGATGGAAAAAATGTAAAAGGCACCATTGAAGCAGCCGATAAAAATTCCGCTGTGCGAAAGCTGAAGGATTTGAAATATACGCCCCTTTATGTCAGCCCCGGTACAGTTTTGGACAGTAATATAGAGATTACCTTCCTTGATAAGGTTAAATTAAAGGATTTGGCAATTTTCTGCAAGCAGTTTTCAATTTTGTTGGACGCAGGTATAGCAGTTTTGGCGGCGCTTGATATATTAAAGCGTCAAACAGAAAACAGAAAGCTTAAAAAGGTTATAGCCGAAATGCAAAATGACGTTCAAAAAGGATATTCCTTAAATGCGGCAATGCGCAAAAATAAAGATGTTTTCCCCGAAATAATGCTGAATATTATTGAAGCTGGGGAAACCACGGGAAATCTAGAGGATTCCTTTGAAAAAATGTCTGTTCATTTTGATAAGGAGCTTGCGCTTTCAGGAAAAATAAAAGGTTCTATGACTTATGCAATCGTGCTTTCTGTTATTGCCACTGTTGTAATTATTGTTTTGTTGGTTGGCGTTGTTCCTAATTTTGTGGAAATGTTCAAATCGGCAGGGCAGGAGCTTCCCGTCACAACAAAAACACTGCTTTCTATATCCGCATTTGTAACAAAATATTGGTATCTGCTGATTGCCGGGGCTGTTATCTTGGTAATTGGTTTTAATATATTTAAAAAGACAGAAAAAGGTATTTTTTTATTTGACAGGTTCAAAATATCCATTCCGGCAGTAGGGGATTTGAACAAAAAAATAATAACTGCAAGATTTGCAAGAATTTTATCTTCCTTAATCGGCTCGGGGCTTCCTCTTTTCACTTCTCTCGAAATTGTTTCAAGAATAGTGGGAAACAAGGTTTATCAAAACGCTCTTGAAAAAATAAGAGGAGATGTTGGCGACGGACTTTCCTTAACACAGGCGCTTACAGAATCAAATCTGTTTATGAAAATGGTTGTGCAAATGGTTAAGGTTGGCGAGGATACAGGACGTTTGGAAGTTACCCTCGATAAAATAGCGGATTTTTATGATGAAGAGGTTTCGGAGGCAACAGCAAAGGTTACGTCCCTTATGGAACCGGCATTAATGATGGTTCTTGCAGTTGTTGTAGGCTTTATAGTTTTATCAATAGTGGAGCCGATGTTTAAAATGATGCAGACCATTCAATAAGAAGAATAAACATTTTGTTTCAATTTAATATATAAGCTTAAATAAATTTATTGGAGGGTGTATGCTAATTCTTAAAAAGAAGAATGGATTTTCGCTTATAGAATTGATAGTTGTAATTGCAATTATTGCAGTGATTTTTGCAATAGCCATTCCTTTGATTTTATCTTATTTAGAAAAATCAAAAGAATCCGTATGCTTAGAAGATAGAAAAACAGCCGAGCGTATGTACAGTTTTTATGTTGCAAACGGCGGTTTATATAACCCAAATAACACAACGGGTACTCAGTTTTTAGTAGATGCAAAGCTTTTGAAAAGCAACATAGTTTGTAAATCAGGCGGTGTTTTAACATGGGGTATAAACGATAATGGAAATGCAATAATTGTGTGCAGCGTTCATGGAAGACCAATAGGGACAGAAACCTTTATGGCATTTAGTAATGAGAATGTTATTTCGGTTAAGGGGCAATGGAGCATTAAAGATGGAAAGCTTGTGCCTACCGGCCCGGGTGAAAACAGAATGTTGATTGCCGGAACAACCGGAAAAGATTATGAATTAATAGTTAATGCAAAATACAATAATACCAGCGGCGGTGGATATGGTGTGTATTATCGTGCTACTCAGGGTACAGGTGCAGATGCTGATAAGATTACCGGATATTGTTTTCAGTTTGACCCGGGATTGGGAAACAGGTTTGCAGTGCGAAAAGTAATAAATGGCGCCGAACAAGCTGTGTTTAAGTATGTTGATATGAAAAATGTTATGGGTAGTGATTTTGACATTAATGCACAGCATCAAATCAGCGTCAATGTTAATGGAGATAGGCAAATTATTAAGGTAGACGGTAAGGTGGTTCTTGATTTTAATGACAGCACCTTCACAGAAGGAACAGCAGGATTAAGGTCATGGGCAGGCACAAAAGTTGAATTTCAGGATGTTAAATATAACAATGATGTATAGATATTTAATTTGATTATTAAGCCATTTTAATGGCTAATAAAATAAAAAATAAAAAAAGGAGATTTAAAAAAATGTTCAAAATTTTCAGAAGTAAAAAAGGTTTTTCATTGGTAGAGTTAATCGTTGTAATCGCAATCTTGGGTGTTATTTCAGCAATTGCAGTTCCTGCAGTTCTTAACACTTTGAAGGATTCAAAAATCAAAGCAGACATAGCTACAGCACAGGCAATTTCTAAAGCAGTAAATGTTGCACTTGTGTCGATAAACAGTGATTCCAAGCCTGGTAATGATATTGATGAGTTGGCATCAACAGCACTTTCTAAATTAACAGGGGATCTTAAAACTGAAATTGATAATACATTCGGTACACTTCCAACAACACAGAGTAATAGTGGCAGTGAATTTTCAATAGTAATAACTTCTAATTCAAAATGGAATGTAACTTTTTCAGATGGCAAAGCAACTCATACAATAGACGAAAATGGTAAAGTAGTACCAGCAGCATAATAGTTTAAATCTTTAAACTCAAGATACATTGCATAGCCCCGCAGATATCCTGCGGGGTAATGTGCCAATTTTAGGAGTTATTTTTATATGATAATCCTTTTTATAATGATGTTTTTATATGGAATTTCAATCGGCAGTTTTTTAAACGTGTGCATTTACAGAATGCCCCTTGAACAATCTGTGGTTTTCGGCAGTTCATATTGCCCAAAATGCAAACAAAACATAAAGTTTTATGACCTTATCCCTCTTTTCAGCTTCATATTTTTAAAGGGGAAGTGCAGATTTTGCGACGAAAAAATAAGTATAAGATATCCGATTATAGAGCTTATAAACGGTGTTTTATATATTCTTGCTTTTTTAAAATTCGGGCCTAGTATCGAAGCAATTTATTACAGCCTTCTAAGCTCCATACTTTTGGCTATTGCAGTTATTGACTTTGAACATAAAATAATACCGAACGAGCTTGTTATAGCAGCATTTGTTTTCGGTATTATATTCAATATATTAAACGGTGGTTTTTTAAATTCGGTTATCGGTTTTTTTGCGGCAAGCACATTTTTGTATATAATAGCCCTCATATCAAAAGGCGGTATGGGTGGAGGGGATATAAAAATGATGGCGGCATTCGGATTTTGCATTGGGTGGCAAAATATTCTTTTATCCCTTTTTATCGGTGCTATTATAGGCTCTTTTGTTGCAATTTATCTTTTGGTTTCAAAAAAAGGTAATAAGAAAACCCAAATACCCTTCGGGCCGTTTTTGGCAAGCGGAATTTATATCTCTGTTTACTGCGGTGCGGAGCTTATAAATTGGTATTTAAGGCTTTTTAATATTTAAAAAAGAAAGTGGTGCCCTATGACATTGGAAAAATTAAAATGTCGGGAAGGTTTTACATTGGTAGAGCTGTTGGCTGTAATTGCTATTATGGGTATTGTAATATCTGCCGCATATACGTTTTTATTTGCTAATCAATCGGCATATCTTTCTACAATGGCAAGAATAGGCGCACAATCGGAGGCGCAAACCGCAATAAATAACATAATGACGAATATTCGCCGTGCAGACCAAAAGGAGCTATCAAAGGCAACCTTTGGAAGCACGCTGGTGCTTAAAATACCGGATAAAAACGGTGATTTAACTAATTTTGAATATAGCATTGAACACAATGCTGAAACGGATTTATACGAGCTTATTTTAACAATGGATACCACACGATTTGTGGTTGCCACTAATATAGACGGCGTAAATGGTTTTGCTGTGAATAAAAATGGCAGAATTATTACAGTTAAAATTAAAACGTCAAAAAAAATATATAATAAAATTGCAGATTTTGAAGTGGAAAATTACCATGAAATAAAGGTTGATATATGATTATTTTGGAGGAAAACCAATGTTTAATAACGATTTTTTAGTGATAGAATTTGGATACAAAAATATAAAAATAATTGTTGCCGCCCTTGAAAACAAGGGTGTTAAAATAAAGTGCATGGATTTAATCCCAACCATTGAGGGAAGCATTTTAAACGGCAGAATTGTTGATGTTAACAAGGTTGTGGGGCAAATATCCAATTATTTAATATCAAACAACATAAAAACGAAAAAGGCTATATTAACGGTAACCTGCCCCAGCATAATTATGAGAGAATTTGCTGTGCTTAACCATAAAAAAAATGTTATTAAAAGCTTTATAGATATTGAGGCGGATAATTTTTTCCCTGTTGATTTATCCTCCTGTGTGGTGGATTATAAACTTGTTCCGTACAATGAGGAAGATAAAGAGTATAAAATACTTTTGGTTGCAATTCCTGCGGATATTGTTGAAGAATATTTATCCGTTACAAAAAGCTTGGGGCTTAACGTTAAAACCATAGACTTTTCGTCCGACAGCATTAACAGGCTTTATGCAAAACAAAACAAAAAACAGGGAATTGAAAATGAGGAAGCTGAGGTAAATGAGGCTTCACTTTCAACCGCCTTTATTGATATCGGCGCAACCATGACCAGCATTACAATTGCTACCGACGATATAATTAAATATAACAAAATTATAAATTTTGGATTTTCTTATCTTAACCATTCCTTCTCTATCGAAAAAACATTAAGCGAGGATAATGCGGAACGTGTCAAGATGAATCAGGATTTATTTCAAATTTACTCCAACAGCGAGCCGAATGATGAGGATAAGTTAACCAAGGGAATAATAGCGGATTTTATTGATAGTATAACGGTATTTTTTGATTTCCACAGCTCGAGAAAAACCGGGAACAAAATAGATAAGGTTATATTGTTTGGCGGAGGAGCGTATCAAAGGGGCGTTACGGAAATAATTGAAGATGCCTTTGGCACAACTGTCAGCAGAGGGTTCGATCTTTCGGGCATTTATTTTGACAATAAAATCGAAAATTTTGATGAAAAAATATTGTGCTTTTATAATTGTTTGGGTGCATGCGCTAAGTAATAATACTATATTTGCCGGGAGCTGATAATATTGAACGGAAATCAGATGTTTGCTAAAAACGGTTTTAATTTGTATCCTAAGGATATAAAAAAACAACATAATATAAAAGCTATAATATATTATTCTTTGATAGGGTTATTTATATTTAACCTGTGCTTTGGTTTTTATACATCTTCGCTTTACGGTAAAATTAACGACATAAACACCCAAAGGCTTGAAAATATCAGAAAAATTGAAGAGGCAAAGCCTCGTGTGCAGGTGAGCAATAATATAAAGGGCTATAAGGCGGATGTTGATAAAATATCAGCCTACGAAAAATCTATTAAATCCCTTGAACCTCCTGCTTTTGAAATATTAAGGGAGCTGGAGAGCAAATCACCATCGAATATCACTTTAAATTCAGTAACCATGGCGCAAGGCGGAGCAATAACCCTTGTTGGTATGGCTATTGATGAATTTGTTGCCTGCGATTTTGTAACCATACTTAAAAAAATGGACAAGTTTTCCAATGTTTATTTGAAAAGTGTATCAAAAAAGGAAGACGATGTTAATAAAACAGGAGATTATGTAAATATATTTAATATTGATTGCCAGGTTAAGGGAATGGAAAAGAAGGCGACCGCATCCACTGCTGCTGCAACCCAGCAGACAAAGGCAACGGATGGAGGTAAAAAATGATTAAGGATATATTAAAAAGTAAATTGATTATTTTCATCTTCCTTTTAACAATATTTGCAATGCTTTTAAACGCACTGTTTTATTATAATACCGATAAAGGACTAAAGGCTGCCATAGCTGAAGATGAAAAGGTTAAAAGCGAGCTTAGCCTGATTGAAGGCATTAACCCATCTCTTTTAGAATTGCAGAAGCAGGAGATTGAGCTTAAAGGGAAATACGATAATATGTGCCAGCTGTTCCCTAAGGAGGTAACTCAGGAGGCCGCTTTGCACGCTTTGAAAATTCAGTCGGATTTAGCTAAAATTAATATAACGAATATCACCTTTGGCACCGTTGAAGCTGTTGACGAATTTAAAGGGGAATCTCTTTCTGTTAAATTCACCTTTAAGGGAAGCTATACAGCAATACGCAATTTTATAGATTTTGCATCCCGAAACAAGCAAAAAATATCAATCAGACAAATGACATTTAGTGGCTTTGGCACAAACCTTTCAGGCAATGCGGAGGCTACCTTTAACGGATATAAAAACAGCGGTGGAGAATTTGTGCCTCCTATTTACAGTGAAATATTCGGTAAGGATGATTTGTTCAGAATCTTCAGCGGAGGAGAGCAGTTTATTCCGCAGGCGGAGCAAGGTGGCTTAACTGAAAGCACCACGGAAACAGAACAAATTAAAAAAGGTAATTACGATTTTTATATGGTTATGAACAAATATTCCGATGATGCACCTAATATAATTGTGGGTAAAAATAAGGAAAGCGAAATAACCGCTGACGGAAACAAAACAAACTGGGTAAATATCTATTTTGTTAACATTGAAGGCAAGCTTTATTACAGATATCGAACAGAGGACGGTGTTTTTCCAAAATCCAAGATGTTGGAGACATTCACACCTGTTATGGGTGATGTAATAACAATCAACATAGCATCAAATGAAATAGCATCTGCAAACGATAAATCAAAAATGCAGCTTAATGTTTATAACGATTGCGGCAGAAAGGTTTTGGTTACCGTAAGCGGCGCAGGAGGCAAGGCAAGAGTTTCCAAAAATGTTATTCACGGGGATGTTGAGCTGAAATATGAATAAGCTTATAATACTTGAAAAATCGGGCTTTTCGTTAGTGGAGGTTTTAATAGCACTTGCCGTTTTGGGAATTTTTATATTTCCAATATCGGGTATGTTTACTGTTGCCATAAGGACGAGCGAAGCCTCTCGAATTAGCATTGAGGCCTATTCGGTGGCAAATAAGGTTATCGAAGCAATGCAGGATGATGATGGTATCTCTCCCGTCGAAGGTGAGCCTCTTGGAGTGGGCGAATATGCAAGCTATGGCATTAAGAATGATTATGAGGTTACAAAAACCATAAGGATTTCAGAAAATCAAGCCATGGAAAGCTTTGTGGATTTTGAATCGTTAAACCAAAACGGAACCTTGCTGACTATTGACGCAAGTGCAGACGGTCAGCTTGTTTTTACAAACGCTATGTTGCAGGAGATGGGGTATTCTCCGGCTTTTGAACCGGATTTTGCAGATGTAACCATTAGCTTCGACGATTCCTCTGTTATAAGCGGCAGCACAATAATAGCAAGCAATAATTTTGATTATATAAGAATAATTGGCGGCAGCAGCCGTTTAAAGCTTGTTTTGGAGAATGCTTCCAAAACGGATAAAACCTTGTATGTTTTTAATTCGGGTGAAGGTGGTTCATTTTCCGTTGATACTGCTTTAAAATCCACAGGAAAATGGATAAGCTATGATAATTTTTCATCATTAGAGAAAAATGAAACAGGAAGCGTTGCAATTGCCGATATAACAGTGAAGGTACGGCATAAGGCGACTAATAAGGAATTTGAGGTTAATACCAAGAGGGTGTTTTATAAGTACGGAAATTAGCGGGGGATGTGCAATATGAAGTGTTTAAAAATAAACTGTCATAAGCAGGGTTCAGCATATTTATCCGTTTTATTGGTTATTTTAATAACAGGGGTGTTGGGCGTTGGTTTGATGACGTTCACTCTTTCCAATCTTAAAGCCTCCACCGGTGTTTTTGCAGATAATAATATGTTTTATAAAACAGAGGCTTCTGTTTCCGCCGTTCAGGTGCAAATTGAACAGCAGGTTAGAAAAGCACAGGAAACAGCAAAAGCAGAAGTAGAGCTAAACAGAGATGATATCATTCAACGTGCAACTTTTTTTGACGAAGAAAGCGGATTTGAAACCTTTGACGAAGCCTTGTTTTTGAATGAATACGAAAAGTTTTTTTGCGACAGCTTTAATAAATATATGTGCCAAGGCGGCGAAGAAAACGGCAGGAGCATTATACTTAATTTGAAGAATACCGTTAGCGGGATTATAAATATATCAGTTCCCCAGTATGATATAGATTTAATGAACAATCCAAAGCAGGAGTTGTTTATTACAGTTGATGCCGAAAAAATTGAAAATGCGGTAAAAAAGACGGTAACCGCCCGATTTAAAATCCTCAGAGAGCCTGCCATAAGCCTTAAAAAGGTGCACGAAAAAAGGCGCAACCCAATCTGGATGCGTGCTATAACCACCGAGGGGGATTTGATAGCGGTAGGCGGAAGGGTTACTTTAAACAGCAGTGAATCGGATGAGCCTCTTTTTAAAAAAGCGGATGCGGTTTATGTATGGGGCAAAAATAATTATCGAGTTGACGGAACAAATGCAACGGGCGATAAATACGGCGGAATAATTGCAGGGGTTAATCAAACTGCTATTGATAGCTTAGGTCTTGGCAAATTTGGACTTACCTCTCAAAGTGGAGACATTAAAATTAAGGGTGAAACCTTTACCGATGCTTATATACATACCTTCGGCGATAATTCTTCCATTTTCATTGATGTTAATAATGGGCAAAGCGAAGCAGTGGATAACATAGGAAACGATTTAACCGTGCCTAAGGTTTTCGCAGAATCCTTGCAGACGGAGGATTTTTCCAATTATAACAGCATAAGGGTTGACGGAGATGTTATTTTAAAGGACGACCTTGAACAAAACGGAAGTTACAGCACCATTGATATAAGCGGAAGCTTTTTGGGAATCAGCTCCGGGCCGGATAGTGATTTTAGCAATGATAAATTTGCAAACAGAAGCTCCTCTATTACATATAACGACCCATTAGAAACATCAAATATAAATATCGGAAAATATGTGGTTGTATCCGGTGTTGCTTATAACAATAACGTTATTTATAATGTTGACCCATTTAAGGGAACCCCTTATAAAACAGGGGAAAGTGTGGGTTTAAGTGAAAATCACAAAATATATAGATATTATTTCAGTGGCGAGGATATTAACGGGTTATTCGATAACGGATATAATATTGATATAGAGGGCGAGCTTTTTGACTATCCGTTGTTTTCGGGTAAAACAGGTGCGCCGCCTAACGGAGTAGGCACAAAAAGGGTAGAACGGTTTAGAGATTATTTAATTAAATATTATGAAAAAACAGACAGCCTTGATTATGCACCTAATCTAGCAGATAGGCTTATAAATATAGGCTATAACAACGATAATAAAATTGAAGGATATTCACTGGGCGTGCTGCCTGCAAATGGAAAGCTTTATGTGCCTCTTGTATTAAGTGATGTTCATAAGTCTTCAAAAGCATATATCAGTGGCTTATTAAAGGATTTTGACTATATATATAACAGTAATTTATTAAACTCACTTAAAACAATTTGGAAGGAAAGATATAACAAGGAAACGTGGATTGCAAACAAAAAAGATGAGAGGAAAGTAACCTCCGAATTTGATAGCCTTGTGGATTACAGCATAAATTACAATGCGGATACCTCCAATGGAGATAACAGTATTATTTTGAAGGTTGAAGACGGTGTTTTAAACATTGATATGTCTGCAATAAATGATAAGGGTGGGCTCATCTTTGCAAAAGGAAATATAATAATAAGCGGCAGCGGAGAGTTCAATGGCTCTATTGTAGCTTCGGGAAGCATAATATTTAAGGGCAGCGGCAATAAAACAATAACATACAACGAAAAAAATGTTTTGCAGGCAATAAGGCTGAATGAAAATGTAAGAGCATTCTTTTCAAAGGGCGGAATGGAAGAGATTGACCCTGACAGTATGGAGATAGAGCTTAAAGCACAGAGAAATGTAATTATCGACGATTATCGAGAGATTAAGTAGTGTTCATATTTAATAATTACACTAATAATACGAAAAATTACATATTTATTGCTTTTTTGCATAAAAAGGAATAAATTTACTATGAATAGATGTATCAAGATTTAAAATTTTAAAAATGGAGATGATTAATATGAAAAAAAGTGCCAAAAACCTTGTAATTAAAAATACGGCCTTGTTTCTTATTGTCATTTTTATTGCCACACTCTTGCCCTTTGCAGGCGGAACTGATGTTTTTGCAGATACCACACTGCCTTATATAACTTCTTTGGAAAGCGAAAGGCAGAGCGTAACCACTAAAACATCAAAAATTTATTTGGAAAATAATGCACAGGCAACAGGCTTGCCCGGAAGCCCTGTTATTCAAAAAGTATCAAATTTAAAAGCTGCAATCACAAAATATAAAGATGAATACATAACCAGTATGGATTCCTATGAGGATAATTACATAAATAATAATGAGTTGATTGATAATAAGCTGGGGATTGTGGAAAATAATAATCTTTTGCTTTCGGATTATCGAAACAGCACCACAATTCAAACCGCAAGCAGTATTACTAATTTGAACACTAAAATAAATGCCGCTTCGGGAAGTATAACAATTAGAATAGCAAACATAAACACTAACAGCAATTTAGCATTTGGTAATGCCAATAAATCCGTAACTTTAATTGTTGATAATTTAACCTTCGGAAGCTCCAATAAATCCTTAACTGTTTATGGAAACCTTATTGTATTAAATACATTGAGCCTTAAAAATACGGATATAATAATAAAAAAAACATCGGCACAAACCGACGGTAATTTTTATATTGACCGTCCTGAAAACACAGGCTCTAATGTTAATTTTAAAGTGGAAAATATGCTTCATACGGCTAATGATTTTGAATTTACTGAAAACGATGCTTCCGTTAAGGCAGATAGCTTTATTCTCGGCAAGGGATTTATAAATAACAGCTTCAATGCAAGCTTTGAAATTCCTAACGCAATTTTTGTGAAAAATGATTTAACGGTAAATCAGCCTGCTTCTTTGAAGTGCAAGGATTTAATAATTAACGGCGATTTTATAAATCAAGCATATAATTCTTCATTTAATGCAACAGGCACATTTTATGCAAATAACAATGTTTTGTTAAACGAGAAAACAAGCATTTACGCAGGCAATTTGGTGGTGGATGGAGCTTTTACAAATTCTATATATGGTTCAAGCATAGATGTGGATAACACTCTTTATATTTACAGTGATTTGAAAATTGATAAATTGATGACGATTTATGCAAATGAATTGATAGTTGACGGCAGTGTTATAAATTCCGATTATAATTCTAACTTTAATATTGGCGGCACTCTTTATGTTAAAAATGATTTTATAATGAATGAAAAAATGATTGTAACAGCGGGGGATATGTTCGTCGGTGAAAATTTTTACAGCTATTCATGGGACCAAACCTTTAACATTACGAAGGATATATTCATAGGCGGCGGCACAACCACAAGCCGTACAGTGATAAATTCTGCTCAGGGCGATTTAATAATCGAGGGATTGCTTACCTTAGGCAGTGAAACCATAATAAGTATCGGCGGAAGAATGGCAGTGGGTGGGAATATAACCTGTACAGGTTATACCTTCACTCTTTCGGCAGGGGGCAAGACAACATCTGTTTTAGTGCCGAATGCACAGGAGCCTTCTCCTGCACCTTCACCAACCCCCATTCCAACACCTACGCCAACGGAATCTCCCGTTGATACACAGGAGCTTACCATAAGGCAAGCAGTTATTACACCTGATATAGCAGAGGGGGATTATCTTTTAAGCATTTCTTATAAAAGATTGGTTGGAGTGCAAAAAGAACAGATAATTATAAAATATAAAGACGGAGCAACAATTAAAACTGTTGATATAGACCCAACCCTTTCAGGAACACCTGATTTGGAGGGATATGTAACCTTTAATAACATTTTGTTTGAGGCAGACAGCACAGATGTATCCATTTATGTTATAGGAAGAACTGAAATTGTAAAATATATCGGTGGTAATAGTACCGCTGGCGGATATGTTAAAGGTAAGCCTTATTTTACAACCATTTCAAGCGAAAGAATAAGCGTGCCAAGCCTGGTTTCAACCGTTTATGTTGACCACAGTGCACAAACTATTATGCCCTCAAATATAAAAAAGGTTGAGGTTAAGTTCCTTAGAAAAGCAATTTCAGATTACGGTAAATATTTTTATAAATTAAAAAGGGAACGATACGAAGAATATGAAGAGGCATCAAGGAGTTATAATAATAAAACAATAGAACAGATAGAGGCAATAATATCGTCAGATTCAGGGAATAACTTAGTAATTAAAACAGATAATTTGAACCTTACAAAAAATATTAAGCTTGGTTCTTCCACAAAATCCGTTACGTTGATTGTGGATAACTTAACCGTTAACACACCGGTAAATATTGAAATTTTCGGAAATCTTATTGTTAAAAATAATTTTAATGCTAATCAGGCAATGACTATTAAAATTAACAAAGCAAACGGAGAGGGCGGCAATTTTTATACAGGTAACGTTAATTATAACGGAAAGAGCACCTTTAATGTTGCTAATATGATGTATGCAACCTCGCTGACACTGCAACAGGGCGGTACCATAACTGCAAATAGTCTTATTGTTTTTGGCAGATTAACGGTGAATTCTACCTCACAAATAACCGCAATCGGTGATATATATTCAGGCAGTGTAACCTGTAATCAGGCTGCAAACATAACCGTAACCTATGGGGATTTTGTGGTGCGTAACGAGTTAATTGTAAACAGCACATTTGTGCTTACTGTGGGCGGTCGTGTATGCGTAGGTAAAAGGATAATTATAAATTCAAGCCCAAGCATATGGGCAGGAACTCAAAAAACAGCGCTGATTTTTGTGGGCGAGGAAAGGGAGCCGGAAATATCTGTGGTTGTAAGCGATATTCTTTCGAAAATTGTCAGCATAAATTTAAGAGGCTCTGTTTATCCTGCTGATATTAACCAAATAGCAAATTTTAATGTTAATCAGGTTTATTTTGCAGGGGATGCAATTTATTATAAGGTGGATTTGCCTGTTAATATTAGTAATATAACTATTAATTGCAGTTTAAATACTTCTGGAGCAATTAGTGTATTCGAACCGCTGCCAAACACCAATTATTATGTTGCCGGAGTGCTTTCAGATGGAACTGTGGGCAGTGCGCTGCAAACGTCATTAAGTTCTAACACTCTTAACATTAATTCGATAAGCATTACTAAGGGAACTTCAACTTATATATTTAAGGCGAAGCTTAAACGAAACATAACAGCTCCCGGCAAAATTAATACAGTAAATAACACTGTTACCTTAAATTATAAAAATGAAGATGGCACAAGTTTTATAATTACCAAAAATTTTACAACCACTGTAGTTGCAACACCCGGATTAAGGCTTAATTGATATGTTTTTTTATTGCATAGGAAATTGTTAAATTTCTATGCAATAAAAAACATTGAATTATTCCTTGGCAAATGCTTACGGCTTCGCACCTAAAGCGCCAGCGGCGCTTCGTTCAAGAATAAAATTAAAATTAAATTTAATACTAATAATGCAAGCATAATTTATATAAGTTAGGAGTAGCTATATGAACAGAGTGCATTATAATGTATCCGGATTGGCAAACAGCGAAAGCAAAACCAAAGTAAAAAATGCTTTGGAGAAGATTGACGGAGTTCAAATGACTTCAATAGACTTGGCAAGAGGAACGGTTGAAGTGGGATTTAACGAATTGGCAGACGTGGAAATGATTAAGTCTTGCATAGAAAATACAGGATATAAAATTTTTTAAGGAGCGGGCGTTTAGCCTGCTCCTTATACTAATTTCAATTAAAATGACTATTTATTCTACGGCTAATTTTCATAGCATTTTAAATTGAAATTAGTATAATATAAAATCATCTTTTGTAATTGCTTTTGTTGCAAATAAAATTATAATGTATATGCCTATCGATGAAAAAATGCCAAGGGCTAAATTTTCTTTTACCATTATTTTTGCAATAATAATCGAAATGGCTATTGCTATTGTTGGAATAACAATCCACAAAAGAAATTTTAGTTCAAAATATGCCGCTTTTATTAATTTATGAATGCTTAACAAGCCATTTAACACCTCGCTTACAAAAATAACAATTATGTATCCCTTAATTCCATATATGGGCAAAAGGGTGTATAGAAGGATAATGCTGATTGCCGTATCTAAAATATTTATACCAACAACACTGACTTGCTTGTTTAGCCCCTTTAAAATTGAATCTACAATTTCGTCGAAATACATAATAACAATAAGAGGAGAAAAAACTCGGATAAAAACCGCTGAGTCTAAATTTTTATAAACCGCCATGCTAAGCTGGTGGGAATATGCAGTAAGAATTCCGCTTACGCATATGGAAAACAACAGTGTAGCTTTAAAAATGCGGCTGATAATACGACTAATATTTATTCCGTTCTTTTGAACATAATTTTCTGCAATTTCGGGAATAAGAAGTGAACTTAGAGCGGATAAAAGTGCGGAGGGAAACATCAGAATAGGCATAACCATTCCTCGGATAATACCATATTGAGAAATGGCAACACTGCAAGAAATCCCCGATTTTTCAAGCCCTATCGGAATTATAATTTGCTTATATGTTCCCAAAGCGGAGCGTATGTAGGAGCTTGCCGCAACGGGCAGAGAAATTTTAAGCATTCTTTTGGTAATGCCTTTATCCGCAGATGTACCGTTTTTATATTTTTCCTTATCAAAAAGATATAGTGTGTATAAATATAAAAAAGATAATATTTCTGAAAATGCACCGCCTAAAACCAGTGCCAAGCAAGCATAATCAAGCCCGCGAGGCATAAATAAATTTAAAATATATATTGTAACAGTTATCCTTATAAAGGTTTCGAAAATCTGAGCGGAGGCACTTTTAAAAGCTCTTCTGACCGCTGTAAAATATCCACCCAGTACAGAGGATACCCCAATAAATGGAAGGCTTATGGCAAGGGCATAAACAGGGCTAGCCGAAACCTTGCCGTGAAGCCAAATGCTTGATATAAATTCTCCGTTTGCTAAAAGCAGTGATGCAGATAAAATGCTGAAAAAGACGCTGTAATAGATGCACTTTTTAACAACCGATTTTATTCCGCTGTAAGAATTAAACGCAAGCTCCTCCGCCACAAGTCGGGTTGAGGTAAAGCCAATTCCGGAGGTTGCCAGCGTAATTGCAAACATATAAATAGATAAAATTAGCTGAAAAACGCCCATGCCCTCTGCGCCGATTTTTTTGGAAATAAAAACGGAGAACCATACGTTAACCGTTCTTAACAAAAATGATGTTGCTGTTAGAATTACTGCGTTTAAAATAAATTTTTTAGCTTTTCGCATTTTTCACCTGCTCTCGTGCCTTTGTTTATCAAATTTTAATGCTTATTAGAATAACTATATGAAAAAAAGCGGACAAATATAATAGCCGAATGTAAATTAGATTTAAAATTGAATATTTTATTAAAAGGCTGTAAATAATAGCTTAGAGGTGGATGTTATGAGGAATTATGCAAATGGACCTGAAATACCATTGGGATTGGGCATGGCTCTTGCACAAAATATTGATGCAATGAACCGTTTTGCGGCAATGACCGAGGAAGAAAAAATCCAAATAATTAAAAGTACACATCAAATTAACTCCAAAGAGGAAATAAGATACTTTGTACAAACCATTGCCGATAAGCAGTAAATGAAAAACCATCTGTATCAGGTGGTTTTTTTGTATTTCTGTTGACATAAATAAAATGATTATGTATTATAATATTAAAATAGTTTAGTGGCGAATACTTATATGAGGAGCGATATTATTGCAGGAATTTTTTAGTGTCATTTTGAATTTTATGTATATAGTCAATTTAATATTGGCACTTGTTATTTTTTTCAAAAAAAACAGAAATCCTGCTGCAACAATGGCGTGGATGTTAACTGTTTTGTTTATTCCTGTTTTGGGTTTTTTGCTTTATATAATAACAGGCGGGCTTTACGGTGCAAAGCACATGAGAGATTTTTTCGATAAAAAGGGCAGAGAAAAGGATTACTATAATATTTTAAATAATCAGCTTAAAAACATGTATAACGATAATTTGGAAAATGATAGAATAAAGGAATACAAGGATTTTATCAGAATGAATTTAACTTGGGATAAAAGCATTTATACCTATGATAATGATATTGAAGTTTTTATTGACGGAAATAAAAAATATCAAGCTCTTATAAAAGACATCAAAAATGCAAAGAATTCTATCAATATGCAGTATTTTATAATCCGCAACGATAAAATAAGCAAGGAAATTTTATCCGAGCTTACAAAAAAAGCTAAAGATGGTGTGGAGGTTCGTTTTTTATATGACAAAATGGGAAGCTTTGGCACTCCGAAATCAATATTTAAAGAGCTTAAGGCGGCAGGCGGCAGGGTTGAGATGTTTTATCCTTCCATATTTAAGATTAATTACAGAAACCACAGAAAAATTGTTGTTATCGACGGCTTAATCGGATATGTTGGTGGTTTTAATATAGGAGATGAATATTGCGGAGAGGATAAGAGGCTTAAGCCATGGAGGGATACTCATATTAAAATTTTGGGCAGTGCTGTTAATATGCTTCAGATGAGGTTTTTTTTAGATTGGTTTTATGCGTCAAATGAGGAAATACCTTTGGACGAATGCACATTTTATCACTTGTTTTTCCCTAAAAAAGAAATGGGTGAGGAAGGCTGTATAGTTCAGATTGTTTCAAGTGGTCCGGAACAGGACGAAGAACAAATTAAAATGGGCTATATCAAAATGATAAGCAGTGCAAAAAAAACACTTTATATTCAAACACCATATTTTATACCGGATGATCATTTTTTGGGTTCTATAAAAATTGCTGCAATGTGCGGTGTGGATGTAAGAATTATGATTCCTTCCATAGCTGATAAAAAGTTTGTATATTATGCAACCTTGGCATACTTAAAAGAAGTTCTGCCTTACGGTGTTAAAATCTATTTTTACGATGGTTTTTTGCATTCCAAGACTATTGTTATGGATGACAGTATAACCTCTGTGGGAACGGCAAATATGGATATCAGAAGCTTTGCCCTGAATTTCGAGGTTAATGCCTTTGTTTACGATAAAAATTTTGCAATATATAATAACCAAATATTTATGGATGATTTAAAAAATTGCAAGGAAATTGATATGCTCTGGTATGAAAACATCAATTGGTGGAATAAAATTATGCTAAGGGTTTTTAGGGTTATTTCCCCTATTTTTTAATGCTGATTTTAGATAGATAACAGTAAACATAAAAAAGTGTGCCGCGGCACACTTTTTTGTTAAGGCTTATATTCCGGTTTCGGAGGTTTCAATTTCCTGCCCGCTGTTTTCATTTCCTGCTGATGGAGTTGGTGATGCTGCAGGCTTTAATGATGGCATTGGAGATTGGGACGGCATTGCAGAAGGTTGTGGTGTTTGTACAGGTGTTGAAGTAGGCTCCGGAGGAACTGATGGCTCCTCTATAATAGCTATTGTTTCATCTGCTTTGGGTATGCCACCTATTTGCACTATTCTGTTCATAGGAATATAAACGCTGCGGTGCAGAAACACTCGCTTTTCTTCCTGCCCATTTCGCCAATAAACCTTGTATGTATCAATTGTTGCACCATTTTGTCCACCTTGCTTAACATTCGTTTTGCCAATTTCAAGTGATTGGGATATTTCCTTTATTTCTTGAAATTTCTTTGTATCTATGGTTTGATTAACAATTGTTATTTTTTTTGATTTATCTGTTTGTGTTCCCAAAATTTTAACGGTAATATATCCTCCGCCAGCTTGACTTACAATTTTGATGGGATAATCGGTGTTGTTTTTAAAAACATAATCAATAGCACCGTAAACAACGGTTGCGTCCTGCCCATTGGGCATATAGGACACTGTGAATTGATGATTGGAGCGGGAAACAGTTTGCAAATCCGCATATATCTGAGCTGAATAAAGGGTAGATGAAACCTGACATATTCCGCCGCCGATTCCCTCCACAGCTTCGCCTGCAACAAATACGGTTGCATCCTGAAAGCCTCTCTCGTATGTACGCCTTCCAACAATGTTATTAAAGGAAAAGGTTTTGCCGGGTGCAATAATTGTGTTGTTTATACTGTTTGATGCCAAGGTTAAATTATGAGTTCTGGGCTTTTTACCTGCATTATATGCGCTTGTATGCTGGCCTAAAACATCAGCAAAAAGCTTTGTTTGAAAATTATCGCTTGTAACCTTGGGCATAGTTGTTATAAGGTGCAGCTCGAAAACCTTGTCACCGCTGTCGATATATTGCATAAGGGAGCTTTTATCAATATCAAGCCCTAACTGATGCTGAGTTATTATGGGGTTGTTATCCACAATATCATAGGTTGCGTCAACAGGGTCTTTTTTAATTCTACTGTAAATTAAATCAACATCATCCTTGGTAACGCTTGTTTTAACAACTGCTGTTATATCTGAAAAAATATTGAACTTAATATTGTCTGAAAGTTTTTCAAAGGTTTTTTTAGTGTCAAGCAGAACGCATTTTTTGGTTAAATCAATTTTAACTGTTTGCTTTTCGTTATCTATCATAAAAATTTTATTTTCTTTTTCCACCTTCTGGGCAAAATCTTCGATAAATTTAATCAGTGCGGCATCATCCTTAGTAAATACAATTGGAAGATTTTTAGGGGTTAGAATGTTGCTTACTTTGTTTAAAAGATTTTTGCTTTTACCAAAATTCAAAGCGCTGTCAACAGTTGCATTTATATCGATTGATATTCGATTTGTAAGCTCTATGGGCATTTTTTCGTTTCCATAAACAATGTTTATTGTTTTATCGGTAAATATGTTTTGCATATTTTCGGTTATTTTCATAATTGCATCGTCTTTTGATAAGCCGCCAACCTTGATGTTGCATATTGAAATGTTGGGGTAAATTTTATCATAATTTAAAGCAAAAACAGACAGAGAAACAACGCCGGCGATAAATATTACCGCAAGCGCTGCAGAAACAATCATTTTATAGCTAATGCCTTTTTCAACATTACGTCTTTGTAACAATGACATATTTTATTCAGCCTCACTTATAATATATACTATTCAATACATATTCAGCTAAAACTATTTTAATACCTTTGTTGCTCCATTATAAACGAGACCACGTGTACAATCCATTGTTATGGTTGTACCGCTTTTTAGAATTTTTGTTGCACCCTTTGCCCCTGTAATAACGGGAATATCAAGTGCCATGCCTACTATTGCGGCGTGGCAGCCAAGACCTTCTTCCTCAACAATAATTCCTTTTGCATTTTTAAGAACGGAAAGCATATCATTGGAGGTTTGCTTGATTACTAAAATATTGCCCTCTTGAAAGGTTCTTGAAATGTCTTGCTCGGATTTTGCAACGCTTACTGTGCCGATAACATCAACTGAGCTTGTGCCTGTTCCTCTAACCAATACATCACCCACAAGATGAACCTTTAAAAGGTTTGTTGTGCCGCTGACGCCAACAGGTGAACCGCCTGTAATAACGATTAAATCGCCTTGGTTTATCATTCCTGTTTTTTGAGCTTTTTCAACCGCATGCTCAAAAAGCTCGTCCGTTGTTTTAACTTCTTCCGAAAGCATCGGAAGAACGCCCCAAACAATAGCAAGCTGTCTATATACCAATTTTGAAGGGGTGGCGCAAAGAATTGGCGTTTTTGGGCGGAATTTAGATACCATTCGTGCAGTATGACCGGAGCTTGAAACGGTAACAATTGCCGCAACGTCAAGGTCATGAGCTGTCATACAGGTTGCGTGGCTTATTGCGTTTGTAATGTTCGGCTCAAAGCCTATGGCAAGGTTATTAAAACGCTTTTTATAATCTATGGCGTTTTCTGTACGCTTTGCTATTTTCGCCATTGTGTTAAATGCTTCAACAGGATATTTGCCTATTGCGGTTTCGCCAGAAAGCATTATAGCGCTTGTGCCGTCATAAATTGCGTTGGCAACGTCGGTGGTTTCGGCACGGGTTGGTCTGGGATTTCTAATCATGGAATCCAGCATTTGTGTTGCTGTTATAACAACCTTCCCTGCCTTATAGCAATTTTTAATAAGCTGTTTTTGAACTATTGGAAGGTCCTCCAAAGGAATTTCAACACCCATATCTCCACGGGCAACCATTAAGCCGTCGCTGGCTTTTATAATTTCCTCTGAATTTTTAACGCCTTCCATATTTTCAATTTTCGATATAATTTTTATGTGGCTGCCGTTATTGCTTGCCAGCAGTTTTTTTATTTCAAGCACATCAAGTGCGGAACGAACAAAGGATGCCGCAATAATATCGAATTCATTTTCAATTCCGAATAAAATATCGGATTTGTCTTTTTCACTCATATAAGGCATACTAATTGAAATTCCGGGAAGATTTATGCTTTTATTGTTACTTAAAGAGCCGCCGTTTTGAACCTTGCAAACAATATTCGCCCCTTTAATTTGCTGAACCAAAAGCTCAATAAGCCCGTCATCAATAAGGATGATGTTGTCCTTCGAAAGCTCCATGGGTAAATTTTTATATGTTACCGAAACAATTTTTTCTGTTCCCAAAACATCGTCTGTGGTAAGGGTGAAGGTATCCCCTGCATTTAATTCAATCTTATCATTTTCAAAGGTTTTAATTCTAATTTCAGGGCCTTTTGTATCAAGCATTAAAGCGATAGGAAGGCTTAGCTGATCTCTCATTTTTTTAAAAACATCCATCCTTATCTTGTGCTCATCGTGTGTGCCGTGGGAGAAGTTCATTCGTGCAACGTTCATTCCCGATAGCATTAAAGCTTTTAACACCTGTGGATTATCCGTTGCAGGACCAAGTGTGCATACAATTTTAGTTTTTCTCATATTTATGACCATTGCCTTTCGCGCTCACAGAATTTATTGACCAGCATCAAACCGTGAGCTGGATTAGATGCAAAATAAGGTCTTATCAATTTATTTAATCGGCTAAGCCGTTTTGAAACAAATTTTAACAAATACAGTATATCATAAATTATTATATATCGTCAACGAAAAAAGCGGTATTGATATTAGTTTCGATATATAGTATAATAAATTATTATATTATTAACAATTTTTGTCAAAAATTTATATATGGAGGTGTTGATTATTGGCATATAAAAATCAATTTACAAAATTAAGCGAAAAAGCACTGCATCTTGCAAACGAAGCGGTTATAGAAATGGGGCATAGCTTTTTGGGAAGCGAACATTTGCTTTTGGGTTTGTTTCGGGAGGGCAATGGCTTAGCATCGAAGGTGCTTTCCTCTGCAGGGCTTACTGATGATAAAATAGTTGAAAAGATTGAAGAATTAGTTGGCGTTTCTTTTGTGAGTGAGCCTAAAAAGAATATCCCCATGTCTCCCAGAGTTAAGCGAATTTTAGAGCTTGCTTATGAGGAGGCAGTAAATATGAACTCTCCCCTTGTAGGTACAGAGCATCTTTTAATCGGTATTTTGCGCGATGGCGACAGTGTGGCAACCCGCATAATTTCTGAGGTTGGGGTTGATGCGCAAAGAATTTATGATAGAATTGCAAAAGTTTATAGCATGGAAGATTATCAAGTTACTAATCTTGCGGATTATTCAAGCGGCAAAAAGGTGAGCACGCCCACTGTTGATAAGTTCAGCAGAGATTTGACTGAGCTTGCACGAAGCGGCAGGTTAGACCCTGTAATCGGAAGGGAGAGCGAGATAGAGCGTGTTGTTCAGATTTTAACAAGGAGGACAAAAAACAACCCTTGTTTAATTGGCGAGCCTGGAGTTGGCAAAACTGCCGTTGCGGAAAGTTTGGCACAAAAAATTGTGGATAAAACTCTGCCCGAGGTGTTTGCAAACAAGCGTGTGCTTGCTCTTGATATTCCCGCTATGATTGCAGGCACAAAATACAGGGGAGAATTCGAGGAGCGTCTTAAAAAAACCATAGAGGAGGTTCGAAGCAGCGGCAACATTATTTTGTTTATTGATGAGGTGCATACCCTTATAGGCGCAGGTGCGGCAGAGGGTGCTGTTGATGCGGCGAATATTTTAAAGCCGTCCTTAGCGAGGGGTGAAATTCAGGTTATCGGCGCCACAACCTTTGAGGAATACCGAAAGCATATAGAAAAGGATGCCGCCTTGGAGCGAAGGTTTCAGCCAATTGTAATAAACGAGCCGACTGATTTGGAGGCAATAGAAATTATTAAAGGAATAAAGGATAAATACGAGGCACATCACAATGTTGTAATTTTAGACGAAGCTATCGAAACAGCGGTTACACTTTCCAGAAGATATATTGCGGATAGATTTTTACCCGATAAAGCCATTGATGTTTTAGATGAGGCGGCTTCAAGGCTGCGTCTTAAAAATTTTGTTGCGCCTGCAAGCATAAAGAAGCAGCAGCAAAAGCTTTTACAGCTTCAAGAGGAAATGGAAAATGCAATAATAGTTCAGAATTTTGAAGGTGCCGCCCTATTGCGTGAGGAAATTAAGAGCGTTGCAGTATCCATTGAAAACAGTCAGAAGCGGTGGGAAAACAAAAAGCAAAAATCCAATTTGGAGCTGCACAGTGCAGATGTTGCAAGTGTTGTTGCAAATCAGACAGGTGTGCCTGTGGAGCAAATTACTGATTTAGAGAGCGATAAATTACTTAAAATGGAAGATATACTAAGGGAAAGGGTTATAGGGCAGGAGGAAGCAATTAAACTAGTTTCCCAATGCATAAGACGTGGCAGAGTGGGGCTTAAGGACCCAAAACGCCCTATTGGCTCCTTCGTGTTTTTAGGTCCCACAGGTGTGGGGAAAACAGAACTTTCCAAGGCGCTTTCCGAGGCAATCTTTGGCAATGAAGATGCAATGATTAGAATAGATATGAGTGAATATATGGAGAAACACACAGTTTCCCGTATGGTTGGCTCTCCTCCCGGTTATGTAGGACACGAGGACGGCGGACAGCTTACCGAAAAGGTGCGCAGGAAGCCTTATTCTGTGATATTATTTGACGAAATTGAAAAGGCTCACCCCGATGTGTTTAATATTTTATTGCAAATTTTAGAGGACGGAATTTTAACCGATTCTCATGGCAGAAGGGTTGATTTTAAAAACACAATAATAATTATGACCTCTAACGTAGGCGCTCATGAAATTGCAACCCAAAAGAAGCTTGGCTTCGGAGAAAATGGTGTGCAAAAGGAATATAAGGATATAAAATCCGGTGTTATGGCAGAGCTTAAACGTACTTTCAGACCTGAATTTTTAAACAGGGTAGACGATATAATAGTGTTCCACGCACTTTCAGCTGATGAAATTGCTCAAATTGCAAAAATGCTTCTTAATTTACTATCCGAAAGATTAAAGGCAAATGGAGTTACTACAAGCTTTTCGGATAATATCATTAAGATGCTTTGCGAAATAGGCTATGACTATAATTACGGTGCAAGACCGCTCCGCCGTGCAATTCAAAACAAGGTGGAAAACTTTATTGCAGAGGAAATGCTGCTTTGCAACATAAAATCAGGTGATAAAATTTTAGTGGATTGTAAAGAAAATGTTGTATTTTGCAATATTATCTGATATGATAGAGTGATAAGGGGGGGTAGTTTGAAAATACCTTTCAAACTACCCCCCCTGGCGGAATGAATTGCGCTACCGAAATTTTCGCCCAATGGGCGAAACGGCGATGCGCAAAAAATGCTCTTATCATTCCTTGCCTTGCGGACAAGAGCATTTTAAATACGATTTTATGCCGGCGAAAGGCGGCGGAATGGAGCATTTTTATGGGGAAGAAGACACATTGCACCAGTATAGGTGGGCAGGCAGTTATTGAGGGCGTTATGATGAGGGGTCCTAAGGATACTGCAATTGCGGTTAGAAAGCCTGATGGTGAAATAATTATAGAGAAGAAACCAAATTCGTCAATTTTACAAAAATACAAATGGCTTAAAGTTCCAATAATACGGGGCTGTATAGCGTTTTTTGAAAGTATGATAGTCGGCGTTAAGGCGCTTATGTTCTCTGCCGAATTTTTTGATGTAGATGTGGCGGAGGACGAAAAGCCGTCTAAGATAGATATGTGGCTTGAAAAAACCTTTGGAGATAAATTAACCGAATATGTAATGTATTTTTCGGTTTTTCTTTCACTTTTATTAGGTATAGGTCTTTTTATATTGCTACCCAGCTTTTTGGTAAACGTGGTTAAGGCAGCAGGCGTTAGCGGTGTGCTTAAAACAATTATTGAGGGCGCAATTCGAATTACTCTTTTTGTGCTATATATTGCCCTTATTTCAAAAATGAAAGATATTCAGCGTGTTTTTGAATATCACGGAGCAGAGCATAAAACAATTCATTGCTACGAAAACCAAGAAGAGCTGACGGTTGAAAATATTAAGAGATTTTCAAGGCTTCACCCACGCTGCGGAACTTCATTTTTGCTTATTGTTATGGTTGTAAGCATGTTTGTGTTTATGTTTATTCCATCAAGCGCAACATGGGCTTACAGGGCGCTTTACAGGCTTTTGCTTTTGCCGATTGTGGCAGGTGTTGCTTATGAAATCATCAAAATTGCAGGCAGATATGATAATGCCTTTACACGGGTTATTTCCGCCCCCGGTATGGCTATGCAGAAATTTACAACCAGAGAGCCGGACGAAAAGCAAATTGAGGTTGCAATTGAATCCTTAAAAGCAGTTTTAACCGAAAATAAGGAAGAGGATAAGTGGTAAGCTTTGAAAATAGCAGATTTAATTTTAAAATCCAATAAAATATTAAAAGACGCCGGTATCCAAAGCTTTGCTTTGGATACCAGAGTTTTATTAGCGCATTTTTTGGGAAAAAGCGATGTTTTTATCCTAACCAACAAGGATTATATTGTTGAGAATTATTCGGTTTTTTTTGATATAGTAAATCAGCGTGTAAAGGGCAAGCCTGTTGCATATATTGTAGGAATGGCGGAGTTTATGTCCCTTGAATTTTGCGTTAATGAAAGCACCCTAATTCCAAGACCGGATACCGAAATTTTGGTGGAGCAGGTTTTAAAATCCGGTAAAAATAAAATTCTTGAAATCGGCACGGGAAGCGGCTGTATTCCAATTAGCTTAGCTTATTATAATCCGAATTTAAGGGCAGCCTCTGTTGATATTTCGGAAAAAGCTATTGAAATTGCAAAAATAAATGCAAAAGAGCATAAAGTGGATGGAAGAATAAGCTTTGTTTGTATGGATATTTTAAAGGATTTCCCCGAAGGCAAATTCGATGCGGTGGTTTCCAATCCGCCTTATATAAAAAGCGAGGATATTGAAGGGCTTATGAAGGATGTGCGTGATTTTGAACCTTTTTCCGCACTTTGCGGCGGAGCTGACGGGCTTTTGTTTTACAGAAGAATTATAGAAAAATCAAAGACTGTGCTTTGCAGTGGTGGGCTTCTTGCATTTGAAGTAGGGCATGACCAAAGCAAGAGTGTTTCTTTAATGCTAAAAAATAACGGCTACGAAAACGTAACCGTTATAAAGGATTTATCCGGAATTAATCGAGTTATTCTGTCTTCCAAAAATGAATAACCTTGGAGCGCTGCAAATATATTAAAACAAGCATTGTAATAGGTCCTAAAATCATTCCGAAAACTCCGAACAGGTTAAGCCCAATATACATAGCAAGCAAAGTTACGATAGGATATGTTCCAAGAGAGGCGCTCATAACCTTTGGTTCGATGATTTGGCGCACAATTGTGATTATTCCGTATAGAATGATAAGGGAAACAGCAAGCTTATAATTTCCCGAAATCAGGGAAAATACGCACCAAGGCAAAACTATTGTGCCAATTCCGAAAACAGGCAGAACGTCTATAATTGCAACGATTATAGCAAGAGTAAAAGCATATTCAACACCGATTATCATAAAGCCGATTAAAAGCTCGCTAAATGTGATAAACATGATTATTGACATACCCTTTAAATATTTACTAAGCGCAATTCCTGTGTACTTTTTGATAAGCATTGTTTTTTCTCTGATTGAAGCGGGAATTTGCATTATTAAGCTTTTTTTGATATAATCAAAATCGTTTGTCATAAATATAGTTGCTATTATAAAAATTATAATAAAAACGAATATTTGCGGCAGCATAGTGGCAACATTTTTGGCACTGCTTAGAGTGAACTTTGTAAGTGGTGTAATCATAGATGCCAGTGTTTGAGATATGTTAGATAAAAAATCGTTCAAATAAATTGCCATCTGGGGGGATAAGCCGTCATATATGCTGGACCATCTTAAATTAAGTTCGGTAAGCTGATTTGAAATGTTGCTTATAATGTTCGGCAGTTTGTTTATAAGCCCTGTTATTTCAAAAATAATTCTGTTTATCGCAATGGTAATAACGCTTGAAAGCACTGCAAGAATTAGTACAAGTGATGTTGATACTGCAAGCCATTTTGGGAATTTTATTCTTTTAATTAAAAATTTAACCAATGGGCTGGTTATTGCCGCAACGATAAATGCCAGAATAAACGGCATTAAAATTGATATAGCCCTTGGAAATATTTTGGTAAAAAAGAAATAGCCGATGATTATATATACAACAATAAGTAAAAATTTTAAATGTTTGTTCTCCGGCATTTATTTATCATCTCCCAAAATAAAATAGTCCATTAAGGTGTGTCCTTCATTTATGTAAATTCCCTCTGAAGCGTCCTTCTCGTTATAGCAAAGCTCGCTTACGTTGATATTATTGCTTTTGTAAATCGCAAATGGCACAGCTTCCCTTGTGTGTGTACCGATTAAAGCAGGCGTTGCATGGTCGGGCAATATCATTATTGAAAAATCCTCTTTTTTATTGCTCATTGCCTCCATAACAGGTTTTATTATTTTCTCGTCTATCAGCTCGATAGAGCGAACCTTGCCCGAAATATCAAATTGATGTCCACATTCGTCAGGCGCTTCTATATGAATATAAACAAAATCGTATTTTTCCAGCGCTTCGATTGCTTTTTGCGCCTTGCCTTCAAAATTAGTGTGCAGTGTTCCCGTTGCGCCCTCAACATCAATAGATTCTAAATCTGCGCAAATTCCAATTCCTTTAATTAAATCCACAGCGGAAATAACAGCACCGCTAATATTATACTTTTTTGCAAATGAGGTTAGGGAAGGTTTTTTGCCTTGTCCCCATATCCATATTGAATTAGCAGGCTTTAAGCCACGCTGAATTCTTTTAAGATTTATTGGGTGATCTTTTAAAATCTCATAGCTTTTTTCCATAAGCTGCAATATTTGATGATTACTAGGCAAAAAATCGGTAATTTTCTTTCCCGAAATATCGTGAGGCGGAGTTAAATTAAAGATTTCGTTTAATTCGTGCCACACTAAAAGGTGTCTGTATGAAATGCCGCCAAAAAACTGCAAAACATCATCGCCCAATGACTTGTTAACGTCATAAATAAGGCTTCGTGCTTCTTCTGTTGTAATTTCGTCCGCACTGTAGCTTACCATTGTTTTGTTTTTATATTCGGGCTCGTCAGACAATGTAACAAGGTTTGTTCTGAAGGTGGTATCCGTCGGCAAAACGTTAACCCCCATGCTAACAGCTTCAAGAGGTGAACGTCCTGTGTAAAATTCGTCGGGATTATAGCCCATAACGGATAAATTGGCAACATCACTGCCCGGGGGCATATTGTCGGGAACGGTTTTAACAAGCCCTAAAATTCCTTTGCCTGCGATTTTATCCATATAAGGCTTTTTTGCAATTTCAAGTGGTGTTTTATCTCCAAGCTGAGCGATTTTATAATCAGCCATACCATCGCCCAATACAACAATATATTTCATAATATCCTCCAATTTTTTATAACATAGGAAATTACGTAAGTAATTGACGTATGTTTCATAAAAGTCTACATATGAAATCCCGCGCCCTCAGGCGCAATCAATTTATTGACTTTTTTATATTTATATTTTACCAAATAAAATTGATACATACAATAGCAAAACTAAAAATATTATGTTATAATAAATATAATATGGGTAATAGACATTTAAACGAGGTGAAAATAATGACAAAGATTAAAGGCTTACCACAAATTTTAGCAATTTCATTAACATTTATTATTATTTTATTTGTAATATTTATTCCTCTTGGAGTGGCAGACGGAGGAGGAATGTATCAAACTATGGGAAAATTGGGCTTGAGCTATCTAAACAGTCCTTCGGATGAATACTTTTCCACAGCCTTTGGCATTGAAAATAGCTTCAGCTTAACGAACACATTATCCGCAATTGTTTATACCATGAAAATGGTTTTTATGTCAACAGGGGCATTGACTGTCAGCTCTCTTGCTGTGATATATTCAATTATTTTGCTTTTGGCAATTTATTTAATTGTTAAATATAATTCAAGCGAGGCTTTTAAAATAACCGATTTTGTTCTTGCAGGGCTAATGATATTAGTTTTTGCGGATTTGGGATATTTAACATTTTTTAATACCCTTTATACAGAAGCGCCCTCCATGGTGCTTGCACTTTTGACGGGTGGACTTATTTTATATTGCTATGCAAAGCAAAATATTTCTGCGGTATCTGCCCTTTTAATTTTAATATGCACCCTTTCCTTTGCTTTTATAGGCACAGTTCAAGGGTGGTGTGCTGTGGTTTTAGGCATACTTATTTTTAGAATGGCTTTTGCGTTCAATAAAAATAATAGGCTTTTCACAATAATCTGCTCTGTTATCATTGTGCTTTCGTCAACTGCATTTGCAATTTCCTATAAGCCTGCGGATTATGAAAAAAACATATATAATTCTGTATTTTTCGGAATAGCAAATTATGATAGTGTTGAAAAATTAGGCTTAGATCCTAAGCTGAACGACCTTAAAGGAAAATTTTACACCGAAGAAATTGCAAGCACTTATAATTTAAAACAGGAATTTTATCCGAAAATTTCTTACAGCAAAATATCTTTATATTATATAAGCAATATAAAATCCGGCTTTAATCAGGCAAAGGAAGTTGCTTCCAACGCATTTTTCTTAAGAGCAAGCTATCTTGGCAATTTCACTAATCCGCCAAAGAAGCTGGCAAACGGATTTAATCTTTACAGCTTTGCAAAGCAAACCTTTTTGCCAAATACTATGTTTACATTGTCATTTATTTTTATCTTATATTTTGGCGTGGTTATTTATTTATATGTTACCGATAAAAAAAGACGCCCGCTGTTGGAGCTGTATCTGGCAGTAGGGATTATGGCGGCAATATGTCTTAAGGTGCCATCTGTGCTGACAGGAAGCTTTGAAATTAGCAGAGCGCTTTTTATGTTTAATGTTATGTTCGATATTATGTTGGTAATGTCCGTAGTGGGTGGTTCTCGTTTGATTTTGGAACGCCAGCAGAACCTTAAAAATAAATATGGTTTAAAATAGTTTAGCGTATCTGCCCGTTTCCGTAAATAATGTATTTTATTGTGGTAAGCTCTAAAAGCCCCATTGGGCCACGTGCATGAACCTTTTGGGTGCTTATTCCGATTTCTGCACCAAAGCCGAATTCAAAACCGTCTGTAAAACGGGTGGAAGCATTAACGTAAACCGCTGCCGCATCAATTTCATTTAAGAATTTTTGCGATGCGTTGTAATCGTTGGTAACAATAGCTTCGCTGTGCATGGTTCCATATTTTGTTATATGCAAAATAGCGTGGTCGATATCCTCAATAACCTTAACAGAAATTATATAATCGTTATATTCGGTTGCCCAATCCTCTTCCGTTGCAGGAATAATGGAATTATCATATTTTAAGGTTTCTGCGCAGCCTCGAATTTCAACGTTATTTTGTTTTAATTCGGGAATTATTATTGGTAAAAATTTATCTGCAATATTTTTATGAACAAGCAGGCTCTCCTCCGCATTGCAAACGGAAGGTCTGCTTATTTTTGCGTTTATTACAATGTTTTTAGCCATCTCTAAATCGCAGTTTTCGTCCACATAAACATGGCAATTTCCTGTGCCTGTTTCAATTACGGGAACCTTTGCGTTTTCAACAACTGTTTTGATAAGTCCTGCGCCGCCCCGTGGGATTAAAACGTCCACATAATCGGTCATCCTCATAAGTTCGGTAGCGGTTTCTCTTGAGGTATCCTCCACTAAGGATATACAGCCCCGTGGCAGACCTTCGCCATAATTCTGCATAATTTTAACAATCGCCTTGTTAGAGTTAATGGCCTCGCTTCCGCCACGCAGAATTGTTGCGTTGCCTGATTTAATGCAAAGTGCCGCCGCATCGGCAGTAACATTCGGGCGAGCTTCATAGATTATACCAATAACGCCAAGTGGCACGCGCTTTTTGCCAATTAAAAGCCCGTTTGGGCGCTTAACCATGCCGATAACCTCTCCGATTGGGTCGGGCAATGTGGCAATTTGCCGTATTCCATCGGCAATATCCGAAATACGCTTTTCGTCTAATGTAAGCCTGTCAATCATATGCTCCGCAATGTTTTTTGCCATTGCGTTTTCTATGTCTATTTTATTTGCATCTATTATGCTTTGTGCGTTGGCAACAAGGGCATCCGCAATTGAAAGTAATCCTTTGTTTTTAGCATCCGTAGATAAAATCGCAAGCTCACGGGCGGCGATTTTTGCTGCTTTTCCAAGTTCAATAAGCGTCATAATTTCTTCCCTCCAAAAAATGTACCTCTGGGCTTGCCTTCGGTAATATCATAAAGCACAGTCGGGTTTTCTCCGTTGACTATAACGGTGTTAATACCAACATCGCCTGCAATTTTTGCGGCTTGAATTTTTGTCTGCATTCCGCCTGTTCCTCGATTTGTTCCTGCTCCTCCTGCAAGGGCAAAAATATCGTCTGTTATTTCATCAACCCTGCCTATTAGCTTTGCATTGGGATTTGTGTGAGGGTCGCAATCGTAAAGTCCTTCAATATCGGACATTATAACTAAAATATCGGCACTTACCAATTTCGCCACATAGGCGGAAAGTGTATCGTTATCTCCAAATTCTATTTCGTATGTAGAAATTGTATCGTTTTCGTTAACGATAGGTACAACTCCTAAGGAAAGCAATGTTTCAAAGGTGTTTTGCGCATTTGTCTGACGTTCATCGCCGTTTAAAACATCCTTTGTAAGAAGAACCTGTGCAACGCTAACGCCGTACTCTGCAAACATTTTGCTGTAAATATTCATCAGCTCTACCTGCCCAACAGCCGCAACAGCCTGCTTTTCACGGGTTTTGGTGGGCCTAACGCTAAGACCAAGCTTGCCGACTCCAACGCCGATTGCTCCGCTTGAAACAAGTATAACATCTATACCTTTGTTTTTAAGGTCCGAAAGTGCTCGGGATAAAAGCTCCACACGCCTAAGGTTAATAAGCCCTGTATCGTGAGTTAGGGTTGAAGTACCAACCTTTATCACTATTCTTTTAACGTCCATTTTTATCACCTATCTGTATTTTTATTTATATTATTATACTACAAATTAAAACTAATATCAATGTTAATTTAGAATATGTAAAAACGGCGGCAAATTTTCCGCCATACCACTCTGCGCCTTTGCAGAATCGGGAATACTAATCACCCTCAGTATCTGCCGAATTACATATTTCTTCTCCAATTCTTCGAAACACAGGCACTGCGGATTGACTGCCTGTCTTGCCGTTTTCTGCAAGCACAACACAGATGTATTTTGGATTTTCCGCCGGAAAAAATCCTGCAAACCAACCATGAGTCATCACCTCTCCATCTTTAAGCCAGCCTGTTTGGGCACTGCTTGTTTTGCCCCCTGCGCCAACATTCTTAATGTTTGCCCCTGTTCCTGTACCATACTTCACAACGCCGATTAGCATACTTTTTAAAATGCGAGCCGTATCGGTTGATATAACTCTGCCCAAGGTAACAGGACTTATATTGCTTGAACTGCCGTCGTCCTTTACAATGCTCTTAACTAAGGAAAGCTGTTTTCTAACCCCGTCGTTCAAAATAGTGCAAAGCATATCCGCAATCTGCAAGGGAGTTACCGAAACTGCACCTTGACCGATAGATATATTTGCAATTTCTTGCCTTGTGGCATTTTTATTAAATGGAATGTTTCCCTTGCTTTCGAAAATTTCATTTATATTTAAAACCTTTTCTCCAAAGCCGAAGGCTGTTGCATAGTTGTGTATGTTATCAATCCCGATTTTATTGCCTATTTCATAAAAAACGCTGTTACAGGAATATGCCAAGCCTTCATCAAAGGATAAATGCCCATGCCCTTCGGATTTATTGCAGACAAATTCTCTGCCGTCAATATCGACCTTGCCATTGCAAACAAAGTTAACCTCTCTTACATAGCTTGTTTCGAGGGCGGCGGCGGATATCAAAATTTTAAAAACAGAGCCGATATCGTAAGAGCTGACTGCGCGGTTTACAAGCTCACCCCTTGAGCTGTTTAAGTATTTTGCAATTTCATTTTGCTGAAAGTTCGGTCTGCTTGCCATTGCTAAAATCTCGCCCGTTTCAGCATCCGCAATAACTACGGCACCGTCGATATTGCCACTGTCCATTGCGTTTTCCGCAATTTTTTGAATGTGATAATCAATGGTAAGCTTAACCCCTGCGTATGTTTTCGCATTTGTTTTCTTGTATCCGAAGCCGGGGATAACATTGCTTTTTGCATCCTTTATAAGAGAAAAGCTGTCCGTCTGATTAATGGTTAACTGCTTGTTAAATGCTCGTTCAATACCGAAACCGCCGTTTTGTGAGGTATATCCGATAACATGGCTTAAAAGCCCGTAATCGTTATAGCGCTCGCTGACCGAAAAGATTTTTATGCCCTTCATATCAAGAAGCTTATATTGCTCGTCATTTTCATCGCTTAAGGAGAATATTTGCATTCCGTTAGGATTTATTTTCTGCCCTATTATTCTGCTGACCAATTCCAAATCCTCGCATTCCTCGGGGATAACCGCAATCTTGGAGGCATTTTGCCCTTCTGTAATGCTAATCATATTTCTGTCGTAAATAACGCCTCGTGCAGTTTTAAATTCAACCTTTTGAGTCCTTTGAGCCAGCGCCTGCCTTGAAAGTGCGCTGCTTTTTACTGTTGAAAAATAAAAAATCCTTAGGGAAAGCACACCCAAAATGCAGATAAACGTTATGCCCATTACTTTAATTCGCATAGTTTACACACCTCTGATAAATATTATTGTACAAAAATGTAAAATTTATGCTATAATGAGCGTAGGGAATTTTGTGTTATAATAATTATGAGGTGAAGGTTATGAAACAAATTACAGTGAATAAAAATGACAGCGGACAGCGTGTTGATAAATTTTTGCACAAATATTTTAAATCTAAAATGCCGACTTCTTTGATTTATAAAAATATACGCAAGAAAAGAATTAAAATAAATAATAAAAAGACGGACGGAGCCGCGATGCTTTGTGAGGGTGACGTTATTGAAATGTATATAAACGATGAATTTTTTGAGCAAGGAGCAAAGAAAAATTTGGATTTTATAAAGCCGGATTTTGATATAATTTATGAGGACGAAAACATTATTTTTATTGATAAAAAAGCAGGAGTTGTGGTGCATGATGATGATAACGGAAGTGTTAACACATTGGTTGCTCAGCTTTATGTTTATCTTATGCAGAAGGGTGAATATAACAGAGAGGATGAAAACAGCTTTGCACCTGCCCTGTGTAACAGGATTGACAGAAACACAAGCGGAATTGTTATTGCGGCAAAAAATGCTCAATCCCTTCGTGAAATGAATGAAATTATTAAGCATAGAATGGTTGCTAAGAAATATTTGGCATTGGTTACAGGAAAATTAGAAAAAAAGGCAGATGTTTTGGAAGGCTATCTTTTTAAGGATAGCAAAAAAAATAAGGTTTATGTTACTAAAACTCCTCAAAAGGGTGCGCAAAAAATAGTGACGTCATATAAGGTGATTAAACAAAATGCCGATAATGCACTGGTAGAGGTGGAGCTTATAACAGGAAGAACTCATCAAATAAGGGCTCATTTTGCTTTTATTGGGCATCCCTTGGTGGGCGATGGAAAGTACGGCGCACTCAACAAAAAAGCGTGCAGCCGAAAATATCAGGCACTGCACGCTTATAGACTTATATTTAAAGATGGTTTTGAAAATATGAACTTATCCTATCTTATAGGAAAAGAATTTAAATCCGAAAAAGAACCTTTTAAAGATATTCTTTAATAATGGTTTCAATTTCCTCATTTGTTTCAGGTTCCGAAACATTTGGAATTAAGTTCCAAGTTTCGTCGTGGGAAATTGTCTCGCCGGGCTGAACTTTTTTAAGCTCACCTAAGGTTTCCATTTCGCACATTAGATTGTTTGTATAAGTTTCGAAGGAAACTCCGCCGTCCGGATATATTCCTCCATCTATATGATTATATTTTTTAACAAACATATTGCCGTGGTTAAAATAAACACTAAATCCTTTCTCGTTATTAATCCCAAACTTAAAAGCACTTTTTGAAGATTTTGAAGGGCGAAGAGTTATATAATCCCTGCCCCAGCTTACACGGGAATCGTTCATATTTGTATATGGCCACAACGCCAAAATTCTGTTGCCTAAAAGACCTGTATCTTTATTTGGCTGTGGCACAACCTCAAGACCACCGATTTTCAAAACAGTAAGTGCCCAAATAGCAAATTCCTGCTGCCATGAGCCAATATTTGTAATGTTGTGCGTAACGGTAACGACACCATCTTCGTTCATAACAACCACTAATTCGGTTTGTATCTCATTCCACGCTTGTGGAGGGGGTGTAAGACGTACACCGTTTTCAATTTCCACACAATCAACCGGCTCATTATCAGGATAATATGAACGGGGAAACGCTTCCGGACTGGTCCAAAGCCTATGCCCGCCATAAATATGCCAATATCCTTCATCACCGTAGATATCAAATGCGCTGTTACCATTCTTATTTAATTCATCATTTTTATCTTCAAAAAATTCGTTTGGGCCATCGCAAACGCCAAAGCGTATAATTCTTGGTCCAATATCTAATGTTGCAACTAAATCAACATTGCCGTTGGAAACCTCAACACAATTTCCCCAGACGCCATATTCAATTTTTCTTACGGTTACCTTTCCCAATGGAATCACCCTCTTTGCTGTTTATAATTACATATTCTACGCTTAATATGATAAATCCTCTTTTTTTTCAAAAAAATTTTAAAAAATATTAGAGGCTTAAAAAAACTCTGATATTTTTAGCTTTATTTAATTTTTTTGGTTGTTAATATTTCGTTTAATGTGAAGGTTTCACCTGTGCTGTCTAAAGTATTTTGCTGTAAAAGGGTAACAAAATATAAGAAATTGGAATTGCCTTTTGCATTAAAATATACTGTGTGATATAATAAGTATTATTTAATTAATTACAAAGGAGATTATAGATGAACACAGAATATATGGAGAAATTAAAAATTGGAGACCTAATAGCAAAACTGCCAATAGTACAGGGTGGTATGGGGGTTGGTGTATCACTTTCGGGTTTGGCAGCAGCAGTTGCAAATCAAGGTGGCATTGGCGTTATTGCTGCTGCGGGAATTGGTATGCTGGAATATGATGGCTCGACTAATTACTTAGAAGCTAACATTAGGGCGCTTCGTGACGAGATTAGAAAGGCAAGAAAGCTTACAACAGGAATAATCGGTGTTAATATTATGGTTGCATTGTCGAACTATGTTGACCTTGTAAAAACATCAATTGAGGAGGGGGTAGATGCTATTTTTGCAGGAGCGGGAATACCGCTTGATCTTCCCGGACTGCTTAATAAATCATCAAATACCAAACTTATTCCTATCATTTCATCTGCAAAAGCTGCAAAAATCATTATAAAAAAATGGCACAGCAAATATAACTATGTTCCGGATGCTTTTGTGCTTGAAGGTCCAAAAGCAGGGGGACATCTTGGGTTTAAGCAAGAACAGCTTGATGACCCGGAATATGCATTAGAAAAAATTGTTGTAGATGTAGTTAACGAAGTAAAAATTTTTGAAAAAGAATTCAGCAAACATATTCCAATTATTGCAGGTGGCGGAATATATACCGGTGAGGATATTTATCAAATAATGAAATTAGGCGCATCGGGAGTACAAATGGCAACTCGTTTTGTTACTACGGAGGAATGTGATGCTTCAATTGATTTTAAAAGGACTTATATTAATGCTAAAAAAGAGGATATTGGGATTATAAAAAGTCCGGTTGGTATGCCGGGCAGAGCGATTATTAATGATTTTATTCACGATGTAAATGCCGGTAAAAAGTCCCCCTTTAAATGCCCATATCATTGTATCGTAACCTGCGAATACAAGGATAGCCCTTATTGTATCGCCATTGCGCTGATTAATGCAAAAAAAGGATTATTAAAAAATGGTTTTGCCTTTGCTGGTATAAATGCATACAGAGCAACAAAAATTAATTCTGTTAAAGAAGTATGTGATTGTTTGAAAGATGAATACACCCATGCATATTTTAATGACCGAGCAAATAATTTGGAGCAATAATACTAACAGAAAGTGATTTTAACAGCTTAATAAAACCCAAGGGGCAAAAGATTTTGTTGAAGAATCAAAGCATACGGATGAAAAAGACACAAGCTGTAAATGATATGCGCTGTGCCGCGGCTGCTGCCGCAAGGCTTTGCAGATTAATAATTATGAATGTGAAAGTGGCTGTGCTTGGAGCCTTCGTGCCTGTGATAATATTCATCTACAAGATTTACGCTTAATAAAAGCTTTGAATCTGATAATAATTTTTCGGTAGGCAAATCTGCCGCAATGGTGTGGATTTCGTTAAAAAGAATTGCCCTTTTCGATATTTCCTGCACTAATTCAAGGTTGTGAGTGGAGGTTATAAGCGTTTTGCCTGCACTGCCCAGGGATGTTAAAAGCTCAGCCAGCCACCTTTGGGTTCGTGGGTCAAGCCCGTTTGTGGGTTCATCAAGTATAAGTATTTCAGGGTTCATTGCCAGCACCGCGGCAATTGCAACCTTCTTTTTTTCTCCTCCGCTTAATTTAAAAGGAGGCTTGTCTTTTAAGTGTTCAATATTTAAAAGGTTAATAACATCGCAAATTCGCTCTTTAACCTCCGCCTCCGAAATTCCCAGCTGAAGCAGACCAAATGCAATTTCTTCCTCCGCAGTGCTGCAAAAAAGCTGAACATCGGAATCTTGAAATATAAAACCAATTTTTTGATGATATTGCTTTGAAAATTTATCCTCAAGCAATAATTCTTCTGTTATATTATTTCCAAATGCGTTAAAAACACCCTCTTGAGGGCATAAAAGCCCTGCAAAAATTTTAAGCAAAGTGGATTTTCCGCACCCATTTGCACCCAAAACAGAGACCATTTCCCCTTTGCTAATTGAAAAACTTATGTTTTTTAGCACCGGTTCTTCAAAGGGATAAGCGAAGGAGGCGTTTTTTAGTTTAAATATAGTGTTGCTTTCAAGTGCTTTCAAGTTAACAATTCCCCCAAAAATAAAACGATAAGTATTAAAATATTATTTGCAATCCATAATAAATCTGCCTTGCCGATTTTGAATTTATAAAGGCTTACACCTTCACCGCAGAAGCCTCTGCACCGCATTGCGTTATATATTTCATCGCTCAAAAAATTTGCTTTGATGAAAAGAATGGACATTCTGCTTGCCATAAAGCTTCTGTTGGATTTACCGCCCGTGCTTCCGACTGTTCTTAAAAATCGTGCCTCCATCATTTCTGCCGCTATCTTGGAAAGAATAAAAATATATCTGTACGTCATATTAAATATGGTTACGATTAACGGCGGCACGCGAAGCACCGAAAATGCATGGGTAATCGAGGACCATCTTGTTGTCATAATCAGCAAATAAGCAAATGAAACGGAAACGCCTATTCTTAAAGACATTTTTAAAATCATAATAAGCCCCGAAAAAGAAATATAAAGCTCGGTAGGCAATGATATTCCTGCAATATTAAGGTTTAAGCCTTTATAAATATAAAAAAGCGGTACGCCTTTTGAAAAAAGGCTGGTGGAAGCGGGAATGGAAAATACAAAGACCAATAGGGGCAGAATTATCCATATTCTTTTAAAATAGTCCTTTAAATTAAGTGCGGAAAGCTTTGCAAGGCTTACTGTTATAAAGCCAAGCAAAATAAGGGTTATTAAGCTTTTTGTGAGGGAACAAATGAGTATGAAAACCAGAAGCGTCAAAAGCTTAATTAACGGGTTAATCATTTGCAGATAGCCTTTGGATTTAACAAACTTTTCACTTAGAATTTCGTTTTGCATAATGCTCGAAAGCTCTTTAACCGTTTTGATTAAAAAATTTGTTTGTTTTTGAATATTTGCGTACTGCCCGTTACCTTTGAGCATCCATAAAGGGATATTCGTTTTTTGCTTCGGGTTTTGGGAATGCTTAGTTTTCACTTTCTTGCTCCTTCATCGCAATTTTTGAAGTTATATATGTTATTGAAGCGACTAATAAAATTCCAATAATTGCAGATGCAATGTAAAAGGCAGAGGAGCTTAAAAATCCTCCCTCAAAGCCGGGCATGGAATAATCGGGAAGCCATGCATTCCAAATCTCCGAAAGCTTTTCAAGCCCTTGAGGAATAAAACCAATTTTTTCTTTTAATTCATCTGCACCCCACTCGCCCCATGCGGTGCCTGTTGCAATCAAGCCGATTGGTGATAATAACACTAAAGTTACTATTCCTAAAATAACAGGCTTATAGGTGGTGAAAAATGATTCTTTTGCCGATGTTTTTTGTATTGTGTTATTGCTCAGAAGTTGTGGAGCAAATTTTGCAATGTATGCAATTGCCGCAACGGTTATTATTCCTTCGATAGGGCCTGCAAAAAATGAATGCTCAGCCATCATAACAGGAACAGAAATGGAAAGTGGATAATAGCCGTAAAGGGGATTTCCGTCTATCCCTCTAAATAATAACGGCTGAATTCCAAATTCAACAGCGGCAAAAAGTGCCGCTAAATTAAGCCCGAGATAACTTCCCAAAAATATGCCAAGCATATTTCTTTTAGATTCAAATTTAGATTTTCCAGCTATCAGTTTATATGTATAGTAACCTACAAAGGGCATAACCACAGCCATATTAAAGCAGTTGGCACCAATGGCCAAAATTCCGCCATCGCCAAAAACGAAGGCTTGAATAATCAAAGCCACAGATACGGCAATGCAAGCCGCCCAAGGGCCGATTAAAATCGCCACAAAAACCGCTCCTACAGCATGAACCGAGCTTTCACCCAGTGGAACGTTAAACATCATTATGACAAATGAAAATGCGGCGCAAAGCGCTAATTTTGGAATTTGCTTATGGTTAAGAGTTTTTTTCACTTTATTTAGTGCAATTGCCCAAAGTGGGACCATTGCGGCTATTGCCGGAATGGTTGTTTGTGGGCTAAGATACCCTTCAGGAATATGCATTGTTAAAATTCTCCTTTGAATTATTTTAAATAATCTATAGCAAAGGCAGACATGAGCTTTGCTCCGATTATTATTGATTTTTCGTCCACATCAAATTTGCTTGTGTGCAGAGGTGCCGTTGCACCTCCTAATTTTACGAAGCAGGCGGGAACCTTTTCCGCAAAATATGCAAAATCCTCACCAATCATATCGGGTTCTTGCTGAAACAAAATATTATCCGAGCCTATAATTTTTTTTGCGGATTCAACAAATAAATCGACTGTTTTATCGTCATTTATGCAGGGAGGATATAAAAATCTGTAATCAATTTCACATTTTGCACCTGCGGATTTTGCAATATCATTGCAGGCTTTGCATATTAATTCATATACCATCTTCCTTGTTTGAGGATCCAAGGTTCTTGCTGTGCCTTTTAAAATAGCGGTATCCGGTATAATGTTTCCGCTGTTACCTCCTTGGAAGGAGCAAATGGTGACAACAGATTGCTTTTCTGTTTTAATTTTATGCAGTGCGTCAACAATTTGCGCACCTACCGATATTGGATTTATGCAAGGTGCGGGTATCGCGCCATGTCCGCCTCTGCCCTTTATATAAATGTTAAAATGATCCGGCGATGCCATTACAGAGCCGTATTTAACCATCACTTGACCTGCTTTTATGGAATCCCATATATGAAAAGCAAAGGCGCAATCTACCTTCGGGTTTTCCAATACTCCTTGCTTAATCATAGGCTCTGCTCCGCCTGTTGCTTCCTCGGCAGGCTGAAAAATCAGCTTAACATTGCCATTAAAGGTGTGCTTCAGCCTTTGCAGAACTGTTGCCGCACCCAACAGGGTTGAAATATGCACATCATGCCCGCAGGCGTGCATAATTCCTTTGGTTTGGGAACAATAGTTATGTGATGCTTCTTCTTGCAGTGGAAGAGCATCCATATCCGCGCGCAAAAGAATTGTTTTCCCCTCGCCATTTCCACGTATCAATCCCACAACACCAGTTTTGGCTACGTTTTGCCAAACCTCTATTCCAATTGATTTAAGATATTCTGCGATTTTTTTACTTGTTGTAAATTCTTCAAATGCCATTTCAGGATTTTTGTGAAAAAAACGCCTTAAATTTATTATTTCTTCTGATATTTCTTTCAATATTTCATCTATCATGTATAACACCTCTGTGATAATTTTAGCATAAATGACAGTATTTGTACATATAAAAAAATAATTGTTGCCATAAAATGCAAATAAGTGTATAATTAAGTATAAATATATGTGCCGGCGTGCGGCGGCAGAATGGAGATTTTTATGGCAATAAAAATAATAATTGACAGTTCCTGTGATTATACAAGGCTGTTTAGTGAAAAAATAAAAATAGAGGTTGCCCCTCTCTTGATTGATTTAGACCAAACCACTTATGTGGACGATGACAAGCTTAATATGAAGAGCTTTTTAACTCATATGCGAAATATGCATGGTTTTAAAACTGCTTGCCCTTCAATTCATACCTATGAAGAACTTTATGCAGGGGATGAGGATATTTTGGTTATGACAATATCCTCTAATTTAAGCGCTTCCTATCAATCTGCGGTGGCGGCAATGAATCAATATTTTGAGCATAACGGAATACACAAAAAAATTCATGTTTTCAATTCCAAAACTGCCAGTGCAGGGCAGGTTTCGATTTTGGTGAAAATGATTGAATGCTGTGAGGAAGATATGCCTTTTGATGAAATTGTTGATGTGGTGGAGGATTTTATTTCTAAAAATAAAACTGTTTTTATGCTTCAATCCCTTGGGAATTTGGCAAAAGCCGGAAGAGTTAGCCCACTTATTGCAGCAACAACGGCAGTTCTTAATATCAGATGCGTTATGTTTGCAAACGAAGAAGGAAAAATAGAGCTTATGCATAAAATTGTGGGAGAAAAAAGATGTATCAAAACGCTTGCAGGTGTTGTTGCTAAATTTGGTGAGGAATTTAAAAACCGCACACTTTGTATTTCTCATTGCGAGGGTATGGATAAGGCAGAGGCATTTTTAAAAGAGCTTTCCACTGTAATAGATATGAAGAAATTTAAGGACGTGCTTATTCAAAACACTACCGGGCTTGCTTCTCTCTATGCCGATTTTGGCGGAATAGTTATAGGGTTATAAATTAAGTAAACATCGGAATAAATTATTGCCAATAATTTGATTATTGGCAATTTTTATAGCGTTTAGGTTGAGTTTGAATGAAAAAGTAAATGCAAGTAGGATGACGCTAAAAACATCTTAGACCTTAAATTTGGAGAAAATTGAGGTGCAGAATATTTTAAAATGGTTTAAAATGCAGTTAAACTGTTAGATTTTGCTTAAAAGTTAGCATAGCAAACAGACAGGACCGCGATTTTTTGAAAAAGTAAATGCAACCCCATCTTGACGTGATATGGATGGCTACCTGGCTGTTATATTTTAAGTTTAGTATTTTAAGAGCGCTGGTTTCAGAATAACCTTGTCTGGCAGGATAGGTTTCAAATTAAGCGAATCCAACAGTTTTTCATATTCTTTGTCTTTTAACATTTCAAACGGTGTCTTGTTATCAAATATTTCTCTTGCAACAGAATTCACATGACAAGTAACAAGCTGAATATCCGAATGAATAAGGTTGTTAAAAGATGTTCCTTTGGGTAGTATTCTGCGCAATAATACATGATTCTTTTCAACATGAGGTTTTTGCCAAGACGCTTGTGGATCGCAATAGAAAAGTTTTGTACGCTGGCAACCGTTTGGTGCATGTTCCAATGTGGACGGATCTTTAAATTCGACACCATTATTAGTAAGAATAACAGAAAACAACTTGCGGAAGACCTTTAATCCAAGATGTTCTGTTAGCATGTCAAACACAAAGTTTACGCTTTCTTGAGTACCATCGGGCATAAGAAAAATGAGCATAAAATTAGAATCCCTAAAAATCATTGTGAGCAAGATTTTGCCTTTGCATCTTGAACCTTTAACAGTATCCATTTCAACGATGTTGTCATTTGGATTTTCTACAATATAGCTTTTGAAATCCTCGTAAGTTCTGCGCCTTTGCGATATTTGTATTCGAGCTTTGTGAGGACCTTTTTAGGACGTCTTTGAGGATAAGCAACCTTTTTAGGCAAATCAATGTTTTTAACGGAAAAGTCATTGGAATCTATGTAGTTGTAAATTGTCTTTTCTGATAGACCTATTTCAGTAGCATGAGTTGAAAAGATATGAATAATTGATTGCCCTTTAAGTATAAGTGGAGAAATAATTTCACTTATCTCAATTAATCGGTTAGGCTCTGTACGAATCCCACACCTACTTTGCTTTAAAGTACGTAGATATTCGGCATTCGCACGGTGAGATGTATAATATGCATGTTCCTTTTTACAGGTTTTCTGTTTTGAGCAACCTGTGCATACATAAGGTGGTTTGTCGAGTAAGGAACAATGCAAGGGATCATACGATGCGCAAAGACTTCGACAATCAACATCTTCACATAATTTGCAACGATAAAAACAACCATGAGTTTCAACTTTGCAAAGATTGTTGCGAATACAGGAGTAATATTCAATGCAATCATTTTGCCTTGAAGGGATAGATCTCCCTGTAAAAACACGATAACGCTTAATTTCACGAGAAATAGTTGTAGCACTTCGATCAAGCTTTCTTGCAATTGATGCAAAAGTGAGATCCATATTCAGTAGTCTTTCAATCATGACTCTGTCAGATAACGAAAGATGTTTACTCATAATAATCATTCCCTTTTATGAGCCAGGTAACTGAAATAATTATATATAAAAAGAACCATTTGTAAAAGTAAGTGCACGTTTGTAAGGGTAAAAGTCAAGAAAAACTTGCATTTAGTTTTACAATTAACG
>Ga0209373_10000365_pt1 | contig 79145 bp, 68 predicted proteins | sample Higcelweek5metaG_FD_187173 | JGI IMG/M metagenome (GOLD analysis project Ga0209373, IMG submission 187173) | Freshwater pond sediment microbial communities from the University of Edinburgh, under environmental carbon perturbations - High... | ecosystem: Environmental > Aquatic > Freshwater >...
CCACGGCCGGTCGAGGCCGTCGCAATGATTGGGAGCGGCTCGCGGATCACATCATGGCCAGCGGTCAGGTGAACCGCACAAACAGGCCGGACACATGACTGCACCCAGCTCGGTCGCGAAAAACGTCGAATTTCCCTTGCAACGCAGGGGCCGTCCACACATGGGCGCCGGAACAGCGCGCCTTGAATAAAGGCGCGCTGTTCTAAACCGACAGCCGCAGCCCGGCATCCACCACCCAGGCGGCGGCCGCCGGACCGGCGAGGCGGCGGGCATAGGCAAGGTAGGTGTCGCGCATGATCTCGCTGATCACGCGCTGCACCCTGCTGTCGCCCAGGCCGTGCTTGCCGTCGATCAGCAGCCACACCTCGCGCCGCTCGCACGGCACGCGGTGGGCGCGGCGGCTCAACTGGTACAGGGCCAGCGCCTCGAGGGTCAGCAGGGCGGCCAAAGCGTGCATGGCCAGGGTTCGGTCGAAATGCAGCGCCGCCACCACCAGGGCGATGCCCACCAGGCCCAGCCCGGCGGCACGGCGCACCGTGATATCGGCGAAATAGCGAATGCGGTCCATGGCGGCACCTCGCTGTGTGTCGGGTCCCCTTTGGCCCGTCCCCTTTCCCCAAGCAATCAGCGGGCCAGTTCTTGCCGCCGCTTTTGCCCGAATCCGGGTCCATAAAGTGTCACATGGGATGCAAACGCGACGATTCCATGGGCAATGTGCGACAGAACCGGGCATTCGCTTGACGGAAACGGCGCCCCCCTTTAAACCCGAACGCAATCCAATCGACCAAGCCTGCCCTTGCAGCGGAGTGCCCCTATGGCCGCGTACCAGTACATCTATGTGATGAAGAACCTGACCAAGGCCTATCCGGGCGGCAAGGAGATCATGAAGGGTCTCACCTTGTCGTTCCTGCCGGGGGCCAAGATCGGCGTGCTGGGCGTCAACGGCGCCGGTAAGTCGACCCTGCTGAAGATCATGGCGGGCATCGACAAGGAATACGGCGGCGAGGCGTGGGCGGCCGAGGGCGTCAAGATCGGCTATCTGGCCCAGGAACCGCACCTGGACCCGGCCAAGGACGTGCTGGGTAACGTGATGGAGGGCGTGGCCGAGACCAAGGCCCTGCTGGACCGCTTCAACGAAGTGTCGGCCAAGTTCGGCGAGGACATGACCGATGACGAGATGAACGACCTGATCGCCGAGCAGGGCGAGTTGCAGGAAAAGATCGACGCCGCCGACGCCTGGGATTTGGACCGCAAGGTCGAGATCGCCATGGACGCCCTGCGCTGCCCGCCGGGCGATGCCGACGTCACCACCCTGTCGGGCGGCGAGCGCCGCCGCATCGCGCTGTGCCGCCTGCTGCTGTCCCATCCCGACATGCTGCTGCTGGACGAGCCCACCAACCACCTGGACGCCGAATCGGTGGCCTGGCTTGAACGCTTCCTGGAAAACTATTCGGGCACCGTGGTGATGATCACCCACGACCGTTACTTCCTGGACAACGTCACCGGCTGGATCCTGGAACTGGAGCGCGGCCACGGCATCCCCTACGAGGGCAATTACACTTCCTGGCTGGAGCAGAAGGGCCAGCGTCTGGCCCAGGAGGAGCGCGAGGAGAGCGCCCGCCAGCGCGCCATCCGCGACGAGCTGGAATGGGTGCGTGCCAGCCCCAAGGCCCGTCAGACCAAGTCCAAGGCCCGTATCAACGCCTTCGAGGATCTGGTCGCCGCGTCGCAGGAAAAGGCCACCGGCCCCGCCGTCATCTCCATCCCGCCGGGCCCGCGCCTGGGCGGCAAGGTCATCGAGGCGGTCAACGTCTCCAAGGCCTTCGGCGACAACCTGCTGTATGAAAACCTGAATTTCATGCTGCCCCCCGGCGGCATCGTCGGCATCATCGGCCCCAACGGCGCCGGCAAGACCACCCTGTTCCGCATGATCACCGGCCAGGAAAAGCCCACCACCGGCACCTTCGCCGTGGGCGAGACCGTGGTGCTGGGTTATGTGGACCAAAGCCGCGATTCGCTGGACCCGGACAAGACCGTGTTCCAGGAAATCAGCGACGGCCAGGAAGAAATCGACCTGGGCAAGCGCAAGATCAACTCGCGCGCCTATGCCGGTCTGTTCAACTTCAAGGGTGCCGACCAGCAGAAGAAGGTGGGCGTGCTGTCGGGCGGTGAACGCAACCGCGTCCACCTGGCCAAGATGCTCAGCCGCCCGGCCAACGTCATCCTGCTGGACGAACCGACCAACGATCTGGACGTGGAAACCCTGTCGGCCCTGGAAGACGCCCTGGCGGAATTCCCCGGCTGCGCCGTGGTCATCAGCCACGATCGCTTCTTCCTGGACCGTATCGCCACCCACATCCTGGCCTTCGAGGGCGACTCGCAGGTCGTATGGTTCGAGGGCAATTACCAGGATTACGAGGCCGACCGCCATCGCCGCCTGGGCACCGACGCCGACCAGCCGCACCGCATCAAGTACAAGCCGCTGGCGCGTTAATAATTGCCCTCGCCGGGCGAACTTTCGGAACACGGCGCGTCCCATCGGGGCGCGCCGTTTTTCTTGGCCGCTTGCCTGTGGGTTGCGCTACCATACCGCCCGGAGATGGGGGAGTTTCCGCGTGCGTAACGGCGTCCTGTTCCTTGCCCTGGCGACCGTCATTTTCCTGGGATGGCTGGGTTTGTCCGGTCCCAGCGGGCGCCATGCCGCCGTTGAGCTGGACCGTCGCCCCGGCGCCTATGCCGATCCCCGCCGCATTCTGGCCCGCATTCAGTCCGACCTGGAACGGGTGGCCGCCGGGCGCCAGTCCTGGCCGCGTCCGCCGGGCGCGCCCGGCGATCCGCTGGAAGCCATCGTCGACGCCTATCGCCTGTATCTGGACGGCAATGCCAAAAGCATGGATGCCGTGCTCAAGGAACTGGCCGCCCAGGCCAAGCCGCGTCTGGCCCCGGCGCAGGAAGCCGATGCCGACACCGGTGGCCGCGTCACCGCCTATTTTACCCGCCTGGACAACGCCCTGGCCGCCCCGGAACCCGCCGCCCGCCTGTTGGCCGGGCTGCGGTTGGCCGATGCCCTGCTGTTTCTGGACGCCGCCCATTGGACCGAGGCCGACCCGCTGTTGCGCATCGCCCCCGGTCCGGTGGCCGGAACCTGGCTGCGCCTGCCCTGCCGCACGGTGATCGGCCGGGTCAACGCCCTGCGCGAGGCCCAGGCGCGGTTGGGCGATCTGGCCGGTCCCATGCTGGCCTGCCCGTCCGACAATGCCGATCTGGGCGTGCTGGAGGCCCAGGCCAAGGCGCCGTCCATGCTGCCGCCACGCGCCACTGCCCTGCCGCTGCGCGGCGGCCTGACCATCTCGCTGGACCTGCCCCGCGCCGCGCCGCCGCCCCCCCAGCCGTGGGATCACGAAACCGCCGTGGCCTGGATGGACGAGGACCCCGCCGCCGCCGAGCCGATCCTGGCCGCCGATACCGGCCCGGACGGACGGCTGGACCATGCCCTGTTCCTGCATGCCTTCCGCCCGGAATCCCAGGTCCTGGTGCTGGCGATTCTGCGCGGCCTCGATCCCCAGACGGTCTATGACGGCAGCGATGCTTCGCTGCTGCCGCTGTTGCGGCAACGGACCGATTACGCCATTCCCTGCGCCGTATTGCAGGCCCACCCGGCGCTGCTGGCTGCCACCCGTCCTGTCGGCGGCGATGCCCACTCGGCCAAATCCGGCTGCGCCGCCGGGCGCGGTCAGGTGCGCGGCTTCCCCGATGCCGAGATCGCCGCCTATCTGAGCGCCGCCGAGGAGGCCGACGGCCATTTCCTGGCCCGCCACCGTGCCCCCGCCGCCCTGGCCGCCGCGCAAAAGGCGGCGCTGGAGGCGCTGAAGCTGGATTTCGAAGGACTTGCCACGCTGGAGCCGCCGCCGCTGGACCATCCCTATCAGGTCTGGGGCATGGCCAGCCTTGCCAACCGCGCCACGGCGCAGCGCATCCTGCCGCTGTATCAGGATGCCAATGCCAAGCTGACCGCATGGTATCTGCGCCAGGGACTGGAGCCCGATGCCGCCGCCCGTGCCGCCAAGACCGGCCTGTTCCGGGTGGTATGGGGTGCCGCCTGCGGCGAGGCGGTCCCGGGACCGTCGCTGCGCGGCATGCTGCTGGACAACGCCCCGCTGGACGATATCCGCGCCGCCCTGGCCGCCAAGGAACCGCCCGAGATGGTGCGCTGCGCCGTCCATGCCGGACTGGACCCGCTGCTGCTGGTGGCCGTGGGGCACCCCAAGGCGCTGCCGCTGCTACTGGACCGGGGCCGCGACGTGGACGAACGCAGCCGCCTGGGCAAGACCGCGCTGATGACCGCCGCCCAGCACAACCTGCTGGACAGCGCCCGCCTGCTGCTGGACCGGGGCGCCGCAATCAACGCCACCACCTGGGCGCAGGACGGCGCCGGACTGGCCCATGACGGACGCACCGCCCTGATGTACGCCGCCGCCTCGGGCTCGCTGCCGTTGGTCAAGCTGCTGCTGGAACGCGGCGCCGATCCTCAGATGACGGACACCCGAGGCCGCCGCGCGGTGGATTACCTGCTGGGCCTGGGACCGGTTCCCACCAACATCGTGATGACCGCCGAGGAACGCGCCGAGGCGGCACGCCTGCTGTTTTGATCATTCTTTAACCTCCGCCGGTCCATCATGCCACTGATGGTAGATGGGAGATCGATCATGTCCGGCATGTCGCTGGCGGATTACGTCTGGGGTGACAGCAAGAACGACTTCACCGGCTTTTACGGCACGGCGGCAGGCGTCAACAACCCGATGGTCACCGATTCGGCCACCGGCAAGCGCAAGCTGCCGACCCAGGCCGACGTGGATGCCGCCGAGAAGCCGGAAGACAAGATCAAGCTGCTGACCCAGATGGTGGATGTGGTCAACATCCAGGCGGATGCCGCCATGACCACCGGCCGCGCCGACGCCATCGCCAGCATGACCCAATCGGCCAAGGACGCGCTGGCATCGCTGAACAAAGTGGTGGACGGCCTCAAAAGCAAGGACGGCAGCGTTGCCGACGGCAAGGCCGATCCGGCGCTGAAGAACTACCAGACCGCCATTTCCGGCGCGTTGGGCAGCCTGCGCACCGCCATGGACAAAATCGGCGCCCTGACCAGCCGCACCGATAGCGACACCGCCAGTCAGGTCGCCAGCGATCTGGGGGCCATGGACGACCAGGCCGGGAAACTGGCGACCACCGCTGGCGGCACCTGGCGCCGCAGCGGCTCCAGCTTCCGCTCGGACCCGACCAAGCTGGTGGATATCCTGGTCTAATACCATATCCCGGTGATCGGAACCGATCACCGAGGCCCTCAAGCGCCGGGCGGGTTTCTCCGAAACCCTTGGCTCCCGCGGCATAAGCCGCGCGGCCCCTTGGGCCTAACCAAATCCCCATGAGTTCCACTCATCAGGATTTGGTCTAAGCCAGAACGCAGCACACCGCCGTCAGGTCGTCGCGCAGCGGGCGGCGGACGGTGGCGAGGAAGGGGGCCAGGATGGCGTCCACGTCCACCTTGCCCGCCCGTGCGGTGACCACGTCGCCGACCAATTGGGTGACGCCGCCCTGGCCCAGCTTGGCGCCGCTTTCCGACGGCGATTCCGGCAACGCGTCCGAGGCCAGGAACAGCGCAGCACCGGGCGGCAGCTCCAGCACCCGCTCGGCGTAGATGGCCGATCGCGACACCCCCAGCGGCAAACCGGACCCATCCCCAGGCACCGGCGGCTGGCCGGGGCAGGCCACCACCGGGCGCGGCGCGGCGGCGGCGGCATAGGTGTAGGTGCGGTTGCGCACATCCACCACGCCGTACAGCATGGTGGCGTATTGCCCCTTGGGCAGCAGGCCGATCAGCCGCTGGTTCAGCTCGCACAGGAACGCCGCCGGGCGTTCGCGGTCGGGGATGGTGTGTTCCAGCAGGGTATGCAGACGGAAGGTATTCAGCGCCGCCGTGATGCCGTGGCCCGAGAAATCGGCCAGCCACAGGATGAAACGGTGATCGTCCAGCGGGTCCAGGCCCCAGATGTCGCCGCCCAGGGAGCACGACGTCTCGAAAAAGCCGCTGACCCGCACGCCATAACGCTGGGCCAGCCAATCCAGTTCGGCCTTGGGCGGCAGCAGCTCGCTTTGCATGGAGCGGGCGACGGCCATGTCGTCAGTGCCGCCGGGCGCAGGCGCGGCGGCGGGCGGTGGCGGCGCGGCACTGACGGTGGCACTAGGCGGCGGCGCGGCCACCAGCGCCTCGTCGCCTTCGCGCTCGCGGATGATGCAGGTGACCTCGTTGCCGGGATCGCAATATTCCAGCGCGTCGAACGACAATTGCCGGGCCATGGCGATGCCGCGCCCGTGGGCGGCGAAGGCGCGGCTGGGGTCCAGCTCCATATACCGGCGCCAGTCGAAACCCAATCCTTCATCCTGCACGGTGATGCGCACCTCGCCCGGTTGGCGGCGGAAGGTGACGGTCACCCGCTTGTCGCGGTTCTGCGGCGCGTCCAGCAGGGCGTCCACCTGCTTGCGCAGGCGCTTTTCCGCCAGCAGCCGAGCCTTTTCCTCGAAGGTGATGCCCAGATTGCCGTGTTCGATGGCGTTGGTGAAGATTTCCGACAGGCCCACCACCAGATGGGCCGAACGCGGGCAGGCACGGGCCAGCGACACCGCCAGATTGTTGGCTTCCTCCAGCGTGCGGAAATGGAACACCCCCTTGTCCATCAGGATCATGGCGGTGGTGCGCTTGGCGACATCGTCGCGCAGGCGCAGGTAACGCTGGTGCTCTTCGATGGCCGAGGCGGTGACCGACAGCAGCAATTGCCGGTCCAGCGGCTTGGCGAGGTAGTAATAGACGCCCGCCTTGATACCCTCGACCACATCCTCGGACGAGGCCTGGGCGGTCTGCATGATGACGGGAATGTGCTTGAGACGGTTATCGCCCTTGAGCTTGGCCAGCAATTCCATGCCGTCCATGCGCGGCATGCGGCGGTCCAGCAGGATGACGTCGAAATCGTCTGGGGCGGCGTTCAGGGTCAGCCACGCCTGCTGTCCGTCCTCGGCGGCGACGGTCTCATAGCCCGAGGCGCGCAAATTGGCGATCACCACCTCGCGGTTCATGCGTTCGTCGTCCACCACCAGACAGCGGGTGGGGCGCGACTTGGCGATGCCGGGTTCAGCCATGTTCGATGGTGAACAGCGTGCCGAAGCAGGCCAGTTCCAGCAATTCGCGCACTTCCGAGCGCGGACGGCGCAGCACCACGTCGGCGCCCGCGCGCTCGGCGTGGTCGCGCAGGGTCAGCAACATGCCCAGACCGGCGGAATCCATGTAATCCAAGGCCGACAAATCCACCGCCACGCGCGGCCGCTTGCGCGCCAGCAGCTTGTCGATGACGCCCTCGAACACCTCGCGGTCATCAAAGGTCAGCTGGTCGCGCAAGAACAATGTCGGCCCGCCGGAATCGTCGGTAATCTCGTACTTCACGTCCTGTCCCCCCCAGAAAAATCAGCCTTTCGCGGCGCGGGCCGCCAAAAACTCCTCCAGACGGGCGGATTGGGCCTCGTCCAGGTCGAACCGCACATGGGTGTTCTGGTCGGTCACCGCCACGACTGAACCGCGCCACGTTCCCAACGTCGGCAGATCGGCGTCGAATTCCACGCCGCGCGCCGCGCCCAGCGGACGGTCCACCACGCCGGTGCCGATCAGGGCGATTTCCTGCAACAGACAGGGCCGCTTCTCGCCGTTCACATACACGGTGGTCGCGATGTTGACGGTGTGGCGGTGGTTGTTGTGGCGGTTCTCGTCCGAGCTGGCGCGCACGATGTGATCGATGGCGGTCTTCATGGTGCCCAGGCGTTCGCGTACGCTGGTGGCGGCGCCGCGCACCTCGTGCGCCTTTTCGCCGGTTTCGTCGGTCGAACGCGACACCTCGGCGATTTCCGCCGCCGCCTGCTGGGTGCTGCCCGCCGCCGTCTGCGCGGCACGGGCGATTTCCTGGGTGGCGGAATTCTGCTGGTCCACCGACGATTTGATATCGTCCGAGATGGTGGCGATCTGTTCGATGGTGCCGACGATGCCGCGGATGGCGGTGACGGCATCGTGGGTCGCCGCCTGGATCGAGGCGATCTGGCCGCCGATCTGTTCGGTGGCCTTGGCGGTCTGGTTGGCCAGCCCCTTGACCTCGTTGGCGACCACGGCGAAGCCCTTGCCGGCCTCGCCCGCCCGCGCCGCCTCGATGGTGGCATTCAGCGCCAGCAGATTGGTCTGGCCCGCGATGTTGTTGATCAGGCTGACCACCTCGCCCACGCTTTCGGCGGCCTTGGCCAGCCCCTGGACGATGTCGCTGACCTTCTCGGCCTCTTTCTCCGCCTCGCCCGCGATGCGGGTGCTGGCGGCGACCTGGGTGGTGATGGCCTCGACGCTCGACGCCATCTGCTCGGCGGCGGCGGCCACCGAATCCACGCTGCCATTGGCCGATTCGGCGGCCGAGGCAGCGGCCTGACTGCGGTCGCGCACATGTTCCACGGCGTTTTCCATGGCCCCGGCGGCGCCCAGCATGGTGTCGGCCTGGACCATCACCGCACCGATGGCGCCCGAGACTTCCTCGTCGATGGCGTTGGTCAGGGCCAGGATTTCCGATTGCAGCTTGCGGCGGTTGCGGCGGTGCTCGGCCTCTTGCTGGGCGGCACCCTGGCGCACCTTCTGCGCCGTCTCGCGGAACACCTCGACGGCGCCCGCCATGCGGCCGATCTCGTCGACGCGGCCGACGCCCGGCACCTGCACCGACAGATCGCCGTCAGCCATGCGGGCGGTGACATCGGTCATGCGCACCAGCGGCTCGACCATCTGGCGGTCGATCAGCAGCAGGGTGCCAATCATCAGCACCAGCAAGGCCACCGCCGACACGCCCTGGATCAGCGCCTGCTGCCGCACCGAGGCTTCCAGCCCCTCGCGTGCTTCCAGCAATTGGGTGGCGGTTTCCGCCACCGACACCTGCTCGGCCTCCACCAGGGTCTCGGTCAGCGATTGCAGACCGGCGGCGGCGGCGTCGAAATCCTCTTTCTGCGAGCGCCCGACCTGCGGCCCCTGCTCCACATAGGCCCGCGCCATGCGGATGCCATTTTCGTAATAGGTGTCGAACGCCAGCTTGATGCCGTCCAACGCCCGCACCGAATCCTCCAGCCCCAGGCTTTCGGCGGCGGTCTGCGCGGCGGAATGGTGGTGGCGGAAGCTTTCGGCGGCGTCCTCGACCTCTTGCAGGCCGCTCTCCAGCCGCTCGGCGGTACGCACAGCCGCAATGTCGGCAACGACCGCCTGCATGCGCAACATGTCCAGCTGGAGATTCTTGATGACCTCGACCAGCGGCAAGTGTTCCTGGGCGACGACCTCGGAAACGTGGGCCATGTCGCCGGTCAGCCGGAACTGCTTGAGCGCCACCAACCCGTTCACCGCCAGACTGGCGAGACTGGTGACGAGGATGAGAGCGAAGGCAATGAAGAACTTACGGCGGATCGTCATCGATCACCCCTGAAAACGGCCGGGGCGAATCTTGACGGAGTCCGAGCCGCCGCGCAACTGCTTGCCGCTTGATTTCGGACATGTTCTTGCAACGATCACGGGGCGACCCTGGTTACGGCCCTAGTTGCAGCCTGGGGGGGCCGCCCCGGTGCTCAGCGGGCGGCGACCACGTAATGGCGCAGGTTGTCTACTTCCATGTCGGCTTCGTCCAAACGGGATTTCACCACATCACCGATGGTGACGATCCCCAGCAACCGCCCGTCGCCGCCCACCACCGGCAGATGGCGGATGCGCCGCTGGGTCATGATCTTCATCAGGCTTTCCACCGAATCGTCCTCGGTGCAGGTCAGCACGGCGGCGGTCATCAGGTCGGAAACCTTTTGCCGCAGGCAGGCATCGCCCTGCAAACCGACACCGCGCACGATATCGCGTTCCGACAGGATACCGGCGATGGTCCCGTCCGCCCCCAACACCACCAGGGCGCCGATGCGCAATTCGGCCAGGATGCGCGCCGCCTCGCCCACTGCCGCATCGGGGGTTGTGGTGCGCACCCCGCCGGATTTTGCCTTCAGGATAGATTTAACCAGCATGTCCTTCATCCTCCAAAATCTGTCCCGGGATGACGGTTCACGTCCCTTCACATAAGGGACGCCACACCCGGCGGTTCAAGAACCACCCCGCCACCCCATACCAACGGAGTCACCCGGCGAAATCGTGAACGGACGATAAATGGCGGATTTCCGCGCCTTACACCAAAGTCTGACTTGAAAAATGCCTTCCAAAAGTATGAAAATGGGGGACCGCGCAGAATGGCGCGGCGGCTACCGGCATCATGACAAGAAGGGTCACGGCCATGGTCGACCAGATCGCGTCGAGCACCAGCGTGCAAGCGGCGGGGACGTCCCAACAGGACCACAGCCCGTCGCAGCGGCAGACGGCCGCGGAAATCTATATGAAGGCGCTGAACGACGCCGTGACCTTGTCGTCACAGGCGCTTCAGATTCTTAACCAATTGAGCCAGCGCACCAGCATCTCCGAGGCTTGGCTGGACCATCTGAACGACCCGCCCGACCTGAACGATCCGGCTGCGGCCGCGTCCACCCCGGTGGCGGCGGCAAGCGCCAGCGGCGACGGCGCCGATCCGCAAACGGTGATGCGCACCAGCCTGAACCGTGCCAAGGGCGATCTGTCCTGGCTGCTGGACACCATGAGCCCGCCCAAGGTGAACACCCAGGAAGTGGTGCAGGCCCTGGCCGCCCGCATCACCGCCGACAGCGTCGGCGTGCGCCCCCCGGCCGACCGGGTGATCGCCCAGGCCGACCAGAACGGCACCGTACCGGTGATGTACGTGGAAAATCTGAGCATCACCACCGGGCGCAACGGCGACACCACCGCCAGTGTGGACCGGGTGACGCTGACCACCGTCGATCCGTCCCTGGTTCAGGGCGCGGGCGAAAGCAGCACGCCGCTGGTGCTGGATTTGGGTGGCCAGGCCAAGAGCGTGCCCGAAAGCCAGTTGCTGCCCGCCGAGAAGAAGCTGCGCGAGGAAAGCGACCCCCGCTCGCTGATGGTCATCCGCCAGGGCGGCACCGCCCTGCCCGAGGGCACCCTGCACGTCAAGATGGACCTGCTGATCCCCATCGCGTGAGCTGTGCCAACAACGACAACGGGCGGGCCTTCCTGGGAAGGCCCGCCCGCGTCGTTTGTACCCTCCCGCAGATCAGCCGAACCTGACGTCGACCACTTCGTAGGATTTGGAACCGCCCGGCGTGGTGACCTCGACGGTGTCGCCGATGTGCTTGCCGATCAGGGCACGGGCCAGCGGCGCGTGCACCGACAGGCGGCCAGCGCTGATGTCCGCCTCGTGGGCGCCGACGATGGTGTAGACCACCTCGTCATCGGAATCCTCGTCGGCCAGGGTGACAGTGGCGCCGAAGCGCACCTGATCGCCCGAAAGCTGGGTGACGTCGATCACCTGGGCGCGCGAGATGATATCCTCCAACTCGGCGACGCGGCCTTCGATGAAGGATTGCCGCTCGCGCGCCGCATGGTATTCGGCGTTTTCCGACAGGTCGCCGTGTTCGCGCGCCTCGGCGATAGCCTTGATCACCGCCGGACGTTCGACCGACTTCAAATTCCGCAATTCATCTTCCAGCCGGACCAGGCCCGGCGGAGTCATCGGGATCTTTTCCATTCCCAGAAAGCCCCTGTCGTTACAGGCGACGAAGGCCGCGCAAGGTCCCGCGCGGCCCCCTTCCCCCTTAGAAAGAACCCTTAAAATACGATTGCAGCGGCGCAACATCAAGCGCGCCGCGCCGCAACGCCTCGATGGCGTCCACGGCGGCCTGAGCACCGGCCACGGTCGTATAATGCGGGATGTTATATTGCAGGGCCGAACGGCGGATCGAGAAGGAATCCTTCACCGCCTGGCTGCCCTCGGTGGTGTTGACCACCAGCTGGATCTGGCCGTTGGTCAGCGAATCCACGCAATGCGGGCGGCCTTCCAGCACCTTGTTGACCACCTGGACCTCGTCCACGCCGCCCTCACGCAGGGTGCGGGCGGTGCCCTCGGTCGCCAGGACGCCGAAGCCCAGGGCGCGCAGGCGCTTGGCCAACGGCACCATCTGCGGCTTGTCGCCCTCGCGCACCGAGATGAACACGTTGCCCTGGGTCGGCAGGGTGGTGCCTGCGCCCAGCTGCGACTTGGCGAACGCCACGGCGAAGGACTTGTCCAGACCCATGACCTCGCCGGTCGACTTCATTTCCGGGCCGAGGATGATATCGACGCCGGGGAAGCGGGCGAACGGGAACACCGCTTCCTTGACCGCCACATGGTCGAACACCGGCTTTTGGATATTGAAGCTGGCGAGCGTCTCGCCGGCCATGACGCGGGCGGCGATCTTGGCGATCGGAATGCCGGTGGCCTTGGCGACGAAGGGCACGGTGCGCGACGCGCGCGGATTGACTTCCAGGATGTAGATCACCCCGTCCTGCACCGCGTATTGCACATTCATCAGGCCGCGCACGTTCAACGCCTTGGCCAGCAGCACCGTCTGGCGCTCCAGCTCGGCGATGGTGACGTCGTCCAGCGAATAGGGCGGCAGCGAGCAGGCCGAGTCACCCGAGTGGATGCCCGCTTCCTCGATGTGCTGCATGATACCGGCCACGTACACGTCGGTACCGTCGGCCAGGGCGTCCACGTCCACCTCGATGGCGTTCTTCAGGTAGAAGTCGATCAGCACCGGGTCGTCGCCCGACACCACCACCGCTTCCTTCATGTAGCGTTCCAGCGCCTCGTGGTCATAGACGATCTGCATGGCGCGGCCGCCCAGCACGAAGCTGGGACGGATGACCACCGGATAGCCGATGCGGTCGGCGACGGCCTTGGCCTCGTCCAGCGACCGGGCGGTGCCGTTCGGCGGCTGCTTCAGGCCCAGATCCTGGAGCAGACGCTGGAAGCGCTCGCGGTCCTCGGCCAGATCGATGCTGTCGGGGCTGGTGCCCAGGATCGGAATCCCGGCCTGCTCCAGCGCATGGGCCAGCTTCAGCGGCGTCTGGCCGCCGAACTGCACGATGCAGCCCAGCACCTTGCCCTTGCTCTGCTCCTTACGCACCAGCTCGATCACGGTCTCGCTGGTCAGCGGCTCGAAATACAGGCGGTCCGAGGTGTCGTAATCGGTGGAGACGGTTTCCGGGTTGCAGTTGACCATGATGGTCTCCTTCCCGGCGTCATCCAGCGCATAGGCGGCGTGCACGCAGCAATAATCGAACTCGATGCCCTGACCGATACGGTTGGGACCGCCGCCCAGGATCACCACCTTCTCGCGATCCGAGACGTCGGCCTCGCATTCCGCCGGATTGATGCCGTCGCCCTCGTAGCACGAATACATATAGGCGGTGCTGGACGGGAATTCGGCGGCGCAGGTGTCGATGCGCTTGAACACCGGCTTGACGTTCAGCACTTCGCGGCGGAACGAGGTCTCGGTCAGGGTCTTGCCGGACAGCTGGCTCAGACGCTGGTCCGAGAACCCCATCTTCTTCAGGCGCAGCATGCCGGGCGCGTCGATGGGCAGGCCCTTGGCGCGCACCTCTTCCTCGGCCAGGACGATGGCCTTGATCTGCTCCAGGAACCACTTGTCGAAGGCGCAGGCGTTGTGGATCTCGTCCACGGTCAGGCCAAGACGGAAGGCCTGGGCCACCACCAGCAGGCGGTCATGGCGCGGAATGGCCAATTGCTTCTTGACCGCGTCCTTGCGGTCGGCGGCCGAGGCGCCGGGGATTTCCACTTCGTTGAGGCCGGTCAGGCCGGTCTCCATGGAGCGCAGGCCCTTCTGCAAACTCTCCTGGAAGGTGCGGCCGATGGCCATGGCCTCGCCCACCGACTTCATGGAAGTGGTCAGGTTCGGATCGGCGCCGGGGAACTTCTCGAAGGTGAAGCGCGGAATCTTGGTGACCACGTAATCGATGGTCGGCTCGAACGACGCCGGCGTCACGCCGGTGATGTCGTTGGCCAGCTCGTCCAGGGTGTAGCCGACCGCCAGCTTGGCCGCCACCTTGGCGATGGGGAAGCCGGTCGCCTTGGACGCCAGGGCCGAGGAGCGCGACACGCGCGGGTTCATCTCGATGACGGTCATGCGGCCGGTCTTGGGATTGACCGCGAACTGAACGTTGGAACCGCCGGTATCGACGCCGATCTCGCGCAGCACCGCCAGCGAGGCGTTGCGCATGATCTGGTATTCCTTGTCGGTCAGGGTCAGCGCCGGGGCGACGGTGATCGAGTCGCCGGTGTGCACGCCCATGGGATCGACGTTCTCGATCGAGCAGATGATGATGCAATTGTCCTTCTTGTCGCGGACAACCTCCATCTCGTATTCCTTCCAGCCCAGGACCGATTCCTCGACCAGAACCTCGTGCACGGGCGATGCCGCCAGGCCGCCGGACACGATGGTTTCATACTCTTCGATATTGTAGGCGATGCCGCCGCCGGTGCCCGCCAGGGTGAAGCTGGGGCGGATGATCACCGGCAGGCCGACGAAGTCCAGCGCCTCGCGCGCTTCCTGCAGGGTGCGCACCACCTTGGACTTGGGGCTTTCCAGGCCGATCTTGTCCATGGCGTCGCGGAACAGCAGCCGGTCCTCGGCCTTGGCGATCACGTCGCGCTTGGCGGCGATCATCTCGACGCCGAACTTTTCCAGAATGCCGTCATCGGCCAGCTTCATGGCGGTGTTCAGCGCCGTCTGGCCACCCATGGTCGGCAGCAGGGCGTCGGGACGCTCCTTCTCGATGATCTTGGCGACCACGTCGGGGGTGATCGGCTCGATGTAGGTGGCGTCGGCCAGGCCCGGATCGGTCATGATGGTCGCCGGGTTGGAATTGACCAGGATGACCCGATAGCCCTCCTCCTTCAGCGCCTTGCACGCCTGCACGCCCGAATAATCGAACTCGCAGGCCTGGCCGATGACGATCGGACCGGCACCGATGATGAGGATGGATTTGATATCTGTACGTTTGGGCATCGATCACTTCCGGCGGCAGAAAGTTTAACTAACCACAGAGGCACAGAGGCACAGAGAGGCTTTCCTTGCGGAACCCCTCGTGCCTTTGCGCCACCGATCCTTCATCCCACAGCAGCACCACCCGGCACGATCTCTCTGTGCCTCTGTGCCTCTGTGGTTCAAAACCCTATAGGACGAACCGCTTGATGCCGTTCCGCAACACCGGAACGTTGAAATTCATCAGCAGCCCGACCGGATATCCGCTGAGGCGAAGATAGGTGATGATCTGAGCATCATGAACGGGAGCCAAACGCTCCACCGTCTTCAACTCGACAACCACCCGATCCTCGGCCACCACATCCATCCGGTACCCACAATCCAGCTTCACCTCCTTGTACAACACCGGCAGGGGAACCTGCCGACGGAAGGCGACGCCGGACTGCGCCAACTCATAACACAAACATTCCTCGTAGGCCGATTCCAACAGACCAGGACCCAGGGAGCGATGAACCTCGATGGCACAACCGATAATGCGGTCGGTCAACGGGTCCCTGGGAAACGACATCTGTCGGCGTCCTTCCTCGGAAAGAAAATTTATTAACCACAGAGACACAGAGAGGGCCCCCAAACGTCCCGCAGCCGGTCTAACCTGCAAACAAATCCATCACCGAAACCCACACCATCACCACCCGGCACGACACCTCTGTGCCTCTGTGGTGAATTAATTTTTTAAACCACAGAGACACAGAGGCACAGAGAGAGCCCTCAAACGTCCCGCAGCCGATCTAACCTGCAAACAAACCTATCAACGAACCCCACACCATCACCACCCGGCACGACACCTCTGTGCCTCTGTGGTTAATCAACCGACCCCGAACATCTTCAAAATCAGGGGAATAGCCGCAGACGCCAACGCCGCGACCAATTCCTTTTCGTACTTCACCACCAAACGCTGAAGCGGTTCGATCAACAACGCGGTGCCAATGCGAACATTGACCACCGTGTCGTTCAACAACTCCCGTCCCGCCTCAAGGGCCTTCAGCAAGGCCCCTTTCTCATACCCCAACTCGTTGTCCAGACGATGGTCGTCGCGGAATGCTTCGACCACCTTATCCAGAGCGGCAACCGCGTCCTGATAGTCAGGCTGGTTGTGGTTAAGAGTTACAGTGCGGTCAGAAGCGGGGATTGAAATAGCATCCCCTTGTGCATCTTCCTCCGTCACGCCTTCACCCGCCGACCGAATTAACCCTTCATAATAATCGTCCGGAAATCCGTTAACGTACTCAACTCCAGAGCGAGTCAACGAATAACGGCTCGCCGTGAAGCCCGGCAACGAAAATCCAGACGGGGGAACAACCTCAACGTAGCGGTCTTTAGTTAGCTCACGAATCACCAACTCAACGGCGTTTCGGGCTTCATCCAACTGCCCCGCTATATGTAGCGCAGATGGCGCAGAACGATCATCGACAAAGCGCTCATAAAGAAGAACAAGCACTTGCCCCGATAACTCATCAAAATTGATGACCCGCCGCTGCGCCACGCTCTCAGCCCCGCTTCTCCATCATCTCCACGAACCGGTGGAACAGGTAATGGCTGTCCTGCGGGCCGGGGCTGGCTTCGGGGTGGTACTGGACGCTGAACACCGGCTTGTCCTTGACCTTGATGCCCTCCACCGACTTGTCGAACAGCGACCGGTGGGTCACCTCGACATTGGCGGGCAGGCTGGCCTCGTCCACCACGAAGCCGTGGTTCTGGCTGGTGATCTCGACCTTGCCGGTTTCCAGGTCCTTGACCGGGTGGTTGGCGCCACGGTGGCCGGTGTCCATCTTGAAGGTCTTGGCGCCCAGCGCCAGCGACAGCATCTGATGGCCCAGGCAGATGCCGAACAGCGGCTTGCCCGCCTCCAGCACGCCCTGGATCATCGGCACGGCGTATTCACCGGTGGCCGCCGGGTCGCCGGGGCCGTTGGACAGGAACACGCCGTCCGGCTGCTGGCGCAGCACGTCCTCGGCGGTGGCGGTGGCGGGCAGCACGGTGACCTTGCAGCCCGCGCTGGCCAGGCAGCGCAGGATGTTGCGCTTGGCGCCGTAATCCACCGCGACCACGTGGAATTTGGGCTCGGTCTGGGTGCCGTAGCCGCCCTTCAGGCTCCACTCGGTCTCGTCCCAGCCGTATTGCTGGCGGCAGCTCACGTCACGCGCGAGGTCCATGCCTTCCAGGCCGGGCCAGCCCGCCGCCATCTTCCAGGCGGCCTTGAGGTCCACATTGCCATCGGGGGCATGCACCACCACGCCGTTGGGGGCGCCGCCGTCACGGATGCGGCGGGTCAGGGCGCGGGTGTCGATGCCCGACAGGCCGATCATGTTGTAGGACTTCAGCCATTCGTCCAGATGCTTGGCGGCACGCCAGTTGGCCGGGTCGGTGATGTCGGCGCGCACGATCAGGCCGCGCGCCGCCGGGGTCACCGTCTCGATGTCCTCGAGATTGGTGCCGACATTGCCGATATGGGGAAAGGTGAAGGTGATGATCTGACCGGCGTAGGACGGATCGGTCAGGGTCTCCTGATAGCCGGTCATCGAGGTGTTGAACACCACCTCGCCCACCGACATGCCTGCCGCGCCGACACCCTTGCCCCACAGCACGGTGCCATCCGCCAGCACCAGGGCGGCGGTGGCGCCAGGGGGGCGCGGGAGGTCGAGGGCCGGCTCCGTCGAGTGCTCTTGCGGCATGTCAGTCCTTTAAAGTAGCGCACCCGGAGGGCGGGCGCGGTGAGAACGATAGCACCAGGCCGCACACGGGCATGAGGACTCGCCGTTGCGGGGCGACGTCCTCCGGCGGGACCTATCCAGGTCCAGTGGCGGCAGGTAAATTTCCGGCCTTCTATAGAAATCCACGCTCGATGTCAAGCCTGCCACCTCTCGCCCCAAAGTTGAAGCATATCAAACCATTAGTTCTTTGCGTTTGGCGGCGGTTTCAGCTAGCTTCAACCCTTTCCGTGGGGGGGAAGAATGCGCAACACAGGGGAGGCCCCATGCTGCGCCCGCAGCTGAACGACCAACTGAAGACCGCCATGCTGGCCAAGAATGCCCGCGTGGTGTCCACCATCCGCCTGATCCTGGCGGCGCTGAAGGACCGCGACATCGCGGCCCGCTCGCGCGGCGTCATGGACGGCATCGGCGACGACGAAATCCTGTCCATGCTGCAAAGCATGATCAAGCAGCGCCGGGAATCCATCTCGCTGTACGAGCAGGGTGGCCGCCTGGAGCTGGCCCAGCAGGAACAGGACGAGATCACCATCATCGAGACCTTCCTGCCGAAGCAGATGAGCGAGGCGGAAACCGTCGAGGCGATCCGCGCCGCCATTGCCGAAATCGGCGCTGGCGGCATCAAGGACATGGGTAAGGTCATGGCCGTGCTCAAGGAGCGTTTCGTCGGCCGCATGGACTTCACCAAGGCCAGCGCCCTGACCAAGAAGGAACTGGGGGCCTGACCCCCGGTCGGGGCTAGGGTCCGGATGGCATTCCCGCCCGAATTCCTGGACGAGCTGCGCAACCGCGCCAGCCTGCCGGGCATCATCTCGCGCCGGGTCAAGCTGACCAAGCGCGGGCGGGAATATTCCGGCCTGTGCCCGTTCCACAACGAAAAAAGCCCCAGCTTCACCGTCAACGAGGACAAGGGCTTTTTTCACTGCTTCGGCTGCGGCGCCCATGGCGACGCCATCAGTTTCGAGATGCGGGCCAATCATTTGGGCTTCACCGAGGCGGTGGAGAAACTGGCCCAGGAATTGGGCCTGGACGTGCCCAAGGCCAGTCCCGAGGAACGCAAGCGCGAGGCCCAGCGCGCCAGCCTGCACGACGCCATGGAAGCGGCCTGCCGCTTCTACGAGAACCAGCTGCGTTCCGCCGCCGGGCGCGAGGGCTTGGCCTATTTGCGCGGGCGTGGCCTGTCGGAAGACACCATCGCCCGCTTCCGCCTGGGCTGGGCGCCCGACTCGCGTGAGGCCATCAAGAAGGCCATCATGAACGAGGCGGTGCCGGAAAGCCTGCTGATCGAGGCCGGACTGCTGAAAAAGCCGGAAGGCGGCGGCGCCAGCTTCGACTTCTTCCGTGGCCGCGTCACCTTTCCCGTCACCGACCGCCGTGGCCGGGTGGTGGCGTTCGGCGCCCGCACGCTGGGCGACGGCCAACCGAAATACCTGAATTCGCCCGACACGCCGCTGTTCCACAAGGGCAGCATGCTGTACGGCCTGGCCCATGCCCGCGAGACGGCGCGCGAGCGCAATCTGGCGCTGGCGGTCGAGGGCTACATGGACGTCATCGCCTTGCATCAGGCGGGCTTCACCTATGCGGTAGCGCCGCTGGGCACGGCGCTGACCGAAGGCCAGATCGAGGAATTGTGGCGACTGGCCGAAGAACCCATCCTGTGCTTCGACGGCGACAACGCCGGTCAACGGGCCATGGCGCGGGCCGCCGAACGCGGCCTGCCCATCCTGAAGCCGGGCAAAAGCCTGCGCTTCGCCGTGCTGCCCGCCCCCGAGGACCCGGATTCGCTGATCAAGGCCCAAGGCCCCGAGGCCATGCAGGCGGTTCTGGACGCCGCCCGGCCGCTGTTCGAGGTGACGTGGGAACTGGCGACCCGCGACCGCGACCTGACCACCCCCGAGCGCCGCGCCGCCCTGGAGCAGGAGCTGAAGGAAAAATCCTTCGGCATCGCCGACGAGACGGTGCGCTACCAATACCTGTCAGCCTTCCGCGAGCGCATGAAAAGCGCCTTCCGGCCGAAATGGGAACCGCGCCCCCAGGGGGGCGGCGGCGGCTATTCCGGCGGCGGCAAGCGCTTCGAGGCCAAGCGCCGCCCCGGCGATCCGCCGTTGCGTGCCGTGGACGGCCGCCTGCCCGGCGCCGGCCGCCCCATGCCCCCGGCATCGCCGCGAACCCGGCAGGAACGGCTGCTGTTGGCCATTCTGATCGTGCATCCACCGCTGGTGGAATTGTTCGCCGAACGGCTGGGAGAAAGCACTTTCACGGATTCCGCGCTTGACAAGCTGAGACGCGGGATTCTAAAGCACCTCGATATCGCCCGCGATCTTGACTCGGCGTCGTTGCAGGACCACTTAAGATCGGACGGGTTTTCCCCAGTGCTGGACTCTCTGCTGGATGCGAATGCATATAAGATCGCCCGGCCCGATGCGGTCCATGAGGCCAGGTCACTTTGGGAACACATCTTCACTCTCTATACCCGGAACGACATTCAGGCCGATGTGGCCCACGCCGTTGAGGCTTTCGCCCGAGAGCCCTCGGAAGCGAATTTCAATTACCTCGCGGCCTTGGTGAACAGTCGCGGGCGGGGAGTGAACGAGGATGACGGACGCGGTTCCTGACCGGAACGCGTCCCGGTTGCGTACTAGAGCGCCGAGCGTGCGGATCCGCGCGCCCGGCGAAAGACAATACGTGATGCGGATTTTCTGCATCACGGTCTAGACAAGGGTGGCCGAAGCGGTGCTCCAGGGGGGAGCGCGGCGACGGCCCAGCAGGATTCCAGGAGCGGTGGTTTAATGGCGACCAAATCCCAGAACACAGCGGAAGCGAACGAGAGCCAGGACGAGAATCTGGACGGCCCGCTGCTCGATACCCTTGGCGTTGCCGTCAAGAAGATGGTGGCCCGTGGCCGCGAACGCGGCTACGTCACCTATGACGAGCTGAATGCCGCGCTGCCGCCCGACGAGGTCTCGTCCGAGCAGATCGAGGACACCATGGCCATGCTGAGCGAGCTTGGCATCAACGTGGTGGAAAGCGAGGAGGGCGAGGAAGCCTCTCCCGCCGAGGCCGAGGGCGAAGAGGAAGCCGAAGGCTTTTCCTCGGCCGCTGGCAACGTGGACGAGGAAGACCTCGGCCGTACCGACGACCCGGTGCGCATGTATCTGCGCGAGATGGGCTCGGTCGAGCTGCTGAGCCGCGAGGGCGAAATCGCCATCGCCAAGCGCATCGAAGCCGGTCGCGAAATGATGATCGGCGGCATCTGCGAAAGCCCGCTGACCATCCGCGCCGTCGTCGATTGGCATGACGCCCTGCAACAGGGCCGCATGTTGCTGCGCGACATCATCGATCTGGACGCCACCTACGGCAACGGCCCCAGCGCCGACATGACCGAGGAAGAGCTGGCGCGCAGCCTGGAGGAGGACATCCCCGCCCCCGCCCCCGCCGAAGGCAAGGAAGCCGAAGCCGAAGGCGAAGGTGGCGAAGCCGAGGGCACCGAGCGCCCCGAGGGCGCCGAGGGTGAGGAAGGCGCCGAGGGCGAAAGCGACGGCGAGGAGGCTGGCATTTCGCTGGCCGCCATGGAAGCCGCGCTGATGCCGCAGGTCCTGGAGACCTTCGAAGCCATCGCCCTGACCCACTCCAAGATGGAAAAGGCGCTGAAGGACCGGCTGGCCACCCTGTACAAGGGCGACACCGTCAGCCCCGCCGCCGAAAAGAAATACGGCAAGCTGAAGGAAGAGATGATCCGTCTGATGGACGGCGTGCATCTCAACAATGCCCGTATCGAGCAGCTTGTCGAGCAGATGAACGGCCTGAACAAGCGTCTGATGATGCTGGAAGGCCGCCTGCTGCGTCTGGCGGAATCGTGCCGCGTCAAGCGCCAGGACTTCCTGGACAGCTATTTCGGCCACGAACTGGATCCCAAGTGGCTGGAAACCGTCGGCGTCAAGACCAAGCAGTGGAAGGACTTCGCCGAGAAGCACGGCAAGGAAGTCATCGACATCCGCGCCAAGATCGGCATCGTTTCCGGCGAATCCGGCCTGCCGATCTCTGAGTTCCGCCGCATCGTCCAGACCGTGCAGAAGGGCGAGCGCGAGGCCAGCAAGGCCAAGAAGGAGATGATCGAGGCCAATCTGCGCCTGGTGATCTCCATCGCCAAGAAGTACACCAACCGCGGCCTTCAGTTCCTGGACCTGATCCAGGAAGGCAATATCGGCCTGATGAAGGCGGTGGATAAGTTCGAATACCGCCGCGGCTACAAGTTCTCCACCTACGCCACGTGGTGGATCCGTCAGGCCATCACCCGCTCGATCGCCGATCAGGCCCGCACCATCCGTATCCCGGTGCACATGATCGAGACCATCAACAAGCTGGTCCGCACCTCGCGCCAGATGCTGCACGAGATCGGCCGCGAGCCGACCCCGGAAGAGCTGGCGGAAAAGCTCAGCATGCCGCTGGAGAAGGTGCGCAAGGTCCTGAAGATCGCCAAGGAGCCGATCTCGCTGGAGACCCCCATCGGCGACGAGGAAGACAGCCATCTCGGCGACTTCATCGAGGACAAGAACGCGGTGCTGCCGCTGGATGCCGCCATCCAGGCCAATCTGCGCGAGACCACCACCCGCGTCCTGGCCAGCCTGACGCCGCGTGAGGAACGCGTGCTGCGCATGCGCTTCGGTATCGGCATGAACACCGACCACACCCTGGAAGAGGTCGGCCAGCAGTTCAGCGTCACCCGCGAACGTATCCGCCAGATCGAGGCCAAGGCGCTGCGCAAGCTCAAGCACCCGTCGCGGTCGCGCAAGCTGCGCAGCTTCCTCGACACCTAGGGCATTTCACGCCCCGATACAGCCTGAACAAAGGCCCGCCCCGGAAACCGGAGCGGGCCTTATTCGTTTCAGAAAATACCACAATCATAAAGACATTGGTATGTAAGACACTTCCCCTACTTCAAATTGACGCTGGGATTAGATCATAAGAAAGAACACAATTCAGCCTCAATCAGGCTCATATTGATTACCTCCAATACGCAACGGAGGGCATCATGCATTTCAGTAATCTGAAAATTGCGTACAAGTTGGGCACGATCATTGCCCTCATGTCCTTCATGACCATTGCCACAAGCTATACCGGCATATCGGGATTGTCGTCGCTGGATAATGCGACCGACCATATCGAGCAGGCCGGACGCGACGCCTTGAACGCCAGCCGCCTGAACCAGGACATCCTGCGGCTGAACCGTGGTGAATTCCGCGTTGCCAGCAACCCCACCGCCGAGGAATTGCGCGATGCGGAAACCCGCGGGCGCGAGTACATCGGCGGTATCGAAACCCGCCTCGCCACCCTGCGCGCCACCGCCAGCCCCGACGAAGCGCAGCGCCTCGACGATGTGGAGGCCGCCTACAAGGCCTATCTGGCGGAACTGGAGGACACCTACGCCAAGGTGCGGCAAGCGGGCGATCAGGTGACCCTGAACGACGCCCAGACCGTCATCCGTCAATCGGTGCTCGCCAGCCGCGCCAAGGCCAACGCCATGGAGGAAAAGGTCCGCGCCTTCGCCGACCTCTCGGCCGACCGCTCGACCCGCCTGGGCGAGGAAGCCAGCCAATTGGCCGAACGCATGCAGGCCGCCATGCTGGCCATCGCCATCGCGGGTGTCGTAGGCGGTACCGTTCTGGGCTGGGCCATCTCGCGCTTCGCCGTCAGCCGCCCCCTGCTGCGGGCGGTGGAGTGCCTGAAGCGCTTGGCCCAGGGGGACCTGCACCTGACCATCTTCGGCACCGGGCGCGGTGACGAAATCGGCATGATCGCCGACACCATGCAGGTGTTCCGCGACAACATGCAGCGCGCCCAGGCGTTGGAGGAAGAGGCCAAGGCGGCGGAACACCGCGCCGCCGAACAGCGCAAACAGGAAATGAACCGGCTGGCCGACCGCTTCGAGACCGACGTCATCGGCGTGGTCAACGCGGTGTCGGCGGCGGCCGGGCAGATGCAGGGCTCGTCGCAATCGCTGTCGGCCCTGGCCGAGGAAACCCTGCGGCAAAGCACCTCGGTGGCGGCGGCGGCGGAACAGGCGTCGTCCAACGTCCAGACCGTGGCCTCAGCCACCACCGAGCTGTCCACCTCGGTGGCCGAGATCGCCCGGCAGGTGGAAACCGCCTCGCAGGTGTCCGCCACGGCGGCGCACGAAGGCGAGCGGGCCAATGCCATGGTCGCCGATCTGGCCGAAACCGCCCGGCGCATCGGCGAGGTGGTGGGCCTGATCACCGACATCGCCGCCCAAACCAACCTGCTGGCCCTCAACGCCACCATCGAGGCGGCACGGGCGGGCGACGCGGGCAAAGGCTTCGCCGTGGTGGCGGGCGAGGTCAAATCCCTGGCCAACCAGACGGCCCGCGCCACCGAGGAAATCTCGGGACAGGTCCACGCCGTGCAGCAGGCGACGCAACAGGCCGTGGGCGCCATCACCACCATTACCGGCACGGTGCGCCAGATCAACGAGATCTCGGCCGCCATCGCCAGCGCGGTGGAACAGCAGGGCGCCGCCACCCAGGAAATCGCCCGCAACGTCCAGGAAGCGGCCCAGGGCACCAGCGAGGTCTCGGCCAACATCCAGTCGGTCAGCCAGGCATCGACCGAAACCGGCCGCGCCTCGGCCCAGGTGCTGACCGCCGCGCAAAGCCTGACCGGCCAGGCCGAACGCTTGCGCAGCGACGTCACCGGCTTCATCGCAACCATAAGGGCGTCATGACGGGGATGCGGAAGAGTGTGGGTTGGGGGCGAAAGCCCCCTCGCCCTCGCCGAAACATTCGGCTATCTTCCGCCCCCGGTGGGGCCTGTAGCTCAATGGTTAGAGCCGGCCGCTCATAACGGCTTGGTTGGGGGTTCGAGTCCCTCCGGGCCCACCAACCTCCCCTGCTTCCGCGACATCATTGCCCAGCCCCCAGACGGAGGGCTATGGTCGCGCCATGGATCATCTTTGCGCCTGCCCCCATTGCGACGCCCTGCACCGCCGCCCCCTGCTGCGGCGGGGCGAGAAGGCGTTGTGCGGGCGCTGCGGGTCGGTGCTGCTGCGCCGCCATCGCCTGGCGCCGGGGCAGATGCTGGCGCTGGCGGTGACAGCATTGCTGCTGTTCGTCATCGCCAATGCCTTTCCCATCGTCGATCTGCGCGTTCAGGGACTGCGCAACAGCGCCACCCTGTGGGGCAGCGTGGTGGCGTTGTGGAGCGAGGGGCGGCAATTGGTGGCGGTGCTGGTCTGCGCCACCACCCAAGTCTTTCCGCTGCTGGACTTGCTGTGCATGCTGGCGCTGCTGGGCGCCGCCGCGCGGCGCGGGCCGCGCCCGCGCTGGTTCGCGCCGCTGCTGCGCTTCCTTCAGGAATTGCGGCCCTGGGGCATGGTCGAGGTGTTCATGCTGGGGGTGGTGGTGTCGCTGGTCAAGCTGTCGGGCATGGCGCGCATCCTGCCTGGCACCGCGCTGTGGGCCTTTGCCCTGCTGACCGTCGCCATGGCCTTCGTGCTGTCGTTCCATCCCCGCCAATTATGGCACGAGCCGCACGATGACTGAATTCATCTCGGCCGGTCACAGCGGGCTGATGGCCTGCCCCCATTGCGGCACGATGCAGAAGCGGGCCGAGACGCCCCAGCCCTGTCCGCTGTGCGGCGGCACCGTGCATCCACGCCACCCGGCCAGCCTGTCGCGCACCTGGGCGCTGCTGATCGCCGCCATCATCCTGTACATCCCCGCCAACCTGCTGCCAATCATGCAGACCACGTCACTGTTCGGCACCTCGCGCGACACCATCATCAGCGGCGTGGTGTATTTCTGGCATTCCGGCTCGCCCGGTCTGGCCACGCTGATCTTTTCCGTGTCGATCCTGGTGCCCATGGCCAAGATGGGCATCCTGGGTCTGCTGGCGCTGACCGTGCAATTGGGCTGGCCGCTGAACCGCCGCCATTGCATCCACCTGTACCACATCATCGAATTCGTCGGCCGCTGGTCCATGCTGGACATCTTCGTGGTGGCGCTGATGGCGGGATTGGTGCGCTTCAGCTCGTTGGCGGTGATCGAGGCAGGACCCGGCGCCATTGCCTTCGGCGCCGTGGTGGCGCTAACTATGGTCGCCACCCATTCCTTCGACCCCCGTCTGATCTGGGATTCCCCGCCTCGTGTCCGCCGCTGACCTGCCCTCACCCCGTATCCGCCCGCCGCGCCGCTGGCTGCCCTCCGCCATCTGGATCGTGCCCGGACTGGCGGCGCTGTTCGGCCTGTCGCTGGTGGTGCACGCGCTGAACCAGCGCGGCCCGACCATCACCCTGCGGTTCGCCACCGCCCAGGGCATCGAGGCGGGCAAGACCAAGGTCAAGTACAAGGACGTGGAGATCGGCGACGTCACCGAGGTTCATCTGACCGAGGACCGCACCCGCGTGCAGGTCACGGTCGAGCTGAAGAAGGAAGCCCAAAGTTTCGCCGTCGAGGACAGCCGCTTCTGGGTGGTGCGCCCGCGTCTGGCGGGCAGCGGCGTTTCCGGCCTGGAGACCCTGCTGTCGGGCAGTTATATCGGCGTGGACGGTGGTCATTCCGTCAAGGAGCGCAGCGATTTCGACGGCCTGGACACGCCGCCGGTCATCGCCTCCGACGTGCCCGGCCGCCGCTTCGTGCTGGTGGCGCGCGACATCGGCTCGCTGGACGTCGGCTCGCCGGTGTTCTTCCGCCGTATCCCGGTCGGCCACATCGAAAGCTACGCGCTGCAGCCGGACGGCCGCATCTTCCTGTCGGCCTACATCAAGGCGCCCTATGACCGCTTCGTCACCGACAACAGCCGCTTCTGGCACGCCAGCGGCGTCGATCTGCGGCTGGACGCGGGCGGGCTGAAGCTGAACACCCAATCGCTGGCCGCCATGATGCTGGGCGGCGTGGCGTTCGAGACCCTGGGCGACATGAATGCCCCCGAGGCCGAGACCGCCACCCGCTTCACCCTGGCCCCCGACCACGATTCGGCGCTGAAGGCGCCGGACGGCGAATCCTTCCCCATGGTGCTGCGCTTTCACCAGAGCGTGCGCGGCCTGACCATCGGCGCCCCGGTGGATTTCCGCGGTGCTGAGCTGGGACAGGTACGCTCCATCGCCATGGAATACGACGCCTCGGCGGGCGATTTCGTGCCGGTAGTCACCGCCGACATCTATCCCGACCGCCTGGGCGATCTGGCGCACAGGCCGGACGCCCTGACCCGCCAGCAGCGCCGCCAGGCCCTGGCCGATCTGGTGCGGCGCGGCCTGCGCGCCCAGTTGCGCACCGGCAGCCTGGTGACCGGGCAATTGTACGTGGCGCTGGATTTCTTCCCGTCGGCGCCGCCCGCCCGCCTGGACCTCAAGGGCGAGCCGCCCGAACTGCCCACCGTGCCCGGCGATTTCGAGGAACTGTACAAGCAGGCACAGAGCATCCTACGCAAACTGGAGAAGGTGCCGTTCGACACCATCGGCCAGGATCTGCACAAGGTGCTGACCACCCTGGATTCCACCATGAAGCGGGTGGATGCCATGGCGGCGCGCACCGACCAGGAAGTGATGCCCGAGCTGCGCGACAGCCTGAAGCAGATGCGCGCCAGCATGGAAACCCTGAACGCCACCATGGCCGGCGACGCGCCGTTGCAGCAGGATACGCGGCAGGCGCTGAAGGGATTGGCCGAGGCGACGCGGTCGCTCAAGCGGCTGACCGATAGCCTGGACCGCCAGCCGGAATCCCTGTTGCAGGGACGAAAGGACCAGCAATGACCCCTATCCGCCTTGCGCTTCCCGTGGTTCTGGCCGCCCTGTTGGCGGGGTGCGGCGCCTCGACGCCGCTGCGCTATCACGCTTTGACCCCCAGCGCCGCCGCGCCCGGCCCGTCGGGCGGCGCCGCCCTGCTGGTCGAGGTCCTGCCGGTCAGCGTGCCCGAACGCCTGAACCGTGACGAGGTGGTGGTGACCACCCCCGGCGGCCAGCCGGAATTGCGCGGCAACGACCGCTGGGCGGCGCCGCTGGCCGACGAGATGCGGCAGATGGTGGATGATGCCCTGTGGCGCCGCCTGCGCGCCGCCGACGTCTATGGCGCGCCGCCGCTGCCGGGCAGCGCCGGTCTGCCGCAATACCGTCTGGCCCTGCGGATCGAGCGCCTGGATGCCACCCCCGGCGGGCAGGCGGTGGCCGAGGCCAGTTGGACCCTGCGCCGCCTGCCCCAGGGTGCCCAGGCGTTCTGCCGCGCGGGCGCTGCCGAAGCGGTGGCGGGAACCGACACTGCCGGAGCCGTGGCCGCGTTGGGCCGCGCGGCGTCGCGCCTTGCCGACGCCGTGGCCGTCAGCGTCGAGCGGCTGAATACCGGCGCCGCCGATCCCTGCGGCAATTGACGGCCATCAAGGTTCCCCTGGAGCATCGGGCCTCACATATGAGGCGCGATGCTCTTGCGGCCATTGCGGCCGCGGCCAAGTGGGCAGGTGCCCACGCCCGGCGAGGGAAAATGATGATGCACAGGATCGCCGGGCCACGGAGGAACCGCCATGACCGAGAAACAATTGGGCGTGCTGGTCATCAGCCCCCTGATCATCGCCACCGGCATCGCCCTGTGGCGCCAGGGCGCCATGGGCGGCAAGGCGCTGATCGTCGCCGCCCTGTCCACCATCGCGGTGGCGTCGTTCATTTTCTTCATGCAGTAGGGCAAGGGCTCGGCTAGGGTCGAAGGGATTTCCCTTCTGTCCGGTGCCGTAATCATGTCCGCCCTGTTGGCCAGCTTCCTGCTGGTGTTCGGTTCGCTGTTCCCCATCGTCAACCCGCCGGGCAGCGCCTTCATGTTCCTGGCCCACACCCGCACCCTGGGTCATGTCCAGCGGGCCGAGTTGGCGCTGCGGGTGGCGATTTACGCCTTTCTGATCGTCATGGGATCGCTGTTCGTGGGCGCGGCGGTGCTGGGGCTGTTCGGCGTCTCCATCCCGGCCCTGCGCGTCGGCGGCGGTCTGGTGATCGCCGTGGCGGGCTGGCGCCTGCTGAACGCCAAGCCCGGCGCCACCGAGGGCGACGTGCTGCTGGAGAACACCCCGGACGGCCTGCGCAGCGCCGCCTTCTTCCCGCTGACCATGCCGCTGACCACCGGCCCCGGCACCATCGCCGTCACCATCGCCTTGGGCACCAGCCACCCGCTGTCGGGCGGCGGGCTGTCGCTGGCGACCCTGGGGGCGGTGCTGGCGGCGCTGGCCATCAGCGCGCTGATCTATCTGTGCTTCCGCTTCGCCGACCGCATGGAGGGCCTGCTGGGCCGCGCCCTGACCGACGCCTTCATGCGGCTGTTCGCCCTGCTGCTGCTGTGCATCGGCGTCGAGATCATCTGGCGCGGCATTTCCGAGATGGTGCGCTCACTGTGAATAACGCGCAAAACGGGTAAACACCCGATTGATACACTCAGCGAATTGATGCATCTTTCATCCATGGTTGAGTAGGAGGGTGGCATCATGCGACATCTGTTACACCCCGTTGTCGGCCTTGGGATCGCCGCACTGGTGCTCAGCGGCTGTACCGAAGAAAAGGCCCAAGCCCTGCGTGCCGCCGCCCAGCATTTCGATGCTCAGGTCCAGACGGCGGTCAACGCCCTGACCGCATTGTACAAGTTCGAAGTGACGCCGTCGGGCCTGCTCGACGACAATGCCGACAGCGACATCCTGGCCCAGGCGACAGCCAAGGGATTACCGGCCGACGATTTCCTCAAGCTGCTCAACCTGCCTTATCGCCAGGAAGCGCGCCTAGCCCTGGTAGACACCTACTTTAAAGGCTTTGCCACCCATTACAGCGCCTGGAACCAAAGCCTGAACGACCTGCCGCGCGCCACCCTGACCGCGGCACGGCTGGTGCCATGCACCGCCGATTACGGCGCCCTGGTCACTCGCGACTTGGCCAAGGTGGCCGGCACGGTGCGCGCACTGCCCGACACGCCATTCGTGGCGTTGGACGAAATTACCGGCAAGATGAACGCCATCGCCCATCAGCTGAAAGCCGAAGAGGCCAAGTCTGGTGGCGGCGACACCAACCGCAAGGCCTTGTTGCGCGAACAATTCACCCAGCTGAAAAGCCGCGCCACCACGTTGAACCAACAGCGTCACACCCTGGCCGAGGCCGCCCTGACCCAATTGGCCACCGCCATCACCGCTGGCGACCAAGCCATCGCCCTGGCCCGCGACTATGACCGGCTGGATGTGGCCACCGTCCTGGCACTGATCAACGACGGCATGGCCCAGGCCAACGTGCTCGCCAAGGGCGGGCTGCGCGACACCCTCGAGACCCTGGCGCTGTTCGATGCCAAGTTGCAATCGGATCCCTATTGGCAACGGGTCGGCGCCTTGCAGCTGACCGATATCGCCAACGCCTGCGGCAAGTCGGAGAAGTAACATGGATAATGACGACAAGGTGCTGGCGGCGGTTCACGCCAACATTAACGCCCTGTTGGCCGAGTTCTGGGCGGCCCCCGCCGAGGACCGCCCCGGGCTGCGCCTGAAACTGAACGATTTGTACGACGCCGAGGCCAAGGCCAAGATCGCCCTGTTGGACGAAGAGGTGCAATGCACCGCCGCACATGTCGACGAGGTGCTGAAGATCGGCCAGGAAATCAGCAGGATCGCCGACGCTACCGCCTTGGCCATGGGCATCGTCCGCCTGACCGCCTTCTTGATCACCCTGGCCTGAAACAAGAAGGGCGCCCCGTTGCCGGGGCGCCCCTGCTGTTTTCGCCGCGGCGAAAGCGCTTACTTCAGGCCTTCGCAGAAGCGCTTGATGCGCCCGGCGGCCTTGGTCAGCGCCTCGTCCGAGGTGGCGTAGGAGATGCGGAAATAGGGCGACAGGCCGAAGGCGGCGCCCTGGACCACGGCCACGCCTTCGTCTTCCAGCAGGAAGGTGACGAAGTCGGTGTCGTCCTTGATCACCTTGCCCTTGGCGGTGGTCTTGCCGATCACGCCCGCGCAGGACGGATAGACATAGAACGCACCTTCGGGGGTGCGGCAGGTGATGCCGGGACACTCGTTCAGCAGGCCGACGATCAGGTCGCGGCGGCGCTTGAACACCTCGGCGTTCTTCGGGATGAAGTCCTGCGGACCGTTCAGCGCCTCGACGGCGGCGGCCTGCGACACCGACGAGGTGTGGGTCACCGACTGCGACTGGATCATGTTGATGGCCTTGATGATCGGCAGCGGACCGGCGGCATAGCCGACGCGCCAACCGGTCATGGCATAGGCCTTCGACACGCCGTTCATGGTCAGGGTGCGATCGTACAGCTTGGGCTCGACCTGGGCCGGGGTGGCGAACTTGAAGCCGTCATAGACCAGATGCTCGTACATGTCGTCGGACATGATCAGCACCTGCGGGTGCTTCAGCAGCACATCGGTCAGGGCCTTCAGTTCGTCCCAGGTATAGGCGGCGCCGGTCGGGTTGGACGGCGAGTTCAGCACCAGCCACTTGGTCTTGGGGGTGATGGCCTTTTCCAGATCGGCGGCCTGCAGCTTGAAGCCATCCGCTTCCGTGCATTCCACGAACACCGGCACGCCGCCGAACATCAGGGCGATATCGGGATACGACACCCAATAGGGCGCGGGGACGATGACTTCGTCGCCGGGATTGATGGTGGCCATGAAGGCGTTGAAGATAGTGCCCTTGCCGCCGACGCCGACGGTGATCTGGTCGGGGGTGTAATCCAGGCCGTTCTCGCGCTTGAACTTGGCGGCGATGGCCTTGCGCAGTTCGGGGGTACCGGCCGGGGCGACGTAGCGGGTCTTGCCCTCGTCGATGGCCTTCTTACCCGCTTCGCGGATGTTGGCGGGGGTGTCGAAATCCGGCTCGCCCGCGCCCAGGCCGATGACGTCGTGCCCGGCGGCCTTCAGCTCGTTGGCTTTCTGGGTGACCGCGACGGTCGGCGACGGCTTGATGGCGGACAGTCGGTCAGCGATGAACGGCATTTCTTTAGTCCTCGTGAGAGGTGTTGGAAGTCAAGTCGGTGACCCTACTTGCGCCGCACAGCCAATTCAAGGGCCAACATGGCTGATTTGCGTCAGGAAACCGCCAGCGGCTGCAACAGGGCGCGCAGCTTGCCCAACGCCTTCTTTTCCAGTACCCGCACCCGCTCCTTGGACAGCTTCATCTCGGCGGCCAGGCATTCCAGGGACGGCTTCAGGTCCGACAGGTGGCGGCGGATGATGATCAGCCGTTCGCGCGGGTCCAACGCCTCCAGCGCGGCGGCGACCAGACGGGTACGGAACCGCTGTTCCGAGCGGGCGATGACATGGTCCTCGGGCGTCGGCGACGGGTCGGCCAGCCGGTCCAGCCAGGTGTCGCCATCGGCCGCCGATGGCACATCCAGGGTCATGTCCCGCCCGGCGACGCGGGCGGCCAGCGCCTTGACCTCGGCCAGCGGCGCCTTGAAGCGGGCGGCCAGGGTGGCGGCCCATTCGCCGCACTCCTCGGCCGAACCGTCGGCCAGACGTTTGCGCACCGCCAGGAACAGCGCCTTTTGCGCGTTGGTGGTGCCGATGCGCACCAGCGACCACGACCGCACCACATGATCCTGCATGGCGGCGCGGATCCACCACGCGGCATAGGTGGAGAAACGGTTGTCGTGGGCATCGGGATCGAATTTGCGCGCCGCCAGCGACAGCCCGACCATGCCTTCCTGCACCAGATCGGCCAGCGGCGCCCCCGAGGCGCGGTAGCGCTGCGCCAACTTGAGCACGAAGCGGAAATGGCAGGCCATCAGCCGTTCGGTGGCGCCGCCATCGCCGCACGAGGCACGGCGCGCCAGATCGCGCTCTTCCTCCATGCTCAGCATGGGCGCGTTACGGGCCAGGGAAAGCAGGCGCCAGGACAGGGTCATCCGCACTGGGTCTTTCGCGTCACGGAACGGCGGCACCGCGCCGCCTGCCTGGATTTATTCCACAATCCGCCCGCCCACGCCAACCATCTAAGACCCGCCCCAGCCGAGGCGGAGCGATTGAAACCGCAGGTAATCCCCCTTCCCCGATTCCGCCGCCGCCTCGAATTCATGTATCCGCAACTATTCTTCTTTACAGACATGCGACATTTTCACGCGATCAGCACTGGCCACAATAGCGCCGGAATCACGCTAGAAAGCTGTTTCACAATGAATTGTTCACCATCACCCCAACCTTGGGCAGGGACATTTGCCCGACCTTTGGCTTACGCTGCATCGCACACAAAAGATTGACGTGCCCCCGCCTCCGGACTATGTTCGCTGCGCCGCAACATCAGCCCCCGGTTGGAGGAGAACCCCATGGCGACCAAGCAGGCCGAACAGTTCTTTGATTTCGACATCAGCAAGTACCTGGGCGACTTCAAGATCCCGGGCGTTGACGTGGACAGCCTCGTTTCCAGCCAGCGCAAGAACATCGAAGCGCTGACCCAGGCCAACAAGCTGGCCTATGACGGCCTGCAGGCCGTGGTGAAGCGTCAGGCCGAGATCCTGCGCCAGACCGTGGACGAGATCGCCCAGGCGACCAAGGACATTGCCGAGCCCGGCAATCCCCAGGACAAGGCCGCCAAGCAGGCCGAGCTGGCCAAGGACACTTTCGAGCGTTCGCTGTCCAACCTGCGCGAGCTGTCCGAGATGATCGCCAAGGCCAACACCGAGGCCTTCGACCTGCTGAACAAGCGCTTCACCCAGAGCCTGGACGAGGTGCGCGACACCTTCTCCAAGCTGGCCGTCAAGAAGTAAGCTTCTTCCGCCGGAAGATACGAACGGCCGCCCACGGGGCGGCCGTTTTCGTTTTCAGTCCTGGCGGTCCAGCAGCGCCAGCAACGGCGTCCATTCGGCAGCGTAATCGCGCGCCCGGCGCTCTGTCGCCTCCAGCACCGACGATCCGGCGGCGGCGAGGTTGGGATAAATCTGGCTGTCGCGCAGCCGCGCCACCACCGGAAAGCCCAGACCGGCGAAAAAGCCGTCCAATTGTTCCGACGCCTTGGTGCCAAGGCGCAGGCGGTTGCCGATGATGGCCACCACCCGCTTGTTCTTGCGCACCGCCTTGACCTCGCCCAGCTTCTTCAGGAAATGGGCGGTGGCGTCCTCGTCGAAGGCGCCGGGCAGCACCGGCACCACCACCACGTCGGCGATGCGGATCAAATCTTCAACATCCTTGTGATGCATGGCGGCGGGGGCGTCGATGATCAGGCGGTCGATGCCCTTGGGCGGGTCACCCACTTCCTTGGACCAATCCAGCCCGGCGATGGCAGGCGCGGAATCGGAGCGGCGGCGCAGCCAGTTCAGGGCGGAACGCTGGCGGTCACAATCGCCGATGACGGTTTTCAGGCCGCGCTGGGCGAAGGCCGAAGCGAGATGGGTGGCGATGGTCGTCTTGCCGCAGCCGCCCTTGATGTTACCCACCAGCACCGACAGCATGTCCCCCCCCGTTTCGCGTTTCACGGCCAGAGGGTAGCACGCGTTTCCCGTGGCGGAATGTGAAGAATCACAACGGCAGGCGCACCCGCGCCCGCAATCCACCCAGCGGAGAATCCTCCAGCAGGACATCGCCGCCATGGCCGCGCGCGATGTCGCGGGCGATGGTCAGGCCCAGGCCGACGCCGCCGGTCGCCACGTTACGGGACGCCTCGAGCCGCTGGAACGCCTTGAACACCAGCTCGCGCTTGTCCGCCGGAATGCCGGGGCCGTCGTCGTCCACCAGGATTTCCACGCAATCGGGGCGGCGCCCGGCCCGCACCCAAACATGGCCGCCATAGCGAAGCGCGTTGCCGATCAGGTTGGACAGGGCGCGCGACAGGGCATGGGGACGCAGGGTCATGTCCACCTTGTCCTCCACATGCAAATCGATCTCGGCGCCCTGGCGGCGGAAACGGCCGACCACATCCTCCAGCAAGGCGGCCAGATCGGTCAGCACCGGCTTCTCGCTGCCCTCGCCCCGGGCGAAGGCCAGGTAACCCTCGACCATGCGCTCCATCTCGGCCACGTCTTCTTCCAACTCGGCGCGGCCGTCCAGATCGCCCATCATGGCCAGTTGCAGCTTCATGCGGGTCAGCGGCGTGCGCAGATCGTGCGACACGCCCGCCAGCATCTCGGTGCGCTGCTGCAACTGCCGCTTCAGGCGGTCGCGCATCAGGTTGAAGGCCACCGCCGCCTGCCGCACCTCGGACGCGCCTTCGGGCTTGAAATTGGGCACGTCCTGGCCCTTGCCGAAGCTGTCGGCGGCGGCGGCCAGCTTGCGCACGCTGCGGACCTGATTGCGCATGAACACCGTGGCGATACCCAGCAGCAGCATGGAGGTGCCGACCATCCACAGCACGAAGATGTAGGTGGTGGAGGAGAACAGCCGCTTGCGCGGCGCGAACACTTCCAGCAGCCCGCCCTGCAATTGCACGCGGATCAGCACCTCGCGTTCGAAGGATTCGCCGTCCACCAGGAAGGGGCGTTGCAGGCGGTCGCGCAAGGCTTCGTGCAGCGCCTTGTCCATGATGCCCAGCGGCGGTTCCTGCTGGATATTGGGCAGGATGCCGCCCGCCTCGAAGCGGATATCCAGATCCATGCGGTTGGCGGCGATACGCAGGGTACGCAACTGGCTTTCCGGATCGGGAAAGGCGCGCAGGCTTTCGATCACCGCACCGATGTCGCCCGCCAGCACCAGGGCCAGCCGCTTGGCCACCGTATCCCAGTGGGTGGCATAGAAGATGTAGGTGGACACCAACTGCACCACGATCAGCGGCGTGACGATGATCAGCAGCGAGCGGCCCAGCAGGCCCTGGGGCAACAGACGCTTGAGCCACAGGGTCGGGGACAGCATGTCAGTCCGGCCTCAGCATATAGCCCATGCCGCGCACCGTTTGCAGGTAGCGCGGCATGCGCGGGTCGTCTTCGAGCTTCTTGCGCAGGCGGGTGACCTGCACGTCCACGGCGCGGGCGTTGGCGGCGTTGCCGGTGCGCGCCGCCAGATCGTCGCGCGATACCGCCTGCCCCACCGTCTCGCCCAGGATGGCCATCATTTCCCGCTCGGCGGTGGTCAGGTGCACCACCTCGTCGCCGCGGCGCAATTCCTGGCGGGCCGGGTCCCAGGCGAATTCTCCCAGCCCCAGCACCGCCGGGGCCTCGGCCTCGGGCTTGGGGGCGCGGCGCAGGATCGAGGCGATGCGCAACAGCAATTCGCGCGGCTCGAACGGCTTGGGCAGGTAATCGTCGGCCCCGGCCTCCAGGCCGTTGATGCGGTCGTCCACTTCGCCCATGGCGGTCAGCAGCAGCACCGGCACGGCGCTGCCCTCGGCGCGCAGCGCCCGCGTCAGGCTCAGGCCGTCCTCGCCGGGCATCATGACATCCAGCACCAGCAGATCCACCGCCAGCGCCGCCATCTTGGCCCGCGCCTCGGCGGCATCGGCGGCGGCGGTCACCAGATAGCCGTTGTCGGCCAAATACTTGCGCAACAGGGTGCGCAGACGGGAATCGTCATCGACCACCAGGATATGCGGAAAATCCTCCACGACCCTCGTCCCTCCGTTCAGCGGCGGCCGGGGGTGCGCACCGGGAAGCGGGCGCGGTCGGCCTCGTCGATCAATCCCAGCAGCACCTTGCGGTAGCCTTCCACCGCCTCGGCCCCGGCGGCGCGGTAGGCGCGGGCGATGCGGGCGCGCTGGCGCTCGGTCAGCTGACGCTCCAGTTCCACCCCCTTCTCGGTCAGCTCCAGCAACCGCTGGCGGCGGTCGCGGGTGCCGGGCCGCTGGGTGATGAAGCCTTCCTCGACCAACTGGCCGAGAACGCGCGACAGCGACTGCTTGGTGATCCTGAGAATGCCCAAAAGGTCGGACACCGTCATGCCCGGATTGCGGCCGACGAAATAGATGACGCGATGATGGGCGCGGCCGAAGCCGTATTCCGCCAGGATGGCATCCGCTTCGCCGGTGAAGTCGCGATAGGCGAAGAACAACAGTTCCAGGCCCTGGCGCAGCTCCTCCTCGCGCAGGAAAAGCGGATTGATGCCGGTCTTTACGTCAGTCATGTTGACGCATATGGCCTGAAACCATCCCAAGGCGCAAGTGTGTTCGACCAAAAGGCGACACAGGGCCGCAGGCCTGTGCGTGAAACATACGCCACATGGCTTATTTGAGATAAGCCTGTCCGCATTCAGGACAACGATTAAGGGAATTTGGAACACCTGCAAGCGTTCTGGATTTCTTAACTTTTTTGCCTAAAGGTAATGGCGTGGCTATTTCAAATATCGACTATTCGGAATAGTCTTGGTGTTGGGGGCGTATGCACACCGGGCCGAGGGACAGGGTCCGGAGTCGAACTACGGGTGGAACTCTCGGTGCAAGCCTGGCGAAATCTTCGGCTGTCCAGCCGATTCATGATCATCATCGGCGTCGGCGTCATCGCACTGGTCGCCAGTGTGGTCCTTGTTATCGCCCGCTTTGAACGGTCCGAAATGGAACGCCAGTTGCAGCAGCTTTCGGTCAACGAAATGACCTCGCTGCATGCGCTGATCCTCAACGTCATGGCCAAGCGGCCCGACGATGCCGAGAATATCGGTATCCAGGTGTTCAACAACTGGTTCGACAGCCGTAACGTCCACTATCCCGGCAAGGTGTGGAGCGCCTGGGGCCCCAAGGTCGCCGCCTTCATGGCCGAGACCGCGCCCGACCACGCGCCCAAGGTGCCGCAGGACGACATCGACCGCGAGGCCTTCGACCTGAAGAAGCCGGTCGGCCGCCTGCTGGACGGCACCTACCGCTATGCCTATCCCATCGTGCTGGGCGTGACCGACGGCGCCGACCAGGAAGTCTGTTTCGCCTGTCACGGCGGCATGGGCATGGAAAAGGGCGACGTCATCGCCGTACTGTCGTCGTCGCTGACCACCACCGACGCCGAAGCCAAGCTCAAGAAAATCCTGACCTTCCTGATCGTCGGCGGCATCATCGCCACCGCGTTGGCGGTGTTGGGCGTGCGCTGGATTCTGACCAGCGTCATCACCGCCCCCATCGGCGACATGACCAGCCGCATGAATCTGCTGGCGCGCGGCGACACCAGCATCGAGGTGCCCGACCTGGAGCGCCGCGACGAAGTGGGCGACATCGCCCGCGCCGTGCAGGTGTTCAAGGAAAACACCCGGGCCAAGCAGGCTATGGAAGCCGAAGCCGCCAAGGACGCCGAAGCGCGCGAGGCGCGCATGCACCGCCTGGAAGACCTGATCGGCAATTTCGACCGCGCCGTCGCCAGCGTGCTGGAGACGGTGGCGGCATCGGCCCAGACCATGACCCATACCGCGCGTGGCATGGTGGAGATGGCGGATCAGGCCAACGACCGGGCGCAATCGGCGGCCAAGGCCGCCAGCGAAGCCAATTCCAACGTCAGCATGGTGGCCGAGGCCGCCGACGTGCTGTCCAAATCCATCGCCGAGATCGCCCAGCAGGTGGCCATGTCCAACGACGTCGCCGCCAGCGCCACGCGTGAGGCGGACGGCGTCAACACCCGCGTCAACGGGCTGGCCGGATCGGCCGACAAGATCGGCGAGATCATCGAGATGATCACCGGCATCGCCGAGCAGACCAATCTGCTGGCGCTGAACGCCACCGTCGAGGCGGCGCGGGCGGGAGAGGCCGGCAAGGGCTTCGCCGTGGTGGCGTCCGAGGTCAAGAATTTGGCGCGCCAGACCGTGCGCGCCACCGAGGACATCTCGGCCCAGGTTTCCACCATCCAGAAGGAAACCCATTCCACGGTCAACGCCATCAAGGGCATCGGCTCGACCATCTCCAGCATGGACGGCATCACCACCGCCATCGCCTCGGCCATCGAGGAACAGGGCGCCGCCACCCAGGAAATCGCCCGCAACATCGACCATGCCGCCAGCGGCACCAATCAGGTGTACGAGAACATCACCGAGGTCAGCCGCTCCATGCATGAGACCGATCAGGCGGCGCGCGAAGTGCTGTCCTCGGTCGAGGATTTGCAGCGCCAGGCCGCCACCCTGCGTCAGGAAGTGGCAACCTTCCTGGCCGCCATCCGTCAGGCGTAGCCCCCCCCTACTCCGCCGGACGGCCCTCGGCGGTGGCGCGGAAGATGTCGCTGGCGCGGCGGGCGTCGGCCTCGGCTTCAGCCAAGGCATCCAAGGTGCGGGTCAGCGCCTCCTGCATGGCCGCGACCTTGCCGTCGGCGGCTTCCATGCGGGCGCGGAACACCATCAGATTGCGGCGGCAGGTCACGGTGTTCTGGTGCATGGCTTCCACCGCCGCCCCCAGGCGGTCGATGGAACTGGTCATGCGCTTCAGGGCTGTTTGCATTTCCCGCTCCAGGATTGGAACGGCGCTTATGCCTCAACCTCAGGCTTGTGCGCAAGCCAAAGTTTAGAAAGAAACTAAATCTTATCCCACCGCGCCGCCAGGGCATCGTCGCTGTCCTTGGCCGCCACCCATTGGTCGCCTTGGGCGGTGTGTTCGATCTTCCAGAACGGGGCGCGGGTCTTCAGCCAATCCATCAGGAAGTGGCAGGAGTCGAAGGCCGCCTGCCGGTGGGCCGAGGCGGTGGCGACCATGACGATGCGGTCGCCCGCCCCCAGGCGGCCATAGCGGTGGATGACCAGAACATCCTCCAGCGGCCAGCGCTTGCGCGCCTCGTCCTCGATGGCGGCAAGCTGCTTCTCGGTCATGCCGGGGTAATGCTCCAGCGTCATCCCCGACACGCCCTCGCCGCCTTCCATGAAGTCGCGGACCAGCCCCAGGAAGGTGCAGATTCCGCCCACCTTGCCGTTGCCGCTGGCGAAACGGTCCAGTTCCGCTCCAGCGTCGAAATCCTCGGCCTGCACGCGGATCATGGCATCAGCCTCCGGTGACCGGCGGGAAGAAGGCGATCTCGTCGCCCGCCGCGATGGCGCGATCCAGCCCGGCATAATCCTGATTGACCGCCACGCGGATCAGCCGCATGTCGGCGAAGGCCTCGGCCAGTCCCGGATTGCGGCCCTTCAGCCATTCCACCAGAGCGCCGACGGTGGCGATCCCGGCAGGCGGCGCCACCTCTTCCTCGCCCTGTCCGGCCTTGCTGCGCAGCCAGGCGAAATACAAAATTTTCATCGCAACACCTCCGCATAGGGGATGTAGGCGACGGTGTCGCCGGGCGCCACCTCGGTCAAATCCTCGGGCAGTTCCACCAGCCCGTCGGACCACACCATGGAGGTCAGCACGCCCGATCCGTCCGAAGGAAATTTCTCGGCCACCAGCCGCCCCGCCTGATCGGCGCGGACCCGGGCGCGCAGCCATTCGCGGCGGCCGGGCTTGCGCCGGAAGGCGAAACCGGAGACGACTGTAAAGCGCGGCACGGAAGAATCCTTGATCCCCATCATGCCCAGCACCAAAGGCCGCGCCACCAGCATGAACGACACCATCACCGCCACCGGATTGCCCGGCAGGCCGATGAAGGCGGCATCGCCGATGCGGCCCAGCGCCACCGGCTTGCCCGGCTTGATGGCCATCTTCCAGAAATGCAGGGAACCGTGGGTTTCCACCGCCGCCTTGACGTGGTCCTCGTCGCCCACCGACACCCCGCCCGAGGTCAGCACCACATCATGATTGCGGGCGGCATCGGCCAAAGCGGCGGCGATGGCGTCGCGGCGGTCGGGCAGGATGCCCAGATCGGTGACCTCGGCCCCCAGGCTGCGCAGCAGCGCCAGGGCGGTGGTGCGGTTGGTGTCGTAGATGCCGCCGGGCGGCAGCGGCGCACCCGGTTCGTTGATCTCGTCACCGGTGGAAAATACGGCGGCGCGCAGCTTCCGGCGCACCAGCAGGCGGGTGCGGCCGGTGGCGGCGGCAAGGCCCAAATCCTGCGGCCGCAAGCGGATGCCCGCCTTCAACACCGTCGCCCCAGCGGAGACATCCTCGCCCAGGGCACGGACATTGGCACCCGCCTTGGTCGGCGGCACCGCCACCCGGCCATCGGCGGCGGAGCAATCTTCCTGCATGGCGACGCAATCCACCCCGGCGGGGACCGGGGCGCCGGTCAGGATGCGCACGGCACCGCCGGGCGCCACCATTCCGTCATGGGCATGACCGGCGGCAATGGTGGCGACCACCGGCATGCTTCCATCCTCGGGCCGCGACGCGGCGGCGAAGCCCCAGCCGTCCACGGCGGAATTGGCATGGGGCGGCACATTGACCGCCGACACCACATCCTCGGCCAGCACCCGGCCCAGGGCGGCGGCCACCGTCACCTCTTCGGTGCCGTCCACCGCCTTGACCTGGGCGGCCAGCAGGGTCAGGGCGTCCTCGACACTCATCAGACCGGGCTTGGGGGAAAAGTCGCTCATGACCGCAGCTCCGCCAGCACGAAATCGGCAATGCCCGCCACATCGTCCAGCGCCAGCAACGGCCGGTCGAGGCCGGGCACCGGGCCGGTGGACGCCACCGCCCGCATCAGCGGATCGTCGGGAAACAGCGGTGCCTTGCCCAATTCCGGCCGCCAGACCTCGATGCGGGAATGGGACCAATTGCGGAAGCCCTCGACCAGCACCAGATCCACCGGGTCCATGCGGGCCAGCAATTGCTCCATGGTGAATTCCGGCTCGTCCCGGTATTCGTGGGTCAGCGCCCAGCGCTTGCCCGAGGCCACCAGCACCTCGCGCGCTCCGGCGGCGCGGTGTTCGTAGGAATCCTTGCCGGGCTTGTCGATGTCGAACCCGGCATGGGCTTGCTTGATGGTGGACACGCGCAGGCCGCGCGCGGCGAGGATGGGGATCAGCTTGATCAGCAGGGTGGTCTTGCCGCTGCCGGAATGCCCGGCGAAGCCGAACAGCTTCATTGCGGCGCCTGGGGCGTGTCAGCGATCATGTGCTTGAGGCCCGAGCGCAGGTAATCCCAGCCGGTGATCATGGTCAGCGCCGCCGCCACCCACAGACAGACCTCACCCACTTCGCGCACGTACAGCCCGGCCGGGCCGTAATCGCCCACCAGCAGCAGCGGCAGCGCCAGCATCTGGATGGCGGTCTTCCACTTGGCCAGACGGCTGACCGGCATGCCGATGCGAATTTCCGCCAGGAACTCGCGCAGGCCCGACACCAGGATCTCGCGCAGCAGGATGACCACGGCAGGCAGGACGCTGGCGGGTGACACCCGGTCGAAGGCCGCCAGCATCATCAGCACGGCGCCGACCAGCAGCTTGTCGGCGATGGGATCGAGGAAGCGGCCCAGCGCCGACACCTGATTGAACGAACGGGCCAGATAGCCGTCGAACCAGTCGGTGACCGCCGCCGCCACGAACAGGCCGCAGGCCACCCAGCGGGCAGCGGCGCCATCCATGTAGAAGGTGGCGACGACCAGCGGGATCACGACGATGCGCGACAGGGTCAGCAGGTTGGGCAGGCTGGTCATGGGTCTTGGCGGGCCTTGGGCTTGAGCGGGGCGATATTAGCCTTGGGGATGGAAATGATCATAGATTTTTTTGGCCATGGCACCCGAGATACCCTCCACATTCTCCAGATCGCTCAGACCGGCCCCCGCCACCTCGCGCGCCGAGCCGAAATGCAGCAGCAGCGCTTTCTTGCGGCGGGCGCCGATACCGGGGATATCGTCCAGGCTGCTTTGCCCCATGCCCTTGGCGCGGCGCGCCCGGTGGGTACCGATGGCGAAGCGGTGAGCCTCGTCACGCAGCCGTTGCAGGTAATAGAGCACCGGGTGGCGCATCTCCAGGCTGAACGGCGCCCGGCCGGGCATGAAGAAGCGCTCGCGTCCGGCATTGCGGTCCGGTCCCTTGGCAATGGAGACCAGGGCGACGTCCTCGATCCCCAGTTCAGCGAACACGTCCAGGGTGGCGTTCAACTGACCCTCGCCGCCGTCGATCAGCACCAGATCGGGCCATTGGCCGCGGTCGCGGTCGGGGTCTTCCTTCAGCGCCCGCTGGAAGCGCCGGGTCAGCACCTCGCGCATCATGCCGTAATCATCGCCGGGCGTCAGGTCGGTCGAGCGGATGTTGAACTTGCGGTAGGCGGTCTTCAGGAAGCCGTCTGGACCTGCGACGATCATGCCGCCCACCGCGTTGGTGCCCTGGATGTGGCTGTTGTCGTAGACCTCGATCCGCGCGGGCGGCGCGTCCAGACCGAAGATGTCGGCTACGCCCTGCAACAGTTTGGACTGGGCGCCGCTTTCCGCCATGCGCCGTCCCAGCGCCTCGCGGGCGTTGTCGAAGGCATGCTCCACCAGCCGCTTGCGCTCGCCGCGCTTGGGCACGGTCAGGATCACCTTGTGCCCGGCCTTTTCCGACAAAGCGCGGGCAGCGATGTCCATCTCGGCGGGCTCCTGGCTGAGCACGATCTCGCGCGGCGGCGGCTTGTCGGCGTAGAACTGGCCCAGGAAGGCGGCCATGATCTCGGGCGTCTCGGCGTTTTCCGCGTGCTGCGGGAAGTACGAGCGGTTGCCGTAATTGCAGCCCGAGCGGAAGAAGAACACCTGGATGCAGGTCTGGCCGCCCGCCTGATACAGCGCCACCACGTCGGCCTCGGCCACCTCGGCGGCGTTGATGTCCTGGTGGGCCTGAATCTTGGTGATGGCGCGGATACGGTCGCGATAGATCGCCGCCCCCTCGTAATCCATCTCTTCCGCCGCCGCCTGCATGCGGTCGCGCCAGTCCTGTTGCAGTTCCTGGCTTTTGCCCGACAGGAAGGCGCGGGCCTGTTCCACCAGCGCCCGGTATTCCGGCGGCGAGATGCGTTCGACGCACGGCGCCGAGCAGCGCTTGATCTGGAACAGCAGGCACGGCCGGGTGCGGCTGGAAAACACCGAATCGGTGCACGAGCGCAGCAGGAACGCCCGTTGCAACGCCGCCAGGGTATGGTTGACCGCACCGACCGAGGCGAACGGCCCGAAATATTCCCCCACCCGGTTGCGGGCGCCGCGATGTTTGACGATCTGCGCCCATTCGTGATCGCCGGTGATCAGGATGTAGGGGAAGGTCTTGTCATCCTTGAGCAGGATGTTGTAGCGCGGCCCCAGCTTCTTGATCAGGTTGCTTTCCAGCAGCAGCGCCTCGACCTCGGTATGGGTGGTGATCACCTCCATACTGGCGGTCTCGGCGATCATGCGCTGGATGCGCAGGGTCTGCCGCTCGGGATGGGTATAGGCCACTACCCGCTTTTTCAGATTCTTCGCCTTGCCCACATACAGCGGATCGCCCTTGGCGTTCATCATGCGGTAGACGCCGGGACTGGCGGGCAGGGTTTCCAGCGTGCGGGCGATCACGGCCACGCCGATGGCCAGCGGCCCGGCCTGTGCGCAATCTTCGTGGTCGTCAGCAGGTGTTTCAGACATCTCGGACATGGTCGGCTCTAGGGAAAGTCCCGTACTTCCAAGCTTATACCCAGCCCCACCCTCAGGCGGAGCGCGGCGGTTTGCGGAATATCCACGAAACCTGTGGATAAGTCTGTTGGCAAATTGGGGGCCAAATGCCCGACCCCTAGTGACTCCTGGGGTTTGACCGCTTTGCTCAAAAAAGGGGCAAAAATGTGATATCGTTATTTTTCAATACGTTAGCATTCGTCAAGCGTAAATAGACGGTAAAAAACAACGTTTTTCCTCTAGACAGCGCCTGCCGACCTGGTCTAGCCGCCCCACTTTGGACCCTGTGCAAAACTCAGGGGGCGAATGGCGGATTCCGTGCATTCCCAAGGCCCTATGCCGCACAGCACAACGGGCATGGCAGCTTCGTCGCCTATTCGTCGGGGGCGATGCCGCCCGGAGCCCATTGCAGATGCTGGCCGCCATCCAGGGCGATCATCTGTCCAGTAAACGAACGCGCCCCCAAGGCAAAGCGCACAGCCCGGCAGATTTCCTGGGGATCGGTGCCGACCCGCAACGGCGTGCCCGCGCATTGGGCAGCGAATTGTGCATGGGTCTGCCGCGCGCTGGGCAGGGCAGGTCCCGGCCCCACCCCGACGACACGGACACGCGGCGCCAGCGCCAGCGCCAGGGTCTGGGTCAGGGTCCACAGCCCGGCCTTGGACAGGGTGTAGGTGGTGAAATGCGGCGTCAGGTTCCACACCCGCTGATCCAGCAGGTTGACCACCACGCCCTCGGCCCCGGACGGCAGGCGCCGCGCCAATTCCTGGGTCAGCACGAAGGGCGCGCGCAGATTGACTTCCATATGGAAGTCCCAACCGTCGCGGGTGGCGGTCAGCACCTCGTCCCGCTCGAAATTCGAGGCGTTGTTGATCAGCACGCCCACCGGCCCCAATGCCACCTCGGCCCGGGTGATCAGGGTGGTGGTGTCGGCCTCTTGCGCCAGATCGCCGCGCAACACCACGGCACGGCGGCCCTGGGCGCGGATCTGCTCCGCCACCTCCTCGGCCTCGGCGGTCGAGCTGAAGCAATGCAGGGCAAGGTCGAACCCGGCCTGCGCCAGATCGAGGGCGATGGCCCGGCCAATGCGGCGCCCGGCACCGGTGACCAGGGCGACGCGGGGCAGATGGGGAGAGAGAATATCGGACATACCGCCAGCATGGCCGAGCCGCCCGCCCGGCGCAAGAGTCGCCGAACGGCGGTCACCCCGCCTTGACGGTGCGGATTTGCGGACGGCGGACGTTGACCACCTGCACCTGCGGCCGGGCCGGGGCCTCGGTCTGGATGGCCCCCAAAGCTTGCAGGAAGGCCCCGGCATGGGCCGGACGGCGTGACGGATCGGGGTCGGTGGCCTGGGCGACCAGGGTGGACAGCGCCTCGGGCGCCGGGGGTGGCAACTGGACGGCGCCGCTGGCCGGGTCGGGCAAGGTGCCGGTCAACATGCGGTAGGCCAGCACGCCCAGGGAATAGACGTCGGCCTCGGGTCCGACGGCGGTGGCATTCTCGCGCTGCTCGGGGGCACAATATTCGGTGCTGCCCAACCAATGGTCGGGCAGCGGCGGATTGCGTTCGGGCAATTTCACCATGCTGAAATCCGCCAGCTTGACCTGGCCGTTCTCGCGCGCGCTCAACAGGATGTTGGACGGCTTCACCGCCCGGTGCACCATGCCGCGCCGATGCACCGCCCCCAGGGCCGAGGCCATCTGCCGCAACAGGGTGATGGCGCGCGGCAGGGCGATGCGGCGTGGCGCATCCAGCTCCGGCGCGCCGTCCACCGCCACGTCCTTGCCGATCTCATAGGGCAGATGCGCCCCCTGATAGGGCATGACGAAGAAGGGGCGGCCGTCCACCACCTCCATGGTCTTGACCGGCACGATGTTGGGATGCTCGAAGGCGGCCAGGGCGCGGGCCTCGACCTGGAACCGCGCCAGCCATTGCGCCGGGCTGAGCGGACCGCTTTGGCCGGGGGCGACGGTGAACAGCTTGACCGCCACGGGCACCTGCAAATCGGGATCGTGGCAGAACAGCACCTTGGCATAGCCGGTGGTGACCGCCGCCTTGTGAATCACGTACTTGCCGATCCGGTCCATGAAACCCCTTCCCCACGCCGCGTCCGGTATGACGGATAATCTAGCAAATCCGGGCGCCACCGTCGCGGAACATGTGCCTATGCCGTGATGCCCTCAATGTGCTTCACGGCATAGGCTTGATCATTTTCCCTCGCCGGGCGCGGCCATCCGACCGCTTGGCCGCCGCCGCAATGGCGGCAGGTCGCGGTGAATGCCCCGCTCCGAAACAAACGGCCCGCCCCAAAAGGAGCGGGCCGTCGCCTTAAACCATACGGACAATTACCACTTGATCTGTTCCAGCGAGTGGAAATCCACCTGATCGCTGGAACCGTCGGCGTGGTGGATGACCACCGTGCCGTCCTTGTCCGATCCCAGATTGGTCAGATGATCGGTGTTGTCGGTGGTGATGGTCCAGCTGTTGCCGCTGCTGGTGGTGATGTCGACGGTGACACCGGCGCCCAGGCTGGTGAGGTCCAGGGTATCGGTCCAGTTCGAGCCGGTACCGCCGGTCACCGTGTCGTGGCCGTCGCCGAAATCGAACAGGAAGGTGTCGGAGCCATCGCCGCCGATCAGGGTATCGTTGCCGGTCCCGCCGATCAGGGTGTCGTTGCCCGCCTCGCCATACAGCGTGTCGTTACCGGAACCGCCCTTCAGCAGATCGTCGCCGTTGCCGGTGTAGATCAGGTCATTGCCCGCGCCACCGTCCACGGTGTCCTTGCCGACGACGTTGGACGCCTCGCTGTTGTCGAAGGTGTCGTTGCCGTCGCCCAGGTTGACCACGCTGCCCCCGGCCGCGCCGTAGACGTAATCGTCATGGGCGGAACCGTTGACGTTCTCGATGCTGTTATAGGTGTCGCCCTGGGCGTCACCGCCGGTGCCAGTGCCACCCGCGCCGCTATAGGCATTGCCGTCGCCCGCGCCCAGATAGACGTTCACGCCGCTGCTGCTGTCGGAATAATCGGCGGTGTCGGTGCCCGCGCCGCCATACAGCTTGTCCGCTCCGGCGCCGCCGTTCAGCACGTCGTTGCCCGCGTCACCGCTGAGGTAGTCGTTGCCGGTGCCGCCCAACAGGGTGTCGTTGCCGTCATTGGCGAAGATGTAATCGTCGCCCGAACCACCGTCCACGGTGACGTCGCCGTAGGTGGTGCCGTCCGAGTAATTGAGGTCGACCACATCGTTACCGGCCCCGGCGTTGATCACCTCGACGCTGTTCAGGTTCGAGATATGGATGGCGTCGTCGCCGCTGCCCATGACCAGGGTGTCATGGCCCGAGCCGCCGAAATAGGTGTCGTTGGTGGCGTTGTAGCCGTTGGCATCCACGGTCTTGTCGGTGCCGTCCTGGGCACGGCCGCCCTGGTCCTGATAATCGGCGTCCGCCCAGCCGCTCACCTTGTCGGCGCTGTAGATGAAGGTGTCGTTGCCGCCACCGCCATACAGCGTATCGCTGCCCGCGCCGCCCGACAGGGTATCGGCGCCGTCGCCCACCAGGGCACCCAGATCGATATGGGCCGAGGTCGAGGCCGAGGCGGTGGTGGTGCCCTCGTGCGAGGTGGCGGTCACCGTCAGATCGACCGAGGTCACGCTGCCGTCGGTGGGAACCTTGAGTTCCAGGCCCGACAACTGGCTGGCTGTCAGCGAATAGGTGCCGTCGGCATTGGCCGCCAGGGCATTGCCGTTGGCATCCACCAGCGTGACACCGTCCGGCAGGCCGCCGACCACATAGGTCAGGGTCTCGGCGCTGTCGCTGGTCGAGCCCGAGATGCTGAGGGCGGCATAGGCGTAACCGCCGCCGGTCGAAGCCGATTCGGTGAAATCGTCGCCGTAGATGACGTCGCTGCCCGAACCGCCGGTGATGGTGTCGTTGCCGATATTGCCGACCAGCACGCTGCCGCCCGAACCGCTGGCGTCGATGACGTCGTTGCCCGAGCCGCCGAAGGCGGTGTCGTAGCTGGCGGCGTGGATGGTGTCGTTGCCCGAACCGCCATACAGGGTGTCGATGCCGCCATTGCTGTTCAGCGTGTCGTTGCCGGCGCCGCCATAGGTCTTGCCGCCCCACGAGCTGGCGGTGACATTGGACGACGAGGACGAGCCGCTGGCGTCGTAATCGTAGGCCGAGGCCACCGTGGACGTGGTGCTGGTGGTGGTCTGGATATTGACGTCGTTGAAGTCGCGGTCGCCGCCGCCCGAGATGTCTTCCCAGTTCTGGTTGCCGCTGGTGGAATTATCCACCATATGCGCCAGCTTGTCGGAATTCAGCACGCTGTTGCTGAACAGCACGTTGGTGCCCTCGCCGCTGAGCGCGTGGCCGTCCGCATCCACCACCCGCCAATTACCGTTGGAGTCCTTGGAGAAGGTGACGCTGTCACCCGCCGACAGACCACAATTCTTGTCGTCGCCGTTGGGGATGATGAAATAGCCGATATGGCTGGGATCGACGCCCGAAATGGTCGCCGTCTGGTTGACGGTGGCGTTGGTATCGTCGAACAGGATCTGACCGGTGGTCGGGTTGCCGTTATCGTCCAGGATGTAATAGCCGTAGGTGTTGTCGTACCCGGCCGAGCCGCCCAGATTGGTGAGGCTGATCGCCGTTTCCTGCAACGCGCCCGCCGTCACCGACACCACCGGGGTATCGGCCATGGGGGTGACGGTGATGGTCACCGGCACGTCCACGGTACCGCCGTTGCCGTCCGAGACACGGACGGTGAAGCTGTCGCTGCCGTCCCAGCTGGCATCCTTGGCGGTAAAGGTGAAATTGCCGTTGGCATCGATGCTGAGGGTGCCGTTATGGCTGGTGCCGTCATTGACCACGCTATAGGTCAGCGCGTCGCCGTCGGCATCGGACGCGGCGATGGAGCCAGTGACCACGGTGGCGGCGCTGGTGGTGCTTTCCGCACCGGTGCCACCGGTGACCACGCTGACCACCGGCGCTTCGTTGGCCGCTTCCACGGTCACGGTGACGGTGGCGGTATCGGTGCCGCCATGACCGTCGGACACGGTGTACTGGAAGGTGGCGGTGCCGGTGAAGCCGTCTTCGGGGGTGAACACCACGTTGCCGTTGGCGTCCAGCGAGACGGTGCCGTGGCTGGCGTTGCCGACGCCGGTGATGGTCAGGCTGTCGCCGTCCACATCGGTGTCGTTGGCCAACAGGTCGGCCGCCTTGATGGTGACCGGGGCGTTGGTCTCGGCGGCGGCGGTATCGCCCGCCGCGACCGCTTCGCCGGTCACCACGGTGGTGGCGGTGGCGCCGCCATTGGCCTCGGTCGAGGTCACCGAGGTCTTGACCCCCGACAGGTCCAGCGCATGGTTGGCGCTGACGGTGACGGTGGCATCGCCCGAGCCGTTCAGCGGCACGGTGTAGCTGCCGTCCGCATTGGCGGTCAGCACCTGGCCGCCGACAGAGACGCTGGCCCCCGCCGGGATGCTGGTCAGGGTCGCGGAGGACAGCGATTCGCTGCCGTCGGTGTCGGTCAGGCCCGCGTCGATCTTGACCGTGTAGCTGTAGGTCGAGGTGGTGGTGGTCGTCGTCGTGGTTTCGGTGACGCTGCCCACCACGCCGTCGGTCAGAACCACCTTTTCGAAGCCGCTGACATGGTCGCGGATGCCGTACAGGTTGTTGTTCCAGTCGGCCACCGAATACTGGTTCAGCACCAGGGTATCCTGGCCCTCGCCGCCCACCAGGGTGTTCTGGACATAACCGTTGACGGTCAGGCTGTCATTGCCCGAGCCCATGTCGATCTTGCCCGAACCGCTCCAGGCGCCGGACTGGCCGAACACCACGGTGTCGTCGCCTTCGCCCGCCAGCACGGTGCCACCGTTCAGGGTGGTGCCGCCGATCTTCAGGTAGTCGTTGCCCGAGCCCATGTCGAGGGTGCCGACCGTGTTGGCGCCGACGATGACGGTGTCGTTGCCGGACCCGGCGTCCAGCTTGCCCTGGAATTCCTGGCCGACGCTCAGGTAATCGTTGCCGTCGCCCAGGCGCATGTCCGAGCTTTGGGCGTTATTGGCGATCTTGACCACGTCGTCGCCCGAACCGGCGTCGAAGGTGTCGCCGGAACCGTTCAGGTAGCCGCCGATCTTGATGGAATCGTTGCCGTCACCCAGGTTCACGTCGCCGTTGACGTTGGTGCCGACCTTGACCAGATCGTCGCCCGTACCGGTGTTCAGATCGCCGGAAATCTCGGTGCCGACGTCCAGCTTGTCGTTACCGTCGCCCAGCGACACGTCGTTGACGCTATAGGCCGCCTTGACCTGATCGTCACCGGAACCGGTGTCGATGCTCCCAGTGTTGCCATAGACCACGTTGACGGTGTCGTTGCCCGCCCCGGTGCTGATATTGGCGCCCCAGGTAGTCGAGGAATAGGCATCGTTGCCGGTCGTGCCGCTCACGGTGCTGGCGCTGGTCGAGGTGCCGCTCAGGGTGCCCAGACCGCTCCAGTCGGACGGGGTCGCCATGCCGCTATTGACGGCGTTGGCATCGCGCGAGCTGTCGATGGTGGTCGACGTGGACGTGGAGGTCGAGGTGGTGACCACCGCATCGCTGATATCGACGCTGAGCGACGGCGCCTGCGCCTTGGTGTCGGCTCCGGCGGTGGCGGTGACCGTCAGGCTGTCGGCGACGGCATCGGGGCCGTCATTGGTGGGGGTGACGGTGATGTTGACCTGCTGATCAACCGTGCCGCCATGGCCGTCCGACACCCGCACGGTGAAGCTGTCGCTGCCGTTCCAGTTGGAATCGGCGGCGGTGAACACGTAATTGCCGTTGGCATCCACCGACAGCGTGCCGTGATGGCTGGTGCCGTCGTTGACCACGCTGTAGGACAGCGTATCGCCGTCCACGTCGGAGGCGGTGATCTTGCCGCTGACCTGGGTGGCGGCGCTGGTGGTGCTTTCGGCACCGCTGCCGCCGGTCACCGCGGTGATCACCGGCGCGTCATTGGTCGGCGTCACGTTGACGGTGACGGTCTGGGTGGTCACGCCGCCCTGGCCGTCCGACACCTTCACGGTGAAGGTGTCGGTGCCGTTCCAATTGGCATCCTTGGCGGTGAAGGTGAAGTTGCCGTTGGCATCCACCGACAGGGTGCCGTTATGAGTGGCGTTGTCGCTGACCACGCTGTAGGTCAGGGCATCGCCGTCCACGTCTGCGGCATGGATACTGCCCGAGACGGTGGTGGCGGCGCCGGTGGTGCTTTCCGCCACGGTGGCGGTGACCGCCTCGACACTGGGCGGGCTGTTCAGGGAAATCTCGGTGCCGCCCACGCTGACCTTGATCGCCTCGAACCCGTCGGCGGTGGCGCCGCCCAGGGTCGTGAAGGTGAAGGTCTCGCCGGGATGTTCGGCGATGAATTGCTTGAACGCCACCAGCTCGGCCCGCACCGCAGCGGTATACTCGGACGCGGTCAGCTGGATGCTCAGGGTGTCGGTGCCCGCGCCGCCATGCATGACGTCGCCCGCCATTTCCGAGCCCTTGGCGACCACCAGATCGTTGCCGTCACCGGCGTCCAGGGTATCGGAACCGACGCCACCGTTCAGGGTATCGTTGCCGGTGCCGCCCAACAGGGTGTCGGAGCCGCCCGAGCCGTACAGATTGTCGTCGCCGCTGCCGCCGATCAGCAGATCGTTGCCGGCATTGCCCCAGACCACGTCATTGCCCGCGCCGCCGTCGATGGTGACGTCGCCATAGGTGTAACGGTCGCTGGTCAGATCGACCACGTCGTTGCCGTCGCCCGCGTTGATCACCTCGACGCTGTCCAGGCGCGCCCCGCCGGTGGCGGAGGGCGAGAAGCCGTCATCCAGGAAGATGGCGTCGTTGCCGCTGCTGCCGACCAGGGTGTCGGTGCCCTCGCCGCCCCGGATAACATCGGCGTTGACCTTGTCGCCGCTGATGGAAACCTGCTCGTTGGTGCCGTCGGTGGCGACGTCGCCCACGTTCTTGGCGGCGTAGCCCGAGCTCCAGGCGCCGTCCTCGCCGGTCAGGATGAAGGTGTCGTTGCCCGCGCCGCCATCCAGCAGATCAGCCCCGGCGCCGCCGGTCAGGGTGTCGTTGCCGCCGCCGCCATACAGGGTGTCGTTGCCCGTGCCGCCCGACAGCACGTCGTCGCCCGCCGCCGTGCCGGTGTAGCCGACATGCAGCGTGTCGGTGGACAGGGCAGTGCTGGTGCCGTCGGTGGTGGTCGCCGAGACGGTGATGTCGAAGCCGCTGCCGGTGGGATTATCCACGGTCAGGGTCAGGCCGCCCAACTGGTTGGCCGGAACGGTCCAGGAGCCGTCGGCGTTCTGCACGCCCGCCGACAGGGTGGCGTTGGCGGGCAGGCCGGTCAGCGTCACCGCGGACAGGGATTCTGAGGAATCCAGCTTGGTGACGTCGATGGACAGGGCAGTGGTGTAGCTGCCGGTATCGGTGGCCGAGGCATCGCCATAGATCACGTCGTCGCCCGCGCCACCCGACAGGGTGTCGTTGCCGCCGCCGCCGGTCATGGTGTCGGCGCCCGAGGTGCCGGTCAGCACGTCGTTGGCTCCCAGCGCCCGGTCGATGACCACGTCGGCCGCGGTGATGGCGGCACCGTCGGCCACGCCCTCGACCGCCAGGGTGGCGCTGTCGCGGGTAACGTCGCCGTCATCGGTCACCACGTCATAGCTGACGCTGATGGTGCCGCTGAAATCCTTGTCAGGGGTAAAGGTCCAGGTGCCGTTGCCGTTGTCCACCAGGGTGCCGCCATCCGCCGACACATTGGCCACATGCAGGGGGTCATCCACATCGGTGGCGTTGCCCAACAATTGCGCCTGGGTGAAGGTGACCGACCCGGAATCCTCCTTCATGGAGCCCAGATCCACGGTGCCGGTGACCTCGGTGGGATCATCGCTGCCGTTGATGGTGACATCCACGGTTTGCGGCGCGCTGATGGTGTTGCCGTCGGTGACCGCCACCTGGAAGGTATTGTGGCCGACATCGCCTTCATCCAGGGTCTTGGCGTGGTCGTTGGGGGTAAAGGTGTACTGGCCGGTGCTTTGGTCGATGGTCACCGTGCCGTAGGTGGTTTCCAGCGACGAAACCAACTTGCCGGTGTTGGGATCGACGATACCGTAGGTCAGGGTGTCGCCGTCGGGATCGGTGGCATCGATGTCGCCATGGCCGGTGCCGTTCTGGCCGACCGTGATGTCCACATGGTCAGGGCTAGTCACCACCGCCGCGTCGTCGGTGGCGGTCACGCTCACCGGAACGGTGACGTCGGTGGTGCCGCCATTGGCGTCGGTAACGCGGATGGTGAAGCTGTCGGAGCCGTTCCAGTTGCCGTCTTCGGCGGTGAACACGAAATTGCCGTTGGCATCGACGCTCAGGCTGCCGTGATGGGCCTGACCGTCATCGACCACTTCGTAACCAACGATAGCACCATCCACATCGGTGGCGCTGATGCTGCCGGTCACCTGGGTGGCGGCAGAGGTGGTGCTTTCGGCACCGGTGCCGCCATTGACCGTCACCACCGCTTCATCCTCGGTGGCGGTCACGGTCACCGGAACGGTGACGTCGGTGGTGCCGCCATTGGCGTCGGTAACGCGGATGGTGAAGCTGTCGGAGCCGTTCCAGTTGCCGTCTTCGGCGGTGAACACGAAATTGCCGTTGGCATCGACGCTCAGGCTGCCGTGATGGGCCTGACCGTCATCGACCACTTCGTAGCCGACGATGGCGCCGTCCACGTCGGTGGCGCTGATGCTGCCGGTGACTTGGGTGGCGTCAGCGGTGGTGCTTTCGGCACCGGTGCCGCCATTGACGGTCACCACTGCCGCGTCATCGGTGGCAGTCACGGTCACCGGAACGGTGACGTCGGTGGTGCCGCCATTGGCATCGGTGACGCGGATGGTGAAGCTGTCGGAGCCGTTCCAGTTGCCGTCTTCAGCGGTGAACACGAAATTGCCGTTGGCATCCACGCTCAGGCTGCCGTGATGGGTCTGGCCGTCATCGACCACTTCATAGCCGACGATGGCGCCGTCCACATCGGTGGCGCTGATGGAACCGGTCACCTGGGTCGCGTCGGCGGTGGTGCTTTCGGCACCGGTGCCGCCATTCACCGTCACCACCGCCGCGTCATCGGTGGCGGTCACACTCACCGGCACGGTGACGTCGGTGGTGCCGCCATTGGCGTCGGTCACCCGGATGGTGAAGCTGTCGGAACCGTTCCAATTGCCGTCTTCGGCGGTGAACACGAAATTGCCGTTGGCGTCCACACTCAGGCTGCCGTGATGGGGCTGGCCGTCATCGACCACTTCGTAGCCGACGATGGCGCCATCCACGTCGGTGGCGCTGATGGAACCGGTCACCTGGGTGGCGTCGGCGGTAGTGCTTTCGGCACCGGTGCCGCCATTCACCGTCACCACCGCCGCGTCATCGGTGGCGGTCACACTCACCGGAACGGTGACGTCGGTGGTGCCGCCATTGGCGTCGGTCACCCGGATGGTGAAGCTGTCGGAACCGTTCCAATTGCCGTCTTCGGCGGTGAACACGAAATTGCCGTTGGCGTCCACACTCAGGCTGCCGTGATGGGGCTGGCCGTCATCGACCACTTCGTAGCCGACGATGGCGCCATCCACGTCGGTGGCGCTGATGGAACCGGTCACCTGGGTGGCGTCGGCGGTAGTGCTTTCGGCACCGGTGCCGCCATTCACCGTCACCACCGCCGCGTCATCGGTGGCGGTCACACTCACCGGAACGGTGACGTCGGTGGTGCCGCCATTGGCGTCGGTGACACGGATGGTGAAGCTGTCGGAGCCGTTCCAGTTGCCGTCTTCGGCGGTGAACACGAAATTGCCGTTGGCATCGACGCTCAGGCTGCCGTGATGGGTCTGGCCGTCATCGACCACTTCATAGCCGACGATGGCGCCGTCCACATCGGTGGCGCTGATGCTGCCGGTCACCTGGGTCGCGTCGGCGGTGGTGCTTTCGGCACCGGTGCCGCCATTCACCGTCACCACCGCCGCATCGTCGGTGGCGGTCACATTCACCGGAACGGTGACGTCGGTGGTGCCGCCATTGGCGTCGGTGACACGGATGGTGAAGCTGTCGGAACCGTTCCAGTTGCCGTTTTCGGCGGTGAACACGAAATTGCCGTTGGCATCGACGCTCAGGCTGCCGTGATGGGTCTGGCCGTCATCGACCACTTCATAGCCGACGATGGCGCCGTCCACATCGGTGGCGCTGATGCTGCCGGTCACCTGGGTCGCGTCGGCGGTGGTGCTTTCGGCACCGGTGCCGCCATTCACCGTCACCACCGCCGCATCGTCGGTGGCGGTCACATTCACCGGAACGGTGACGTCGGTGGTGCCGCCATTGGCGTCGGTGACACGGATGGTGAAGCTGTCGGAACCGTTCCAGTTGCCGTTTTCGGCGGTGAACACGAAATTGCCGTTGGCGTCCACACTCAGGGTGCCGTGGTGGGTCTGTCCGTCATCCACCACCTCGTAGCCGACAATGGCGCCGTCCGCGTCGGTGGCGCTGATGCTGCCGGTAACCACGGTGGCGGCGGAGGTGGTGCTTTCGGCACCGGTGCCGCCATTCACCGTCACCACCGCCTCGTCCTCGGTGGCGGTCACATTCACCGGAACGGTGACGTCGGTGGTGCCGCCATTGGCGTCGGTGACACGCACGGTGAAGCTGTCGGAACCGTTCCAGTTGCCGTCTTCGGCGGTGAACACAAAATTGCCGTTGGCATCCACGCTCAGGCTGCCGTGATGGGCCTGGCCGTCATCCACCACTTCATAGCCGACGATGGCACCGTCCACATCGGTGGCAGTGATGATACCGCTGACCTGGGTGGCGTCGGCGGTGGTGCTTTCGGCACCGGTGCCGCCATTCACCGTCACCACCGCCGCGTCGTCGGTGGCCGTCACATTCACCGGCACGGTGATATTGGTGGTGCCGCCCTGACTGTCGGTCACACGGATGGTGAAGCTGTCGGAACCGTTCCAGTTGCCGTCTTCGGCGGTAAACACGAAATGACCGTTGGCATCCACGGTCAGGGTGCCGTGGTGGCTTTGGCCGTCGTCGATCACTTCGTAGCCGACGATGGCGCCGTCGATGTCGGTGGCGCTGATGTCGCCGGTGACCACGGTCGCGTCGGCGGTGGTGCTTTCGCTGCCGGTGCCGCCGGTGATGGTGGCGACCGCCGCATCATCCTCGTTGTCCAGGGTGATGGTGATGGTCTGGCTGACGGTGTTGCCTTCGTCGTCACGCACGGAAACCACGATGGTCTCGGTGCCGAACCAGTCCATCTGGTCAGGATTGGGCTGATAGACCCACTCGCCGGTGTCGGGATCGCGGGTGATGGCGCCATGGGTGGCCCCGCTGAAGCTGTAGCTCAGGGCGCCGCCATCGGGATCATAGGCATCGATGGCGAAGGACACGGTGTGGCCTTCGACGCCGGACAGCGCATAGGGGCCGCCCGCGTTGGGGGTGCCGTCCTCGCTGACCAGGGTGACACCATTGAACACCGGCAACTGGTCGATGAACAGCGGCGACTCGAGCGCGGCGGGAACCGAAGCCACCTCGACGGTCTGGGTCTGAACGGTCTCATCGGCGGCGGCTGTGGCCGTATCGGTCACCGTTTCCGGCGCGACGGAACTGCCGAACAGCACATTGCCGCCATACAGGTCGCTTTGGCCGTCCAGACGAGGAGCGGTGTCGGGCGCGGCGAAGCTGACGGTTTCTGCGGTGGCGGCGGGAATGCTGGTCAGCTCGGGCGACACCGGGACCGCGTCGGCGGTTTCGATCGTCATCTCGGTCGATAGGATGTCGCCGGTCTGGGCAGCGAAGCCCTGCTGCACCACCGGCGCGCCCGAGGACCCCTGGTGAATGGTGGCCAGCGTGCCGAGCGCGCCTTCCGACAGGTCAGTGGCGCGGACCGCGTTCAGACGCGCCTCGCCCATGGACTGGTCGCCGACATTGGACAGCACCGTGAGATCGTCCAGGGCCTGTTGGGCGTTCTGGTTCGGGTTCTCGGTGGCGGTCGTCTCGTTGACGGCGTTTTCGTCGGACATGGTTTGCTCCCGGCCAAAAAAAATCCCGGCCGCAATGCGGTCCGGGATCATCCGAATTATTATGACTCGGATACGCTTGGAATTCCAACCTTATTCGAATCAATTCAACGCTTACGGCCCCGTCGTTTCGGCCCCGCCGCAGGTTTGGCGGCGACCTTGCCCTTGGCCTTGGACATCAGGCCGACGGGGACGCCCAAATCCAGGGCTTCAAGGCGGCGCAGTTCGTCGCGCAGGCGGGCGGCCTCCTCGAATTCCAGATCGGCGGCGGCGGCCTTCATGCGCTTTTCGATGTCGGCCTTGACGGCGGCAAGGTTGTGGCCGACGCCATGCTCCAGGCCGGAATCGCCGGTGTCCACGGTGACGTAATCGCTCTCGTACACGCTGTCCAGCACGTCCGAGATGCCCTTCTTGACGCTTGCCGGGGTGATGCCGTGGGCGGCGTTATAGGCCTGCTGCTTCTCGCGGCGGCGGTTGGTCTCGCCGATGGCGTATTCCAGGGAATCGGTCATCTTGTCGGCATACAGCAGCACCCGGCCCTCGACGTTGCGGGCGGCGCGGCCGATGGTCTGCACCAGCGAGGTCTTGGAGCGCAGGAAGCCCTCCTTGTCGGCGTCCAGAATGGCGACCAGGGCGCATTCCGGGATGTCCAGACCCTCGCGCAGCAGGTTGATGCCCACCAGCACGTCGAAGGCGCCCAGGCGCAGGTCGCGGATGATCTCGATGCGCTCCAGCGTGTCGATGTCGGAATGCAAGTAACGCACGCGCACGCCGTGATCGTGCATATATTCGGTCAAATCCTCGGCCATGCGCTTGGTCAGCACGGTGACCAGGGTGCGGTAGCCCTGGCGCGACACGTCGCGCACCTCGGCCAGCAGGTCGTCCACCTGGCGCTCCACCGGGCGGACGATACACACCGGGTCGACCAGGCCGGTGGGGCGGATGACCTGTTCGGCGAAGGTGCCGCCGGTGCGCTCCATCTCCCACGGGCCGGGTGTGGCCGAGACGAACACCGTCTGCGGCCGCATGGCCTCCCATTCCTCGAATTTCAGCGGGCGGTTATCGACACAGGACGGCAGGCGGAAGCCGAATTCGGCCAGCACCGACTTGCGGGCATAGTCACCGCGATACATGCCGCCGATCTGCGGCACGGTGACGTGGGATTCGTCGACGATGCACAGGGCGTCGGGCGGCAGATATTCGAACAGGGTGGGCGGCGGATCGCCGGGGCGGCGGCCGGTCAGGTAGCGCGAGTAATTCTCGATGCTCTTGCAGTGGCCGGTGGTCTCCAGCATTTCCAGGTCGAAGGTGGTGCGCTCGCGGATGCGCTGGGCCTCCAGCAGCTTGCCCTCGCGCTCGAAGCGGGCGACCGTCTCCTTCATCTCTTCCTTGATGCCCTTGATGGCCTGGGTCACCGTCGGGCGCGGCGTCACGTAGTGGCTGGAGGGATAGACCACCACCTCGGTCAGGCCCACCGTCTTCTCGCCGGTCAGCGGGTCGAATTCGCTGATGGCCTCCAGTTCGTCGCCGAAGAACGACAGCTTCCAGGCGCGGTCCTCGTAGTGGACCGGGAAGATTTCCACCGAATCGCCGCGCACCCGGAAGGTGCCGCGTTCGAACGCCGCGTCGTTGCGGGTGTATTGCAATTCCACCAGCCGCTTGAGCAGGTCGCGCTGGTCGTAGGTCTCGCCCACCTTCAGCGGCACCGTCATGCGGGCATAGGATTCCACCGAGCCGATACCGTAGATGCACGACACCGAGGCGACGATGATCACGTCGCGCCGTTCCAGCAACGCGCGGGTCGCCGCATGGCGCATGCGGTCGATCTGCTCGTTGATCTGGGAATCCTTCTCGATATAGGTGTCGGTGCGCGGGATATAGGCTTCAGGCTGGTAGTAATCGTAATACGAGACGAAATATTCCACCGCGTTATCGGGGAAGAAGCCCTTCATCTCGGCATAAAGCTGCGCCGCCAGCGTCTTGTTGGGCGCCAGCACCACGCTGGGCCGCCCGGTATTGGCGATGACATGCGCCATGGTGAAGGTCTTGCCCGAGCCGGTGACGCCCAGCAGCACCTGATCGCGCTCGCCCTTGTTCACGCCCTCGGTCAGTTCAGCGATAGCGGTCGGCTGATCGCCGGACGGCGAATACTCGCTGACCAGCTTGAAATTGGCCGGTCCGGTCGGCAATTCCGGGCGTTCAATGAAGTCGAGGAGGGGAGTGTTCACCATGATCCCCCTATATTAGGGCGAAACCGGCGTTTCGCCACCCCGTCCCCGCGTCATCCGATCAGGAGGCCCGATCAGGAGGTGGGCGTGCCCGCCATGTTGGTCCGCGCCGCCTCGATCATCGCCTGGATGAAATACTGGTCGCCCATCATCTTAGCCACCGCGTTGCCCAAAGCGCCCTCGACCGCTTCCTTGGCGTTGGCGCCGCTAGCCATCATGATGTCGGACACCACATGCTCGCCGGGATAGCTCTTGGAATAGAGCAGGCGCCCGGCGGCGTTCATCACCTGGGCATTCAGCATCACCTCGCCCGCCGCTTGGCCGACGAACATGCCGACCTTGAAGTCGTTGTAGAACTTGGCGATGTCCACCAGCACGAAGACCTGACCGGCCTCGATGCGGAAGCCGCGCGCCTTGAGGTCCTGCTCGATGGCGCCGGACACCACCTGGGTCAGGTCCTGCTTGGGGACAATGGCCGCCATCTCCATGCCGTAGCCGTTCTTCTTGACGCTGATGCGGTCGCGGTTCGAGGCGCGGACGTCGCTGGCCGTCACCTTGACCTTGACGTTGTCGGCGCCGCCGATGGCCACCGGCTGGGTTTGCGGCTTGTAGGCCACATCGACCTCGTCCACCGTCAGCGCACAGGCGCTCAGCGACAACGCGGCCAGCATGGCGACCAGAATCTTCTTCATACCCCCACTCCTCGGACAGTCCCGGGGCCACAACCGGCCCTTGCCGAACCCTATGCGATCATCGGTTTAAATCAACCGAAATTTCCCGCAATATGAAGCAATGATGCGTCGTATAACTCTATTGATACTCATCCTTGGCATCAGCCTGCCCGCCGCCGCCCAGGAAACCGCCGCCCCCTCCGCCTGTCTGGCCGACGTCCCACCGCAATTGCAGGCGGTGTGGCAGCGCATCTGCTCCGGCGAGCCGCGCAATATGGTGCTGGACCGCATGCACGGCGGTCTGGCGGCCCTGGCCACCGGACATCTGAAGCTGGCGGAAGACAGCTTCGACCGCTCGCTGGCGGGGATCGAGACGGTCTATGCCGATTCCGAGACGGCGGCCCAGGCCCGGTCGGTGTGGCAGTCGGAATCGGTCAAGGATTTCAAGGGCGAGCCGCACGAACGCATGATGGCCTATTACTATCGGGGCCTGCTGTATCTGGCGGAAGGCGATTGGGACAATGCCCAGGCGGCGTTCCAGGGCGGCATCCTGCAAGACACCTTCGCCGACAAGGAACGCTATCGCGCCGACGTCGCGTCGCTGCTGTGGCTACAGGGTTGGGCCAGCCGGTGCCGGGGCAACACGCCGCGCGCCGAGGAATTGTTCGCCGAGGCCAAGGGGCTGAACGGACGGCTGGCGGCGCCGCCCGCCAACCAAACCCTGTTGGTCGTCGCCGAGACCGGCCAGGGCCCCGCCAAGTTCGCCGCCGGGCGCGGCGGCCAGACCTTGGGCGTGCGCGAGGGGTTCGTCGGCAATCAGGTGGTCATCGCCCGCCTGGGTGGTCAGCAGCAAAGACTGGTTCCAGCCGAAGACATCTTCTATCAGGCGACCACGCGCGGCGGCCGCGCCGCCGACGGCATCATGGCGGAAAAGCTGAACATCAAGGAAGGCACCGCCGATTTCGGCCGCGCCGCCATGGTCGCGGGCGTCGGAACCATGGCCTATTCCTCCATGCATTCCCATGACAGCAACCGCCAGAACAACAACGCGGCGGCGGCGGGTGCGGCGGTGGCGCTGATCGGCCTGCTGGCCTATGCCGCGTCGAAAGCCATGGAAACCGAGGTCGACACCCGCACCTGGGCGACCCTGCCCCATACCGTCCATCTGACCACCACGGTCGGCAGCGCGCTGCCCGGCGATTTCGATCTGGTGGACCCGGCGGGACGCACCATCCTGGTCAGCCGCGAAGCGGTTCTGACCGCGGCGCCCGCCCCCTGCGCCCTGGCCTGGATCGGCAGCCACAACATCATCCCGTCGCTGACGGTCGAGGCCGAACCGGGTACGGCGGGCGGCAATTGCCGCACCTCGACCGGCGCCCTGGCCATGATGGAACCGGCGGTCTGCGCCCGTATCGGCGGCCAGCCCCTGGGCCATGGCGGCGCCCGCCCCTGCCGCACCGCCGCCGGAACGGTGGTGCAGGTCGAGGCGGATGCCTGCCGCCAGATTGGCGGCCAGCCGGATTAGGGCTCAGTTCGCCTTTGCCGTGGCAGGAGCCGCCAGTTTGGGCAGGTCCACCTTTGACAGGGACTGGAGGAACTGAGCCACGTTGTTTTGAATGGACCGGTTCAGGGATTCCCGGATTTTCACCACCGCCGCGAACGCGTAATCGCCGTCCACCTGACCGCGGGAACTGATGTCCTGGGTGTGGATGACGGCACCGTTGGCGCGGTCGATAATATCGTACCGCGCGGCGGTATCCGTGGTGGCGCCAGGGAATATCTGGGACACGTCAAGCTTCAGAACCTTGACCGTGATCGACACCTTCCGTTGCGAGGAATCCGAGAAAATAGCCATTTTGGCCAAGGAATCCTCGATGGATTCCTTCCACAATCCCGTAATCGCCGCAGTGCTCTGGTTGATGTCCCCGGTTGCCTCGTCCGGCCGGGCGATGCTCACCGTCAGGCTTTTCAATTCAGCGTCCAGCTTGGTGGCGCTGGGGCCGACATCGGCAACGCCGAAGTTAAATGGCGGCATCTTGGCACCGCAGGCGCCAAGCATCAGGACGGACAAGATTGCGGCGATTCTCAGGATCACGGACTCGCTCCCGGCATGGGCATTTTTTTGGGCATAGCCCGCGGCCGGGAGCAAGTCAACCATTGGATGATCTTGCCAGGACTACCCCGCCAGTTCCTTGCCGCGCCGGGTGGCGGCGGCGATGGCGTCGTCCATCAATTCGGCGAAGCCCTTGCCGTCCTGCATCAGCACCGCCAGGGCGGCGGCGGTGGTGCCGCCGGGGCTGGTGACGTTGATGCGCAATTGCGCGCTGCTTTCGGGCGATTGGGCGAGCAACTGGCCCGAGCCCCACACGGTGGCCCGCGCCAGCTTGGTCGCCAGATCGGGCGGCAGACCAGCGGCGGCGCCCGCCTGGGCCATCACCTCGGCCAGCAGGAAGACGTAGGCCGGGCCGGAACCGGAAACGGCGGTCACCGCATCCATCTGGGCCTCATCCTCGATCCACGCCACCTCGCCCACCGCTTCCAGCAGCGACTGGCACAGGGTGCGGCGGTCCACATCCACCTTGGCATTGGCGACGCAGACGGTGATGCCCGCACGCACGGCGGCCGGGGTGTTGGGCATGGCGCGGACGATGGCGACGTCGCCCAGAATTCCGCCGAAGAACGCCAGGGTCTTGCCCGCCGCGATGGACAGGAACACGCCATCGGCGAAGCGGGCATAGGACGGCGCGACAACGGCCATGACCTGCGGCTTGACCGCCATCACCACCACGTCGGGGCGGTAATCGGCGGCAATGGCCTCGGCATTGTCGACCACCGACACGCCCTTGGGGCCAAAGGCATCGCGGGCGGCAGTGCCCGGCTCGACCACCACGATCCCGGCGGGATCGATGCCCCGTTCCAGCCAACCCGCCAGCATGGCGGAACCCATCTTGCCACAGCCAACCAACAGCACTCGGGTCACGGCGCGTCCCCTTCCGAATTCACAAAAGCTAGCCCTGGTTTAAACGGCAACGGGCGCGAAGGGAATGCCCCTCGCGCCCGCTCATACCGGCAATGCCGGAAAATCAGGCCTCGCCCACCGTCTCCAGCAACGACGCGGCGATGGCGTCACGGGCGCTCTTGCCGCCCCAGATGACGAACTGGAACGCAGGATAGAAGCGCTCGCACTCGGTCACCGCGATATCCATCAAATCCTCGACCTGATCAGGGGAGAACCCGGCGGCGCCGCGCAGCAGCGAGGTGTGGCGGAACATGGGCACGCCCTCTTCCTCCCACAGGCCGAAATGGCCCAGCCACAGCTTCTCGTTGACCATGGCCAGCAATTCACAGATGGCCGGGCGCTTGCCCTCGGGCACCTTCATGTCGAAAGCACAGGTGAAATGCAGGCCGCCCATATCCTCGCGCCAGGCGAAGTAAAGGGAGTAATTGCACCACTTGCCAGGCACCTCCACCGCCAGTTCCTCGTCGGAACGGCGGTCGAACGCCCAGTCGTTGGCGACGACGAACTGCTCGACTAGGTCGAGGGGATTGAACGCGCTCTCTTCCTCGTGAGCGAGGGTAATGGACATGCCGTAAGCCCTCCTTCAGGCCGGGCACGACGGTCGGGCCAATGGCTAGTGGCCGCGATACCGCCCGCGCGCTAGGCCTAGCCTAGGCGCAGCCCCTGCCGCAGTGCAAGACAATATGGCCGCGCCCGCGCCCTTTCTTGTGGATAACAAGAACAAAGCAGCGCCTTCGCGGCAATATTGTGATGAATATTCTTACTTACCGGCGGTCAGTTCGGCCAACTTGGCCTCCAGCGCGGCGACGCGCTCAGCCAAATCTTCCTGCTCGGTGCGGGCCTTGATCGCCAGGGCGCGCACCGCCTCGAACTCGTCGCGCGGCACCATGTCGGCGCCCGCCATGAAGCGCTCGAATTGCTGGCGTACCAGCGCCTCGACTTCCGCCTTCAGCCCCGACAACGCCCCCAGCGCGCCCCCGGCCATACGGGCGATATCGTCGAAAAAGGGGTTCTGGGTCTGCATGGTCCGTACTCGTTCAATGATGTCTGTGCCGACATTATGGGGGCGGGGCCGGGAAATGCAAGAAAGCGCCTCTGCTTGCCCCACTCCCCGCCCCGGCCTATAAACGGCGCAGGCCTTTGCCCCAGGCCCTTGCCAAGGAGCTGTCGAGCATGATCGTCGTCACCGGTGGTGCCGGTTTCATCGGATCCAATATCCTGGCCGCGCTGGAAGAGCGCGGCGCGGGCAAGCTGGTGGTCTGCGACCGCCTGCGGTCCAACGACAAATGGAAGAACATCGCCAAGCGCGAGGTCGCCGACATCGTCCACCCCGAGCAGCTGTTCGACTTCCTGGAAGCCAACCGCAAGCACGTTCAGGTGATCTTCCACATGGGCGCCATCTCGGCCACCACCGAGACCGACGCCGACAAGATCGCCGCCAACAATTTCTCGCTGTCGCTGGCCCTGTGGAAATGGTGCGCGCTGTCCAACGTGCGCTTCATCTACGCATCCAGCGCCGCCACCTATGGCGACGGCACCGCCGGGTTCGATGACGAATGGTCCATCGAGCATCTGGCCAAGCTGCATCCGCTGAACGCCTATGGCTGGTCCAAGCATCTGTTTGACCGCCGGGTGGCGCGCAAGATCAAGGAAGGCTCGCGCAAGCCGCCGCAATTCGCGGGCCTCAAGTTCTTCAACGTCTACGGCCCCAACGAGTACCACAAGGGCGGCCAGCAAAGCGTGGTGGCCCAGGTCTACCCGCACGCCAAGCAGGACGCCGCCTATCAGCTGTTCCGCTCGCACAATCCGAAATACAAGGATGGCGGCCAGATGCGGGACTTCATCTGGGTCGGCGACGTGGTCAACGTCATGATGTGGCTGCTGGACAATCCCCAGGTCAGCGGCATCTTCAACGTCGGCACCGGCACGGCGCGGCCGTTCATCGACCTGGCCTCGGCGGTGTACGCGGCCCTGGGCAAAGAGCCCAAGATCAAGTTCCAGGACACCCCCATCGCCATCCGCGACAAGTACCAGTACTTCACCGAGGCCAACATGGCGAACCTGCGCGCGGCGGGCTATGACAAGCCGTTCACCTCGCTGGAAGACGGCGTGCGCCAATACGTCCAGGACTTCCTGGACTGCCCGGACCGGTACCGCTGATGCTGACCTATCCCGCGATCGACCCGGTCGCCATCCAGTTGGGGCCGTTCGGCATCCGCTGGTACGCCCTTGCCTACATCACCGGCCTGATGCTGGGCTGGCGCTACGTCAAATGGCTGGTGTCCAAGCCGCCCCACGCCATGCGCGAGGCCGACGTGGACGACTTCCTGGTGTGGGCGACGCTGGGCGTGGTGCTGGGCGGGCGGCTGGGCTATGTGCTGTTCTACAAGCCCGCCTATTACCTGACCCACCCGGCCGAGATCTTCATGCTGTGGCATGGCGGCATGGCCTTTCACGGCGGGGCGCTGGGCGTCATCCTGGCCATCATCCTGTTCGCGCGGCGGCGCGGGCTGAACCTGTTCGCCATCGGCGACGCGGTGTGCTGCGCCGTGCCCATCGGCCTGTTCTTCGGCCGCCTCGCCAATTTCATCAATGGCGAATTGTTCGGCCGCGTCGCCCAGGACGTGCCGTGGGCCATGGTGTTTCCTGGCGGCGGACCGGAACCGCGCCATCCCAGCCAGCTTTATCAGGCCGGGCTGGAAGGCCTGATCCTGGGGCTGGTGCTGTTCCTTCTGTGGCGCCAGCGCCATATCCGCGAGCAGCGCGGCACCATCGCCGGAGTGTTCCTGATGGGCTATGGCATCGCCCGCATCATCGGCGAGTTCTTCCGCCAGCCCGACGCCCATCTGGGCTTTCTGGTCGGCGGCGCCACCATGGGCCAGTTGCTGTCCATCCCGCTGATCCTGGCTGGCGCCGGAGTGGTGTGGTGGGCGCAGAAATACGGCCACCGCCCTTGATGGACAGCCCGCTGGCCGCGCTCCTGGCCGAGACCATCCGCCGCGACGGCCCGATTCCGGTATCCGAGTTCATGGCCCAGGCCCTGGGCCACCCCGAACACGGCTATTACACCGGGCGCGAGCCGTTCGGCGCGGCAGGCGACTTCATCACCGCCCCCGAGATCAGCCAGATGTTCGGCGAGCTGATCGGGCTGTGGGCGGCGGTGACGTGGCAAACCCTGGGCAGCCCTGACCGCGTGGTGCTGGCCGAGCTGGGACCGGGGCGCGGCACGCTGATGGCCGACCTGCTGCGGGCGGCGGCGCTGGTGCCGCCGTTCCTGGCGGCGGCGGAACTCTGGCTGGTGGAAACCAGCCCGCGCCTGCGCGAGGTGCAGCGCCAGACCCTCAAGAACCATGACATTCACTGGGCCGACAGTTTCGCCGACCTGCCCGACGGGCCGCTGATCCTGGTCGCCAACGAATTGTTCGACGCCCTGCCCATCCGCCAGTTCGAGAAAAGCGGCGGAATGTGGCGCGAACGCATGGTCGGGCTGGAGGACCGCCGGCTGGCCTTCGTCCCCGGCCCCGAGGCCGCGCCCGAATTGCCACCGGATATCCTGGCGGCAGAGGACGGCGCCATCGCCGAGATTTGTCCCCAGGGCCGCGCCCTGGCCGCCACCCTCGGCCGCCGCCTCAACCGCCAACCCGGCGCGGCGCTGATCATCGATTACGGCCATGCCCGCTCGGCGGTCGGCGACACCCTGCAAGCGGTCCGCCGCCATGAATTCCATCCGGTGCTGACGGCGCCCGGCACCGCCGATCTGACCGCCCATGTGGATTTCGAGGCCCTGGCCGCCGCCGCCGTGCCCGCCCGCGCCTGGGGACCGGTGCCGCAGGGCCATTTCCTGACCGCGTTGGGCATTCAGACCCGTGCCGGTCTGCTGGTCCAATCGGGTGGCCCCAAAGTGGCGGAAGACATCGCCGGGCAGATGCGGCGCTTGATCGATCCCGGTGAAATGGGCACCCTGTTCAAGGTTCTGGCGCTGGCAAGCCCCATGTTGCCCGCCCCTCTTGGCTTCGCGTCTTAAAGGCTTTCCATGATTTCCCTGTCCGCTTTGAACGAGATCAACCGCATCCGTCACGGGTTCTTCACCCGCGAGGGCGGCGTGTCGCAGGGGGTCTATGCCTCGCTGAATTGCGGGCCGGGCTCGGCCGACGACGCGGCGGCGGTGGCCGAGAACCGGTCGCGGGCCATGGCCATGCTGGACCTGCCCGCCGAGGCGCTGGCGACCGTGCACCAGCAACACACCGCCGAGGCAGTGGTGGTGGACGCACCGTGGGCTGACGGCAAGCGGCCGGTGGCCGATGCCATGGTCACCACCACGCCGGGACTGGCCTTGGGCATCCTCACCGCCGATTGCGCGCCGGTGCTGCTGGCCGACCGCCGCGGCACCGTGGTCGCCGCCGCCCATGCCGGATGGAAGGGCGCGTTGGGCGGCGTGCTGGACAACACGCTGGACAAGATGGTCGCCCTGGGCGCCAAGAAAAAGAACATCGTCGCCGCCATCGGCCCGTGCATCGGCCACCGCTCCTACGAGGTCGGGGCGGAATTCCCGGCGCCGTTCCTGGCCGAATCGCCCGAGAACAAGGATTTCTTCGCCCCCGGCCGCCGCGAGGGCCATTACCTGTTCGACCTGCCCGGTTATGTCTCGCGCAAGCTGGCGCGGTTGGGGGTGATCGACGTCACCCGCGTGCCCGCCGACACCTGCCGCGACGAAAGCCGCTTCTTCAGCTACCGCCGCGCCACCCTGCGCGGCGAGAGCGATTACGGCCGCCAACTTTCGGTCATCCTGCTGGATCGCTGATCATGCCCCATCTGCTGATGCTGTTCGCCTTCCTCGCCATCGGCACCCTGGTCACCTGCGTCGCCATGGTGGCGTCGTGAGGAAAGCGGTTTTTGCCGGATCGCTGCTGTTGGCGGTGCTGACCGCCGCCTGCGGCGACATTCCGCAGCCGTTCCGCCATGATGACGAAGGGGTGCCGCGTCTGGCGCGGCCCAAGATGACGCGCGGCGTCACCATCCGCCCGCCCGAAGCCACCCCCGAAGGCCGCGCCCAGGCCGAGGCCCTGGTGCGGGCGCTGGAGGAACAGGAAGTCCCGGCCCTGGTCAGCGAGTCCCAGGCCTTCGGCTACGTGATCGAGGGCGAGATGCGCGACGGCGCCAAGGGACCAATCGTCCGCTGGACCCTGAAGGCGCCGGATGGCACCGAGGCCGCCCGCGCCGACCAGCCCGCGCTGACCCCGCCGCCCGGCCGCGAAGGCCCGATCCTGATGAAGCGCGCAGCCCTGCCCGCCGCCGCCATCCTGGCGCGGCCGCTGGACGATCCCGACGCCCTGCCCACCTATACCGCACCGCAAGCGGCGACCGAGGACAAGCGCCCCACCGCCAGCATCCTGCCGTTGCGCAGCCTGCCCGGCGACGGCGACAAATCCCTGACCGAGGCGCTGAAGCGCGCCCTGGGCCGCGCCGGTCTGCGGGTCAAGGACGATGCCGCCGATTACGTGGTGGAAGGCCGCATCAGCGTCACCCCCGGCCGCGCGGGCGAAGACGTGGTCGGCGTCATGTGGATCGTGCGCAGCGGCGCCGCCGGAAACCCGGAACTGGGCCGCATCAACCAGGACGGCGCAGTGCCGCGCGGCCGCCTGTCGCAAGGCTGGGGCACCATGGCACGTGACATCGCCGAAGGCGGCGCGGCGGGCGTGGCCCAGGTGGTGCTTGCCGATACCGGCGGCACCGGCAAGCGCAAAATTCCGTAATCCAGTTTACAGAATTGAGACTGGCTGATATACGAAGGCCCGTTCGAGAAAGCTGAAAAATCAAGGCGCGAAATGGTCGTCCATCGGGGATTTGGACCAACGAAAATCGCGTTATCTCAAGGGTTTGGCCGATTGAGCGGCCTTTGGTCTCGAATCTCGCGCGCACGGGTAGCAACACCATGAAGATCCTCGCCTGTAACAGCAATCGTCCGCTCGCGGAAGCGATTGCCGAATACCTCAATATCGGCATCACCAAGGGGTCGATCCGCCGGTTCTCCGACCTGGAGGTGTTCGTCGAAATCCACGAGAACGTCCGCGGCGAGGATGTCTTCGTCATCCAGTCCACCTGCTACCCGACCAACGACAATTTGATGGAGCTGCTGATCACGCTGGACGCGTTGAAGCGCGGCTCTGCCCGGCGCGTCACCGCCGTGATCCCGTATTTCGGCTATGCCCGCCAGGACCGCAAGTCCGGCCCCCGCACCCCGATCTCGGCCAAGCTGGTTGCCAACCTGATCACCACCGCCGGCGCCGACCGCGTGGTCACGCTGGACCTGCATTCGGGCCAGATCCAGGGCTTCTTCGACATTCCGCTGGATAACCTGTACGCCGCGCCGGTGTTCACCAACGACATCCGCGCCCGCTACGAGAACGTCATGATCGTGTCGCCCGACGTCGGCGGCGTGGTGCGTGCCCGCGCCATCGCCAGCCGCATCGACGCCGATCTGGCGATCATCGACAAGCGCCGCGAGCGTGCGGGCGTGTCCGAGGTCATGAACATCATCGGCGACGTCAAGGGCCGCCGCTGCATCATGGTCGATGACATCGTCGATTCGGCCGGTACCCTCTGTAATGCCGCCACCGCCCTGATGAACGCGGGCGCGGTGTCGGTGTCGGCCTATGTCACCCACGGCGTGCTGTCGGGCGGCGCGGTGGCCCGCGTCACCTCGAGCCCGCTGGAAGAATTGGTGATCACCGATTCCATCCCGGCGACCGAGGCGGTCAAGGCCGCCCCCAATATCCGCCAGATCACCATCGCGCCCTTAATGGCCGAATCGATCCAGCGCATTTCCGAGGAACGCTCGGTGTCGAGCCTGTTCGACTAAGCATCCCGGCTTTTTGTTGGGTCTTCGTGGGGTTGCGGGGAGTTGCTCGTCATGGCCGGGCTTGACCCGGCCATCCACGTTTGTCCGCAGGCAGGTCATCGGAAAGAAGGGGGAGGAGGCGCCGCGTGGATGCCCGGATCAAGTCCGGGCATGACGTAAATGGTTGGGTCGCAACCTTCCCCGCCAATCCGCGAAGAACCTTTTTGTTGACCGCCCTACGCCTGCGATGCGGCCTTGAGACCGACGACACCGACCACGATCACCGCCATGAAGAACAGCCGCGTCCAGCCCAGCGGCTCGCCCAGGACGGTGATGCCGATGGCGGCGACGCCGACGGCGCCCAGGCCGGTCCACACCGCATAGGCGGTGCCCGCCGGGATGCCGCGCATGGCGAAAGACAACATGGTCATGTTCAACGCCGTCAGGCCGATGGCCACCGGCCATGCCACCAGCGGGCGCACGGTGGTGAACTTGATGGCAACCGCCCAGGCGATCTCGACCACGCAGGATAGCAACAGGATGATCCAATAGGGGGAAAGCGACACGTTGTCCTCCGCCGTTTCCAAGGAAAAGGCGGGCTCGGTCGATCAGGCCCCCGCCGGAAACCCGCGAAGAAGCGAGGGGCGGCCTCTCTTAACGCCCCCGGGCCGGAAACTCAACCCTTCAACACCTCGGCCAAGGCGCGGAAATCCGCCTTGCGCGGCGAGCTGGGGCGCCAGGCCAGGCCGATGCCACGCACGCCCGCATCGGCGATGGGGCGGGTGACCAGATTGGTTCCCGCCAGGATACCGCAATCCACCGCCATGCGCGGCAACAGGGTGACGCCCAGGCCATTGGCGACCATCTGAACCAGGGTCGGCAGGCTGGTGCCCAGCACGCCCTCGCCGCGCGCCGGACCCGGCAGGTGACAGGCGGCCAAAGCGTGGTCGCGCAGGCAATGACCTTCTTCCAGCAGCAGCAATTCGGCGCCGACCAGATCGGCCGAACGCAAATTCTGCTTGGCGGCCAGCGGATGATCGGGCGGACAGGCCAGCATGAACGGGTCCTCGGACACCTCCAACGTCTCGATATCGGGAGCGTGGTACGGCAGGGCGATCAGCACCGCGTCCAGATCGCCGCTGCCCAAGCGCTCCAGCAGCCGCGCCGTCAGATCCTCGCGCAGATACAGGCGCAGGCCGGGATGGGCGGCGCGCAGGCGCGGCAGCACGCGCGGCAGCAGGAACGGACCGATGGTGGGGATGACGCCCAGGCGCAACGGCCCCGACAGCGGTTCGGCGGCGGCGGCGGCCAGATCGGCGATTTCCTCGGCACCGCGCAGCACCTGATGGGCCCGCGCCACCACTTCCTCGCCCAACGGCGTCAGCATGACCTTGCGCTTGGTGCGTTCCACCAGCACCACGCCCAGCAGGTTCTCCAGCTCCTGCAGGCCTGCCGACAGGGTCGATTGGGTAGCGAGGCAGGATTCGGCGGCGCGGCCGAAATGGCGATGTTCGGCCAGGGCCACCAGATAGCGCAATTGGCGCAGCGTCGGCAGGATCTTCATGAAATCGCCCCTCTCGATTTCTGAAAATCAAACAATGAATTGGATCAATCAGTCAAGGGGCGGCATGATCTCTCCATCGCATCCCCCTCCCCCCCCATTCGGGGATGCGACAGCGGGCCTCCCCTCTCCCCCTCCCCCCCCGAACTCCGGGATCGGGGAGGCCCCCATACCTCTTCCTGCCGCTCTCCTTGAACGAAAAAAGGCGGCGGAGCCCACCGGCTCCGCCGCCCTTCGTCGCCGTGGAACGGCTTACTTCTTCAGGTAGTCGCGGATCAGCACTTCGGCGATCTGCACGGCGTTCAGCGCCGCGCCCTTGCGCAGATTGTCCGACACGCACCAGAACGACAGGCCGTTATCGATGGTCGGATCCTGGCGGATACGGCTGACATAGGTGGCGTCCTCGCCCACGCATTCGATGGGGGTGGCATAGCCGCCGGGCTCGTGGCGATCCAGCACGATGATTCCGGGAGCGGCTTCCAGGGCGGCGCGGGCTTCCTCGACCGAGACCGAGTTCGCGAACTCGACGTTGATGGATTCCGAATGGCCGACGAACACCGGCACGCGCACGCAGGTGGCGTTCACCTTGATCTTGGGATCGAGGATCTTCTTGGTCTCGACCACCATCTTCCATTCTTCCTTGGTCGAGCCGTCATCCATGAAGACGTCGATCTGGGGAATCAGGTTGAAGGCGATGGGCTTCGGGAACTTCTGCGGCTCGCGCATGTCGTTGACATAGACGCCGCGGGTCTGCTCGAACAGCTCGTCCATGCCTTCCTTGCCGGCACCGGACACCGACTGATAGGTCGAGACGACCACGCGCTTGATGGTGCCAAGCGTATGCAACGGCTTGAGCGCCACCACCATCTGGATGGTCGAGCAATTGGGATTGGCGATGATGCCCTTGGTCTTGTACTGGGCGATCGCCTCGGGGTTCACTTCCGGCACCACCAGCGGGATATCGGGGTCCATGCGGAAATGCGAGGTGTTGTCCACCACCACGCAGCCAGCGGCGGCGGCGCGCGGCGAGTGGATGGCCGACACCTTGGCGCCGGGCGACGACAGGGCGATGTCGGTGCCGGTGAAGTCGTACTTCTCCAGGTCCTGGACCTTGAGGATATTGTCGTCGCCGAAAGACACTTCCCGGCCGACCGAACGGGCCGACGCCAGCGCCACCACCTCGTCGGCGGGGAAATCACGCTCGGCCAGAATCTTCAGGATTTCGCGACCCACGTTGCCGGTGGCGCCGATGACAGCAACCTTGTAACCCATGATCCCTTTTCTCCGTAGTCTGGAGCCCTGGTTTTCGTCCCGAGCGCCTTCCCAATTACGCGAAAGCCCGCGGGACTGTCCGCGGGCCTTGATGCAGTCGTGACGAACCGGCCCGCGCTAGTCGGTGATCTTGGTGCCGGTTTTAGTGGTGATAACGGACGTCGCGCCCTGGGCGGTGCCCAGGTCGGCAATCGCGGCGGCGATGGCGAAGCGACCAGACATGAAAACATGACCTCCGTAAGAGGGTAAGCTTTACCGCAACGCCAAGGCCGTGCGCAAGGGCTTTGCGCCCGCCCCGTCTATTGATTCCGGATGCCCGAACAGACGCGGCCGACAAAGGCGTCGATGTCGTCGTTCATGCCCACCGTGCGCGACGCCAGATCGCCCGCCGCCACCAGCACCTGATTGGCGGCCTCGGTGGCGGTGCCCGCCACTTCGCTGACTTCGCCGATGGTGTTGGCCACCGTCTGCACGCTGGCCGCCACGTCGCGGATGGAACGGCTGATCTCGGCCACCGCCGCTGATTGCTGCTCGGTGGCGGCGGCGATGCCGGTGGAATTGTCGTTGATGTCGCGGATCATGCCCGCGATGCCGCGCACCGCCTCGACGGCGGCGCCGGTCGCCTCGCGCATGCCCATGATCTGGGCCGAGATGTCGTCGGTGGCGCGGCTGGTCTGGTTGGCCAGATGCTTGACCTCGTTGGCGACCACCGCGAAGCCCTTGCCCGCCTCGCCCGCCCGCGCCGCCTCGATGGTGGCGTTCAGCGCCAGCAGATTGGTCTGGCTGGCGATCTCGGTGATCATGTTGACCACGTCGCCGATCTTCTGCGCCGCCTCCAGCAGGCCGTGAATGGCGGAATCGGTCTCGCCCGCAACCCGCACGGTTTCCTGGGCCATGTCGGCCGATTGCTGGATGCGGGTCGCCACCTCGCGGATACCGTTCGCCACCTGCTCGGCGGCGGCGGCCACGCCTTCCACATGGGCCGAGGCATCGCCCGCCGCTTCCGCCACGGTGGCCGAGCGCTGGCTTGCATGGCCCGCGATATCGCTCATCTGCTGGGCGGTGGCTTCCAGTTCGGTGGCGGTGCTGGCGACCGCCTGGCTCATGTGCTTGATGGTGTTGCCGACGCCGGTGGCCTCGGTGACGAATTCCTTGCTCTTCTTTTCCATGCCCGCCAGCGCGCCGTTGATCAGGCGCGCATGGTCCGAGAACTCGCCGACCAGACCGTTCAGCAGGATGTGACGGAAGTAGCGGCCTTCGGCCGTCTTGGCCATGGCGGCGTCCGCTTCCTTGGTGAAGGCCTCGGTCAGGTCCAGCAGACGGTTGATGGCGTGCTCGACCTCGCCCAGCACGCCGCCTTCGGTGATGCCGATCACGCGGGCATCCAGCCGCCCCTGCGCCGCCTGGGTCAGGACCGCGTGGCAGCGGTGCGCGCTGACCCGCGTGCGCACCTGGAAGAACAGCCCGGCGATGCCGCACAGCAGCACCACGGCCGCCACCGCCGCCTGGAGGTGATCCCCCGACAACAATTCCATGACCAGCAGGATCAGGCCGACAGCCGCCGTCGCGGCCGAAGTCCATAGCGCCTTAGAGAGCGAAGACGAATTCATCGTAGGGCACCCCCAGCGCCTGAAGCTTGTCCACAAGGGCCTTGAACCCTGCTTCCATACCCTGCTTGCGGTCTTGGTGCGCCGCTTCGATGCTCAGCAATTCCTTATACAGCGCCTCGGCCTTGGCCACCGATTCGCGGCGCGGGCTGCGGCGGTTGGAATGATAGCTGACGATGTTGCCCTGGCCGTCGAACGTGGGCGTGACATGGGCCAGAACCCAATAATGGTCGCCGTTCTTGGAGCGGTTCACCACATAGGCGAAAATCTCGTTCCCCGACTGCACGGTGTCCCACAGCAGCTTGAACACGCAGCGCGGCATCTCCGGGTGGCGGATGATGCTGTGCGGCTGGCCGATGATCTCGCCCTCGGCATAGCCCGCCATGCGCAGGAACACTTCATTGGCATAGATGATGCGGCCCTTGGGATCGGTCTTGCTGACGATGATCTCGTCAGCCCCGAAGGCCCGTTCCACACCCGTCAAATTGACGCCCGACCGTGCCATATCCCCCCCGGATTGGCTGAAACCCCTGGACCGGCGTGGCCTTGGGCCGGATGCGCGGGTCCACCAAACATAACCTGTACCCTGGTGACACTTAACCGATGCTTAAGCCGGGATCAACATTGTCACCGCCTTTGTGTGCAATATTTCATCTGAACGAAGGCAATAAGACAGCGCGTTGATTTCCCGACGATTGTCTTAACCGGAAGTATCGGGCGTTCACCGTAGTGGTTCTTGCGTCCGGCGGCGTTTTGCCGCACAACCTGGGCCATGAACTACCGCCACGCCTATCACGCCGGGAACTTCGCCGACGTCCAGAAGCATGCCGTTCTCGCGCTGATCATCGAGCATCTGAAGCGCAAGGACGGCGCGTTCCGCTACATCGACACCCACGCGGGCATCGGCGCCTACGATCTGGGCTCGGAACAGGCCGAGAAGACCTGGGAATGGCGCGACGGCATCGGCCGCGTGCTGGCCGAGGCGTCGCCGCCCGAGGAACTGCAGCCCTATCTGGCGGCGGTCGAGGCGGTCAATCCCGGCGGCGGCGTGCTGCATTATCCCGGTTCTCCGGCGGTGGCGGCAGCGCTGGCGCGACCCATGGACAAACTGGCGCTGTGTGAACTGCACCCCGAGGATGCCGAAACCCTGCGCCGCCGTTTCCGTGCCGATGCACGGGTCGGCGTGCATCACATGGACGGCTACACCGCGCTCAAGGCCATGCTGCCGCCGCCCGAACGGCGCGGTCTGGTGCTGATCGATCCGCCGTTCGAGCAACGCGACGAATTCGCCACCATGCGCAAGGGACTGGCCCAGGCGCTCAAACGCTGGTCCACCGGATTGTACGCGCTGTGGTACCCCATCAAGGCGCGCGAGCCGGTGGCCCGCTTCCATGCCGATCTGGCCATGCTGGGCCTGCCCAAGACCCTGGTCGCGGAAATCATGGTGACCAGCGGCGATGCCCCCGACCGCCTGAACGGCGCCGGACTGGTGCTGGTCAATCCGCCGTGGAAGCTGGACGAGGCGCTGGGCAATCTGCTGCCGTGGCTGGCGCGAGTCCTGGCCCCCGAGACCGGCTTCCACCGTTTGGACTGGCTGGTGGCGGAAAAGGCCTAACCGACCGTATAGTGGGACTATGCCTTTTCCCCATTCGGTTGAGTTGATGAAACAAGGCACACTGAAATCAGGTCACGACCACCATCCGGGGGACCGACCATGCTTGTTCAGTGGCAACAGGATTTCGAGAGCGGCCACGCAGCCACCGACAGCGAACACCGCGAAGTGGTCGATCTGCTGAACGCCCTGGACGCCGAGCTGACGGCGGGCAGCCCGCCGGACGTCATCGAGCGCGCCCTGGAAGATTTGGGCCGCGCCCTGGCCGAGCATCTGCATGCCGACCATCATGCGGTGGAACGGGTCCAGTCCCTGCGCCGGGTGGTCACCGAGGGCGGCCAGCCCGACCACAGCGACCTGCGCGCCCTGGCCCATTGGTGGCTGGAACACCTGTGCCGCCAGGATTGCGCCGAGCCGGACGCCGCCGTCTACAACGCCGTGACGTTGACGCAATCCACCCGCCAGCCGTCCTGAGTGCCCTCGATCCGGGTCAGCGACAGCGGCTGGATGGAAAAGCGCAGCGCCTGGGCCGGGTCCAGCCCGAGCGCCATGGCCAGCGCCGCGCGGATGGTGCCCGCATGCACCACCGCCACCACGTCGCGGCCGGGATACTCGTCGGACAGACGGCACAGGGCGCGGCGGACGCGGGCGCAGAGCAGCGCGAAGCTTTCGCCCTCAGGCGGGCAGGTTTCCGCCGGGTCCTGCCAGAAGGCGGCCAGATCGGGGTCCTTGGCGGTTTCCAGTTCCAGCCAGCTTTTGCCCTGCCAGCGGCCGAAATTCTGCTCCATCAGATCGGGCTCGACCACCGGCGGCGGCAACAACAGCCCCGCCGACTCCAGCGCCCCGGCACTCTGGCGGCAGCGCATCAGCCCGCTTTCCACCAGGACCGCATTGGCCGGAATGCGCCGGGCCAATTGCTGGAAATCCTCGTCGTCCGAGGTATCGCAGGCCACATCCAACTGGCCGGTGATGCGGCCATGGGGACACGGCACCGGGGCGTGGCGCACCAGCCACCAACGGGTGTCGCGCGACGTCTTGCTCATGCCCATGCTCCTGCCGCGGCCAGCAGCATCGCCGCCTCGGCACATTGTTGAATCGCCCCCAGCACATCGCCGGTGAAGCCGCCCAATTGGCGGCGGGCCAGCACCACCACGCCCCACGCCGCCGCCAATGCCGCCAGCACCGCCAGCGGCGCCGCCAGACCCAGACCGGCCAGGGCCAGGGCGATGCCCAGCATGGCGGCGGTGGCGGCGATGGTGGCATCGGGCAGGCCCGCCCCGGCACCCAGGCCATCGGCGCGGGCGGGCGGCATGATCTGCATGGCGGCCGGGATCAGCGCCCGCGACCACGCCGCCGCCGCCACCAGCGCCCCCAGACCGGCCAGGGCCGACGGCGCCGCCGCCAGGGCGGCAGCGCGCAGGCCGATGCTGAACACCAGCGCCAGCACGCCATAAGCGCCCGAGCGGGAATCGCGCATCACCTCCAGCCGTTTGTCGCGGCCACCACGCGCCCCCAGACCGTCGGCGGTGTCGGCCAGCCCGTCCTCGTGCAGCGCCCCGGTCAGCAGGACCCCGGCCAGCACCGCCAGCAGCGCCGCCGCCAGCGGCGGCAGCACAGCATGGGCCATTGCGAAGACCAGCCCGGCGCCCAGGCCGATTCCGGCGCCGACCAGCGGGAACACCCGCATGGAGCGGGCCAGACTGCCCGGCGGCAGCAATCCGCAATCGGGCAGCGGCACCCGCGTCAGGAAAGTGGCGGCCAGATGCAGCTCGGACAGCAATCCGGGCGGCGGAGTCTCGGGTTGGGCGGGAGTGAGGTCTGTCATCGCCGGGGGTGATTTTGGAGTTCGGATGGGTTATAGGACCAATCGCCGCGCCCGCGCAATATATTGGGGAGAGGTCATTTGAATACCTCCATTTCTAGTGTGAGCGACATCCAGGCCGTGCTGGCCGCCCTGCCGCCCGAGGATTCCGCCGCCGCCGCCGCCTGGGCGGCCCGCGATCCCCAGCTGACCAAACCGCCGGGGGCACTGGGCCGTCTGGAGGAATTGTCGCGCTGGCTGTCGGCGTGGCAGGGGCAGCATCCGCCGCGCCTGGACAAGCCGCGCGCCCGCGTCTTCGCCGGCAATCACGGCGTTGCCGCCCTGGGCGTCTCGGCCTTCCCGGCCGAGGTCACCGTGCAGATGGTCGCCAATTTCCAGCATGGCGGCGCCGCCATCAACCAGCTGTGCCGCACCTTCGGCACCGAATTGGCGGTCATCGCCCTGGAGTTGGACCGTCCCACCGCCGATTTCACCCAAGGCCCGGCCATGGATGAGGCCGAATTCGTGACGGCCTTCCGCGCGGGCATGGAATCCGTGCCCGACGACACCGATCTGCTGGTGATCGGCGAGATGGGCATCGGCAACACCACCCCGGCGGCGGCCATCGCCTGCGCGCTCTATGGCGGCGACGCGGCGGGCTGGACCGGCAAGGGCACCGGCGTGGACAGCGCCGGGCTGATCCGCAAGACCGAGGTGGTGGCGGCGGGTGTCGCCCTGCACAAGGGCAAGACGCCGCTGGAGATCCTGCGGGCGTTGGGCGGCCGTGAACTGGCGGCCATGGCGGGCGCCGTGCTGGCGGCGCGGCTGAAGCGCGTGCCGGTGCTGCTGGATGGCTATGTCTGCACCGCCGCCGCCGCGCCGCTGGAGGCGGCCTGCCCCGGCGCCCTGGACCATTGCGTGGTCGCCCACGTCTCGGCCGAGCCCGGCCACCAGCGCCTGCTGGCCGCCTTGGGCAAGGAACCGTTGCTGTCCCTGGGCATGCGCCTGGGCGAAGCGTCGGGCGCCGCCTTGGCAGTGGGCATCGTCAAGGGCGCCCTGGCCTGCCACACCGGCATGGCCACCTTCGCCGAAGCGGGTGTCGCGGCGGGGTAAGGCGCATACGGAGGCTGTTTGGAAATGCCCCCCTATTTCCCGTCATTCCGGGCGTAGCGGAGCGTAGACCCGGAATCCATGGTGGGAAATGGCACCATGGATCCCTGTGTGTCGATGATGTGCAATTATGGTGTTGCGGGCGAGAAACCGTTGGACCCCTGGTCACGAGACCGCGATCCGGCTCGGTTCTCGCCCGCCTCTTGCTCCTAACCTGAACAGTTGATCGAGG
>Ga0209373_10000367_pt1 | contig 79035 bp, 81 predicted proteins | sample Higcelweek5metaG_FD_187173 | JGI IMG/M metagenome (GOLD analysis project Ga0209373, IMG submission 187173) | Freshwater pond sediment microbial communities from the University of Edinburgh, under environmental carbon perturbations - High... | ecosystem: Environmental > Aquatic > Freshwater >...
CGATCAAGAAGGAGCTGGACATTCTTGAACAGATGGTCCGCTCGGTCGCTTCGGAGATGATGAAGGAAGCAGGCATTGAGTTTGCCTATATGGTCGGCACGATGATTGAGCTGCCTCGTGCCGCGCTGCAAGCCGGTGCTATTGCCCAGACGGCGGAGTTCTTCAGCTTTGGCACGAACGACTTGACGCAAACGACCTTTGGCCTCAGCCGTGATGATGCGGGCACCTTCCTGCCGGACTATTATCGCACCAATGTGTTAGAGCAGGACCCGTTCGTCACGATCGACCAAGACGGCGTGGGGGAGCTGATTAAGATCGCGGCTGAGCGCGGCCGCGCAACGCGCAGCGACCTGAAGCTTGGCATCTGCGGCGAACATGGCGGCGATCCGGCCTCGGTCAAGTTCTGTCATCGCACAGGCCTGAACTATGTCTCCTGTTCGCCCTACCGCGTGCCGATCGCTCGCCTCGCCGCTGCGCAGGCTGCGATTGAAAGTGATGCGGACGTTCAAGCGCGCCTGAACGCTGCATGAGGATGAAGAAAGGGAGCCGCGAATTAAGTGACTCCCTTTCTTATTTTTTTATAGGAGATTTTAATGGATGTTCTAAAAACAGATAATCGATGCCCTGTCGTGGCGTTTCCTATCACCTTTCTCGCTTTTAACACGCCTTCGGTTGCAGATGACTTTGCTAAGGCAGAGAAAGAGATTTTTGCTGTATTTCGGCGTATTGAATTTCAGGAGATTTCGATGCCTCTCGAGCCCCATAAGGTAGTTGATCTGCCACAGGAGGGACGGGCTGTTCTTCTGGGGGCGGATCGTGTGATGGCGGCGGCATCTATTTATTATTCCTCATTTGCAGCACCTCATGAGCCTGAGTCTGAAGAGCGTGTGGGGTATGCAAGGTTTCTGGATAAAATCTTCTTTCATGAGTTGTTTCAGCAAGCGCAAGAGAAGGGGTATTTGCATACCAAAGGAATGAATGTGGTTCTGGCTCAACTATCCGAGATGTCCTTTTTCTTTTGTCAAACAGCCAATCCTCTCGCCCTTACGCCACAGCGCATTTCCGATATACAAAAAGAGCGCGAAAGCGTGTTAAAAGAAAATCCGACCCTGCCCCGTCTGTCTGCCAAGGACTACAGGAAGTATAGTCTTGAAGGTTGAGCTTGTTAACGAATATGTGGTCAAAAGAACAACCGCAGACAGATTATTAAACCATTGAGCTTGGCGGCTCGGTAAATACAGGTTTTTTTTATGAAAAAGAGGCCGTTAGCCTGCTTTATAGACTTGACGCGTCCCCCGATTTTGCCTATTTGTCTCCCTCTCGCTTGAGACAGGTGGCAGCGTAGCTCAGCGGTAGAGCAGGGGAATCATAATCCCTTGGTCGGGGGTTCAAATCCCTCCGCTGCTACCAAAATACTCTTTAAATATCAAAGTGTTACGAGGTTTCGCGCCCCAAAGACAGGGGCGATGGCTAATAACGCTCGCGCTATTAACAAAAATACAATATATTGTCTATATACTATAGCTAGCCTATAGAAAGGGCAACAGATTGTCTCTTGAGCTCAGAACCCCACAGGATGTGCTTTTGGAAATTGCGGAGCGGTTTAAGGCTCGGCGGTTGGGCATGAATTTGTCCCAAGAAGGTTTGGCGGTGCGGTCGGGCGTGAGTTGGAGTTCGCTTAAGCGCTTTGAGCGCACGGGGCTGATCGCGCTAGATTCGTTGCTCAGGATTGCCTTGGTGCTCGATTGTCTTGGCGATTTCGATAAGCTTGCAAGTGACAGCTTACCTCTGGATGCGAACAAGACTCTCGACGATATTTTGTCTCAGCCCCAGCCCAAGACTCGCAAGAAAGGTCGGATCAAGTGACCTATACTCCTACCGAGCTTCTTACGGTTTATCTGGATTCGGGCGAGCGCAGGAAAGTAGGGCGGCTGGCGCTGAAGGATCGGCGCATTCTGTTTGAATACGATCCCGTTTTTATCGACTACGGTATTGAGCTTTCACCCATCAAACTGCCGTTGAAGTCTGGTGTGTTTGTTTGCCCCGATATGATTTTTGATGGCCTCTATGGCGTTTTCAATGACAGCTTGCCGGACGGGTGGGGGCGATTGCTTCTTGATCGCACCGTGGAGAAACACGGCATTAACCGCCGCGAACTTACGGCACTTGATCGGCTGGCCTATGTTGGAGCGCATGGCATGGGGGCGCTCAGCTATGAGCCGGATCGCAGCATCACGGACACTGACGGCCCGGATTTGGCTTTAGACAAATTGGCGGAAGAGTCAGCCCTTGTTCTTGCCGGAGAGAATGAAGAGGTTTTTGAGGAATTGCTGCGCCTCAATGGTTCATCTGCTGGCGCGCGTCCTAAGATCGTCGCACAGGTAAGCAAAGACAAAAAGCGGATTGTTCATGGAAGCCAGAAGCTGCAAAAAAGCTTTGAGCATTGGATGATCAAGTTCCCATCATCGCAAGATACACGCGATGCGGGGGCCATCGAATACGCCTATAGCCTGATGGCAAAAGAGGCGGGTGTGGAGATGCCGGAGACGCATCTGTTCCGCGCCAAGAAAGGCCGCTATTTCGGAGCAAAGCGGTTTGATCGGCAGGGCGACAGGCGCGTCCATATGCATAGCCTATCTGGTCTGATCCACGCCGACCACCGCAATCCGAGCTTCGATTACGATACGGTCCTGCGCGTGGCGTTGGTGCTGACCAAGAACATTGTTGAGGCGGAAAAGGCCTATGCGCTCGCCTGTTTCAACGTGCTGGCGCACAACCGCGACGATCATGCCAAGAACTTTTCATTCTTGCTGAACGAGTGCAACGAGTGGGTATTCGCCCCCGCCTATGATCTGACGTTCTCCTACGGCCCCGGCGGCGAGCAGAGCACGATGGTCATGGGGGAGGGCAAGAACCCGGGCGTGGAGCAGCTTCTGGCGCTCGGCAAAAAACACGGCCTGAAAAATGCGCCCGACATTCTGGCCCGCGTTCAAAAGGCCGTCTCCTGCTGGAAGAAACATGCCGATAAGGCGGGGGTTACGGGGAAATCGGCGGCGGAGATAGCTCGGAGAATCGGCGGTTAGCCACGCCGTGTATGCGGCTTGAAGGGGTGGTATTTATACTGCAAATGCAGTAGGCTGCTTTGCGTTATGTAATCGTGCATAACACTTGGGCTATCTTTGTGTGAGCTAACAATGAAAATCATATCAATATTCAATAACAAAGGTGGCGTTGGCAAAACAACGCTAACTTTTCACTTGGCTCATGCTTTGGCTGAAATGGGACACAAAACGCTCGTGGTTGATTTGGACCCCCAATGCAATCTTACTATTCTCGGTATGGAAGAAGAAAAACTCCATGAAATCTGGGCTGCGGAGGACCCTTTCGTTGATGATTTTCAAGGGGCTCGAGAAAAATGCACCCCTGTTGATTTTGAAAAAATTATCACCCAGACCAGATCGATTCATTTTCTGTTGAAGCCTGCCGAAGACGGTGCCGCGGAGATAGGAAAGCTCCCCCCGCCGCATTCGTTAGCAACCAACTTAGATCTCATACCTGGTCGGCTAACAATGCATTTGTATGAAGATAAAATTGCCGGGCGTTGGAGCGATGTATATCAAGGTGATCCTCTTGCAATTCGTACTGTTGCTAAACCGAGGGAGCTTGCAGAGGCTTATGCTAAACAGAATGGTTATGACTATGTCATCATGGATACGTCGCCAAGCTTGGGGTCTTTGAATAAGGTAATTATTTCTACGGCTGATGGTTTTCTAATTCCCTGTATGCCAGATATGTTCTCTCTCTATGGGGTAAGAAACATCGGGAATGCTTTGACTGTATGGAAGAAGCAGTTTGATACAATCTACCATTTGCTTTCTTCTGAGAAGCGCAAGGCCTTTCCAGAAAACTACGTTAGACTTCTCGGTTTTACAATCTACAACGCCAAAAAATATTCTAAGGCAGGCAAGCCATGGAATTTGGCAACTGCGCACTATAATTATGCCAAGCAGATTCCTGAGGCGATTAAGCGTTTTATACCAACGGATATTAGGAAGCACTTGAGTAATGCTCTGTTAGAGCTTCCTATCGGAGGGGAGGCTATTATGCACTCACACAACACCTTCCCTGCATTAGCACAACGCTATCATCTGCCAATGTGGCGTGTACCCTCCTGTAACGAATTGGATACGACGGATCCTACAGTGCAGTCCATGAAAGGAAATGCGGGTGCATATGTGGCGACAAAGGATAAATATGCTGAATTTGCGACAAACTTGTTAACGCGCCTACAAACCTTGGAACAGATCAATGCCTGAGGATGATAAAGATTCGATAGACTGTACCATTGATGCTTTTGAACAGAAAAGGCATGAATTCCAAATATTCATGGATGGGGTTAGCCAGTGGTTTCTCACGCATCCCAAATTACGTTCTACAAAATTTCCAGAAGTTCATTCAGTTAAGTCTCGCCTCAAAGATCGCGAACATCTCAGAGAGAAAATTCTTCGCAAACGCGTCGATGGTGTTGAAATCACCAGTTCCGATCTTTTTGAGAGGATTACAGATTTAGCTGGCGTTAGAGTCCTGCACTTACATCAGGATCAATTTCAGGAAATTCACCAAGAAATTCTGGTTAAGGTTGATGATCAGCATGATTGGTTTTTGCCGGAACCTCCGAAGGCATATACTTGGGATCCCGAGTCGAAGCAGTTCTTTGAACAGATGAATATTCAGGTTGAGATTAAGCCAAGTTTCTACACGAGTGTTCATTATCTCGTAAAACCAAGAGAAGATTCTCCAATATGTTGTGAGATCCAAGTGAGGACGCTTTTTGAGGAAATATGGGGCGAAGTTGACCATGCTTTGAATTATCCGCAGCAATCTCAAAATCTATCTTGCAGAGAGCAATTGTTAGTTTTGGCAAAACTTGTGGGGGCAGGAAGTCGTCTTGTCGATTCGATTTTTAGAAGTTCCCTTGAACCACAAGAGAAAAAGTGATCTTTCTCGCTCCATTTTATTGACCATAACGACACGCCACAAATCCGCCAGAAAAGGCACCTAACGCTTTGATATTTCTTGTCCCCGCAGACAATCATAATCCCTTATTAGTATCACACGGATAGCTCGATGCTCTAGAGTGCCAGCTTGAACCTCGCCGCTTGTCTGCATAGGCTGGTGCATTCCGCTGCTACCAATTAACGATTTGAGGACGTTCGACAAGGTTCGCTAACGTTTGGTTTTTTGGGGGGCATACGATGTGATCCTCAAGACGGCTTTAATTATTTCTGCATCATTATTGTGGATACTGCTCTTCCTGTTTTCGAGAGGCGGAGGGGTGTATGGTTTGGCTCGACAATGCGCGGTTGTTTGCGATTTTTGCAGTCGTTGTGGTTCATGTCTCCTATGGTGTGCCATGGCATGCTGAAGAGGGGAGCCTTCTTTGGGCCTATGGGCTTAGCTGGGGCATACTGGTGCGTTGGTGCGTGCCAGTTTTTGTGATGATTAGTGGGGCACTCCTGTTGGGGCCTCATGAAAAAGAGAGCCTTGGCACCTTTTACAAAAAACGGTTTAGCCGGATTTTGATCCCGATCTTTTTTTGGTCGGTTCTTTATATCGTCTGGGGCTATTTCCGCGAAAATGTTCAGGAGCCGTTTACGGCCTCCTATGTTTTGGAAAAGTTGGCCTCGGGCAAGCCATATTATCATCTGTGGTTCATGTATATGCTTCTGGGGCTTTATGCCTTTACGCCTGTTTTCCGTGCCATTGTGGCAAAGCTGGAGACGAAGGAGCTTGTGTTTTTCACGGGCCTTTCTTTTGCAATCGCGACAATCCAGTCTTTTTATGAGGCATGGTATGTCGGCGAGTCCAATTTGTTCCTGACGTGGTTTTTGACTTACACGCCCTTTTACTTCGCCGGCTATTTGGTGCAGCTTTATAAGCCGACGGGCTCGCCCGCTCGGTATGGGCTGGTCGCCCTCGCGGTTGCCGCTTCGGTGGCGGGCAGTGCGATCTGGCTGGCGTCACAGGGGTCGCAGGGGGCTGGCGTTTTCTTCAAGAATCTGAGTCCGTCGAATATCCTTGTATCGCTTAGCCTAGTGCTTTTCTTTCGCAGCTTGAATAAGCCCCTGCTTGGCGAGAAACTGACGGCCAACATTGCGAAAACGACGTTCGGGATATACTTGCTGCACATGATCCCATTGGCTTATCTTTATGACGTGAAGGATTTCTGGGCCTCGTTGTCACCTTACCTGTACACGCCCGTTTTCAGCCTTGTCTGTCTCGTTGTCACCGCTGTTCTTGTGGCGGCGATGGGGCGCGTGCCGTATCTGCGGCGCGTGTTCTAAGGATTAATCCCTATGGTCGTTTTGTTCATACAGGTTACGCTTTTCTCCTTGGCTGTATTTTTTCGGACTTACTTTCTTCAAGGAAGGCATCTGAAAAAGGACAAGACCAAACCAGGGCGACTCGTCTTTCGCTCTGTCGGCAAGGCGGGGAAAGTCAACTATTTGCATATTGGCCTGCCTGTCGGCAGCGACGTCGCCTGTGTCATTATGCCAGAGCATTGGTATCACCGTCTTTGGAAGGCGATGGGTTTTGCGCAGGAGGTTCAAGTAAGGGATGATGTTTTTGACAAAAAGCAGTATATCGCCACGGATTTTCCGGTTCAGTTCGAGCGGTTCTTGACGCATCGGGGATTGCTGCCCCCTTTAAAAGCCCTTTTCGCGTTGCCTGTTCGCTCCCTTCATGTCACAAAAAACAAGATATGGTGCGTGATTAAAAAGCCGGACCGCGACAAGCCGCTCGATTTCTTTACCCATCATGAAGCCCTGTTACAGGAAATTGCCACGGCTCTTCGCGGCCAAATGGGCGCCGATCCGTATCATAGACCCGCTGAACCTTTGGTGAAGGTCGTTTGGGGAATGATCGGCGCGCATACGGGGTTTCTGCTTCTTGGACTTGCCGGGTTCTTGACGTTTTCTGTGGATTCAATCGAGGTTCTGGATCGGACTGCGTTGATGTCCTATGGCGTGGCGGGCGGGATCGGACTGGCGGCTTTGTGGGGGGGGATCCTCTTCTTTTTGCTAGGCCGAACCTCGTGGGTCAGTTGGGTTCTGTCTGACTTTATCGCTTATGGGATTGTCGGGCTTGTGTTGTCTGGATTTACCTTTGCGCGTGATGTTGATGTTGACTTGGTTCAGCCTGCGCCGACGGTTTATCAAGAGAGGCTCGTCGAGCGCACCTGTCAGTTGGATTGTTCGAAAAGCTGCGGTAAGAATTGTACGAAGCGAAGTCACTATGCCTATTCTACGCAGGACGAATGTACAGCTTCCGCACGCGCCAAAAACATGGCCGAGAAAAGAGCTTCCGATCCGATTTGTGCGGCTCGGGCTGATTTCAAATACTATCTGACGGTTTCCGCTTCATGGCCCCATTATCAGGGGAAGAGCTATCGTTTCAGTACGGACAGTGTTTTTTTTGATAATACGCAGGCGGGAATGTTCTTGTCTGTTCCCGTTCATGCCGGAGCCTTGGGTCTGCCGTGGATTGACAAAGCCGAAATCAGTCGATAGGGAAAACAAGCAGGATCATTTCTTGCCAGCTTTGCTTTCTAGAGCCTTTTCTTTCCCCGTGTCCATCCACCACAGGCTGACATGGTCGAAGCCATAGCGCGGGAAGACTGACGGCAGGCCGAACTTGTCCCAATAGGCGATGCGATAGGTGCCGATGCTCCAATGCGGAACAACATAATCGCCCCATAAAAGAACGCGGTCCAGCGCATGGCATAGGGTGACAAGCTCCTTGCGCGTTTGGGCGTGAATCAGCTTTTCGACAAGTTCGTCTACAACTGGATCGTGAAGGCCGATCAGGTTGCGGCTGCCTTTCTGGTTAGCCTTGGACGAGGTCCAATAATCGCGCTGCTCGTTGCCTGGTGAAAGCGATTGGGCGAAGACATGGATCGTCATGTCGAAGTCAAAATCGTTGATGCGGTTTTGATATTGCGCCGAGTCGACAACGCGATAGGTTGCCTCAATCCCCAGCCGCTCCAGGTTGCGGCGGAAGGGCTGGACCCATCGCTCGAACAAGGGCGAGCTATCGATGATTTCAAAGTGTAGAGGCTGGCCGTCCTTATTCACGCGTTTGCCGTTTTGGATTGTCCATCCGGCTTCGTCCAGAAGCGCGGCAGCCTTGCGTAGGTTCTCGCGCGCATCGCCGGAACTGTCGGTTTTGGGGGGCTGATAGGTGTCTGTGAAAACTTCATTGGGAACTCTGCCGCGATAGGGTTCTAGGATCGCCAGCTCTTCGGCGGAAGGCAGGCCGCTTGAGGCCAACTCGGAATTCGCGAAATAGCTCGTCGTGCGTTTATAGGCACCATAGGCCAGCGTCCGGTTGCCCCACTCGAAATCGAAGGCCAGCCCAATCGCGCGGCGAACGCGAGGATCGGCAAAGAGGACGCGGCGCGTGTTGAAGATGAAGCCTTGCATGCCGGAGGGCAGCTCGTTCTTGATCTCTTTTTTGACGATTAGCCCTTGTTTGACGGCAGGGGTGGTATAGGACGTTGCCCAGTTCTTGGCGATATTCTCAAGGCGGAAATCATATTTGCCCGCGAAGAAAGCCTCCACGGCCACAGTCGCGTCGCGATAGTAATCGACGGTGATCTTGTCGAAGTTATACCGCCCCTTGTTGACGGGCAGATCGGCCCCCCACCAGTTCGGATCGCGGACATAGGTGATCGTGCGCCCCGATGTCACGCTTTCGACTTTGTAGGGACCGCTGCCCAGAAGAGGGGAGAGCGTTGTCGCAGCAAAATCTTTGCCTTGCCAGAAATGTTGGGGCAGCACGGGCATCTGGCCCATGATGAGCGGCAGCTCGGCATTGCCTGCTGCGCGGAAAGTGAACGTGACTCCATCGGCGCCTTCTTTTTCGGCCTTGGCGACATCTTTGTAATAGGAGCGATAGAAGGGGTGTCCCTTCTCGCGTAGCGTTTCAAAGGAGAAGATGACATCATCGGGCGTGACGGGCTTGCCATCCTGAAACGTCGCCTTCGGGTTGATCTTAAAGCTGACCCAGCTTTTGTCGGGGCCAACCGTCACGCTTTGCGCGAGGCGGCCATATTCCGTGAAGGGCTCGTCCAGCGCGTTTTCCATGAGTGTTTCGAAGACCAGACTGCTTGAGGACTCGGCCTGTCCTTTCAGGATGAAGGGATTGAGGTTGTCAAAGCTGCCGATGGAAGCGAGACGCAGCGTGCCGCCTTTGGGGGCATCTGGATTGGCATAATCGAAATGGGTGAACCCAGTGGTATATTTGGGCGCGTCGTGCAGAGACAGGCCTTGAGCGGCTTCTGGCGCAGTGGGTGTTTGTGCCACGGCGGCGCAGGGCAAAGCGAGCAGGGTGCCAAGCACGAGAGAGCGAAAAAGACGCATGGACAAAAACTCTTGGTCGGGTGTGAAAGACGGATCAGCGGACAGACGCGGCAACAGCCTTGCGTCGCCAAACGATCATAGAGACAAGAGCGACATTCGCAAACAAAAGAACGGAAGGCGTCAACGTCGTCGTCATTGAATAATGCAGATTGGCGGCCAGCGAGACGACGTGCAGGAAGTTGGCGATTAGGAAGGGAAAGATCGCCTCTTCATAGGGTTTGCTATAGGTCTTGCGAAAAGTTGGATAGTAGGCCACGACATCCACTGCCGTCACGATGATCACGGCATAAAGCGGGTTTCGCGTCACGACCCAGATGGGAATGGCGGAAAGCGAAAAAAGAAGCGAGAGAATATCGCCGCGCGTGATGGTCTTCTCTCCCTTGAAGATCGCCAGAAACCCGACAGAGGCACAGGAAAACGCACCGCCCCATGCCGCCCATGCGCCGGGGCCCGCATCGTCAGCCGCGCGTGCGGCGGCAGAGATGCCCATAACGAGGCCCCAAACCAGCCAAGTGAAGACGTGAGGTTTTAAGGTGCCTTGAAAGGTCAGGTAGAAGTACCGCAGGGTTGAAATCGTGACAATGACACACGATAGAATCCCTATGGTTTCTTTAAAGGTCATGGATGACAGCCACGGCGATGAAGAGGAAGACGAGAGGAACGCTCCCCTCGTCTTTTGGCGTTTTATCCCTTCATGCTTGAAAGAGCGATCAAGCTCTGCCAGCGGTGAGAAGAGAGCAGGTGGGCGAAGATCAGGCCGATCCACCCCTTGCGCCGCCAGCTCAGGTAAACCGAGTCGGGCAGAAGGTCGAACTTTTTGGGGTCGATAACTTGGAAACCGGCAAGCTGAAGCTTCGAGCCGTTAGGCATATCAACCTGCGCGTCGTTGTTCATCAGCAAGTTGTAATCCTTCAGGGCTTTGACGAACTCGTCCGTCGCTTCCCCTTGCTGACGCAGCGTGGCACAGAAGTTCATCGCGCTTTGTGTGAACTGGGTGGGTTTGCCGTCCTTGAACAGCGCATATTCGCCCTGTTTGCCGAGCATCTCGCTGTTTTCGTCGATGCACAGGACATATTGCTTTTGATCGGGATCATCCATCAAAAGGAACGGATAGCGGCGGACATAGGCCGGTAGATAGCTGCCCCCCAGCCATTGGCCAGCATCATCAAGGAAAAGGTTCTGGTCGTTGGTCAGGCCGACAACCGCTGCGGGAACAGGTGAGGGGCCCGCAGCAAAAACGATGGGATAATGCGCTGCTGCCATGGGGAACTCGTCAACCAAAAGCGGGATGGCGTTAGTCTTGGCTGCGAAGTTGAAGTCCTTGGGGGCCGAAACGTAAAGCTCGCCATCGCGCTCCATGTCCAGTGGACGGATGGAGGAATAAAACATTGGCATTTCGGGCTTGGGTTGTGTCTCTGTCTCGGCCATAAGTTGTGCGCTCCTGTTCATCTTGTCTTCGGCGCGAAAGACGCGCCAGTGGTTAGTTTAAGCCTCTAAAAGGGCTGAAAGGCAAGAGGATTCATGCGATCGAATCGATAATTTTTTCAGGAAACCAGTGCCTGCCCTGCTTGTCCTCGATTTCAATCACCCAAGCATCGGAATCGAAGTCCGTTTGGCGTTGAAGATAGGCATCGGCTTCTCGCTCGGGAACCGGTTTGCCGTCGCTGGCAGAAAGCCAGACAAGCTCACCCTCAAGACGTATCTGGCTTAAAACCTCCGCCGTGCCGTCAAGCCGGTTGAGCTTGAGATAGATGGTCCCGCTTTGCGCATGGCCCTTGTGCAGGACGGTCATGGGAATACCCGCGCGCGCCGCTATGCGGATTTGGGCGGCGATCCGCAGGTCCGAAGGAAGGGCGTCATCCATCGCTGTGTCAGGTTGTGCCGAAGATACGATCACCTGCATCGCCTAGGCCTGGCACGATATAGGCGTTTTCGTTCAGGTGGCTGTCCAGCGCGGCGCAGTAAACCGGAATGGTCGGGTGCTTGGCCATGAAGGTCGTCACGCCTTCGGGCGCGGCAACAAGGGCCATGATGCGAATCTGGCTGTCGTCGATGCCGTTTTTGTTCAGGACATCGCAGGCGTGGACCAACGAGTTCCCTGTTGCCAGCATTGGATCGACGACGATATAGGCTTGTCCTTGGGCGGGGGGGAGTTTGACCAAATACTCGATCGGTTGCTTGGTATCGTGATCGCGGTAAACGCCGATATGACCGACGGTGGCGGTCGGGATCATCTCTAGCAGTGGTTCGGACATGCCGAGTCCGGCCCGCAGGACGGGGATAATGGAAGGGGCGGGGCCCTTGAGCATCGGGGCCATCATGGGCGCGACAGGCGTTTCAATGGCGATATCCTCGACCGGAAGGTCGCTCAGAACTTCATAGGTCATCAGTAGCGTGATCTCGCGCAGCAACCCCCGAAATCCGATGGAAGGCCGTTCCTTTTGCCTAAGCTGGCTAAGCTTGGAGACGATCAGCGGATGGTCGACAACGTGCAGCGAGGGGAAATCTTGGGACATGGGACTGGACTTCCTTTTGAAATAATCTGTTCCCTTATAGCAAAATGGGGCTGACCTGAAAAGGCCCGCCCCATTCTTTTGTCGCTTGGATTAATTAACGAAGAACAGGAGTGCTGTTTTCAGCGTCATAATCTTCGAAAACGGGTGCTTCATGGAGCTGTGTCACGCCAAGCTGTTTGGCACGGTGCTGACGGTAAACGCTACGCATCTGGGCATAGAAATCAAGCGAACCCTCGCGCAGGGCATCCAGCCCCTCGATATTCGCCTCGCGGCGCGTCAAGCCAGAAGCTGCCGCATCCGCTATGGTGAAGGTATCTTCGATTGTGGTGTCGCCATAAGCTACGACATATTTCCACGGCGACATGACCGTATCGACGCCTAGGCCAACAGCATCGCGCATGTTAGAAGGCCCAAAGAGTGGTAGGACGAGATAGGGACCTTCGCCGACACCCCAGACATGGAGGGTCTGGCCGAAGTCACCCGTCTGACGTTCAAAGCCATAACCGCTGGCGACTTCAAACATACCGCCACCGCCGACGGTTGTGTTGATCAGGAAGCGGCTGAGTGTTGTGCCTGCACTTGAGACTTCGCCTTGCATCAGGTTGTTGGCCATAATGACGGGCTCACCCATATTGTGTAGGATTGAGGCCACGCGATCACGCACGGGCGGCGGAACCATCACGCGGTACAATTCTGCCATTGGGCGGATCAGTAAGCGGTCCAGAAAATCGTTGACATCAAAGATGGTGCGATTAACGGACTCGATCGGGTCATTGACCATGCGGCCCTCGGCCAGCTCGGCCTCGGATTTGGGCATCGACGAGCAAGCGGACAGGGCCAAAAAGGCGACAAGCGAAAGAGTAAGCAAAGACGGACGACGGGCAATCATGATTTCCTCGGGGGCCAAATCAAAAGACGAAGGATAGAATCACATCCTCTTTTTACTGTTTAACGGAAGGCGAGCGATCTAGCAAGACCGGCAGTACCAGAAAAGTACCAAGAACAGAATATAGCAGCGCAAGGGTTAATAATTCACCCATTCCCCGTGTTCCAGTGTGTGACGAAAGAGAGAGTGATCCAAAAGCCACAAGGGTTGTTCCCGCGCTGAACAAGACGGCGCGCGCCATGCTGGATTGCAGCGGATTGACCTGTCCATCCTTCCAGTAAGACAGGAAATAAATTGCATAAGTCACGCCAAGAGAAAGCAAAAGCGGCAGGGCGATGATGTTCGCAAAGTTTAAGGGAAGGTGAATCAACACCATGGTTGCAAGGGTCAGGGCTCCGGCGAACAGAAGCGGCGTTAACAACCTGATAACGTCTTTAATCTTGCGCAGGACGAGCATGGCCAGTGAAGCGATGGCCAGCAAGGCCAGAAGACCGGCTTCTAAAAAGGCCGAGGACACCGTTTGGCCTGAGCCTTGAATGGAAACGGCAGTCCCGCTGGCCTCAGGCGCGACGGCCAGAACGGCCTTGGTGAAGGCGTCCAGAACCTCTGGATCACGGGCGTCGCCTTTGGGATGGACTTCGATGCGAGCGCGACCATCCTTGGTTACCCAGTCGTTTTTCAAGTCGGGTGTGATCTTGTCTAGCGTGATAGCCTCGGCGGACAACAGCGTGTGCAGGCTGCCCAGATAATTGTTCAACCCGCTGAGCAGATTGAATTGGACCTTCTCAAGGACGGAGAGATCATCCGCTTCGATGATCTTGCCGATGGCGTTGGCAAGGCGAACGGCTTCTTTTTTGTCGGAGCCGAGCTTGCGCAGCTTGTCGGTGATGGTCGACATGGCCTCGAATTGCTGGGTCGGTGTCGGAGGGATCAGATAGGCCTCGGGGTTGATCGTCGGCCCCAAAAGAAAGTTGGCATCGTCGATCAAGGCGAGTTTGGAGTTCTGATCGTCGGGGATAAAGCTGGCTAGCGTGATCGTGTGATCGACTTCGGGCAGGGCATCTAGTTTCGCAGCCAACTGTTTGGCTTCGTCTAGAGTGGCTGCGAGAATCTCGATCGTATAGGGCGAGGCGTTCGGGTCCTTCATGATGTCGAAGAGCGTCGAAACGGACTCGGCGTTCGGATTTTTCAAGTTGAGCGGGTCATAGTCGAAGCGGATTTGGCTGGCTGTCAGGACGGCAAGAAGCCCAAGTGCCGCTAGCCCATAGGTCAAGGGCTGTCGCTTGGTTTCAATGAACCGGTCCAGCGGAGCCATCCATGCATAACCGACGGCTTCCGGCTCGGCGGGCGGCTTGAAGAGCGACAAAAGCGCAGGCAGCAAAGTGAGGTTGAGGAGGTAAGCGATCACCATCCCTGCTCCCGCAATCAGCCCCAGTTCAGAAACCCCGCGATAATCCGTCGGCAGAAAGGCCCAAAACCCGAGCGTCGAACTCGCCGCGGCGAAAGTCAGGGGCGAGGCGATCAGCTTTGCTGTGTTGCGCATGGCCGTGGCTGTGTCCGGCTCCTTGTGATGTTCGTCGCGCAGCCGTACGCCAAATTGGATTCCAAAATCGACAGCGATGCCCACGAACATGACGGCGAAGGCAACCGATATCAGATTAAGCGACCCAACCGCCGCCATGGCAAAAGCCGTCGTAGCAATGAGCCCAACAAAGAGCGTCAAAAGAATGGGCAAGATCAGGCGCAGCGATTTCAAGGCCAGAAAGAGCAAAAGGACGACAAGAAGCACCGAGGCTGCTGTCGCCAGTTCGGTTCCTTCCGCGACGCTGGCAAACTCTTCGTCATTCAGGGCCACCGAGCCCGTCTGGCGCACCGTTACCCCATGCTCGGGGGTCAGGCCGAGTTGAGTCGCGATTTGCTTGACTTCGTCACGGGCTTTTTGCCCTGGCGAAAGGGCCGAAAAATCCAGCACAGGCTGCGTGATGATAAATTTGCGCGTATCGCGCAGCGTCGGCTGATGATCCGACATCATGCTCTGCCAAGGCAGGAGTGTGTCCTGGCCGTTCAGGTTTTTCTCGATCGTTTCGGCAATCAGATTAAAGGAAGGGGCCAGCGTTTGGTAATCGGTTTCGCCGCGTTTGACGCCTTCAAGGGCGAGGCTAAGCGTCGAGAATAGACCTCGCAGCGACATATCACGCGCCAAGCTGCCCAACATCGGCTGGGCTTTGATGAGTGTATCCAGAATTTCGGACAACGCGGCCTCAGGCAGAAGAAGCAAGCCATAGTGCCTGAAAAAGGGGATGTTGTCGGGGCGCGAGACTGTTTTGAAAAGGTCTGGCTTATCGCTCAGGGCATCGGCGAGGCGGCTGGCGGCGTCCTCGGCGGCATCGGCATTGACGCCGTCCACGACGATGACGAGCCGATCCTGTTTGTGCGGGAAGGCAGCGGCCAGGTTGTGTTCTCTTTGCCGCCAATCCAGTTTCGTCGCCATCAACTGGTCAATATCGGTGTTGATCTTGATCGTGTGGGAGACGTAAACACCCATTGCCGTCGCGGCAACAAGGGTGACCAAAACCACGGCCAGCGCAAAGCGACGGCTGAAATCGACTAGGTGAACAATTAATGAGGCGAGCAAAAGAAGTCTCCCTGATAAAAGGTCGCCAGCGCGGCAACCGGAAAGAAGCATATGTCCTCGTGCGAGGCCTTATCCATTGGGCAAAGGCTTGTCCTTGGGCGGGATGGGAATGCCGGCCTCATATTTGGTCCGGCGCATGGTCGGGAACGATTTGACGTGGTTGACGTTGGGGGCACTCGCCAATTGGGAGGTCAAGAACTTTTGGAAAGCTTCCCAGTCTTCGGCTACGACCTTCAGCAGAAAATCGGAATCACCCGTAAGCATATAGCTTTCACGGACCTGAGGCCACCCCTCGACTGTTTTGGCAAAGTGCAGTAAATCGCTTTCGGCATGGTTGGCAAGGCCTACATGAATGAAGACGGTCATACCAAAGCCCATTTTGTCGGGTGCAATATCGGCGTGATAGCCGCGGATAAAGCCCGCTTCCTCAAGTGCCCGTACACGGCGCAGGCATGGCGGGGCAGAGATGCCCGCCTTTTCCGCCAGTTCGACATTTGTAATGCGGCCATCTTTCTGCATTTCGTGCAGGATGGTAAGGTCTATGCGATCAAGTTTGACGTTCTTCATGCGTATCTCGTAAAGTGCCGGGATCAAATTATCAAGAGGGGATCATAAACAGATGTCCACAAAGAACCAAGTTTCTTGCTGGGTCGTCACCGCAGGCGTTGCCGGCATGGAGAATCAATGTCTGGGGCTGGCCCATGCCTTGGGGCTTGATCCTGTCATCAAGCGGGTTTCGCTTGTGACCCCATGGAAACAGCTTTCTCCCTTTTTGCGGTGTGGTTTGAGCCATGCTTTTTCATCCAGAGGGGATGAGATCGCACCGCCATGGCCTGATTTAATGATCGCATCGGGGCGGGCGGGAGCTATGGCCTGTCTTCTGGCGCGCCGCGCCTCAGGTCAAAATGGTGGCAAGCGAACCCTTACCGTTCATATCCAAAATCCGGTGATCGACCCTTCGCGTTTTGATCTAGTAGCCTTGCCGCGCCATGACGGCGTGCTGGGCGAGAATGTTGTTACGACGCGCGGTTCCCTGCATCGGGTGACCCCGGCCCTTCTGATCGAAGAGCGTGAGCGGTTTCATGACCTGTTTGAAAAATTACCATCTCCGCGAATCGCCGTTCTCATCGGCGGGGCCAATTCGGTATATCAGTTTTCCGAGCGCGATATGGCTCGGCTGGCCGATCAGCTTGTGGCGGTGGCCCGCCAGACGGGGGGCAGCTTGATGCTCACCTCCTCGCGCCGAACGGGGGAAAAATCTCTTAATCTGCTGCGCGAGAGAATAAGGGATGTGCCCCATGTCCTGTGGTCAGGTGGTGGAGAAAATCCCTATTACGGGATGCTCGGATGGGCGGACGCTATCGTTGTGACGGCGGACTCGGTCAATATGACATCTGAGGCCTGCGCTACAGGCAAACCGGTGCATGTCGTTCCTTTGCTTGGCGGATCGTGCAAGTTCAGGCTCTTTCATCAGGCTTTGCGTGACGATGGACTGACCCGTCCCTTCAGGGGGGATGTCGAGCATTGGATTTACCAGCCGCTTCGGGATGTTGATCTGGTGGCCACGCGTGTACGCGCCTTGCTGGAAGCCCGCTAAAAACAACAGGAGGGCAGGGCTTTCTTTAGGTTTTGTCTTTCAGGAAGTCCTTGACTTGCGCGAATTCCGCTTCGATCTCGGCCAGCATTTTGGCTTTTTCATCGGGCGGGGCCAGATGGTTCATTTGGGCTGTGGCGCACAGGCCGCCCAATTTCTCGGCCCCCAGATTGAGGCTCATGCCTTTCCATGCATGGGCTTGCGTACGCCATGTTTCTTCTCCTCCCGCGCCTTGATTGGCGTGAAGGGCGGTAAGGCATTCTTCAGCCGATCCGAGATAGACGGTGAACAGTTCCTTTTCAAGTTCACTATCGCCGCCGGTCATTTCATGGAGGTTGTCAAGATTGACGGGGTCGGTCATCACACTTGTCCTTTTGGTTGGCGTTCAGGGTGCGCTATCAGGTATTTGTCGATACATTCGAAGATTTTGGATTTGTTATAGGGCTTGACGATAAAGCCGTTCACACCGTTGCTTTTGGCCAAGGCGACATCCTCTACGGAATTGTTGCCTGTTACCATCACAATAAAGGCGTCAGGGTCGATGGCTTTGATGAAGCGGGCCAGCGTATGACCGCTATCGTCGGTCAGTTCGATATCGAGCAGAGCAATATCCGGCGCATTTTCCATATAGAGTCGCATGGCTTCTTTCGCTGAGGCCGCCGCATCGACAAGGAAGTCCTTTTGAAGAAGCTCGGTCAGGATTTTGCGCGAGAAAAGCTGGTCTTCGACAACAAGAACGCGCACCTTTTCCCGCGATTTGCGCATATTAAGAGCGATCCTGAAATGCGCGGCAAGAGCAGGGATTTTCTCAAAGATCATCTGTGGTGTGATTTTCGTGTCCATTGTCTGATCTTGATGTGGAAAAACCAAAACAAACAATATTTTAAAATAGGTGGATTAAGAAAAGGTCAATCAAGAGTTGGAAGCTGATCATGGCACCCCAGAATTTATTTGCCATATCAATAAACAACAGCATGATAACATAGTAGTATTATATTTATTCAAATTCTCTGCCGTAACTTTCTCATATTCAGTCGAATACCCATGTATTTAGTATTTGATTTGTTCTGTTTTTATTTAAAAAATAATGGTTGTTAACCATGATCTACTGATATAAAAATCTTCGTGTATTCAACCGCTATGTTGGACACTTTGTTTTACAGCGCAATTCTACACCACAGGAGATCAGTACAAATGCGTTTATCGGCAAACATTCGTATAGGCACACGGATTGCCTCAGGTTTTGGCCTCATCCTTGTTATCCTCGCTGGGCTGGTTCTTTTTGCGGTTCGCGAGATTAACGTCACTGAGACGGAGCAAATAGAATTTGCGCGTCGCTCGCATCAGGCAGAGAAGCTTCTCGACGCCAAGTCCAGTCTGATTGACACGCGCCGTGCCGTAACGCTCTATCTGCTCAAGGGCGGTGAGATCACCGAAATTGACACAATCTTGTCTTCGCTCGCGGTCAGTTTTGAAGAGTCAAAAGCGGGGTTTCGGCGGGCCGAACGAAAGGTGCGCGTTGAGAGTGCTCTGAAGGATTTAAAAGAGTATCGCAAGGGGTTGGACTATCTGGTTCGGGTGCGCGGCGATGACGTCGAAGCCACCAAAGCTCTTGAGATCCTTCGGGCTAGTGGGCAAAGCATCCAAGATCATGTAACGAGCCTGACCAAAGATCTTTATGCCGATATGGCTGTGGCTGAAAAGCAGATGGCTGATTCGGCAAGTGAAGCCCGTCGTATTTTGATGGTTGTGGGTGCTTGTGCTGTTCTTGTTGGGCTGTTTTTTGCTTTTGTTATCGGTCGCGGGATTGTGTCACCCATCAAGGCAATGACAGAGGCTATGGGACAACTTGCCGATGGCGATCTTGGCGTCGATATCCCTCACACCGAAAACAAGGATGAAATTGGCCATATGGCGCAGGCTGTTCAGGTCTTTAAGGAGAATGCCAAGAAAGTTGAAACGATGCGCGAAGAGCAGGCTCGGGCCGAAGAACGCGCGACGCAGGAGAGACGCCAAGCCATGCTTGATCTGGCAGACCGTTTTGAATCCAGTGTCATGGGCGTTGTGAATAATGTTTCATCACAGGCGCAGGAGATGCAGCGGACGGCTGAGGAAATGGCGCGGATTGCGCAAGAAACAAGTGCTCAGGCGACAACGGTGGCCGCTGCTTCAACTGAAGCCTCCGCGAATGTGGAAACGGTTGCTTCGGCGACGGAAGAGCTGTCTGCCTCGACAACTGAGATCGGAAGTCGTGTCTCCGAAGCTGCGCAGGTTTCGCAACGCGCTGCCGAGGAAAGCCAGCGGACGAACGAAATGGTTCAAAAATTGTCTGCCGCAGCAAGCAAAATCGGTGAAGTTGTCAACCTGATTAACGCCATTGCAGCCCAAACAAACTTGCTTGCCCTTAACGCGACGATCGAGGCGGCTCGCGCAGGCGATGCCGGTAAGGGATTTGCCGTTGTGGCTGGCGAAGTCAAGAATCTGGCCAGCCAAACCGCCAAGGCGACGGAGGAAATAGGTTCTCAAATCAACGAAGTGCAAGCCGAGACAGCCGATGCCGTAAAGGCCATTGGAACCATCGGTACGATCATCGAGCAAGTGCGGAGCATATCTTCGAACATTGCGGCAGCTGTCGAAGAGCAAAGCGCGGCCACGCGCGAGATTGCCCGCAATATTCAACAGGCGGCTGAAGGGACGCATGATGTCTCCGCGAACATCGTGACGGTGACTAATGCTTCGACCCAGACGGGGGCAGCGGCGGAACAGGTATTGGCTTCCGCGGGCGACCTTTCGCAAAACGCAGACCTTTTGCGCGGTGAGGTTGAAAAGTTCCTCAGAACCGTCAGGGCCTGAGGTCGCACAGAGTGAATCTGTTTACTAAAAAGGGGCGGCTTCTCAAGGAGGCCGCCCCTTTTTTTCGGCCCGGGTAAAAAGTTTCACCTTGCCCATTGCAGCGGCTTAATTCGTACCTATATAACAATCAAGGTTTCAAGGACGCTGTCTCTAGGTGACGGTGTAACACTATGATCTGGAAGGAAAAAAACATGTCTAAAGTTATCGGTATCGATCTCGGCACCACCAATTCGTGCGTTGCGGTTATGGAAGGCTCGACCGCTAAGGTGATCCCGAATGCCGAAGGGGCCAATACAACCCCGTCCATTGTGGCTTTCTCGCCCAGTGGTGAACGCCTCGTCGGCCAAAGTGCCAAGCGTCAGGCCGTGACCAACCCTGAAAACACCCTTTTTGCCATCAAGCGCCTGATTGGCCGCGGCTTTAATGACCCGATGGTTCAAAAAGACATTAATCTGGTCCCCTATAAGATCGTCAAGAACAGCAATGGCGACGCTTGGGTTGATTGCGGTGGCAAGAATTACAGCCCCAGCGAGATTTCGGCCTTCATTCTGATGAAGATGAAGGAAACGGCGGAAGCCTATCTCGGTGAAAAGGTCACACAGGCCGTCATCACCGTTCCCGCCTATTTCAACGACAGCCAGCGTCAGGCGACTAAGGATGCAGGCAAGATCGCGGGTCTTGAAGTCCTGCGCATCATCAACGAGCCAACGGCGGCTGCGCTGGCCTATGGACTTGAGAAGAAGAAGACCGGCACCGTGGCGATTTATGACCTTGGTGGCGGCACGTTCGACGTGTCGGTCCTTGAGATCGGTGACGGCGTGTTCGAAGTCAAATCCACGAATGGCGACACGTTCCTTGGTGGTGAGGATTTTGATACGCGCATCATGGATTTCCTATGCGACGAGTTCAAGAAAGAGCAAGGCATCGACCTGCGCAACGACCGTCTGGCTTTACAACGCCTGAAAGAGGCTGCGGAAAAGGCGAAGATCGAGCTGTCTTCCTCGGTTCAGACGGAAGTCAACCTGCCCTTTATCACGGCGGATCAGGCGGGCCCGAAGCATCTGAGCGTCAAGCTGACTCGCGCCAAGCTGGAAGCGTTGGTGGATGATCTGGTGCAACGGACGGTTGAGCCTTGCCGCAAGGCTTTGGCGGATGCTGGCCTGAAGGCTGGCGAGATTGACGAGGTGATCCTTGTTGGCGGCATGACCCGTATGCCCAAGATCATCGAGACGGTGAAGAGCTTCTTCGAGCGTGAACCCCATCGTGGCGTGAATCCCGATGAAGTCGTAGCCGTTGGTGCGGCCATTCAGGGCGGCGTTTTGAAGGGCGATGTGCGCGATGTTCTGTTGCTGGACGTTACGCCTCTGTCGCTGGGTATCGAGACACTGGGTGGTGTGTTCACACGCCTGATCGACCGCAACACGACGATCCCGACCAAGAAGAGTCAGGTGTTCTCTACGGCGGACGATAACCAGAACGCGGTGACGATCCGCGTCTTCCAAGGCGAGCGCGAGATGGCGGCGGATAACAAGTTGCTCGGTCAGTTCGACCTGATGGGTATTCCGCCCGCGCCGCGTGGGGTGCCTCAGATTGAGGTGACGTTTGACATTGATGCGAACGGCATTGTGCATGTGACGGCCAAGGACAAGGCGACGAACAAGGAGCAGCAAATCAAGATTCAAGCTTCGGGCGGTCTGTCGGATGCTGACATCCAGCGTATGGTCAAGGAAGCCGAGTCGAATGCGGCAGAAGACAAGAAACGCCGCGAGGCCGTCGATGCGCGTAATCATGCCGACGCGCTGATCCACACGACGGAGAAGTCGCTTTCGGAAGCTGGCGACAAGGTTGACGCAGCGGACAAGAGCGCGGTCGAGGCCGCAATTGCCGACCTTAAGAGCGTGCTGGACAGCGGCGATGGTGAAACCATCAAGGCGAAGACGGACGCGCTGACAGGAGCCGCCATGAAAATCGGCGAAGCCATGTACAAACAGCAACAGGAAGCCGGTGCTGCTGGTGCTTCTGCGGGCGGCGAAGCCCCCAAGGATGACGGCGTCGTCGATGCCGAGTTCAGCGAAGTCAAGGAAGAGAAGTAAAGCTTCCCCGATGAACAGTGAACCCATCCTTTTTTACGATCGTCGTGGCGTCCTTGTGACGCCACGTACGCATTCGGTTGTCAAACCGCGTACAGGAGCATGGATTGTTCCCAAAGCCAAAGACTCGCTGTTGCTTCTTTGGCCTTCATTTGCGGGCGGGATTCCTGATTTACCTGGAGGCGGTGATGACGAAGGCGAAACCCTTTTGCAAGCCGCGCAAAGAGAATGGGGCGAGGAAACGGGCCTTCCTTTCGTGCCTGTCTCTGGACCCTTGGCCCAGCATCATCAGGTGCGCGGTTTTTATGCCGAGGATCAGGACGAGTTCTGGATTTACGACCAGACCTTTTTCCTTTATGCCTTTGATCGTGCACAAGAGATTGGGGCGAGGTGGCGCAACCCTGAAGGCGACGCTGTCGCATGGGTTGGTTTTAACGACATCCAAGCCGCCCAAATCAACCGCGCCCACTGGCTAGCTGTGCAGGCTTTGGTGCCGGAGATAGAAAATCAATAAAGGTTCGTTTGATGTCCAAATCCGATTACTATGAATTGCTTGGCGCGTCGCGCACGGCCTCGCAGGACGAGTTGAAAAAGGCTTATCGCAAGATGGCGATGAAGTACCATCCTGATAAAAATCAGGGGGACAAAGAGGCCGAACACAAGTTCAAGGAAATCAACGAAGCCTATGACGTGTTGCGCGATGATACCAAACGCGCCGCGTATGATCGTTATGGCCACGCGGCGTTTGAGCAAGGCGGCATGGGCGGTGGCGGCTTTGGCGGCGGCGCGGGCGGCTTTGATTTTGCCGGAGGCTTTGGCGATATTTTTGAGGAAATGTTCGGCGAGATTCTGGGCGGCGGCGGTCGGCGGCGCGGACCGGATCAGGCGGGACAGCGCGGCGCGGATTTGCGCTATGACATGAATATAACGCTGGATGAAGCCTTTAACGGGGCCGAGAAAACCATCAAGGTTTCGACTCTTGTTATGTGCGAGGTGTGCGGCGGACAGGGAACGGCTGCCGGAACGTCGCCCGTGACCTGCGCCACCTGTGACGGGCATGGCAGCGTGCGGATGCAGCAAGGCTTCTTTTCGATTGAGCGCACCTGTCCGACCTGCCAAGGCGCGGGGAAGGTCATCAAGGACCCGTGCAAGAATTGCCAAGGTGTCGGGCGCACGCGCAAGGAGCGCACGTTGGTTGTCTCGGTCCCCGCAGGCGTTGAAAGCGGTACGCGTATTCGTTTGTCGGGGGAGGGCGAGGCCGGAATGCGCGGCGGACGTGCGGGCGATCTCTATGTGATTTTAAGCGTCGCAGGCCATCCGCTGTTCCAGCGCGACGGTGCGAACCTTCATTGCCGCGTGCCCATTCCGATGACGATGGCCGCGCTGGGCGGCAAAGTCTCCGTACCTGTGATTGATGGCTCAACCGCCGAGGTCGAGGTGAAGGCGGGCACGCAAAGCGGGCATCAGGTTCGCCTGCGCCACAAGGGCATGACGGTGCTGCGCAGTGCCTCGCGCGGCGATCTTTATGTCGAGCTGATGGTCGAAACACCCTCGCGCCTTACTAAGCGTCAAAAAGAACTGCTTGAAGAATTCGCCATCGAGTCCGAGAAAACCAAAACCCACCCCGAAAGCGAAAGCTTCTTCGAAAAGGTCAAGGACATGCTGGGGGTTTGAGGGGGGCGACATCGTCTTTCCGGAGAAACTTTCTGTTCGACGATAGGTGAAGAAGAAGAAGGCTTACTTGGAGAATTTTTAATAGGGTTAACGGGTGGTGAAAGTAAAGAAATGGATTGATTGGTTATGTGGCGTCACTGTAAGTTGGGGTGTTGATATTATGTACAAAAGGAGAATAATTATGCATCAATATGATGAATCTAATCCAGAGAAGAATATTGACTTTCTTCTCGGCGAGACTTTTCGAGAAGCGTCAAAACATTTGACGTGTAATGCGCATTGTGTGCAGACCTCTCTGGCAGGTTCAGCAGCTGCGAATGCATATGCTAATCTGCTGCGCCTGAAGCGTGAAATGAACAGCGCAACTCTTTCTTCAAAACTCGCCTAATATCATAGACAGTACCTTTTCTCTAACATGGTGGCGATATTCCATCCGCCACCATGTTGCTTTTTCGGTACCTTCTTGACGGGCAGGGTGGTTTTCGGTCAAAATACCCCCGTGAATTAAAGGATAAGGTTCACAATGTCGTATATCGCCTTGAAAGCAAGCTGTTGTTGTTGCCCCTGTTGTTAAGTCGGGTGAGCGCAAGGCTGTTTGTTTTTCTTTTTTCTTCAAGGTGACGACATGAACATTTCTTCTTCTCTGGCCGCTTCTGTCTGGCCGTCTCTTCAAAATGAAGCACAGTTCTTTACGGCGGGGTTTGAGCCCCTCGACAGGTTTGTTCGCAGTCTTGGCGGCGGGGCAGGCCTGCATGAGGCGTTGCCGCGCTTGCTGGCTTCTCATCTTGCCGCAGCGCAGGCGGATGAGGCGAGCCTTGCTGCGCTGTTTGCTGAGTTGCATGCGAAGGACGAGGGCCTGTCTCTGGCTGCGTCCTATGATCTCGCTGCGGTCAAGGCGCGTGATCCGGCGGCGGGTGGGCTGCTGCGTCCCTTCCTGTTCTTCAAAGGCTATCACGCGATTCAGGCGCATCGCCTCGCCCATGCGCTGTGGCAGAGCGGTAGGCAGGATACGGCTCTGTTCTTGCAAAGCCGCGCTTCGCTGGTCTTTGGTGTGGATGCTCATCCTGCGGCGCGTCTGGGGCGTGGGCTGATGATGGATCATGCGACGGGCGTTGTGATCGGCGAGACGGCGGTGATCGAAGATGACGTGTCGATCCTGCACGGCGTCACGCTGGGCGGTACGGGCAACGAGACAGGCGACCGTCACCCCAAGATCGGGCGCGGCGTGATGATCGGCGCAGGCACCAAGATTCTGGGCAACATTCGTGTGGGCGAGGGGGCTTGCATCGCAGCGGGGAGCGTCGTTCTCAAAGACGTGCCCGCCCATGTGACCGTTGCTGGCGTTCCTGCGCAGATTGTTGGTCGTCCCCGCGCCGCTGTCCCTGCCGAGGCGATGGATCAGCTTGTGGTGGATTAAGCCGCGCCTTCAGCCGCCAGCAATCTTCTCTTCAGCGGCAAGCCGCCTGTATAGCCGCCGACGCCTTGGCTCGCGAGAACGCGGTGGCAAGGAACAAGAAGCGGCACAGGATTGGCACCAAGGGCCGTGCCGACGGCGCGGGCGGCCTTGGGATTGCCGATATGCGCCGCCAGCTTGCCATAGGTCCATGTCTGACCACAGGGAATATCCAAAAGCGCAGCCCAGACGCGATGCTGAAACGGTGTGCCGACAAGAAGGATGTCCGGCAAGTCTGCGCTTTTGAAGCGCGGCGTGTTTGTCGTGACGAAAGGCGGGTTCACTTCGAATCTCGTACGCGGCCATTCTCTGTGCCACGCTTTAAGAGTCTTTTGGACAGCCGAAGGCGTCGTGCAGAAACTTAGGCGGCACAGGTTTTTGTCTGCCATCATGCCGAGCAGCAAAAGACCGAGAGTGGGATGCTGCGCCTCGCCGCAATAGACAAGATCGGGGGCTTGTGTGCTAAAAGTCAGCATGGGGTGACCTTTCCTTTTTTTTAAGAGGCTAAAGATGAAGACGCAGGCGATCAATGAGTTTTTCTCGCGCCTTGCCGCGCTAAGGCCAGAGCCGAAGAGCGAGCTGGATTATGTCAATCCCTATACGCTTTTGGTTGCCGTCGTTTTGTCGGCCCAGATGACGGATGCGGGCGTGAACAAGGCGACCGCGCCGCTCTTCAAAAAAGTCACGACGCCACAAGCGATGCTCAGGCTCGGCGAAGAGGGGCTGAAGACCTATATCAAAAGCATCAATCTGCTCAACAACAAGGCCAAGAACATCATCGCGCTCTCGCAAGTCTTGGTGGACAAGTATGACGGACAGGTGCCGGAAGATCGCGACGCGCTTGTCGCGCTGCCTGGCGTGGGGCGCAAGACGGCGAACGTTGTTTTGAATGTCGCATTCGGTCAGCCGACGATGGCCGTGGACACGCATGTTTTTCGCGTCGCCAATCGCACAGGTCTTGCCAGCGGCAAAACGCCCGACGAGGTCGAAGCGAATTTGCTCAAAGTTATTCCCGACAAGTGGCTGCGTCATGCGCACCATTGGCTGATCTTGCATGGCCGCTATGTCTGCAAAGCCAAGAAGCCCGACTGCGCCGCCTGCCTCGTGCGTGACCTGTGCGCGTTTAAGGAGAAGACGGGGGGCATTAACCATACCTGCGACCCCAAAAGAGAACAAAACGTGAAATAGCTCTAAAATGAGCATAAATGCCCGCACAAGCGTTTTGGAGTCGGGCATGTAGGGGGGTAGCGGGTAGGTTCCGAACAGGGCTCTACGCCCCCTTAAAACGCGCGTATGGGGCATTCCGAAGGCTGAGTCTCGGTGTTTTTCCTGTTTCCTCCCTTTAATCACCCTCCTCAAGGGGGGGGGTGATGGAGGGCCAGGTGTTACACCTGCACTTTGAAGAAGGGTTTTTGGTTAAGCTGTGTATGGGGTGGCGTGATAAAGCGAAGCAGTGCCTTTTGTTGCTTGCTGTCAGCCAAGGCTGGATAATGGCCTACACCTTCAACGTGAAACACCTGTATTCCTTTTGCAATGCTTTGCATCTTTTCAATAAGAGGCTTCGTCAAGACGCCGGACTCTATGCCATGAAACAGTAATGTTGGCACCTTCATCTGCTCAAAGGAGTGCCAGTCGTTATAGTTTTCGCCCTTGGTTGCATCTTTGCGCAAATTCACGGAGATACTGGGGTCGTATATGGGCTCATAACCACCAGTTGTTTGGCGGAAGTCGTACGCAGCTCTTGCTCGTCTTTGGTCGTCGGATAACGGGCCGACGGCTTGAGAGCAGGCGACACGCCAGTTCGCGAATTCTTCTTGTGTTTTAAAGTGGTGTGTTGCCTCGACCCAGTCGGCAAGCATTTTTGTCATCTCGATAGGGACTTCTGGTGCGACATCAACTGCTACAAAATGTTTGATCGGCACGCCTTGTTTTGCGGCACATTGGAAACCCACAAGCCCTCCTAGGGATATGCCGATCCAGTCTATGCTTTTTAGTTCCAACGACCGTATTAAATAGCTGCAATCTTCTGCATAAAAGGCTGGATCGTATCGTGACGGATCTTTGCTCCAATCGCTTTCACCGTGTCCGACCAGATCAACTTTGATAACGCGCCGATTATGGTTTGTAAGAAACTCGGAAACCTCATCAAAGGTGTGGCGCGTTTGTAAAACGCCATGAACGCAAAATACTGGGCACAGGTCATTTGGATTCCCTAAATCGTCATAAGCGAGAGAATACCCTTGGGGGAGTGTAATGCGTTTGGACATTTTGTTGTTCCGTTGATGCAACCCCGAATAAAAAAAGGGGGCCTGAAAAAACAGGCCCCCTTTCGCGAACCGTGAGCAAAGGCTTATTCGCCCTTGGCAGTGTTCTTCAGCTTCGAGAGCGCGCGAACCTTGACGCGGACGGAAGCGGGCTTTGCTTCGGCCTTCATCATTTCGCCCGTCGCGGGGTTGCGGATCAGTGTGCCAGCCTTACGGGCAGGAACCTTACGCAACGAGATCTTCAAAACGCCCGGCAGCGTGAACTCGCCGACGCCCTTGGGATGAATGGAGCCCATCATCGTGTTGACGAGCGTATCGAACATGCCGCTGGCGACCTTGCGGGGAACATCGTTCTGTTCGGCGATCAAACCGATCAGAGCGGACTTGGTCAGCGTTTCCTTGACAGGACGAACTGTCGTTGTGGTTTTGCTGGTGGTTGCTTTCTTGGCCATAGGAATCTCCTCAGGTTGAACTTCATGCTGAAAGGGAAATGTGGAATCACGTCAGCATCCCTATCTTGTTAGCCTCACATTTACGCCTATGCAATCGGGTTTCTTTCAAAAACGCCTGAAAAACGCTTTTTTTTAGCGGCTGTGCCCGTTAACCATAACCAGTATCCGAAGAGTAATTTTGTGGGCGTAACGAGGTTTTGACGTGTGGAATACAATAATATGAACTCCATACCATAATATATATCACCCTAAATCAATATTAAAACAAGTATAAGAGGATGGCTTCCAATCACCATTTATCTTTATCTTGCAGGGAGGATTATCGATGTCTTTGATGACGTGGGACGACAGTTATAGCGTGGGCGTGCCGTCCATTGACGACCAGCATAAGAAGCTGATGGGCATGATCAACGAGTTGCATGAAGGTATTCTGGCCAAGAACAGCCGCGAGGTCATGGGCCCGATTCTTGAGAGCCTGATTCTCTATACGGTCGAGCATTTCGACTATGAGGAAAAGATTTTTGCGACGACCGGTTATGCCGATACGCAGGCCCACATGGCCGAGCATGCCAAGCTGAAACAACGCGCTATCGACATTCACGAACGCTTTAAGGCAAGCGTGACAGGCGCGCTGTCCTTGGAGGTGCTGAACTTTCTGCGTGACTGGCTGATGAATCACATCAACGGCACCGACAAGAAATACAGTTCCCATATGCTGGCCAACAATGTGACGTAGGCGACTATCTCTGCGCGGGCCTTGTGCGCGAAGCTTGATGGTGTCGCTCAAACTATTCCTTGCAGGAAGGACGTTTCGGCTTTAGGGTTACTTTGCCTCCCGCAAGGTTTGTCCTCCGGCAAACTTTTCTCCCTTCCTTTTTCTATCTGCGAGGAACGTCATGCATATACCTGATGGCTCTTTGTCTGAGCCTGTCAATCTTACCTGCGCCTTGGGCTCCGTTGTGGCTTTGGGCTATGCCCTGTTTAAAACGCGCGGCGCGCGCGCCGCATCCTTGCCAATGGTGGCTCTGGTTGCTTCCTTTATCTTTGCCGCGCAAATGCTCAACTTCCCCATCGGGGGCGGCACGAGCGGCCACTTTCTGGGCGGCGTTCTGGCGGCGGCCCTTCTGGGGCCGTGGGCGGGCATGATGGCTTTGGCTCTCGTGCTGGCCGTTCAGGGCTTTTTCTTTGCCGATGGCGGGATTTCGGCCCTCGGCGCGAATGTCCTGAATATGGGCGTTGTTGGCGTGGCTTTGTCCTCTGTTGCGATGGTCAAGCTGCGCGCCTTCTGTCCGGCGGGCAAAGGCGGGTTCTTGGCTTCTGTGGCCGCAACCAGCGTACTGAGCGTTATGGCGGCCTCGGCGGTTTGTGCCGTTGAATTGGCCTTCTCCGGAGCTTCGACTCTGGGCGTTGTCTTCCCCGCGATGGTGGGAACGCACGCGCTGATCGGTTTGGGCGAAGCGGCGATCACGGTGGCGGCTCTGGCGGCTGTCGCGGTGGTCCAACCACAAATCCTGCCCTGTTGGTCGGGCGTCGGAGCCTCGGCCTCGTCGATCTCGTCAAAGACTTTTGGCGCGGCGAGTTTGGCTGTCGCTGTCGTGCTGGCGGTTGCCGTTAGCCCCTTTGCCTCCGCTTTCCCCGATGGGCTTGAAAAGGTTGCTCAGGATAAAGGCTTTGAAGAGCTGGCCTCGCAAGCCGCCCAAGTCTGGACGGGAAGCCCGTTTGCGGATTATCAGGCCTTGTTCGGCAACGAAGCTTTGGCGACATCGGCGGCGGGCCTGATCGGGACGCTTTTGGTGTTCGCCCTCGGTTTTGCCCTGAGCCGCGTCGCCAGAGCTTCGGTTCGCTAATTCTTCGTTTCTTCTTCTCTGGCTAAGTCAAGAAGTGCCTTGGCCAGTTTGTCCCTTGCCGCGAGAGCCTCGTCTTTGAAAGAAGACGGGGCTTCGTGCGTAAAGACAGTAAAGCTGCCTTTGGGGGTCAGGTAAAAGATGGTGGCGACCATGACGGCTTTTCCTTCCGCCTCTGATTTTGGCGTGCAGCTGGCTTCGGCCAGACGCAGGTGCAGACCGCCAACAGTCTTTTCCTTGCCAACTTCGGCTTTGAAGGCACCGTTGCATTGCTTTTTAAGCCCCTGCATGTGCAGCCCTACCATATCAGAGAGCGTCTTGTCCTGTGGCACCAGACGCTCACGAATGCCCGCCATCAGGTTGCCAGTGCGCCATATATAATCGGCGGGGCGTTCTTTTTCGGGGATGTGGTCGGTGGACAGGGGGCGGATGTCGGTAAAGCCCGCCGTGATCAAAAGAGCCTTGAGCAATTCCGGCATCAACTTTTCGGCCTGTGCGATCTTTTCATCGCGTGTATTTGCCTTGTCCTCAAGGCAGGTTTGAAGTCCCTTCATCAATGGTGCCATCGGCGGCAGTTCGAACCCCATCGCGTGATCGTTGGCACTGACCGACAGGCTTTGAGCAGCGGTCAGTTTCTTGCGGAAGGAAGGGTTCGTTCCCATCTGGAGCAAAAGCGTTTCCTCATCTAGGGCCTCGGCGCGGTTCTTGCGTCCGTCCGCTTTGTCGAGAGACAGAAGAAGATCATACTTGCCGCCTGGCCTGAAATGGCCCTGCGGGATTGTGAGTCCGATATTCATTTGATTCTTGGATGACAGGGCAACGGTCAGCTTGCGACCGTCCTGATAAGGATAATCGGCCAGACAAAAATAAAACGAGCCGTCCCGTTGATAAACAGGCCGAATAGAAGGGCTGGCAGGGGCTTGTGCCGCCGGAGCTGCCGTGCTGTCGTGCTTTTCTTTGGTTTTGCCCGTCGCCAGAGCCGGGGACGAGGCGGCGGCTGTGCAAATCAAGACTGTCAAAAGGCATTGGGCATATTTGGTCATGGAACGGGTTTTCCTTATTCTTTTTCCTTCTTTGGACAAGTTTCTAGCATATTTCGATGTCCGTGGGGAGGATTTTAGGCTTTATAAGGGGGCTTTAGCCGATTAAACTGCCGGAAGATAGAAAAAAACAAGCGAAGGTCGTATGACAAAGAAATTGAAAATGGCGGATATTGCCGAGGCTCTGGGCGGCCAATTGGGCGGCGACGGTTCTTTCGAGGTTGAGCGGGTCGCTCACCCCGCCGATATCAGGGGGCCAAAGGATCTGGTCCTGGCGACGGATAAGGCCTTGCTGCCCCTGCTTGAGGGCAGCATTGTCGAGGCCGTGATCGTCAGCGAAGGGGCGCAGGTGCCATCGTCGATCAAAGCCTATGTCGAGGTTGGACGCTCACGCGTAGCCCTGTCAAAGCTGACGAAGCTGTTCGAGGAGCCAGTTGCTGTGCCCAAGGGCATTCACCCGACCGTGATCATCGAGGAGGGGGCCTATGTCGCGCCCGATGTGACCATCGGTGCCTTTAGCTATATCGGGGCGGGCGCAGAGATCGGCGTCAGCACGATCATCCATCCGCAAGTTTATGTCGGGCCAAAGGCTGTGATCGGTGCAGGTAGTCTGATTTATGCGGGCGTGCGCATCGGGGCTCGTGTCAAGATCGGCGCACGGGCTATCATCCATTTCAACGCCAGCATTGGTGCGGACGGCTTCAGCTTTGTCACCCCGCAAATGAGCAGCGTTGAAACGGCGAAGGAAACGGGCAGTGTCGGCGCGGCCAGCAATCTTGAGCTTCTACGCATCGCCTCGCTTGGCGCGGTCGAGATCGGCGAGGATGTCGAGATCGGCGCGAATACCTCCATTGATCGCGGCACGATCATCTCCACTCGTATCGGCAACGGCACCAAGATCGACAATCAAGTCCAGATCGGCCACAACGTCGTCGTTGGTGAGAACTGCATGTTGTGCGGGCGCGTCGGCATCGCGGGCAGCGCGGTCGTCGGCAACCGCGTCGTTCTGGGCGGAGCCGTCGGTGTGGCAGATCATGTGCGCATCGGTGATGACAGCGTCGCGATGGGGATGAGCGGCATCGCGGGCAACATTGCTCCCCGCAGTCTCGTTGGCGGCGTTCCGGCCAAGCCGCGCGCCAAGATGATCGAGGACATGCGCAAACTGAACCGCGTTACCCAACTGACTGAAAAACTCGAAGTCCTAACCAAACGGATCGAGGCGTTAGAGGGGGAAGGCTGATTTTCGCTTTCCGGTTTATTTGTACACACAGGCGGGTGACGTGGGGCTTGCGGCAGCTCAAAACGAACTCGCTGGTATGTGCTATCGGGGGCATGGAACGAAAAAGTCGTTGAAACAAGCTTTCAAATGGATTTCATTGGCTTATGATGGGCGGGGACAGTGCGGAGAGGAAGAGCAGAGAGAAATCGAAGCCGCTTATCAGGTAATTGCTAGCGACTATTCCTCTCTGGCTTTTTCAAGAAATCATCGCCCGAAAGGCTACCGCACGATCCGTCATTTAGCTCTTGTTGGATAGGAAGGTTTCAAAGTTCCATGCCCCCCACAGAACCCTATCTGTTGCCGGAGACGATGTCAGCTGGATCGAAAGTCCTTTTGCATGTTTGTTGTGCGCCGTGCAGTTGTTCCATTCTTGATGGCATGTTGGCCTCGAGCCTCAAGCCGACTGTTTTCTTTTACAATCCGAACATCCACCCGCGCGAGGAATATGAAAAGCGCAAGGCCGAGATCGTTGCCTTTGCGGCCAAACGGTCGATCCCTTTCATCGATGTGGATTATGATACGGACAACTGGTTCGCGCGGATCAAGGGATTAGAGAAGGAGCCGGAGCGCGGCAAACGATGTTCGGCCTGTTTCGGCCTACGCCTTGAACGTACGGCTCTTTATGCCCATGAAAACGGCTTTCCCTTTATTGCGACGAGCCTGACAATCTCGCGCCACAAAAGGCAGGATCAGGTTCATGAGGCAGGCTTCGCCGCCGTCTTTCGCTATGAGGATGTCACTTTCTGGGATTACAACTGGCGACAAAAAGGCGGTGTGGATCGTAGTGCCGTGTTGGCGCGGACTGAAGGTTTCTATCGCCAGAACTATTGTGGCTGCACCTTTTCGATACGCATGAAAGAAGAGGACAGCCAGGCATAAAAAAGACGGCGAATGCCGTCTTTTTTATCTTATTCGTGGATCATGCTGCCGTTGGGCATCATGTCGTCTGATGGCGGGGTGCCATGCGCCGCCTTGTATTTCTTGCGCTCGCATTCAGCTTCTTTGGTGCCGTTACAGAATTGGAGCATAAACCCCTTACAAACAAGGTTCTTTGACTCCTGATATTTCTTGAAAAAGCCGCAATTGGCGATGTTTTCACAGCTCATTGTTTCCCCTTTCTTCTTCGAATGTGCGCCAAATGGCGTGCCGGACAGAATGCCAGAAAGGCCTTAAGTATTGATAAAAGACGGAAATAGTCCAAGAAAACAAAGAAAGAGCCTCTTTTCTTGCACAATGGCTTTCCTTCTGTCATAAGCACGCCATAAGGGTTTACCTGTCGGAGTTGGGGCGTTGTTCGAGGATTTGGGGGTTTTTGTCCGAGGCGTGGTTTTGGGCGTTATGGTCGCCGCGCCGGTGGGGCCCGTCGGGTTGCTTTGCATCCGGCGGACGATCCAGAAAGGACTGACCCTCGGGTTTGCGACAGGCTTTGGGGCGGCTTTTGCCGATGCTTTTTTCAGTGCGGTGGCGGCGTTTGGCGTCTCGTCGATTACGGATGTGATCGAGACGTATAAAGATGTGTTGCATGTCGGCGGTGGGCTTCTTTTGCTGTTAATCGCGTGGCACACATGGCATGACGCGCCATTACCTGCGAACGAAGCCGAGGTCGAGCAAAGGCTGATCGTCAGGGCGCACCTCAAGTTAAGGGGGGTGGTCAAGGCGATGGCGACAAGCTTTCTGGTGACGATCAGTAACCCTGCGACGCTGTTCGGCGTGCTTGCCGTTGTGGCGACGCTGAGCGGACTTAAAGGGCGCAGTGAAGCCGGAGCGATGATCGCGGGCATCTTCACGGGCTCGACTTTGTGGTGGTTTATGCTAAGCGGCGGCGTCGCAATGTTGCGCAGCCGCTTTACGGAACGGCGCGTGATGACACTTAATCGCGCAACATCGGTTGCCCTGTCCGGCATCGCGATCTGGGCGTTGACGGTTGGAGGCCTCAGGCTTCTCTGGACATGATTTGAGAGAACAAGAAAAGACAAACGGGAAAGAACAAAACTATGGAACTTCGGAATATTGCCATCATTGCTCACGTTGACCACGGTAAAACGACTTTGGTTGACTCTCTTCTGCGCCAGTCCGGCCTGTTTCGCGAGAACCAGCAGGTTGCCGAACGCGCGATGGACAACAACGACTTGGAGCGCGAACGCGGCATCACCATTTTGGCCAAGTGTACCTCGATTGAATGGAAGGGCACGCGCATCAACATCGTTGACACCCCGGGACATGCCGACTTCGGCGGCGAGGTGGAGCGTATTCTCTCTATGGTCGATGGCGTCGTCCTTCTGGTCGATGCGGCGGAAGGCCCCTTGCCACAGACCAAGTTTGTGGTGTCGAAGGCTTTGGCGATTGGCTTGAAGCCCATGGTCGTCATCAACAAGGTGGATCGTCCCGACGCGCGCGTGAACGAAGTGCATGACGAAGTGTTCGACCTCTTCGCCGCTTTGGATGCGACGGACGACCAGCTGGATTTCCCGACGCTCTTCGCTTCGGGCCGTCAGGGCTGGGCTGTGGAGAAGATGGAGCAGGTGCCGAACGAAGAGAAAGACCTCACGCCGCTTTTCGACTTGGTCCTAAGGCATGTCGCACCGCCTCAGGTTGACGTCGAGGCTCCCTTCACGATGCTGGCCACAATCCTTGAAGCCAACCCCTATCTTGGGCGCATTCTTACGGGCCGCATTCAGTCGGGCCGCGTCAAGTCGAACATGGCGATCAAGGCCTTGCGTAACGATGGCTCACTGATCGAGCAGGGACGTGTGACCAAGATCCTCGCCTTCCGTGGCCTTGAGCGCGTGCCAGTTGAAGAAGCTGAAGCTGGCGACATCGTGGCTCTGGCGGGCCTGAGCAAGGCGACCGTAGCCGATACGCTGGCAGATATGGTCGTGACAGAAGCTCTGCATGCTCGCCCGATTGATCCGCCGACGATTGCGATGACCTTCTCGGTCAACGACTCGCCGTTGGCCGGAACGGAAGGCGACAAGGTCACCAGCCGTATGATCCGCGACCGTCTGATGCGCGAGATCGAATGCAATGTTGCTATTCGCATCAAGGAAACGGACCAGAAAGACAGCTTTGAAGTTGCCGGTCGCGGCGAATTGCAGCTGGGCATCCTGATCGAAACCATGCGCCGCGAAGGTTTTGAGCTGACGATCAGCCGCCCGCGCGTTCTGTTCAAGACGGACGAAAGCGGCGCGCGTCTGGAGCCGATCGAGGAAGTCCAGATTGATGTGGACGAACAGTTCTCCGGCACCGTCGTTAGCAAGATGTCCGAGCGCAAGGCCGAGCTGACCGACATGCGTCCGTCCGGCGGCGATAAAGTGCGCCTGACCTTCCTCGCTCCGTCACGCGGCCTGATTGGTTATCACGGCGAGTTCCTTTCCGATACGCGCGGCACGGGCATGATGAACCGTATCTTCAACAGCTATGCGCCTTACAAGGGAGCCATTCAGTCCCGCCGTACGGGCGTGCTGGTCTCCAATGGCAAGGGCGATGCCGTTGCCTATGCCATGTGGAAGCTGCAAGATCGCGGACCGATGATCATCGTTCCGGGTGCCAAGGTCTATGAAGGCATGATTATCGGAGAGCACAGCAAGGAAAACGATCTGGACGTGAACGTACTGGAAGGCAAGAAGCTGACCAACGTCCGCGCCTCGGGCAAGGACGATGCCATTCGCCTAACCCCGCCGCTTCAGCTGACGCTCGAAAAAGCTATCGCCTATATCGACGATGACGAGCTGGTCGAAGTCACTCCCGAATCCATCCGTCTGCGCAAACGCTACCTCGATCCCAACCTGCGCAAGCGCATGGCGAAGAAGTCGGAAGATTAAGAGACGAGAGCCTATAGCATTTTGTATTTGGCATTTAGGGGGGCTTCAGGTGTAAATCATGAGCGATCCTGTCGAGACACATAATGCTATTGCTCAGGCCTATGCGACGGCGTTTGGGGAGCCGTCGGCGCATATTGGTCTTTTCGTGAGAGCATTACATGTGGGGGCTTCGGTTCTTGATTTGGGGTGCGGGCCGGGTGTGGATGCGGCCTATCTTACACAGCAAGGCTTTCAGGTTCACGGTGTCGATGCTGCGCTGAAGATGATCGAGCTTGCCCAGAAGCGTGCGCCGCTGGCCTCTTTTGAATCCGCCGATATGCGAACAGCCGATTACGGGAAGGAAAAATATGACGGTATCGTCGCTTCCTTTTCCCTTAACTTTCTTCCCAAACGGGATATTGAGCCTCTATGGGCAAAACTGGTACAGGCTCTTAAGCCGTCTGGCTTTCTCTTTCTTTGTTTGCAAAGTGGCTACGCCCAAGAAATAGAGTTGCCGGAGCCGTTTGATCCGAAACTGACGTTATTCGTAAATGTCTTCTCGAAAGAGGAAGTTCAGTCGCTTTGTGACAAGTACGGTCTTGTTATATGTGAGCTGAAAGAAGCGGACCCTGATGAGAAGGCCGGTGAACTGGATTTCACAAAGTATGTAGCTTTGATTCAGAAGAAATAAGCTTGCGGTAAGGTGGATTGACGGTATCATTCAGCCTGTCTGCTTGGCTTCTGTTCGTCCTCTGCCCCCTGATCTCTTCCATGCCCACCATTCTACCTTTTCGCGGCGTGATGCCGAAAATTGATCCGACGGCTTTTGTCGCGCCGGGCGTTGTGCTGATCGGTGATGTCGAGATCGGGCCGGAGGCCTCCATCTGGCCTGCTTGCGTTTTGCGAGGCGATATGGGGCCGATCCGCGTGGGCACGAAAACGAACATTCAGGATGGAACAATCATTCATGTCACCCAGGGCCAAAGCGGCACCTTTATCGGCGCGGGCGTGACGGTGGGGCACATGGCTTTGTTGCATGAGTGCCGCGTTGAGGATGGAGCCTTCATCGGGATGCGGGCCACGATGCTGGATGGCGCGTGTGTTCAGGCGGGTGGCATGCTGGCGGCGGGGGCTCTTCTAACACAAGGCAAAATAGTCGGCACAGGTCAGATATGGTCTGGCTCTCCGGCCAAATACTGGCGCGCTATCACCCCCGACGAACGCACCGCCTTCCTCTCCCGCGCTCAGGAATACGCCGATCTGGCGAAAAGCTATCGGGATTAATATCTACCCGTGGATAAAAAGACGCACGAGCCCCCTGTCGTCATTGCGAGCGACCGCAGGGAGCGCGGCAATCCAGTCCTCCTGCTTGAAGCTTGGGGACTGGATCGCCACGTCGCTCCGCTCCTCGCGACGTCGTGGGGTAGTTCATTCACGGGTTGGTATAATTTGCACAAACAAAAAAAGAAGGGCGGGTTTTCCCGCCCTTCTTTTTTTCTATTGGATGCTTCCTGCACCCTAACCGCTTACAGCACCTTCACGCGGACATAGGAGCCGGGGGCGTCCTCGATCACATTCGCGTTTTTGGCGGGGTCGCGGGCGGGGACTTGTTCGCCAGCATATTGATCCAGCCACTTGATCCATTCCGGCCACCATGAGCCTTCATGCTTCGTCGCGCCTTTCAACCATTCATCAGGATTGGCGGGGCAACGCTCGACATTGTTGGTCCAATAGCCATATTTCTTCTTGGCGGGAGGATTGACAACGCCCGCGATATGGCCAGAGCCGGAGAGGCAGAACGTCACAGGCCCGCTATAGGTCTGGGTCGAGGTGTACGTTGACCGCCACAAAGTGATGTGATCCTCAATCGTGGACAGGCAGAAAGCGGGCACGGTGACCTTGCGCAGGTCAATCGGCACGCCTTTCATCTCAAGCTTGTTCGGCTTGATCAGGTTGTTCTGCATATACATGTTGCGCAGGTAATAGCTCTGCATCGCCGCCGGAAGGTTCGTAGAGTCCGAGTTCCATGTCAGCAGATCGAATGGGAACGGTTCCTTGCCCTTGAGATAGTTATTCACGACGAACGACCAGATCAGATCGTTGGCGCGGAGCATCGAGAAGGTCGTCGCCATCGCCGTGCCGGGCAGATAGCCCTGTGGCTTCATCATCGACTCGATCATCTGGACCTGATCTTCGTCGATAAAGACGCCGATATCGCCCGGGTTTTCAAAGTCGATCAGCGTGACGAGATAGGTCGTGCTGCCGATCTCAGGCATATCCGCGGGCTTCTTGTCGCCAATCGCAGCCATCCAGCCCATCATACAGGCCAGCAAGGTCCCGCCGATGCAATAGCCGATGCAGTTGATCTTTTTCTCGCCAGTGATCTTGGCGACTTCTGTTGCGGCGGCAACGGGGCCCATCATCATGTAATCGTCAAAGCCATAATTGGCATGACGCCCGTCGGGATTGACCCACGAGATACAGAAGACGGTGTGGCCTTGCTCGACCATATAGCGGATGAACGAGTTTTCGGGCTTAAGGTCGAGGACATAGAACTTGTTGATCCATGGCGGCGTGATCATGATCGGTGTTTTGTGAACCGTCTCGGTCAGCGGCGCATACTGGATCAGCTGGATCAGCTCGTTTTGGAAGACGACTTTGCCTTTGGTGATCGCGATATTCTCGCCGAACTTAAAGGCCGAGTGATCGCTCATGGAAATAAGGAGCTGGCCGTGGCCTTTCTCCATGTCGGAAAGGATATGCTCAAACCCCTCAAGCAGGTTTTCGCCATGCGTTTCCAGCGTGGTGCGCAGCACTTCGGGATTGGTCATCCAAAAGTTGGTCGGGGCCAGCGCGTCGATGGCTTGGTTGGTGAAGAAGGTGATCTTGTGCGCCATCTTCGGGTCGATCCCGTCAAGATGCGTGATCATGCTTTGCGCCCAGCGGGCCATCAGCAAATAGGATTGCTTAATAAAGTCGAAGACCCAGACTTCCTGCCATGACGGGTCCTTGAACCGTTTGTCATGCGGGTCGGTGGGGATGACGGTTTCCATCTTCTGGCCCGATGAGGCGGCGACGGCGGACTTCATCAGCTTGACATAGTCTTGCCAGAACGCGATCTGCGAGTCGATGAGGCGTTCGGGGTTAGAGAGAACCTTGCCCGTGAACTCCATGAGCATTTGATTCATGTGCGAGGGATCGCGTGATGGCATCTTGGCCATCATGTCCTTGTTGCGCTGCATGTACTCGTTCATCACCTTTTGGCTGCGTGCCGCGATGCTCATGATCTTGGTCGTGAGAACCGTGAAATCAGGCGGCGCAACGCTGGGCAGGAAGGGCGAGGCGGACAATGGGCTTGTCGGTGTTTTTGTTTGTTCGGTCATGGTGCTTTTCATTGTGAGAGGGGGAATGGAAGGTGGCGTTTTTTCTGCGGAAACGGGTGGAGCAGGTGGCGGCACGGCGTGGGGCACAGGCTGCGCCTCGATCACCGCTGGCGGCGGCGGGGGAGGCGGCATCATAGCCGGAGGTTGGGGAGGATTTCTTGGAATGATCGCCTTGGGCACGTTGGTTGCTTGGGGAAGTTCTGCGGTTAGTTTGGCTGTGCTTGTTGCCGCTGTGGTCTGCGCATGGGCGGCCAGAAGTGATGGCCTGGAGTCCTTTTGATCAGCCATCCGTTTCATTTGCGTTTCCATAAGGAGGCGCAAACGCTCCAAAGCCTCGCTTGTTGAAGCAGGCTGCGACGTTGTGTCTGTCGATGAAGGCTGCGTTGCTCTCGCAGTGTCTTGGCTGGGCTTCGAGATAACGTCGAGCGGCGCAACGACAGGCGCGTTGCCGTCATTGGCGACGGCCAGTGAAAAAGACGCCATCCGGGCGTGAATCCGTTCCTTTTTTCTGGCTTTGTTCTTTTTCATGAGTGCTGCTATGATCGGAAAGCTTGGAAGCGAAGAGACGGCAGAGGATGCCTGAAGAGGATTCGTTCATAACATGATTTGCAACCTGAAATCAGCCTTAAAGTTCAAAGCCGCCCCACTTTTCGTGATGTGTGTTTTTTTGGCTGCCTGCGCGGATATGCGCGGACCGCAATGGCTGACGGGCGAGCCGGACGAAAGCGTTTTAAACGCGCCCCGCGTTGTCGGCAAACCAAGCGGCGCGACCGTGAAAACATGGCCCAATCTGGCCGATGTCCCCAAAGAAAAACCTGTCTTCTCAACGCTGAAGGACAGGCAGGAAGAGCTTGTTGATCTCAATTCCGACAAGCTGAAAGCCCAAGCCGATATGGAACGGATTCGTAATGTTCAACTTGAGGAACGAACGCGTGAAGACGACAGCACGACCCAGATGCTTTTGTCTTCCCCCGAAACGTCACCTTAAGGAATGAACCCTATGAAACCTTTTAACGTAGCGATTGCCGGTCTTGGCACCGTCGGCGGTGGAGCTGTGGCTCTTCTGCAAAAGAATGCGGCTTTGATTGAAAAGCGGGCCCAGCGACCCGTCCGCATTGTCGCCCTCAGTGCGCGGGATAAAACCAAGGACAGGGGCCTCGACTTGTCGGGCATTGCCTGGGTAGACGATCCGTGCGCCCTCGCGCAGCGCGAAGATGTGGATGTGGTGTGCGAGCTGATTGGCGGCACCGATGGCAAGGCGGCAGAGCTTTGCACCGCGACGCTCACCGCTGGCAAATCCCTTGTCACCGCGAACAAAGCCTTGCTGGCGGCGCGGGGCGGCGCGCTTGCCGCGCTGGCGCAAAAGCATGGTGGTGCCCTGATGTTCGAAGCGGCGGTCGCGGGCGGCATTCCGGCCATCAAGGTGGTGCGCGAGTCGCTGGCGGGCAACAGTTTGTCTTGCGTGCAGGGCATCTTGAATGGCACCTGCAATTACATCCTCACCCGCATGGAAGCCGAGGGGCTCGACTTCGAGCCTGTGCTGCGCGATGCGCAAAAGCTGGGCTATGCCGAGGCCGATCCATCGGCGGATATAGACGGGCACGATACCGCGCACAAGCTGGCGGTTTTGTCCGCGCTGGCGTTCGGTTGCCCGCCCGAGGCCTCGCGCCCCGTCGTGGAAGGAATCCGCCGCCTGACTCAAGCCGATATTCGCTATGCCCGCGAACTCGGGTTTCGCATCAAGCTTCTGGGCGTGGCCCGTTATGACGTCGCGCAGGGGCTGGAGCAGTGGGTTGCTCCTTGCCTTGTGCCGGTGGAGGCCGCGCTGGCCAAAGTCGATGGTGTGCTTAATGCCGTCCAGTTGGAGGGCGATGCCGTAGGGCCGCTGGCCTTGATCGGGCGCGGGGCAGGGGCGATGGCGACCGCCAGCTCGGTTGTCGGCGATCTTGTTGATCTGGCGCGGGGAATCAGACCCCAGCCGTGGGGACAGGCGGTCGATGGCCTCTCGGCCCTGCCGCCCAAGGATGAAACCGCCGAAGGGGCGAGCTGGTATATAAGGCTTCAGGTGGCTGATAAGGTTGGTGTTTTGGCCGATATCGCCTCGATCTTGAGGGATCGGGCGATCTCGATTGCCACGATCCTTCAGCGGGGTGAGGCCGCCCCAGAGGGTGGGGTGGTCCCTGTCATTATTGTGACACATCATGCGCCTAAAGCTGCTATAACCGAGGCCGTGGCCGGATTGGCGGCCCTACCGGATAGTGGCGAAAGGCCGCTTTGTTTACGGATTGAAGGATAAAAAAAGGGGAACTCGAAATGCATCAAGACGCTTATATGGACCGTAATCTGGCTTTGGAACTGGCGCGTGTGTCGGAAGCGGCAGCTTTGTATTGCGCCCCGATGGTCGGACGCGGTGATGAAAAAGCGGCGGATCAGGCGGCAGTCAACGGCATGCGCCGTGCGCTGAACGCGCTGGATATCGACGGCACGGTCGTGATCGGCGAAGGCGAGCGCGACGAAGCCCCGATGCTTTACATTGGCGAGAAAGTCGGCTTGGGTGCCGGTGTGAAAGTGGATATTGCGCTCGATCCTTTGGAAGGCACAACCATTTGCGCCAAGGGCGGCTATAACGCGCTGGCCGTCGTCGCGATGGCTCAGGCTGGCGGCTTTTTGCATGCGCCTGACGTTTACATGGACAAAATCGCGGTTGGCGGCGGCCTGCCCGATGGCATCGTCGATCTCGATGCACCGATCGAAGAAAACCTGAAGAATCTCGCCAAAGCCAAGGGCGCGGAGCTGTCCGAGCTGCGCGTTTGTATCCTTGAGCGTCCGCGCCACGAAGAATTGATTGCCAAGGTCCGCGCAAGCGGCGCGCGTATCATGCTGATTGGCGATGGCGACGTGTCGGGCGTGATTGCAACCTCCGAGCCGACGAGCGATCTCGATCTTTACATCGGCACGGGCGGCGCGCCGGAAGGCGTGCTGGCGGCGGCAGCGTTGCAGTGCATTGGCGGCCAGATGCAGGGCCGTCTGGTCTTCCGCAACGACGCGGAAAAAGAACGCGCCGCGCGCGCGGGCATCACGGACCTCAACAAGAAATATGAACTGAATGAACTGGCCCACGGCGACATCATGTTTGCGGCCACAGGCGTGACGGATGGCGCAATGCTGCGCGGTATCCGCCTGTTCCCCGGTGGTGCGCTCACCCACACGGTTGTGATGCGCTCACGGACCGGCACTGTCCGCCGCATTGAAGCCACCCACAACTTCCGCCGCAAGTCGATTGTTGGGTAATGGCCTCACCCTTTCTTGGCGTTGAGGATTCTTTTACGGGCCGCCTTTGGGCGGCGCGGGCTTATGACGAGCGGCAGGCTTTGGCGATGGCGCAGCGTTACGGCTTGCCCGACATCATCGCGCGAAGCCTGAGCGCACGCGGCCTCGATGTAGAAACCGCGCCAGCGTTTTTAGAGCCGCGCTTGCGCGAGTTGATGCCCGATCCCTCCTTGCTCAAGGATATGGACAAGGCCGTCTCGCGCTTTGTCCTTGCGCTTGAGCGCGGCGAGAAGATCGCCGTTTTCGGCGATTACGATGTGGATGGCGCAACCTCTTCCGCGTTGCTTGTGCGCTTTGCTCGCGCCTTGGGGCGCGAGCTGCGCCTTTACATCCCCGACCGAATCACCGAAGGCTATGGCCCGAACGACAAGGCGATGCACACCTTGGCGGAAGAGGGCGTCCGGCTTGTGCTCTGCGTCGATTGCGGCACCACGGCGCACGGCCCGCTGAAGGCCGCCAAAGAAGCCGGACTCGACGTGATCGTCATCGACCATCATGCCGCCGAGTTCACCCTGCCGCCCTGTGTCGCGCTTATCAATCCCAACCGGATGGATGAGACGATGACGGACAAGCTGGGGGCCCTTGCCGCCGTCGGCGTGACCTATCTCTTCGTCGTCGCCGTCAACCGCGCCCTGCGCGAAGCGCGATTTTACACGCAATCGCTGCCCGAACCAGACCTGCGCCTTTGGCTTGATCTGGTCGCCCTTGGCACCGTGTGCGATGTCGTCAAGCTGACGGGGCTTAATCGCGCCTATGTCGCACAGGGCCTCAAGGTCATGACCGCGCGGCGCAATGTCGGCATCGCCGCGCTGGCCAAAGCGGCGGGAGCCAGCGAGGTGATGGATACCTATACCGCAGGCTTCATCTTGGGCCCGCGCGTGAACGCGGGCGGGCGCGTCGGGACCTCCGACATCGGGGCGAGGCTTCTGTCCAGCGAGGACGAAAGCGAGGTCGTGGGCCTTGCCGAGAAACTCAACCAGCTTAACGCCGAACGCCGCGCGATCGAAGCCGATGTGTTGGCGCAGGCGGAAACCATGCTGTTCGACGACGAGGCCCCGCTGACCTTTGTCGCGAACGAACAATGGCATCCGGGCGTGATCGGCATCGTCGCCTCGCGCCTGAAAGACAAGTTCCACCGTCCCGCCATCGTCATCGGCCTTGACGACGGCGTTGGTAAAGGTTCAGGCCGTTCTGTCGGTGCCGTCGATCTGGGGGAGATCGTCATCGCGGCGCGTCAAGCAGGCCTGCTCATCAATGGCGGCGGGCACAAGATGGCGGCAGGCCTCACCGTTGCCCGCGATAATCTAGACGACCTGCACGCTTTTCTGGCCGAGCGGATCGGCAAGGTGCTGGCTGCCGAGCCCTTTGTGCCGACGCTGACTGTCGATGGCCTTGTTGCGGTCCCCGCGCTTGATCCCTCCTTCATCGAAAAACTCTCTGCCCTCGCGCCCTTTGGTACCGGCAACCCAGAGCCGCGCTTTGCCCTGTCCGATTGCAAGATCGTTCGCGCCGACATTGTCGGTGAACGCCACGTCAAGGTCATCGCCGCGCAAGGCACCGCCCGCCTTGACGGGATCGCCTTCCGCGCCATGGAAAGCGGCCTCGGCCCGTCTTTGCTCGCGCATGTCGGCCAGTTCTGCCACCTCGCCGGACATTTGCGCCACGACACCTGGCAAGGCCGCAACCGCGTCCAGCTCCTCATCGACGACGCCGCCAAGGTTGCCTGATTTTCTCCTCCCTCGCCAGAAGAGAGAAGATGTCCGCCCTCGTTCGATTCACGCCAACCCGAGTTATGGGGTTGCATTGACCACTATCGTTCTCCCCCCTGGCGGGGGAGAAAGCAAAATCTTAGGCTTGCGTCAGCAAGTCTTAGATTTTGCAAGAGTGGGGGTAAGGCACAGTAAGGATTTTACCCCTCGCCAGTAAAAACTATGGACTTAGCTATCGCTAAGCCCAAGTTTTTACGTCCTCTCCCGCCAGGGGAGAGGAACTGCAACTCATAACTCGGGTTAACCCATTATTCGGCTCACGCCACAAAAAAAGGCCAGCTTCCGCTGACCTTGCCCTAACCGTTCTTTTTTTGCTCAACCCTTGGCCGCCTGCACCGCCCCCCAAATGCAAAATGCCATAGGCTAAATGCCGCTTCCCACCTCTTGCCGCCCTCAAGACGCAGGTCGCCGTAGGGATGTCAATACCACATCCCCCACCCCTTGTCAAGCACAATCTTCCTTTTTTCGAAATATTACCCCATCATCGGAAGGGGGCCCTTCGTCCTTGGGCTCCTTGCCCAACCTCGCTTTTCACGTCACGCTTGCCCCACGCTGGCCGTCTTGCAGCTCGATCCGCACGTTTTCGCCCGCTGCAAGGTCGGCGCAGCGGGTGATGAGCTGGCCCTTGGCGTCATAGATGAGCGCATAGCCGCGCCCTAGCACAGCGCGAGGCGAAAGAGCCTCCAGCAGCACCGTAAGCCGGTCCAGCTTCTTGCCCGTTTGCATGACTTGCGCCCCATAGGCAGCTTTCAGGCGGCCTTGTGCGATGGTCAGACGGCTTTGTCCTTGCGCCATCAACTCGCGCGGGTGCCTCAAGCGGCCAGCCATCTCGGCAAGGCGGCCCTTCCTGTCATGAAGATAATGCGCCTCGGCGGTCCCCAGCTGTTTGGCGAGCCCCTCCAGTTTGGTGCGGGCCAGAGCCATCACATCGCGCGGATGTCTTAGGCGCCCTGCCAATTCCGCAAGGCGGCTTTTCTGGCGGTGCAGATAGTTTTCTTCCGCCGCCGCCAGCCGCTCGGACAGCGCATCGAAACGCTGCATCAGCGGCGTAAGGGCCCGCATGGGATCACCCAGCGCGTGGCTTAGAAGCTGCAACTTTTCTTCGCGTTGGTCCAAAAGACGAAAGGCGGCGTTTTCAAGACGCATGTCCATTTCATCGACAGCCCCGACAAGGGCAAGCCGCACAGGCACGGCTTTTTCCGCCGCAGCGGTCGGTGTAGGCGCGCGCAAATCGGCGGCATAATCAACCAGCGTCGTATCCGTCTCGTGCCCCACGGCGGAAATAACGGGAATGCGGCTTTCAGCGACGGCGCGAACAACCTCTTCCTCGTTAAACGGCATGAGGTCTTCCAGCGAGCCGCCCCCACGCGCAACGATCAGCACATCGGGACGCGGCACCGCGCCACCTTTTTCCAGCGCATTAAACCCGCGTACCGCCGCCGCGATTTTCTGCGCGGCCCCTTCGCCTTGCACGGGCACAGGCCAGACGAGAACACGGCGCGGAAAACGATCCGCGAGCCTGTGCAGAATATCGCGGATCACGGCTCCCGTGGGTGAGGTCACAACGCCGATCACTTCGGGAAGGAAGGGCAGGGCGCGTTTGCGGGCTGGATCGAAAAGCCCCTCTTGCTGAAGCTTGACGCGCCGTTCTTCAAGCATCTTGAGCAGAGCCCCAACGCCAGCCAAAGCCATGCTCTCGACGATAAGCTGATATTTCGACTGTCCGGCGAACGTAGTTAATTTGCCCGTACAAACCACATCCATGCCCGTGGCAGGTTTCAGGCCCAGCTTGGCAACTTGCCCCTTCCAGCAAACGGCGGCCAAAACGGCCCCTTCGTCTTTCAGGGAAAGGTAAAGATGGCCGCTTGTATGCAGTTTGCACTCGCCGATCTCGCCGCGCACGCGGACATGGCCGAATCCGTCCTCGACCATGCGTTTGACCTGCCGCGACAAATCGCTGACCGTGTATTCTGGCGCATTGCGCCCTTCGCGAGGCTTGTCTATAAGGGAAGGCGCGAAAAGGCCTTCATCGGGGGGCTTGGACGTTGTTTTGGACATAAAGATTTATAACCACAGCTCCTAAGAAAAGCGAGAGGGGAAAGCGATGAAAGTTCTGGTTGTCGGATCAGGTGGACGTGAACATGCCCTGTGTTGGGCCTTTGCCAAGTCGCCGCTGTGCAGCGAGCTTTTCTGCGCGCCGGGCAATCCGGGCATCGAGGCTCATGCCACTTGTCTGCCCGTCAAAGCCGACGACGTATCGGGGCTTGTCTCGCTCACCATTGAAAAAAAGATCGACTTTGTGATGGTGGGCCCTGAAGTGCCACTGGCTCTCGGTTTGGCCGATGCGATCCGCGCGGCAGGCGTTCCCTGCTTCGGGCCCAGCAAAGCGGCAGCGCAGCTTGAAGCCTCCAAAGGCTTCATGAAGGACCTATGCAAGAAATACGACATCCCCACCGCCGCCTATGAGCGGTTCAGTGATCCTGAAAAAGCCAAAGCCTATGTGCAGGCGCAGGGTGCGCCGATCGTCATCAAAGCCGATGGCCTTGCCGCAGGCAAAGGCGTGACGATTGCCCAAACGGTGGAAGAAGCTATCGCCGCGATTGACGAGTCCATGACGGGCGGCGCGTTTGGCGATGCCGGAGCCGAGATTGTGGTCGAAGAGTTCATGACCGGCGAGGAAGCCAGCTTCTTCGCGTTGTGCGACGGTGAAACCGCGCTTTATTTCGCATCGGCGCAGGACCACAAGGCTGTTTACGACGGAGACAAGGGCCCGAACACAGGCGGCATGGGAGCCTATTCCCCCGCGCCCGTCATCGACGATGCGATGCGTGATCGCGTGATGAAAGAGATCATCCTGCCGACCGCCGAAGGCATGAAGAAAGAGGGCATGCCTTTCACCGGCATCTTCTTTGCCGGATTGATGATCACCAAGACGGGCCCGCGTTTGATCGAATACAACGTCCGCTTCGGTGATCCCGAGACGCAAGCCATGTTGCCGCGCCTGAAATCCGATTTGCTCTCGGCTCTCTTCGCAACGGCCAAGGGCATGCTGGGCGGGATCGAGCTGCACTGGCACGACTATGCCGCGCTCTGCGTTGTGATGGCAGCGAATGGCTATCCCGGAACCTACGAGAAGGGCTCCGTCATCAAGGGACTAGAGAAAGCCGCGAAGGTTGAAGACGGCATCGTTTTCCATGCCGGCACCGCGCGCAATGAAGCGGGGGACATCACCGCCGCCGGAGGCCGCGTGCTGGGCGTCACCGGCTGGGCCCCCACGATCACCGAGGCGCAAAAGAAAGCCTATGAAACGATGGACAAGATCAACTGGCCCCAAGGCTTCTGTCGCCGCGACATCGGCTGGCGCGCCGTGGCGAGGGAGAAGAAGTAAGAAGGGGAGCCTTTTTGTTCGTCGTTATGGCGTACTTCTAATCAGGAAAATGCTAGGCCCCAAGGCGGTATAGCCTGAACAAGCCTGACGATCAGCTTGGAGCAGGCTAAAGTCACAGACAGTTTTGCTGTCATCGGAGCGCAGAACACTTCCGTCCGTATAGGCTATTCCAGATTCAAGCGTGTGCGTCCCCGACGTGACCGGAAGCGAGACCGTTTTGGTATAACAGCAAGAAAGTGGGCTGGCCTCGGCTGAACACTGTCCTTTCCCGTCAGGCGGGTATTGTTCCAGTGTGAGTTGAGGCTGGCAGCTATAGTCTTTGCATACATACCCGTTGCCTGGACTCATTTGCGAGAAACTCACGAACCCACCATTTTCGGGCGTTATTTTTTCGCCATCCAGATAAAATTGTATGCCGCTTCTTGGGGTGCCTGTTCCCTGACGGGAAAGTGTTGACCCAACATCAACCATACATTCGGTTACCTGATAGGTTTCCGCCATAGCAAAAGGGGCATGCGTGAGGGTTAAGGAGGCCAATAACGCCTTTGCGATGGTCTTCCGTCTGTCAGGACAGAGTTGAGAGGAAAAAGAACGAAAAAGGGAACGAGGCATAATGCCCTCCATCAAGAAAGAATAAACATACGACAGTATCTTCTATAAAAGAAGGCTGTGTTGTCTATAGTTATTTTGCCGTTCCTGATGCAGGACTAATTACCTTCTCTTCTCGAAAAACTGCTTCAACAGTTGGCTGGCTACGGTTTCTTCAACCCCGCCGATTACTTCCGGCGTGTGGTGGCAGGTGGGCTGGGTGAAGAAGCGGGGGCCGTGTTCGATGCCGCCGCCTTTGGGGTCATAGGCCCCGAAGATCACGCGGCGCAGGCGGGCGAAGCTGGTCGCCGCCGCGCACAGGGCGCAGGGCTCCAGCGTCACATAAAGATCGCAGCCTATCAGTCTGGGGGAGCGCAATAAAGCCGCCGCCTGCCGGATCACGAGGATTTCGGCGTGCGCCGTCGGATCGGCCAGTTCTTCGGTCCTGTTGCCCGCTGATGCCAGCAGCTCGCCTTGTGGCGAGACTAGAACGGCCCCCACAGGCACTTCCCCCCGCGCAGCGGCGGCGCGGGCTTCATCAAGGGCGAGGGACATGAAATCAGGCATTGGACATGATGGTTTCATAATCTCTGCCGCCATAGAAAATGTTGAGGATAAGAATGACCTGTTGGGGGGCATTTACAATAAAAGCCGCTACGGCTTTTTTGTCGATAGGCGTAACCCTTAGGTTTTCCATAAGATCGTCACGCCTTATCCCCTGAAAGGGCGCGGCTCCCAACCTATGACATTTCTCGTGGAGTTTTTCAATATAGGCCCCTGCGCGTTCGGGAAATCCGCTTTTGTTTGCGATAGTGTCGTAAAGACTTTCAAGGTCTTTAATGGCATCGGGTGTCAGGTAAACGCGAAACGTCTTCATAAGGAATCTTTTCACACCAACGGCCCAATGAAAACACCCACGACGTCATCGCGAGGCCCCCGCACTTGATGCGGGGGACGTGGCGATCCAGTCCCCAAGTTTCCGGCAGTAGGACTGGATTGCCGCGCTCCCTGCGGTCGCTCGCAATGACGAAGATGGCGTGACTCGTGAGCCATTTCATCGAGCCGTTGGTATCATGCGCTTTTTATGCATCCGCTCAATGGCTTTGAAAGCCTCGTCGAGTGGCACGGGCTTGCCACTTGTGGCTGAGGCCGCCAAACGGCTGCGGATAAGCGAAAGCCGAGCCTCATGCTCTTCTTGCTGCCTCTCCCAAAAGCGCATAGCCTCTCTGATCACTTCGCTTGTTGAGCCATAGGCTCCTGATTGAACCTTGCTCTTGATCGTGGCCAGCATATCAGGCGGCAGGGTGATGGTAATTCGTTCCGCTTTTTCCGTTTGCATCGTGGCATCCCTTTAAGTATGATAAAATCATACCATTGTTGTGGGGCTCTGTCAATCCAGCGCGGGCTTCATCAAGGGCGAGGGACATGAAGTTAGGCATTCGGGGATCAGCATTCGGGGATCAGCTAAGCCCAGTTAAATAACACAAAAAAACCTACGTTTTATGGAAAAAATGGTGTATGTCGGAACGGTAAGACGAGTAGAGCGGTTTTACAGAAGGAGAAGGATACTCCCGATCCCCGAATGCCGATCCCTGACCCCTGACCCCCGATTTCTGAATGCCGAACACCGACACCCGAATGCCTTCTTCCTTCTCCGGCGACCGTATCGCCAAGGTTCTGGCCCGCGCTGGTGTTGCCTCGCGCCGTGAGGTCGAGCGTATGATTGCGGAAGGCCGCGTGAATGTGAATGGCGAAAAGATTGACTCGCCTGCGCTGAATGTCACGGACAAGGACGTGATCCTTGTGGACGGCAAACAGGTGGCGGGAGCCGAGGCAACGCGTGTCTGGCGGTTTCATAAAAAGGCAGGTTTGTTGACGACGACCAAAGATCCAAAGGGCCGCCCGACGATCTTTGAGAAATTGCCGCCCGAGCTTCCGCGTGTGGTTACGGTGGGACGACTCGATTTCAATACGGAAGGGCTTCTTTTGCTCACCAATGATGGCGCGCTGGCGCGGCATCTGGAGCTGCCGCAAAATGCGTGGCTGCGCCATTACCGCGTGCGCGTTTACGGCACGGTCAATGCGCGTAAACTCAAAGAGCTTGAAGCAGGCGTGACCATCGAAGGCATCCGCTATGACAGCGTGAAGGTCGAGGTCGAAACGGAAAAACAGGAAGGCGCGAACCAGTGGCTTTCGGTCACGATCCGCGAAGGTAAGAACCGCGAGGTCCGCAAGATCATGGAGCATGTGGGTCTTCAAGTCACGCGCCTGATCCGTGTTTCCTTTGGTCCGTTTCAGCTTGGCAAACTGCCGCGCGGCGCGATTGAAGAAGTGCCGACGCGCATCTTGCGCGACTCGCTGGGCAAGTTCTTTGAGGGCGCGAAGAAGGCAAAGGAATAGGCCCCATGCGCATAACAGGCGGCACGCTGAAAGGGCGTCCACTCCGCGCCCCCGATGGGATGGGAACGCGCCCAACAGCCGACCGTGTGCGCGAGGCTCTGTTCAACATTCTGGCTCACCACGATTGGGGCGAGGCCCTAGGCGACCCGCTAGAAGGAGCAATTGTGCTGGATGCCTTCGCGGGAACGGGAGCCTTGGGGATCGAGGCGATTTCGCGCGGCGCGTCTTCCTGTACTTTCTTTGAAAAAGATCGCAAGGCCCTGACGTGTCTGAAAGAAAACCTCCGCCTTCTCGGCGATAGCAAGGCGATAACCGTGCTGCCCGTCGATGTGACGCGCCCGCCCAAAGCGATGCAGGCGGCGACGCTGGTCTTTCTTGACCCGCCCTATCACAAAGGCCTGATCGAGGCGGCCCTCTCTGGCCTTACGGCGCAAGGCTGGATCGCGCCCCACGCGCTGCTTGTCTGTGAAACGGCCAAGGATGAAACGCTCGCGCTTCCCGCGCCCTTCACCATTGCGCTAGAGCGCACCTATGGCGACACTAAACTTTGGTTTGTGTGTGGGTGAGTGTCATTCTTACTGTCTCAAAATTTTACAATGATACCTATGCACGCATGTTTAGTGCCTAGGGAAACATACAACTGCACTATTTTTCTTCTAAAAATAAAAATATTCGTTGCATGTAGAATATTATGTGAGAGTATTTGTTGCGCATGGCGTTGCTTTGTAGGGAGAGGGAATATGGAACTTGAGTTGAATTGGCAAAGTGAACTGCTGTTGAGGTATTCGGTAACAGACGATAATTATGCAGTTGATTTAAATAAAATAAGCGAGTCCCCAGGAATTTATATTTTTGGAAGAAGGAATCGTAATCGATTCGAAGCGTTGTACGTTGGGAAGGCCAACAACATAAGAAAGCGTATAAAGACTCAACTTAATAATCATAAGTTAATAAGCCATATATGGGGGGCTAAAACAGGACCGCGTGTTTTAATGATTGGGGAGATCATAACAAAACAAGGACAAAAGCTTGATTCCTGCCTTCATTTAGCAGAGTTGACATTAATTCGACATTTTATTGCCGAGGGGCACAATCTTGTAAATTTTCATGGGACTAATTTTAAATATCATGAATTATTGTCAACTGGGAAACATAGCCGGAATGATTTTCCCAAAAGGGTTAGGCTACAAACAAAATAAAATTTTATTTTATTGATGCTTTGTTTTCACTAGGATGATATATTTTCTCGGTTCGCGCATGCTTGTTTTGATACGGCACAAACCATCTCCGTCAGCTTTTCCTTTTCCTCAAACGCCAGCGCAATATCAAGCACGCGCACCTCGTCTTTGAAAGAGGGCGGCAGCCTTACATAATCCTTTGAGGTCGTGATGAGCTTCAGGTTGTTCTGCTGCGCCGCATGGCGCAGGGGGGCAAGGTCGCTTTCGCGATAGACGTGATGGTCAGGAAAATCGCGCGTCATCAAAAGCGACAGGCCAGCGGCGCGGCAACTGTCGTAAAACTTGGAAGGCCGACCTATCCCTGCAAAAGCGACGACGCGCGGGGTCGCCAGTAAGTCGGTCGGCAGGCCGGGCATGATCTTGGCGTTAAACACAGGCTTGCCCAGATAGGTCGCGATGTGATGCGCATCTTCGCCGATCATGACAATCGCCGAAATCCTCTCAAAGGCATCGTTGAGCGTTTCACGCAAAGGACCGGCGGGGATCAACTTGCCGTTACCAAGCCCAACCGCGCCGTCGATGACAAGGAGCGTGAGGCTCGGCGTGACCGTCGGGTTTTGCATCCCGTCATCCATGATCAGGAAATCGGCTTCTTTCTCGGCCTCGCGCACCACCTGCGCCCGATCACGCCCGATCCAGCAGGGTGCGGCCCGCGCCAGCAAAAGGGCTTCATCCCCAACGTCTGCCGCGCTATGAATTTTCGGATCGACGCGCAAGGGTCCTTTCTCACGCCCGCCATAGCCGCGCGTAACAAACCCGATTTTCAAGGACGGATCGCGCGTCACCAAAAGCTTGTGAAGGGCAAGACACGTCGGCGTTTTGCCTGCGCCGCCCGCCACGATATTGCCGACGCAGATCAACGGAACGCGGGGCCGATAAGGCACAGCCCGTGCGCGGCGGATCAACCCCGCCAGCCGGTAAAGATGCCCCAGCGGTGCCAGCACCATCCCCTGCCAACTTTTCTTGCGATACCAGAAGGTGGGGGCTTTCATGGCGAGGACTCCGCCTTCGTGAAAAACGGCTCCAGCAAGCGCAAGGTTTCGTCTAGGACGCCGCTTTTGGTTGCCGTCCAGTTGCGGGCTTTGGTGCCAAGGGCCGCGCACTCTTGCGGCGTTTTAAGAAGGTGCGATAGCGTTTCCGTAAGCTCGGCTTCGTCCATGACTTGAAGCGCGGCACCCGCGCCCAAAAGATCGTCGGCCATCACGGTGAAATTGTCCATGCGCGGGCCGACGATGATGGCGCAGCCAAGCTGGGCGGGCTCAACGGGATTGTGGCCGCCCCATGTGAAGGATCCGGCAAGGCAGGTCAGCGGCGAGAGGCGATAGAACAAGCCAAGCTCGCCCATCGTGTCGGCCAGATAGAGTTGGGTCTGCGGCCCGATCCTGTCGCCTGTACTGCGCTGAGCAAGGCAGAGCTTTTCTTGGACGGCCAGTGCGGCAATTTCGTCGCCGCGTGCGGGGTGGCGCGGCGCGATGATCGTCAGAAGATCGGGAAAAGCGCGCGCCAGCTTGGCGTGACAGGTCAGCGCAATCGCCTCTTCGCCCGGATGGGTCGAGGCCATAAGCCAGACGGGGCGGCTGCCGATTTGCGCCTTCATCTCGTCAAGCGCGGCGTCGTCACAGGGCAGGGGATCGGCGGCGTATTTCAGGTTGCCGATGGCGCGGACATCGGCAAGGCCAAGGGCTTCGAACCGCGCCCGCTCCGCGCCCGTCTGGGCAAGGCCGAGGGCGAAGGTCTGCATAAGCTTTCGCGCCCCGCTGGGGATCAGCCGCCAGCGGTGATAGGATTTCTCCGACATCCGGCCATTGAGCAGCACGGTGGGGATTTTGCGCTCGTCCAGCGCGGCCAGCATATTGGGCCACAGCTCGGACTCGACCCACAGCGTAAGGTCGGGCTTCCAGTGATCGAGAAAGCGCGTGACGTAGGGCCAGCGATCCACGGGCATATAGTGATGGATCACCCCGTCCGGCAGGCGCGAGTCGAGAAGCTTGGCCGAGGTCACGGTACCGCTCGTGATCAGAATCGCCCAATCGGGATAAAGCGTGCGGATTTTACCGATGAGGGACAGAACGCACAACACCTCGCCAACGCTTGCGCCGTGTAGCCAGACCAGCTTGCCGTTGGGGCGCGGGGCGCGGGCAAAGCCCAGCCGCTCGGCAAAACGCAACGCATCCTCTTTGCCTTTTCGTTTGCGCAAAGCAAGGTAAAACGCGATCAGTGGCGCAAAAAGCGTGGTGGTGAGACGATAAAGTCTGTGCATTCATCAAGCCTGTTTTCTTGCATCCAGCAGGATGTGCATCCGGCAGGATGGCGAATGCACGCTTTGCTCAGCCGTGACCGTTGTTGTCTTGCGGTTTCTTTTCCGGTGCCGACGCGGCAACGCGGCTACGCATCAGGTCAAGTAACGCGTTGATGTCGCCGCCATTGCGCTGGATGACCGAGGCATATTCCTGACGCTGGGTCAGGCTCATGCTCACGCCTTCGACAACGACGTCGATAATGCCCATCTTGCCGTCCTTGGTGCGCACGCGCCATGTGACGGTGGTGGCGGCAGAGCCATCAGGGTGGGTGATGTCGCTGTTGACGACGGAGTCTTTTTCCGTTTCGGGCACCGCGTTACGCACTTTGAAGCCTTCGCCCGTGTAAAGCGCGAAACGGTCGGAATAGGTTTTGACGACCAAGGACTCGAACAGCTTCATGTATTCCTGTTGCTGCTCGGGCGTGGCCGAAGCCCAGCTGCGCCCGATCACGAAACGGGCAATGGTGGGCAGATCGAACGAGTCGGCCAGCATGGCGCGGAACTTGTTGCCCTTGTCTTCATCGGACAGGCTTTTGTCGGCCAGCAGCGTGATGGCTCTGTTGCCCAAATCCTGAATGAACTTGGCCTGAGGCGCAAGCTGGGCTGATTCGGTTTCACTGGACGCGGCGGGTTGCGGCGCAGACGCTGGTGTGGCGAATGCTTGCGGTGAAACGGAAAGCAGAGGCAAAGCGACAAGACAAAGAGCAAGTGAACGGCTGGACAAGCGTAACATGGGGGCGACTCCGGTTCATCGGGCAACGAGATAACGTGTTATGATATATAGCCGGATCGACGGCGAAGACAAAGAGAGAATCTTTCGGTCATCCAAATATTTTTTTATCTTTTGTGTGGGGCCGTTAAAGCGTAGAATCGTGCCAGTGCCTTTGGCAAACGAAAGAGACAAGCTATGAGAAAACTTCTGATTCTTTGCGGTGCTTTTGTTGTGGCGGCGACCGCTTCGGCTCAGGCGCAGGAATCGCTGCGCATTGATCCCGTTGCGCCGACGTTGTCCGTTCGTCAGGTGTCGATTACCGATATGCCGTTGCCTCCGGCCAGCGATGGCGGGAAGGCGTTCCGGTCCGCGTCAACGGCTCAGGCCAAGGCGGTCGGCAAGGAAGAGGCGAAGAAGCTTAAGGACAAGAAGAAAAAGGCTGCCCCGACCAAGGGGAAGGCTCTGAAAAAAGCGGCGTCGAAGACGTTGGCGATCAAAGCATCCGTCAAGACCGAGCAGGCCAAGGACAAAAAGGCGTTCAAAAAAGCCGTCGCCAAGGTCAAGAAGGTGAAAAGCAAGGCGAAGAGCGAAACGCCGTAAGGTGTTATACCAACAAGCGCATGAAAGGCGACACGCAAGCTAGCCCCCCCTTCGTCACCCCGCACTTGATGCGGGGTCCAGACCAACGCCGTACATGAAGCCCAACGCCGGTTCTTTGCGAGCAAGACCGACTGGATCCCGCATCACGCAGCCTGCGCTTCGCACTGTCTGCTGTGCGGGAAGACGAGGGGGGAGAGTGCGTCAGTTCACCCAGCCGTTGGCATTATCGTTGATGACGCCAACCGTTTTTTCTTTTTGTTGGTGGGGCGATAGTTGGTCGAAGGTTTCCTTGATTGTCCGAAGTTATCTGCCCTGTCTCATAAAGAAAAGGCCCTGTCGGTTTTTTGCTCCGGCAAAAAGCATTAGCGAGAGTCGCACAGAAACCCTCGGCTTGGACTTCGTTGGCGGCGGCTCTTATCAGGGCGGTCGCGCCAATTACAAACATATTCGCATCATTCATGATCGTTCTCCGTAATTTTGTTTGTTGAGTAATGTTATTTCTTTGAGTGCCTTACTTCAGCATTAATTCGGGATCGACGGGCTTGCCTTCGCGGCGGGTTTCAAAGTGAAGCTGGGGCGAGGAGACGTTCCCTGTTGCGCCCACGGTGCCGAGCATATCGTTTTTGGCGACGATGGAATCCTTGGCGACCAGCACGCGTTCTAAATGCGCGTAGGCGGTAACCCAGCCGCCTTCATGTCGCACCAGAACAAGATTCCCGAACCCCTTCATTTCATTGCCAGCATAGGCCACGATCCCGCCGCCAGCCGCCTTAACGGGAGCCCCTTTGGGAGCGGCGATGTTGATGCCGTCATTATCGAGTCCCTGACCCTTTGGCCCGAAGCCCGAGATAACCGTCCCGCGCACAGGCCAGCCAAAAACCGGAATCGTGCCGTCTGTTGAGCCCGCTGTCGTCGAGGCGGCTTGCGTTGCCGAATCCATCGGTGATGCGCCCGCCAATTGAGGCGGCGTGGGTTCGCTGGACGTTGCGGAAAGTGTGGGTTCCTGATGCGCTTGCGGCGTGTCCTTCCACTGTGTTTGTGAGGAAGCGGCTGGCGTAGACACAGGCGCGGGCTCAAGCGGCACTTCTTTCACGCTTGTTGAAGAAAGCGGCGGAAGCTCTTGAGCCTGAACGCCCGTAATGCCAGCCGATCCGCCGTTGCCGTTAGAGGCAGGGGCCATAGAACCTTTGTCGATGGGGTCTAGCGGTGCGGCTTTGGGCGTAGGCGCAGCGTATTTGTCTTTTGCAGGCAGCGTGATGACTTGTCCTGACCGTAAGACAAAAGGCGGCTTCAATTCGTTGAGGGCGATAATGTCGCGCAGCTTCACGCCCTGTTTCTGGGCAATGGCATACACGTTTTCATTGCGCCCGACCGTATAGCTGTCGCCCGCGACGACATCGTCGGCGGAGGGCAGGTTATAGGACGGCGGACGGGATGCCGTACATCCCGCCAGCATGACGCAAACGATAGTTAGTGATGATAAAAACCGCGCCCTGTTCCTCATGCTTTGACCGCCTCGATTTTCTCCAGACCACCCATATAAGGACGCAGGGCCGCCGGAAGGGTGACCGAGCCATCGGGGTTCTGGAAGTTTTCCATGATCGCGATCAGGCACCGTCCGATGGCGAGCCCCGACCCGTTGAGCGTATGAACGAAGCTGGTGTTCTTCTCTCCCGCCGAACGGTACCGCGCATTCATGCGCCGCGCCTGAAAATCACCGCAGTTCGAGCAGCTCGATATTTCGCGGTAGGCGTTTTGCCCAGGCAGCCACGCTTCAATGTCATAGGTTTTGGTTGAACAAAAACCCGTATCGCCCGAACACAGAACGATGGTGCGGAAGGGAATCTCCAGCCGCTTGAGCACTGTTTCCGCACACTGGGTCATACGTTCATGCTCGGCAACCGATTCCTCCGGCGCGGTGATGCTGACCAGCTCGACCTTGTAAAACTGGTGCTGGCGCAGCATGCCGCGCGTGTCCTTGCCCGCCGATCCGGCTTCCGAGCGGAAGCAGGGCGTGCGTGCCGTCAAGCGCAGCGGCAGCTTTTCGGCAGCGATAATGTCGCCATTCACAATGTTGGTCAGCGGCACTTCGGCGGTCGGGATCAACCACAGGCCCGTGGTCGTGCGGAACAGGTCTTCGGCAAATTTGGGGAGTTGCCCCGTGCCATAGACGATTTCATCGCGCACCATCAAAGGCGGCGAGACTTCGGTATAGCCAAACTCGCTTGTGTGCAGATCAAGCATGAAATTGCCAATGGCACGTTCAAGCCGCGCGAGTTGGCCCGTCAGCATCGTAAAGCGCGCGCCCGACAATTTGGCGGCGTTGGTGAAATCCATCTGGCCTAGCTCTTCGCCCAGCTCGAAATGCTGTTTGGTTGCAGCCAAAGTTGGCGGCGTGCCATGGCGGCGCAGTTCCTTGTTGTCGGTTTCATCCTTGCCCAGTGGCACCTCATCGGCCAAGCGGTTGGGCAGGCCCGACAGGAACCCGTCAAGCTGGGTGCCCAGTTCTTTTTCCTTGGCCTCAAGTTCGGCCATCTTGTCTTTCAGAGCCGCCACTTCGGCCATCAGCGTATCGGCATTGCCGCCTGTGCGCTTGATCTCGCCCACCTGTTTCGAGGCTTCGTTGCGGCGGGCTTGTGCTTCCTGCATCGCGGTTTGCGTGGCGCGGCGGCTTCCGTCTATTTGAAGAATTTGATCGGCCAGAGGGCCAAGACCGCGACGCGCCATGGCGGCGTCAAAAGCCTGCGGGTTCTCGCGAATGAGTCGTATATCGTGCATGGTTGTATCCTGATTTTTAAGCGTGAAGAGAAGAGCCGGGAATGAGGCTTCCTTGGAATCGAGAGTCGCAATTCTTGTGTATGGGTGTGTGTTTCATAACGGTATAACCTGTTTTTGTGCTGTTCTTCTGAAAAGAGTTTAGCGAACCTTGTCGAGGGTTTCTAGTCTTGATCCTTTTTTCCGGCCCATTTGGCTCCGAAAACCGAGATTTCATAGAGAATCATCATCGGGACAGCCAAGGCGAGCTGGGAAAACACGTCCGGCGGGGTCAGGACCGCCGCCGCCGAGAAGATCAGTACAATGGCATAACGGCGGAATTGCGACAGTTTCTCGGCGGTCACAAGCCCGATACGCGCCAAAAGGACCAGAATCACCGGCAACTGGAAGGCAAGGCCAAAGGCGAAGAGCAGGGACATGGAGAGCGAGAGATACTCGCTGACCCGCGCCTCCATCTGGATGGGCAGGCCGCCTGCCGCGCCGCTCACCTCGAAACTCAGGAAAAAGGCCCAAGCCAACGGAAAGACAAGATAATAGGCCATCGCCGCGCCGAGCAGGAACAGGACGGGGCTCGCCACAAGAAAGGCGATAAAGACCTTCCGCTCCTCGCGATAAAGCCCCGGTGCGACGAAGCCCCAGATTTGCCCCGCAATCACGGGCAGGGCCAAGATGCTCCCGCCCCAGAACGCCAGCCGCAGATAGGTCACAAAGGCCTCAGTCAGCCCCGTATAGATCATCCGGTGCGAGTCATCTGCCCCCGTTGCCTGCGCCAGCGGCGCGACGAGAAAAGCATAAAGCTGTGGGGCAAAGAGATAGGCCACAACAAACCCGCCGAGCAGCGCACACAAACAAACAATCAACCTGCGCCGCAGCTCCAGCGCATGCACAAGAAGGGGTGTTCCGTCTTCGGGTGCGGGGAGATGAGGCTCAGTCGTCATGAGCGGCCTCTTGCAAAATGTGAGGTGCGCCAACGGCCCAATGAAAAGGCCCTTAGCTCAATCCTTGTGACAGCCCCCCTCCCTAACCCTCCCCGCGAGGGGGAGGGGACCTTGGGGTCGCTTGTGGCAACAAGAGGACTCAAAATCCAACGTTGAAAAGTTGAGGCACGCGGTTGCAATAACCGCTCTGCTGTCCCCTCCCCCTCGCGGGGAGGGTTAGGGAGGGGGGGCAGGGGATGATGCCTTTTTATTAGATCACGCATCATTCTTCCCCTCTTTAACCGGCGGTTGGGAATCTTCTTCTGGCACCGCATGGCGCGAGGTTGGCGTGTCTTCCTTTGTTTCCTGTTCGTGCCGCTCGGCTTGTTCGGCTTCATAGCCCATGCGCTCGATGTCGTGCTGAACCGCCAGCATCATGCGCCGCGCTTTGCCCATCCATCCGCCAAGCGTATGCATGACCTTGGGCAGGTCTTTGGGGCCGATGGCCACAAGGGCGACCGCGCCGACGACAAGAAGCTCACTCCAGCCAACGTCTAGCATGGCTTACACGGGGTCTGTTGGCGGCAGTCGAGGCGTGTCGTCCGTGTCTTTTTTGTTTTTGTCATCTTCGCCGCTCAGCCCCGCTTTGAAATTACGGATGCCTTTGCCCAGATCACCCATGACGGTCGGCAGCTTGCCCACGCCAAAGACGACCAAAACGACGATCAAAACGACCAGAATATGCCAGATGCTCAAACCCATGATGGTTTCTCCAAGATGATGACGAGACCGAGCCTATCAAATCCTTCATAAATGCACAAATAGGCTTTTTAAGCCTTCTTGATAAGGGTATTAAGGGGGAATGGACGATTTTCCTCTTCTTCATCTAATCGGCGGGCCGACGGCTTCGGGCAAGACGGCGCGGGCGTTAGAATTGGCGCAGCGCGAGGGCGGCGTGATTATCAATGCCGACGCGATGCAGGTCTATGCGGGTTTGCCGCTTTTGACTGCCCAGCCTACACCGCAAGAAAAAGCCGCCGCGCCGCATAAGCTGTTCGAGATTTTCCAGCCGCTTGAAAAATCTTCTGCGGGAAGGTGGCTGGGTTTAGCGCGGGCAGAGATTGCTGCTGCTGTTAAAGAAGGGCAAACGCCCATCGTTGTTGGTGGCACGGGAATGTATTTTGAGTCGCTGTTGGGTGGGCTTGCCGATATTCCGCCCATTCCCGATGGCGTGCGCCAAGCCGCACTCGCGCTCTATGAGGCCGAAGGGCATGATGCCTTCCGCGCCTTGCTCGCCAAGCTGGATGCGGTCAGCGCGGCGCGGATTGCGCCCAACGACCGCCAACGCTTGATCCGCGCTTATGAGGTCGCCGCTCACACCGGTAAGCCGCTCGGCGTGTGGCAGGACGAGGGAAGGGCGCACGCCATCGACAAAGACTTCACCGTCCACCGTCACCTGCTGATGCCCGACCGCGCCGCGCTCTATGCCGCCTGCGATGCGCGGTTCCTGCGCATGGTTGAGCAGGGCGCGCTTGAGGAGGTGCGGGGGCTGTTGGAGAAATCATCCCACCGCTGTCATTCCGGCGAAAGCCGGAATCCAGAAACCGGTTGTTCAAGTGATCGTGAGCGTTCACAAGAAGCACCACCTCAAGCCCTTCCCCCTCGCGGGGAAGGGTTGGGTAGGGGGGCAGGCCCAAACCCCACCCAATTTCCCGCCTTCAAAATCCTAGGCGTGCCCGAACTCGCCGCTCATCTACGCGGTGAGCTGTCTTTGGACGAAGCCATTTCCCGCGCCCAGCAAGCCACCCGCAACTACGCCAAACGTCAGATGACATGGTTCAGGCATAGGTGGGGAAATAAGCGAGATGGCGAATAAGATGTAAGGAGAAAAACTAATGGACCATAAGCAAGCCAACGCTATTTTTACAGAAATCCGTGATCGGCCTTATGGATGGTCTTGCCAGAAAGATGTTGCCGCGAACAATTGTTATTTCAAAGGGATTGAGCTTCTCCAGCGTTTGGGTATTTTGGGGTACAAGGTTCGCGGACGGGTTGGTGAAACCTATATGGATGCCAAAATACCCGATTCTATCCGTCAGCTTTATCCAACCACCTTTCAGTTGACCCATTTCTTCGTTGAGGCAGAAATTGATGGCGCGTGGAGGGTTCTTGATCCGAGTTACGATCCACCTTTGGTAAGGCACGGGTTTATCGTTAATGACTGGGCAAGTGGCCAAACCTGTTTTGACATAACCCATCTCTATAGTCAGGAAGAGCAAATAGCCTATGCTCAGGTTTGGAGTGATCCTGATTATGCTACGCGTTATTTCGAGGCAATCTATCCCTGCGCAACGGCCCTTAATGCGTATTTTGAAAAACTGCGAAACATGTGAGTTGGGGCTGGCAAAGTTATCAAGTCAAATTTGGTGAGATTTTCCGGCATCTCCCCCTTGCAAGGCGCGGGCTAATGTGTTGATAATGTTCGGATGAGTAGCACAGCACCCAACGCGGCCCTAGAGCCGCTTTCCTTTACCCTGCCGGATGGCAGCGTAAAGTCATTTCCCGCCCCCGTTACTGGGGCTGAACTGGCGGCCAGCATCGGAGCTGGTCTGGCCAAGGCAGCCCTCGCCGTGAAGTTGAACGGCGAGACGCGAGACTTGACGCGAACGCTTGAGGAAAGTGGCAAGGTCGAGATCATCACCAGCAAGAATGCCGAGTCGCTGGATCTGATCCGCCATGATGCCGCGCATGTGATGGCTCAGGCTGTGCAGGAGCTTTTCCCCGGAACCCAAGTCACCATCGGGCCGTCGATCGAGAACGGCTTTTACTATGACTTTGCCCGCAACGAACCGTTTTCTTCGGATGACTTCCCGAAGATCGAAGAGAAAATGCGCGAGATTGTCGCGCGTAACGAACCGTTTATCCGTCAAGTAATGAGCCGCAGTGACGCGATCAAGCATTTCGAAGCGAAAGGCGAAATGTATAAGGTCGAGCTGATCCGCGATCTTCCCGAAGACCAGACCATCACTCTCTATCATCAAGGCACATGGGCTGATTTGTGCCGCGGGCCGCATTTACCCTCAACGGGACGCGTCGGTACGGCCTTCAAACTGATGAAGGTGGCCGGAGCCTATTGGCGCGGCGACAGCAAGAATGCGGTGTTGCAGCGTATCTATGGCACCGCGTGGCGGGACGAGAAGGAGCTTGCCGCCTATTTGCTGATGATCGAAGAGGCCGAAAAGCGCGATCACCGCAAGCTGGGGCGTGAGCTGGACCTCTATCATTTTCAGGACGAGGCCCCCGGATCGGTCTTTTGGCATCAAAAGGGCTGGGCGGTTTACCGCTGTCTTGAGAGCTATATGCGCCGCCGTCAAGACGCGACGGGCTATATCGAAGTCAAGACGCCGCAGCTGTTCGACAGCTCGCTGTTCAAAGCTTCGGGCCACTGGGACATGTATGGCGACAAGATGTTCAAGGTCCAGATTGCCAAGTCGGACGAGGAAGGCTCACGTGATGAGATGCTGGGTCTCAAGCCGATGAACTGTCCGGGCCATGCCCAGATTTTCAAGCAGGGGATCAAGAGCTATCGCGATCTGCCGATCCGTATGGCCGAGTTTGGCAATGTTCATCGTAACGAGGCGCATGGGGCCATGCACGGTCTGCTTCGCGTGCGCCAGATGGTGCAGGATGATGGGCATATCTTCTGTACCGAAAGCCAGATTATGGAGGAGAGCCTCCAGTTCTGTAAGTTGGTGGACGAGACTTACACGGATATGGGCTTTAAGGTGCATCGCGTTCGTTTGGCCACGCGGCCCGATGTGCGTGGCGGCAGCGACGAGGTTTGGGACAAGTCGGAAGCGGCTATGCACGCTGCGCTGAAGGCGGCGGGTCTTGAGTATGACATCAATGAAGGCGACGGCGCGTTCTATGGCCCGAAGATCGAGTTTTATCTTCGCGACGCCATCGGGCGCGAGTGGCAATGCGGCACGCTGCAATGCGACTTTATCCTGCCAGAGCGATTGGATATTTCCTATATCGCCGAGGATGGACAAAAGCACAGGCCTGTGATGCTTCACAGGGCGACGCTGGGAACTTTCCATCGCTTTATGGGAATCCTCGTTGAACATTATGCTGGGAAGTTTCCCGTGTGGCTCGCGCCCGTTCATGTCGTGGTCTGTACCATCACGAATGATGCCGATGCCTATGCCGAGGAAGTCTATGCCAAGCTCACCAAGGCGGGGCTTCGCGCCCAGATCGACCTGCGCAGCGAGAAGATCAACGCCAAGGTCCGCGACCATTCCTTGCAAAAGGTTCCGGCCTTGTTTGTCGTCGGCAAGAAGGAGGCGGAAGGCCAATCGGTCGCCATTCGCCGCCTTGACGGACAGGCTCAGGAGGTGCTTTCCCTCGATGAGGCCATCGCCCGCCTCGTCAAAGAGGCCACACCGCCGGATATTTTAAGGGAAAAGGGCGAAAAATAGGCAGGAAAATACGAAAACAGCGAAAAGGGGGCTTGCCAGCCCCCTTTTTTTTCGCCACGATGCGCGCCTTGAGGGTCAAAAGACTAACTGTTTGTATTGGCCGTCGTTTTTAACAATTGAGGAGATACTTCCATCGCTCGTTTACCTATTTCCGGTTCGCGCCTCGAAGGGCCCGTCCGGCGTGAGAAAGATGACGGACCCCGCGTCAACGGGGCCATCGTAGCCAAACAAATTCGTGTGATTGATGCTGCCGGTGAAATGCTGGGCGTTATGTCGGTGCGCGATGCGCTTGCCAAAGCCGAGGAGACCGGACTCGATCTGGTCGAAATCTCGCCGATGGCCGAGCCGCCCGTGTGCAAAATCCTCGATTATGGCAAATACCGTTTCGAGCTGCAAAAAAAGGCCTCGGAAGCCCGCAAGAAGCAGAAGGTCGTGGAACTGAAGGAAATCAAACTTCGCCCCGGCATTGACGATCACGATTTCAACGTGAAGATGAAGAACGCCCGTTCCTTCCTTGAGGAAGGCGACAAGGTCAAGGTCACGCTCCGTTTCCGTGGCCGCGAAATGGCGCATCAGGATATTGCACAGGCTTTGCTCCGGCGTGTGCGCGAGCTTATGGACGATGTTGGAAAAGTGGTCAGCGAGCCAAGCTTTGAAGGGCGGCAGATCGTGATGATTATTGCCCCTAAATGAGCTTCATGCATTCGGATAAAAGGAGGGCTTCGGCCCTCCTTTTTTTGTTGGCATTTTTGTTTTTTCAAGCCATTGAATTTGACTTTGCTCACTTCAAGGCTTAACCATATTAAGGTTAACGTCTGCTGTATCGCTGTGTCTTGGGGTGTGTCTCGATGTCTTTCTCTTTGAAAAAACTCTCTTTATCGACAAAAGTTAGCCTTTTGGCGATTGTTGGAACATTTGTATTTGGTTTTGTTCTTATCGCGAGCTCGCTTTCGATTGTGAACGAGCGGATGACTCTTGAAAAATATAATCACCTCTCCTCTAACCTTGATTTTGTTAAAGGCATACTAAAGACGAAAGGGAACCATTTTGAAATTCGTGACGGCAAGCTTGTCGTTGGTGATTTTGTGCTTACTGGCAATTTGGATTTTATTGATGACGTGGTTCGTATGGGAGGGGGAGCAATCACCATCTTTCAGGGGGATGAGCGTGTTGCGACCAATGCACTTAAGCAGGATGGGACGCGAGCCGTCGGCACAACACTTGCGCAAGGCCCTATATATGATTCGATTTTCAAGGACAGGAAACCTTTTCGTGGTGATTCTGTTGTGACAGGGAAGGCTTATTTCGGAGCCTATGATCCGATCCTTGATAAGGACGGAAAGGTGATTGGCGTTTTATTCGCAGGCTTCAGTAAGGATGAGCATTTTAAGACGCTATCAAGCGTCAGGATGACGGTTGGGACTCTTGCCGGTGTGGCGGGGGTGTTTTTAGCTTTGGGCCTTTACTGGCTTATCCGTCGTCAGCTGGCTCCGCTTATTCAGATGGAAGAGGTGATGCAGGCTTTACAAAAAGAGGATGTGACCGTCACCGTTCCGGCGCAGGATCGCGGCGATGAAATCGGCCAAATGGCGCGGGCGGTTCAGGCTTTCAAGGAAAGCACGATCGAGAAGATAAAAATGCGCGGTGAATCCGAACGGCAAAAACTTGAGGCCGAAAAGGACCGCAAGGCTTTGCTGGCCGCGATGGCTGACGAGTTCGAGGAAAGCGTTGGGAAGGTTGTACAGGCCGTCGGCACTGCGGCGCACGAACTTGAGACAAGTGCCAAGGATCTTTCGGGGATGGCGGACCAGACGAGCAACCAGACCGCCATTGTCGCCGCAGCGACCGAGGAAGCCTCTGGCAATGTGAGTACGGTGGCTTCGGCGGCCGAGGAACTGGCCGCGTCGATCAACGAGATTAACCGGCAGATCAAGCAATCGTCCGAGGTAGCCGGACAGGCCGTTGATGAAGTTCGCCGGACGGACAAGACGGTCTCGACCCTGTCGGAAGCGGCGGGCCAGATCGGCGAGGTTGTCAAACTGATTCAGGATATTGCCGAACAAACCAATCTGCTCGCGCTTAATGCGACGATTGAAGCGGCACGCGCCGGGGAAGCGGGGAAGGGGTTTGCCGTTGTGGCCAGCGAGGTCAAGAATCTGGCCAACCAGACCGGACGGGCGACGGAAGAGATTTCAAGCAAGATTGCGACGGTCCAAAATGTGACCAACGATGCAGTCAAGGCCATTCGTTCCATCGGCACGATCATTGAGCATATCGACGAGATTACGCGAATGATTGCCGAAGCGATCAGGCAGCAGGAAGGGGCTACGCGCGAGATATCGAACAATGTCCAGCAGGTTTCTGCCGGAACCTCGGAAATCTCGACGAATATCATCAGCGTGACCGATGCGGCGGACGGGTCGCGTCAGGCGGCTGAGGCTGTCTTGAGGGCCTCGGAAGAACTGTCGAAGCAATCCGAACAACTGTCGATCGAGATCAAAACCTTCGTTTCAACCGTTCGTCAGGGGTAAACTCAAAATATAGTGTGGACCCAAAGGGTTATGCTTAAACCTCGCTTGACTTGTGGCGGCGTCTTTGGCACCCTTGCCAAAGCGACTCATTCCTTTAACGGTTCGTGGAGACCCCAACCGATGACTAAATCAGATTTGATCTTGCGTTTGGCCGAGTTGTATCCTCATCTTTTGCAAAGGGATATTGAAAAGATTGTCGGTACCGTTTTCGATGAGATATCGAATGCTTTGGCGCGCGGTAATCGTGTGGAACTTCGCGGATTTGGGGCCTTTTCGATCAAGCGTCGTGAAGCCCGCCAGGGTCGTAACCCCCGCACAGGTGATGCGGTTTCCGTTGATGAAAAGTTCGTTCCTTTTTTCAAGACGGGTAAACAGCTTCGGGACCGCCTGAATGGCGACGAGGAAGCCTCGTAACGATTCGCCATAACGACGTGTCAGGCATTGTGGGTCGTTCGCATCTCCTATTCTTTCCTTAAGGGTTGCTTTAATGCCTGTTCATGAGGTCGGCCTTTTATCAACCTTGGTGATCAGCCTCGTGGCGGCTTTTTGCGGCGGCCTTCTGGCGCGGTCTTTGCGGCTGCCGCCGTTGCTTGGCTACATATTGGCCGGATTTGCGATTGGGCCGTTTTCGCCGGGATTCGTCGCCAACCAGTCTTTGGCCAACGAATTGGCCGAAGTCGGCGTCGCCTTGCTCCTTTTCAATATTGGCCTGCATTTTTCCTTCAAAGACCTTTTGGCCGTTCAGAAAATTGTTGTCCCCGGGGCCTTGGGCCAGATTGTGGTTACAACGAGTCTCGGCAGCGTTTTGGCGTTCTTCGTCCTGCATACGCCGTGGGCCACAAGTCTGGTTATCGGCATGTCTATGGCAATTGCCAGTACCGCTGTCGTGACGCGTATTTTGGCCGAGCGGCGGCAACTGACTTCGCTGGCGGGGCGGCTGGCCTTGGGGTGGCTTGTTGTTCAGGACCTTGTCGTGATTATCGCGCTGGTTCTTTTGCCCGTTCTGGGGAAAGCTTCGGATGTCAGTGTACCGATGGTCTTGTCAATGCTGGGGCAGACGTTGCTTCAGGTTGCTGGTTTTGTCGCGGTTATGGTTTTGGGGGGACGGCGCGGGATTCCTTCCTTGCTGGGCTATGTGGCGCGGAGCGGGTCGCGTGAACTTTTTACCCTCTCCGTGATCGTCATTGCGCTTGGCATCGCTTACGGCTCTGCGATGATCTTCGGGGTTTCCCTTGCCCTTGGGGCTTTTTTTGCCGGTGTTGTCATTGGCGAAAGCGATCTTAATCACCATGCCGCTTCCGAAGCTTTGTCGATGCAGCAGGTGTTTACGATCCTGTTCTTCGTTTCCGTCGGGATGCTGTTCGATCCGCACAACGTGCCTGCGATGGCCCCCCAGATCATCACGTTCCTTCTGGTTATCATTTTGGGGATGGGGGGTGTTTCCTTTCTGGCCTTGCTGGCCTTGCATGTTCCCCTGCGCTCCGCCGCTCTTGTCGGCGCGACCTTCGCGCAGATCGGCGAGTTTTCCTTCATTCTGGCCGAGCTTGGATTCCAAAGCGGTTTTTATGGTTCGGATGAACGTGATCTGATCATTGCCGTCGCCCTTCTTTCTATCTTGATCAATCCGCTTGTGTTGGGCGCGGCCACGCGGCTTGCGCGATGGGTGGAAGGGACCGCCTTTTTTACCCGGTTGCGTTCGCACGATATCGAGATGTTGCCGCCCGAGTCTGGCGGGTTGCAGGATCATACGATTTTGATCGGTCATGGGCGTGTCGGCGCGATTGTTGCCAGCGCGTTACGCGAACATGGCCTGCGGCATATCTCGATCGAGGCCAACCGTCGCTTGACCGAGAAGCTGCGCCGTGATGGCGAGCTCGTGATTTTTGGTGATGCGTCACGCGAAGCGGTCATGAGCGCAGCCAGCCCAGAGCGGGCCAAGCTGATAATCATTTCCGTGCCAGATCCCTTCCTGACCAAACAGATCGTTCGGTTGGTGCGCAAGAACTATCCCTCTGTCGGCATTGTTGTGCGGACGCATTCGGATGAGGAGTCCCGGGCCCTGACTAAATTGGGGGTAGGGCTGGCCGTGATGGGCGAACGGGAAATCGCCTTTGGCATGACGTATTACGCCCTTCAGACGCTCGGGTTCGATACCGATCAGACAAGGTCCATCATCGGCCAGATCCGGCAGGAAATCTATCGTTTGGACCGTGACGGACAGGTTTCATAACACTTTGAAATTTATATTTAAAACGAAGTCCCCCATAAAATAATGGCGTATTCATCATTTTTTAAAGACGTTCCTTTATACTGCTTAAAGGTGGAATGTGGATTCCATGCGCACAACTCAAGGAGAAATGAGATGTTTACACGGTTTTTGAGAGAAGAATCTGGGGCAACGGCCATTGAATACGGTTTGCTCGCCTCTTTGATCGCTGTTGCGATTATCGCTGTTGTCAAAACGCTGGGAACCAACCTGAGCACGACATTCGGTAAAGTGGCTACCAACATCTAACCGAGCTCATTTTCGGTTTCTTTGATTTCCGGCGGTGCTGCGTTTTCAGCGGCATTGCCGGGAATCAAATTTTTCTATAACCTCGGCTCTGCCGAGGTTTTCTTTAGGTTCCCCCCCCATGATCACGCTCTATCATCTCGATCAAGGTCGCGTCGTTAGTTCGTCCGCCGCCGTTGCCGCTGGCGTCCTGCCTGAAAGTACCGTCTGGATCGATTTGTTTAATCCCGAGCATGGCGAAGAGCGGGCCATCGAAGCCCTTTTGGGGATCGATATCCCGACGCGTGACGAGATGCAGGAAATTGAGGCCTCAAGTCGTCTTTATGTTGACGATGATGCGTTGGTCATGACGATGGCTGTTCTCAACAAGCCGACCAGCGACGAGCCAGAAGCGGCCTCTGTGACGTTTATTCTGGTCAAGAACAGGCTGCTGACGGTCCGCTATGTCGATCCGCTGCCTTTTGGCCTGTTTACCCAGCGCATTCACAAACAACCGTTTCTGGCCGCTTCGGGGGAACAGGCCCTTTTGGGGCTGCTTGAACAGATTGCGGGCAGCCTTGCCGATATCCTTGAGGCCGCGACCGCCGATCTTGAGGGGCTTTCAAACGCTATTTTTACCTCCAGCGAAACCAAGCGTATTCAGGGGACGGATTATCAAGAGGCCCTCAGGCGCATCGGGCATGTCGGGGACATTGCCACCAAGGCCAAGGGAAGTTTGCTGAACCTGACCCGTCTGCTTCTTTTCCTCGCCGCGCAGGCGGAAGCGGAGAAGGAGGCCAAAGGGCGCATGAAAACCCTCATGCAGGATGCCAATTCTATTGACGAGCATGCCCGTTTTCTGTCGGCCAAGGTCAGCTTTTTGCTGGATGCGACGTTAGGGCTTATCAATCTGGAACAGAACAACATTATCAAGATGTTTTCCGTTGCCGCCGTGGCTTTTTTGCCACCAACCCTGATCGCCAGCATTTACGGCATGAATTTCAGGGTTCTTCCCGAGCTTTCATGGCATTATGGCTATCCTTTGGCCTTGCTTTTGATGGTGTTGTCTGCTGTGATCCCGTTCTGGTACTTCCGGGCGAAAAAGTGGCTTTAAGGTGAAGGAATAAAGGGCTTTAATCTTTATTTAATGAACTTCCCTTAAATCTTGTGGGATATTTTTCGGGGGTGCATTGGGTGTCCCTTGAAATGAGGGCGATTTAAACCGAAAGAAGGAGAAGACAATGCTTGTGGAGAGAATGATGCCTCGCAAACTGCGCGGCTTTACGTTGACGGAAGCTGCGATTGTTCTCGGCATCGTTGGCCTGATTTTGGGCGCGATCTGGGTTGCCGCAGCGGCTGTCTATAATAATCTTCGTGTGTCCACGACATCGAACCAGATGCTTCAGTTGGTGCAGAACGTTCGTTCCATGCACGCGACCCAGCAAACGATGGACACGACGCTCACTGGCACCGGTGGTGCCATCACGATGGCGCAAGCCGGTGCGATCCCCAAGGACATGGTTGACGATCCTATCAATCCCGCAGCTGTCCGCGATGTGTGGAATGGCGATGTGACCTTTGATGCGGCAACTTCCGCCGGTGGTGTGCTGGGCGACTCCTTCACGATCACCCTGCCGAACGTTCCCCGTGGGGCTTGCACGGATATCCTGGTTCGCAACACGGGGGCTGGTCGTGACAGCGGTCTGCTGCGTGCTGGTGCTGATGGCGGCAGCTCGACCTCACCGGCTGAAGGTGGTACCCAATTCCCGATCACGGTCACGCAGGCCATCGGCTATTGCAACGGTGCCAATGACCAGAATACACTGACCTTCACCTTTGCGCTTAAGACGTAAGTTGAAGCGTTGAGTTCTTGCGAAAGGCGGGGTTTCACGACTCCGCCTTTTGTTTTAGGTTAGGGCAGAAGGGGGTTGTTTTTGGCTATGAAGCAACGCTGGATCGCAGATTTGACATTTTACATCGCCGCACCGCTTGTGGTCGGGTTGGTCCTTTTTGCGTTTTGGCTGACGGTCATGTCTTCTTACGAAAATTATCGGCTTGGTTCCTTGGCGGATCAGGTTATTCGTATTGTCGAGTTGTCCCGTGAGTTGCGCATCAGCAAGGAAGACACGCCCCAAAGGGCTCAAGATACCTTCATCGACCGGATCAGACGGTATGGGCAGGACAACGTCGTCATGTTGCCCGCTGACGGGATTGGCCAGTCTGCCTCGCGCGGTATGGAAAATCCGTGGGGAGATCCGATCCGGATTGTTTTTTATCCGTCCTATCACGCGCTCAGGATTGAAAGCCCGCTCTCGGCCTCCATTTGCCGCCGATTGATTTCCTTGTACAAGAAGGACGTTTCCGACTTGGGGGTGCAACGGGTTGATGTGCGCTCCAGTGGCGGTGTCGTTTTGTGGCGCAAGATTTATGAAGCCCGCGACGGAGGTCAGGCGGTCATTCCCGAGGCGGCCATCTACAGTGGCTGCGGGATTTCGGGAGATGTTGTTGTCTCGTTAACTTTTTCTTTATGACATTCAGACGGCCTTTTCGTTGAAAAATTAAGCATCGTTAAGGCTTTTCCTGATAGGCTGGAGTCCTATTAGAGAGGGAAAGGCTCAGATGAGCGGCGTTTATCTCTTTGTTTTTGTTTCCTTGGTCATCTCCGTTATGAGCATTTATACGGAGATCGTATCTGCGCGCTTTGCGCAAACCTCGCTGGGGCAAGCCGCGATTGCCGAGACGATGATGCTTTGGCACGGGGCTGAGTACGAGTTTGCCAAGAACAGCGTCATTCCGACAGACAGTTTCCTGTCCGGCTGTTCCTTGTCGCCGACCTTTGATGTCGGGAACGAATGTACCGACGGGGGCACGATTTACCAGCTTCCCGATTATACGTTGGCACCTCTGGCTGTGTATGGTTCGCGTAATTACCTGCCAGTCGGGTACAATTACGCGATCCAATGGTACACAATGTTTTTTACGAATGCCGGATACAAATATATCCTGACCTTCATGGACCCATCCGCTGCCAACAACTCCCGCAGGTTCGGTTATTCGGTTGAAGATGTGTTTTCGCAGCTTCAAAACGCGTCGGTGCCCAAAATATCTTACGGGCGCATTGATACCGGTACATGTCTTGGCGGCGCGGGCGTTGAGCACCATCTGGTGACAAACGAGTTTCTGAACGGGGTGCAAGTTTGTTATCCTGTTCCGCTTACGGTCAATGATGGCAGTATTGGCATCATTTCGAATATTTCATGATTAAAGGGATGTGAAGGAGAGCCGACATGGGCAAGTTTCTACAAAGTCTGCGCAGCGACAGAAAAAACCGTGGCGGTTTTACGCTGATCGAGTTGGCGATTGTTTTGGCCATTACATCCCTTCTGGCTGCCGGATTATGGCGCATGATGGCGACGGGTAATTCCCAGTTGCGCGATCAGGCCGCCGCCGATCAGCATAAAGGACTGCTCAACGCCGTGCGCGGGTATTTGGCCAGCACGGAGGGCTATAACAACATTCTCGCAGCGGGTGCGGCTACATTCAACTTGCCCTTGCCAGCCGTTGCCGGTGTGTGCGGTGCCCCTTATGCCGATTTGTGTAATTATCTTCCGACCGGTTTTTCTTCGGGGACGCAAAATTCTTATAACCAGACCTATGAAGTTCAGGTCTTGCCTGCGATGAGCGGGGCTACGCTTGTCGGCTATTCCTTCATGATCAAGACGACGGCGGGCGACGTTATTCCCGACACATCGGGTGGGCGTATTTCAAGCATGATCGGTAATGACGGCGGCTTTGTTTACACCTCTGACGTTTGTGGCGGTGGCGGTGGCGTGCGGGCCTGCGGTGCCTATGGTTCGTGGTCGGCGGCTCCGGTTGCAGATTACAACTTTGGTGGTGTTGGCGGCGGACAAATCGCGTCACGGACCTTTGTCGGGCTGAATGCTTCGCTTAATACGCCGTGGTTGGCTCGTCAGGACGTCCCTGGTGATACGGAAACGAACGGCACTGGCGAGTTCAACACGATGAGCGTTGATATGTCGCTTGGCGGTAATACGCTTTGGGGGAATGGTCCCACGGGCGAAGGCGGCCTTGTGGATCTGACAAGTCCTGCGGCATCGGCTGAAGGTGAAACGCTGATCAATCTCGTTTCCTGTACATCGACTGAATTGGCACCTGCGGCGGGAACGTGTGGTGGCAGTGGTCATGACGTTTTGTCAATTCAGGGCCGCGTCGGTATTAAAGGGCTGTTAAAGGCAGACACCCTTTATGCGGGACAGTTTGTTTACAACACGTCTGATATCCGCTTGAAACACGATGTCGTCGAACTGGACAAGGTTCTGGATAAAATGGCGCAGATGAAAGGCTATTCGTTCTATCTGAATGAAGGCGGTGGCCGGAAACTCGGTGTTATCGCTCAGGAGGTCGAGAAAGTCTTCCCAGAAGCCGTGATGGAGATCGGGCGCGGGTATAAAGGCGTTGACTATCTTCAGCTTGTTGGCCCTCTGGTTGAATCGGTCAATGTCCTGAAGGAGCGCAACGATGCCTTGGCGGCGAAGCTGGAAGCACAGGAAAAGGCGATTGAGCAGTTGAAAAAGGAAATGGCGTTAAAGGCAAAGCCTGCGCCGTCCCCTAAAACTGCGAAATGAGGGACAGAGGGGGAGGTTTCCCCCTCTATCTCTTCATAAAAAAAGCCCGCCCTTGATTAGAAGGGCGGGCTTTTCTTTTTCAGTTTTTTACTTCACGCCGTATTGGATGCAAACGATCTGGCAAGTTTCAGGATTTTTGGCCGTCGGCTCGACGCAGCAACGGGGCGTCATGGTCAAACCGGCTGTAGCAGTCGGCAGGGGCTTGGTTGTCAGGCATAGGTGGGAGTCAAGGCCACGGGACACAACGAAATAGCCATCGGGATCGCGCAAGGCCAGTCTAGACGCTACGCACTTATTGGCATTGTCGATAAGCTGGCCGACGATTGTCCGGTCCGCATCATGGGAATCGACGAGAGCGCATGGAAAAGTTGGCGAACAGGAAGCCCGGCCAAAGGTCGGCGCGCTGTCAATACCATAAGCGAAAGCAGGCGTTCCTGCCTGTAGGAGCATAAAGGAAAAGGCAAGCAGGGTTGCGCGACGGAACATGAGGTCCTCCATGGGGGCTGGAAAAGATGCGGGGATTATTAAGGATTTGCCTGCGAAGGGCAACCCCTTTTTCTTTTTGGGCCAAGGGGTAGGAAGCGGATCAGATATCCACTTCTTGAACGAACTTGGCGTTTTCCTGAATGAACTGGAATCGGCTTTCTGCCTTGCGGCCCATCAGTTTCTCGACCAGCATTTCGGTTTCCTTGATGTCGGTGGCTTTGTCGGGCGAATCCGCCTCGGTGATCACGACGCGCAGGAGTGAGCGCGTGCGTGGGTCCATTGTCGTTTCGCGAAGCTGGGCGGGCATCATTTCGCCAAGACCTTTAAAGCGGCTGATCTCGACCTTGCCGCGTGAGGCGAAGACCGCGTCCAGAAGCTCTTCCTTATGTGCATCGTCGCGGGCATAGGCCGTCTTGGTGCCTTGGGTCAGGCGGTAAAGCGGCGGTTGGGCAAGATAGAGTTTGCCCGCATTAATCAGGCCCGGCATCTCGCGATAGAAAAAGGTCATGAGCAGCGAGGCAATATGCGCTCCGTCTACATCAGCATCGGTCATGATGATGATACGCTCATAGCGCAGCTTGGAGGTGTCAAACGCGCTGCCCATCCCGCAGCCCAGAGCAAGGCCAAGGTCAGAGATTTCCTGATTGGCGCGGAGTTTGTCCGTGCTGGCGCTGGCCACATTGAGGATCTTGCCGCGCAGCGGCAGAATGGCTTGCGTGTCGCGGTTGCGGGCCTGTTTGGCCGAGCCGCCCGCCGAGTCACCTTCCACAAGGAACAGCTCGGTATTCTCGGCAGCGGTCTGAGAGCAATCCGACAATTTGCCGGGCAGGCGCAGCTTGCGCGTGGCGGTCTTGCGCGCCATGTCCTTGGCTTGAGTCAGGCGCACGCGCTCTTCGGCCTTGAGGACAAGGTAGTCCAGCAGGGCTTTGCTGTTGACCGGATCGCCGGACAGCCAGTGATCGAAATGGTCTTTGACCACTTGATCGACAAGGCGCAGGGCCTCGATGGTCGCCAGCTTGTCCTTGGTCTGGCCTTGGAATTGCGGCTCGCGGATAAAAAGCGAGAGCAGGGCGCAGCAATCGCCGAACGCCTCATCTCCTGTGATGGCAGCGGCGCGGCGGTTGCCCAAAAGTTCGCCATGCCCGCGCAGACCGCGCAGCAAGGCCGAGCGCAAACCGCTTTCATGCGTCCCGCCTTGCGGTGTCGGGATGGTGTTGCAATAGGAGTGACAGAAACCCTGTCCGTCCATCGGCCACGCCACAGCCCATTCGACCTTGCCCTTGCCATCGGGCAGCTCGGCCATGCCGCTGAAGAGTTGCGGCGTGATCGTCTCTCGACCATCCAGCGCAGAGGTCAGATAGTCGGCGAGACCTCCCGGAAAATGCAAGGTTGCTTCCACCGGAGTCAGGTCGTCCGTCTTGATCAGGGCCGGATCGCACGACCAGCGGATTTCCACCCCGCGAAACAGATAGGCCTTGGACCGCGCCATGCGGAAAAGCGTCGCGGGCTTGAAGCGCAGCTTGGTGCCAAAAATCTCGGGATCGGGACGGAAGGTGACGGTTGTGCCGCGCCGGTTGACCGCACCCATTTTCTTCAATTTGCCCTGCGGCACGCCACGGCAATAAGTCTGCACGAAAAGCTGCTTGTCGCGGGCGACCTCGACGATCAACTCTTCGGCCAGCGCGTTGACGACCGAAATGCCGACCCCGTGCAACCCGCCGGAGGTTTGATAGACTTTGTCGGAGAATTTTCCGCCCGAATGCAGCGTCGTCAAAATGACTTCCAGCGCAGACTTACCGGGGAACTTCGGGTGATTGTCCACCGGAATGCCGCGTCCATTATCCGAGATCGTTACCGTGTTATTGTCGGAAAGCTTGATCTCGATCCGGTTGGCATAGCCCGCGACGGCTTCATCCATGCCGTTATCCAGAACCTCAGCGACAAGATGGTGCAGGGCGGCTTCGTCCGTGCCGCCGATATACATACCCGGACGGCGGCGCACAGGCTCCAGCCCCTCAAGGACCTCGATATCATTGGCGTCATAGGAGTCGGCCTTGCGGGCAGTGGAAGAAGACGGAAAAAGATCGGACATTGTTCTCGGCACTTGTATGAGAAGTGAAAAAATATCAAGCCGCTCCTGCCAATGGGTGACAAGGCGGCGAATCGGGCCGAGTTTAGAGCGTTGCGGCCTGCGGAGCAAGGGCGGCCAGCGTCCGGCGGGTCATGCGCAGCTCTGGCGTCGCCGGAAAAACGGAATAAAGCGGGTCAAGGAAATCGTTGCGCGCTCCCTCAAGGTTAACGCCGTTCTGCATCGCGTCGATCACACAGTCTGCTTTGACCATCAGGCGGTCGAACCAGCGCATCAGGCGTGGCGAGATCCCCTTCATGCCTTGGACAACTTCGCGGCGTTCGTAATGATGCGTCAAAAAGCGTTCTCTGTCGCCAAAGGGGATAATACCGGACAAAAGCGTCCAGACATCACGGTTCAGGGAAGTGAGCTTGTCGGGGAAACGCACGGGCGCGACAAGCCCCGTCGGGTCGGTATTCGCAATCCGTACTTGTTCGCGGTGGCGATCCCAGCCTTTGAGCGATTTATCGTCTGTCAAAAGCGACAGGGCCTTGATCAGGACTGGCTTGTATTTGGGATCGCCCTTCCATGTCGCATGAACAAAACGTGCGGGCGTGAGTTCGGGGATCAGGGGGCCTAAATCTTCAAACAGGTCATGGGTGAGCGCGATATAGGCTTTTACATTGAACGGATATTGATTGGTGATATGCAGATTGACCGCCAGATCCGCCGTTTCGACATAGTGCGTTTCGCTTCGGATATTGCCGTATTTGCGCCATGCAACCTTGGGGTCCTTTTTCTCGGCGATAAGAAAACATTGGCAAATATAGTGCATGGCCGCGATGATGCTGGGATCGACCATCCAGTTATGGTCACAATGCGGCACAAGAAGAGACTGCCCGTTCGCCAGCGCAATGCGCGGGTTTTTAAGCAAGCGGAGGGTGGAAGGGGTATAGGCCTCGGGCGGGAGAGGCGGGATCTGGCCCGAAGCTTCAAGGCAAGCCAGATCAAGGGCAGTACAGACCATCACGCAACCTTTTTGTTGTTGTGAAGAACCAGTCCTAACCTGAAAGTGGCCGGAGCATAGCACAGCGGGCCCCGAAGGTCACTTGAAACCGGATAAAACGGGCGCGGGCGAGGGGTGTACGGGCTAGAGCGATCAAAAAAGTTGTGGATAAGCGAATCAGTCGGCCCCTTCTGGTAACCTTTTTTTAACCCTTGTCCACATGTGAACAGCCTGAAAACGAGCGGATATATCAGGAAGTTAGTTAATTTGGGAGCCCTTCTGCGGGGGCGGTTATCCACAAAAACACCGAAAGGGTAGAAAGATTTTAGCGTATCTGGTATCTCTTTCCCTCGTTAGCCACAACATCTAGTGCCCTGTTCGTGGGCTTTTGGTTAACATTTGTCGGCCTTTTTTCGGAAACGTAACAGGATGAAGGCGGCATTCAGGGGATTTAAACCTTACGTCAAGGGAGCTTGCACACCATGGGTTGGACAGAGCAACAAATTGAAACCTTAAAGAAGATGTGGGGCAACGGGTACAGTGCCAATGACATCGCCAAGAACCTCGGCGGTGGCGTCACGCGCAACGCGGTGATCGGCAAAGCCCACCGCCTGAAACTGTCCGCCTGTGCGGCGGCTTCGCGTGCCTGCGTCGATCATCCGTCCAAAACGGTCGGTGTCGTCGTGACCAAGATCAATAAAGTCAGCAGTAAACGTCGCTCGATGTTGCGGGCCATGCCGCCGGTTCAGGCGGTTGACAAGCCCGCTTCAGTGGCAACGACGATCGTCCGTCGTCCGGTTTTGCGCCCGATCGAAACGGCCCGCCGCAGCGAAGGGATCCCTGTCACCAAGGCTGGCGAGCATCACTGCCGCTGGCCCATCGGCGATCCTCGTTCGCCTGATTTCCGTTTCTGTGGGTGTCAGACGCAGGAAGGCTTGCCTTATTGCACGCACCATGCGCGGATTGCTTATCAAACGATTTCGCGTCGCTCACGCGCCAATGCGAACATCGAGTCCACGGTCCCCGAAATGCGTCCGCAGACCGATCGGGAATAGACAAGAGCCTTCTTGTTTTGCCATAAAGGGGCATCGCGTTTGCGGTGCCCTTTTTTTTGTTCAAGAAAGGCTGACAGTCATGAGCGTTTTTGATCCCGACGAGAACCGAAAGAAAGAGAGCCAGAAAGGGCAACAGACGACCAAGGAAAGCGCATCAAGGAAGGCTGTGTCCGCGCCAGACCTGACCGCCGCGCTGCGCGCGCGTCTTGATGGGGACGAGCGGTTGCTGTGGACGGGGCAACCCATTCCTGCGCGTGTCATGCGGGCGGCGATGCCCATTTTTTTCTTTGCCATTCCGTGGACGGCGTTTGCCTGTTTTTGGGAGTTCATGGCCGTGGCGGGCATCTTTGGCAATCTTGACAAAATGCCATCGGGGATAGGGATTATTCTGGCCATTGTCTTTCCCCTTTTCGGACTGCCTTTCATTGCGATCGGTATCTGGATGCTGAAAAAACCGTTCGCAATCCGGCGACAGGCCGCGCAAACGCTTTTTGCCATCACGACGCGCCGCGCCCTTATCTTTGCTCAAGGAGCCAAGCAAGAGCTGCGTAGCTTTCCGCTAGCGGGCCTTGATGAAAAGATGACTTTTACAGAAGAAGCGGACGGAAGCGGCAGCCTCCTGTTCACACGCGCACGTTCGCAAGAGGACGGAGCCAACAGCGACCCCTTCACGCGCGGCTTTGACTATATCCCCCATGTCCGCGAAGCCGAAGCCGCCCTCCGCCGCGCCATCGCCATGGGGCGAGGGGAGGAGACACATCATGGAGTGAAAGAAGAATAAATGGGATGCCAGCCTTCGCTGGCATGACACTTTATATGGAGCGTGTAGGATAAAGAGATTTCTGTTTTTAAAGGGTGAAAATAAGCAAGAAACCATGTCATGCCAGCGAAGGCTGGCATCTCATTTGGTTTGTTGTTGGAAAGGGCTCTAGCCTCGTTTTCAGCGTTTCGAAAACTCTGACGTTGCTTTGATGGTTCCGTGTTGCAATAGGGACTTAAAAACCTGTGCGATACGGATGGGACATCTGCCGAAATTAAGATCGCCGTCTGCTATGGCGTAGCGTGTGGGCATA
>Ga0209373_10000368_pt1 | contig 78765 bp, 62 predicted proteins | sample Higcelweek5metaG_FD_187173 | JGI IMG/M metagenome (GOLD analysis project Ga0209373, IMG submission 187173) | Freshwater pond sediment microbial communities from the University of Edinburgh, under environmental carbon perturbations - High... | ecosystem: Environmental > Aquatic > Freshwater >...
GCTTCGCCCGACAGCAGGGTTTCCAGTTCCATCTTGCGGGCTTGGTCGCGCAAGGCCCGGACCATCGCTTCGGCGTCATCAACCACTGTGCTGTCGCCCTCGGCCTCGCCCAGTTCGATCAGTTCAAGCAGTTCGGCCAGTTCGCGTTCCGTGCCTTGGCAGCCCTGAATCTGAGTCTCAAGTTCGGTGCGCTCGCGCATCACCTTCTGAGCGCGGGCGGCGTCCGACCACAGATCCGGGTTTTCGGCGGCGGCATTCAACTCGTCCCGCCGCATCAGCGCCTCGTCCCAGTTGAGATGGCGCTTCAACAGGGCGATGGAACGCTGAATGTCCTGGGCGAGCGATTCGATTTCGGCCCGCATGGTCTGGTCCTCTCGATCAAATAAGCCGCCCTTTTTAGGAAACTCGGGCGCCGATGGCAACAGCACTTCGTGAGTTATTGAGCGGGCTCCCGCCCGCACCCGGCTGGGGCAAGGCCCCAGACCCCCTTTTGTTCAAAAATCAAGAGGGGGTTTGGGGGCGTGCCCCCAAGCGGGGAGCGGGGCGGCAGCCCCGGATTTCAGAAGAAGAACGATTCGAGATCCGCTTCGGCGTTGGCCTCAGTGGAAGCAGGAGCCGCCCCGGCGCCCCCAACCTGGAACGTCTCGTGAATCTGACGTTCGCTCGACATGGTGTAATGCTGGCCAAGCAGATGTTGAATGTCATCGCGAACCGAGGCTGGATCGACCCCGCCCGGGCAGGCCCGTTCACTGAGCGCGGCAAGACGCCGGGTCAGTCCGGCAATCCCCGTTTGCAAACTCTGTTCGCGGTTGAAGCCCTGGGTCGCGTCATCAAGCAGCCGGGCCACTCGATCGCAGGCCGTGGTCAGTTCGGCAAGAGTGGCCGCAAGTTGGTCGCCAAGATGACGCAGCGGCAGCAGGGTGGCCCCAATCGTTTCGGCCAGGGCCGCAGCGGCGCGATATTCCTGTTCGGAACGGTCGGCAACGCTCCCCGCTTCAGCGGAAACAGTATCGATCGCGGTGCCAATCTGGCGTGAGGTCTCCTCGGTTCGGCGTGAGCAGGCGCGTAATTCATGGGCCACCACCCCGAGCGCCTGACCCGCGGCGCCAAGCCGCGAGCATTTGAGGGTGGCGTTCAGCCCCATGATCCGCAGGTCGGCGTCGATCGAGCGCACCGCGCCAAGATCCTCGGCGATGGCCGCAAAAATCTCCGATACCTGACGGATCTGGCCCCGAACCCGTTCGTCAGCCTGACAATAATTGGCCAGCAGGGTGGCGGCGCGGTTGACGTCGCCGCAAATATCCTGGATGAAACCGCCACTCTCCTCGCCGCCACCGAACAAAGTCCGGGCTTCGGTCAGAATTCCCGCTGCATCCTGACCCAGGCCGGTCAAGTTGCTCTTCAAAGCCTCGATCGCCTGACAAAAATCAGCGGTGGCCCGGGTCATCTGTTCGATCTGTAAGGCGCAGACGGCGGCAATGATCCGGTTGCGGGTGGTCGGATCAGGACCATCGGCCGTGCCAAGCAAAGCCACAAGCTGAGCGAGAGCGGTGCGGACATGCTCGAAACGCTGGCTGGTCAGATCATTGATCTGCAAAGCAGAAATGCAGCGCGACACCCGCTCGCCAATGGTGGCAGTGCGTTGTTCGATTTCCGGCAAAGCAGCCCGCGCCCGCAGGCGGCGGCGCGCCAGTTCCTCAACCTGTCCACCGAGGCGGGTGCCGATCCGTTCCAGTTCACCCGCGTCCCTGCTCTGGAACCGATTGGCGGCCTGCCGGGCCGCCGCCATCGCCGCCTCAAGCGTGGTCAGTCGCTGCGAGGTCTGGCTGAGAGTCGAGGCCGCGATCTGGTGCAAGCGGTCGATGTCGCGGGTGAAAACCGTAAAATCCACCCCGGGGGCATTGATTTGGGCGGCATGGATCTTGGCATTGGTGCCGAGAGCCGAAATTTCATCAATGATTTTGCCGAGAATCCCGAGGGGACGGGCCACACTCCCGGTGTCATGGTCAAGTCGGGTCAGGCTGGTGGCAATCTCGCGGGTTTCCGCCGAGATTGTTAGAATATTTCGCTGCGCTTCGGCCAGAGTTCGTTCCGCCCCGGCGCCTTCCTCGCTTTCGAGTAGGTCTGATAAAGCGGAAAACTGGCCGCAGCCGCTTTTCAGGGTGGTGCGGGCCGAGGCCAGCGCGCTTCCCAGGCCGATGAAGGCGGTTTCATTGGGGGCGACCAGCGCCGCAATTTCGTTGGCGACCGCCTCCAATTCGGCAGGCAGAAGCGTCGGCCCGTCCGAGGGCGAGGGAGAGACGTAACTCATCCGCGTGATCCGTTTCCTTCGCCCGTTCCGGCCGGGTCGCCATCAACCCGGAGAATCTCACGCGGAATCTGGCCGAGCGGAACCACCCGGCTGACGGCCCCGCGCGCGATGGCTTCCTTGGGCATGCCGAATACGATACAGCTTTCCTCGTTCTGGGCCAGGGTATACGCGCCGGCCGTTCGCATCTCGGACAGACCGGTCGCGCCGTCATCTCCCATCCCGGTCATGATGACGCCGACCGCATTGGCCCCAGCACAATGAGCGGCGGAGCGGAACAGCACATCAACCGAGGGACGGTGGCGTGACACCAGTGGGCCATCTTTGACGGTGACGTGATAACGGGCGCCACTGCGCTGCAACAGAGTGTGGCGGTTGCCGGGGGCAATCAGAACCCGGCCGCGCAGCACGGCGTCGCCGTTCTGGGCCTCCATCACCGAGACCTCGCACAGGCTGTTGAGGCGACGGGCGAAGGCGGCGGTAAAATGCTCCGGCATATGCTGAACAATCACGATGCCGGGACAGTCGCCGGGCAATTGTTCCAGCACTTCGCGCAAAGCCTCGGTTCCTCCGGTCGAGGCGCCGATGCAGATCACTTTCTCGGTGGTCCGGGCCATCGCCCCGCCGCCGGGACGGGGCGCGGGAATCATCGCATCGGCCGACAATTTGGGGGCCGGTCCTCGGGTCGTGGCGGCACTGGCCTGACGCGGCTGTAATCGGCATTGCGCTGCCGCTTTGACCACATCGCGGATGCGGAGATGGGAATCGAGCAGAAACTGACGGGTATCGATCCGGGGCTTGAGGATCACATCGACCGCTCCCGCTTCCAGCGCCTGCATCAAGGTTTCCGAGCCGGATTCGGTCAGTGACGAACACATCACCACCGGAATCGGGTGCTGGGCCATGATCCGGCGCAGGAAGCTGATCCCGTCCATCCGGGGCATCTCAACATCCAGGGTGATCACGTCCGGCACTTCCTGGGCAATCAGCCGCGCCGCCGCAAACGGATCCGACGCAGCCCCCATCACCTCAATGTCGGGGTCATCCTCCAGCACATCCTTCAAGGTTTGCCGAACCGAAGCGGAATCATCGACGACCAGAACCCGGATCTTGCGTGCCATCAGGGGATCATCTCCGCTGGAAGACGGCGGTGGTAACATGGGTCAGCGGCAGGGCGCTGCCCAGGACGGATTCGCTGTGCCCGACAAACAGATACCCGCCCGGTCGCAGATGACGGCACAATTTGGCCAGGACCGCGTGCTGGGTGGCTTTGTCAAAATAGATCAGGACATTCCGGCAGAAGATCACGTCCATATCCTGATCGATCAGATAGTCGGAATCCATCAGATTGAGATGGCCGAAATGAACCCGCTGTCGCACCTCGGGGATCATCCGCACCGTTGGCCGGTCGCGATCGCGTGAGCGCCGCAGATAACGCCGGGCCAGCTCCGCCGGAATCGCCGAGGCCATCTCTTCAGGGTAGACGGCCTTTTTGGCCTGGGCCAACACTTCGGTGCAGATGTCGGTGGCGAAAATATCGAACTGAAAGCCGGAGCTGGCCCGGCCATATTCGCCCAGGACCATCGCCAGAGTATAGGGCTCCGCGCCACTCGCACAGGCGGCACTCCACACTTTGAGCGGACGCGACACGCCCGGACGATGCGGCCGGCTCAGCAGGTCGGGCAAAGTCGAACGAACCAGGAAGTGAAAATGGGTGTTCTCACGAAAGAAATCAGTCTTGTTGGTGGTGATCGCGTCGATCAGATCGGTCATTTCCTGAGGCAGATTGCCATCGTCAAACAGATGACGGCAATATTCTGACAGGCTCGGCAAGGCCAGTATCCGCGCCCGTCGGCGCAGCCGTCCCTCGACCATCACCTTTTTCGCCGGCGGGATCCGGATGCCGCAATGATCCTCGATCAGGCTGCCGAGGCGGCGGAAATCACGTTCGGAGAGTCGGTCTTCGGGGGAAAGGGACAGGTCCATCGGGCAGGTCCTCACAAGCAAAACAGAAACGAGACGATCAGCTTTTTTCTAAGGCGATCAGGGCGATTTCTTCGCTCGACAGTAAGCGGGCCAGGTCGAAAACAATGACAAAAGCGCCTTTGCGCCGGCCGATGGCCTGGATATAGTCGGAGCGCCAGCGGACCCCCACCTCTGGCGCGCCTTCCATGCCCTGCTCGTCCAGGGCCGTGACCTCGAACACCCGATCCGCGACCATACCGAGGGTGATCTGGCGTTGATCAAGCTGAACTTCAAGGACAACAATCCTGGTGTTTTCAGTTGGTGTGGTTGTCGGCAGCCCGAGTTTGCGACGCAACTCGATCACCGGAACCCCCTGGCCGCGCACGTCAATCATGCCGGCGAGGAAATCCGGGGCATTCGGCAGGCGAGTGAGCGGGCACAGGTCCAGAATTTCCCGCACCTGTTCCACCGAAATGGCAAAGACCTCGTGGTCGATGCCGATGGTGACATATTGGGTGGCCTCACGCCGGGGACTGCTGCTGCTCATCTGTTTCTCGCCTCTCCATCGGAAAGCCGGGCCTTCTGGCCCGACCGGGATTCAGAACTGGACATAGCCGGAATCCAAATCGTCCGCCGGATTGCCATTCTCTAGATTGAGCCGGACCCCCCGCTTGGTGGGGTCGCCCTGGAGGCGCGGTTTGGCCGGGATGGAAGCCGGGCGGGGCAGGGCCGTCTTCCGGGCGGTGCGGGGAGAAGCAGCGGCACGGGCCGTTCCTCCCCCGGAGCGCCGGGGAGCGGACAGGCGCTCCTGGCCATCCAGGGAGAAATAGGAAATGGTCGACTGCAATTGTTCGGCCTGGGACGCCAGCTCTTCCGAGGTGGCGGCCATCTCTTCCGAGGCCGCTGAATTCTGCTGGGTGACCTTGTCGAGCTGCTGGATTGCCTGATTGATCTGTTCGGCGCCGATATCCTGCTCCCGGCAGGCGGCGCTGATCTCTTCCACCAGTTCAGCGGTTTTGCGGATATCCGGCACCAGCTTTGACAGCATGTCGCCGGCCTCACGGGCCACTTTGACCGAGTCCGAGGATAGGGCGCTGATTTCGGCGGCAGCCCCCTGGCTGCGTTCGGCCAGTTTGCGCACCTCTGACGCGACCACCGCGAAGCCTCGGCCATGGTCCCCGGCCCGGGCCGCTTCGACCGCCGCATTCAGCGCCAGCAGATCGGTTTGACGGGCGATTTCCTGGACGATCGAGATTTTCTCGGCAATGGTCTGCATCGCGGCCACGGTCTTGCTCACCGCTTCGCCCGAGATCTGGGCATCCTTGGCCGATTGGCGGGCAATTTTCTCGGTCTGGGCCGCATTTTCGGCATTCTGTCTGATGTTGGAGGCCATCTCCTCCATTGAGGCCGAGGCTTCCTCCGCCGCAGAGGCCTGTTCGGTCGAGCCCTGTGACAATTGCTCGGCAGCGGACGACAATTCCTGGCTGCCGCTGGCGACATTGTCGGCGGCGGTCATCGCATCTGACACCACCGACCGCAGCTTGACCGTCATCGCATTCAGGGAATCGATCAGATCCCGGATTTCGTCAGTGCTGGAGACGCTGACCGTCTGGCCCAGATCCCCACTGGCCACCGCATTGGCCAGCCCGACGGCCTTGCCCAGGCCGCGCGAAATCGACAGAGCGATGTAGAGTGCGGCACTCAATGCAATCAGCAGCGAGACCGCCATTAAAGCGAAGAGTTGCAGCCGCCGGGTCTCATACTCTGCCCGGGCGCCGGCGTGGGCCTGCTGCATTTCCTCATTGGTTCGGGCGATTAGGCTTTCCAGTTGCTCGTTGATCGTGTTGTAGAGCAACAGGCCTTCGCCGACCGACAGGGCAACCGCTTTGGCATCAGAATTGATCGCGGCCATCTCGGTCAGTCGGCCAAACAGGGTGTCCCAGCGCAGGAACCGTTCGGCGGTGACATCCAAGACCCGCCGATCCTCTTCCCCGGCGCTGCGCCGCAACAGGTCGATCTGTTGCCGGGCCTGGCTTTCGGCTTCGCGCGCCCGGGTGAGGAAATCGTTGGTGATCTTGTCGTCACTGGTCAGCATCGAGGACCGCAAGCCGGCTTGGGCCGCGCGCAACAAGGTGGTGAAGCGGCGGACCTGGTGCGCGAGGCGGATCTGGTCCGGTGTGGCGCCACTTCCGGTTTCAACCCGGCTCAGCAACGGCAGCAGGGACTCCATCAGGCCATCCATCGCGGCCACGCCCTCGGTCCGGTCGATTTCTCCGGCATGCGCGTTTGAGCGGATCCGCGCGAATTCATGAATTCGTTCCTGAATTCCCCGATATTTATCAAAACTGGCGACGATCGGAGCGAATCGTTTCTGTCCCGCATCTGGTGCGATGGCCAGATAGGCATCAGCCAATTTCATCAACTCGCTCCGGGCCGATTCTTCGCGAGCAATATAATCGCCCGTATTTTGTTCATTGCCGGCCAGCAGCAAATTTTTCTGGACCCGGACCATCTCCGACATTTTTCGGCCGATCTGAGACAGCAGCGCCTGACGCTGTGCCGGCCCACGGATCACCTCCTCCATCGTCTCATCAAGCTCGGTGAGACCGTTGATGGCCGCCCCCGTCGCCAAGATCAGCAAGAGAATGATTGTTCCGAAGGCAGCGGATAACTTGGCTTTGACGGTGATGCGCATCGATCACTTCCCTCCTTAACCCCGAGCCAAGGGCTCACCGCAACAAAGCTTGATGATATCGCCGATGGGAGAATAATCGCGAGGGATCTGTCGCAAGAGGCGCAGTAAGCGGCCTATTTACCTCTTCATCGTCCGAATGGATGCTGACTCTCTTTGATCTGAAGGAGACGGAGGGGCCGGGACGGTATGCAGCGTCCCGGCCGAAGTTTCAGAACTGGACGTAGCCGGAATCCAGATCGTCGGCCGGATTGCCGCTCTCCAGGTTGAGCTTAACCCCCCGTTTGCTCGGCGCAGCCAGAGGCTTGGCCTTGGTCGGCACCGTCGCCGGTAAGGACGTGGGGCGGGATGGCCTTGCGGTAACCGCACGCGTGCCATTGCCGCCATTGCTCGTGCTGGGGCGACGGGCCACGGCCCGGCTACGGTTCTCACCATCCAAGGAGAAATAGGAGATGGTTGATTGCAGCTGTTCGGCCTGGGACGCCAGCTCTTCCGAGGTGGCGGCCATCTCTTCCGAGGCCGCTGAATTCTGCTGAGTGACCTTGTCGAGCTGCTGGATCGCCTGATTGATCTGTTCGGCGCCGATATCCTGTTCCCGACAAGCGGCGCTGATCTCTTCCACCAGTTCAGCGGTCTTGCGGATATCCGGCACCAGTTTTGACAGCATGTCGCCGGCCTCACGGGCCACTTTGACCGAATCCGAAGACAGAGCACTGATTTCGGCGGCAGCCCCCTGGCTGCGCTCGGCCAGTTTACGCACCTCTGAGGCGACCACCGCGAAGCCTTTGCCATGTTCACCAGCCCGAGCCGCTTCGACCGCCGCATTCAGCGCCAGCAGATCGGTTTGACGGGCGATTTCCTGAACGATCGAGATCTTTTCGGCGATGGTCTGCATCGCGGCCACGGTCTTGCTCACCGCTTCGCCCGAAACCTGGGCATCCTTGGAGGATTGGCGGGCAATCTTTTCCGTCTGGGTGGCATTTTCGGCGTTTTGTTTGATGTTGGAGGCCATCTCCTCCATCGAAGCCGAGGCCTCCTCCGCCGCCGAGGCCTGTTCGGTCGAGCCCTGCGACAATTGTTCGGCGGCGGATGACAGTTCCTGGCTGCCGCTGGCGACATTGTCGGCGGCGGTCATCGCGTCTGACACCACCGCCCGCAGTCTTTCCAGCATGGTTTCGAGCGCAATGCCCAAGCTGTCCTTCTCCGATAGCCGTTTCGCTGTGACCGCCAGGTCGCCAGCGGCGATCCGCTCGGCGACGGTGGCGGTAATCCGCAGATTGGTGGTCATCCGGTTGAGCGAATCGATCAGATCCTTGACTTCATCATTGCTATTGGCGGTGACGCTCTGGTCCAGATCGCCCTGTGCGACGGCATTGGCCAGTTCAACCGCTTTGCCCAGGCCACGCGAGATCGACAAGGCAATATAAAGGGCGGCACTCACCGCGATCAGCAGCGAAACCACCACCAGAGTAATCAATTGAGTGCGCAAGGATGCATAAGTATCGGTGGCGCCGACCTGAGCATCGCGCATCAATTCCGTATTGCGAACACTGAGGCTGTCAAGTTGTTCGTTGGCCATCATGAACAGTTTTCGGCCCTCTCCATTCGACAAGGCAACGGCCTTGGCGTCTGAATTGATCTGGCTCAGTTCGATTAGTTTGTTAAATATCGTGTCCCATCCTAGGAATCTCTCTATGGTTGTGTCAAGTGCACGACGATCTTCGTCGCCAACGCTGCGTTGTAAGGTTTCGATTAATTGGCGGGCCTGGCTTTGATATTCTTTGGCCCGGGAAACCAGCATATTGGTTTCCTTGTCATCGCTCGTCAGCATTGACGCCCGCAAGTTGCTTTGTGCCGCGCGCAATACGGTGGTGATCCGTCGGGCCTGATGGGCGATACGAAGATGATCCGGTGTGGCGGTGGCATTGCTCTCGACCCGGGTGAGCAGGGGGGCGAGGGAGTCAAAAACGCCTTCGATTGCACTCCGGCCCTGGGTGCGATCAAGGTCTCCGGCGCGGTCATTCGACCGGATCCGGCCCAATTCGCGGATCTTATCCTGAATGACCCGATATTTTTCCATTGTAGCAGAAATGGCGGCGAAGCGTTTGCGTCCCTCATCGGTCGCAATTGCCATGTAATCATCAATCAATTTATAAACTTCTGTGCGAAGAGCCTCCTCTTTGAGGAGATAATCATCAACCTCTTGATCAGAGGAGGCTAGCAGCATGTTTTTCTGCCAGCGGATCATATCGAGCATTTTCGTGCTGATCTGCGAGATGATGTACTGACGTTGTACCGGTCCCTTGATCAGGGATTCCATCGTCCCGTTCAGTTCTGACAGGCCGTTGATTGCCGATCCGGCGGCAACCATCAGCAACAGGATAATAATCCCGAAGGCGGCGGCCAGTTTGGCTTTAACGGTGATACGCATGCTCGAAATCCTTTCTGGAAGTGTCCCAGGCCGAACCCGGTTCCGATCAGGCGGTGAACAAGCGAGCGATCTCGGGAATCACGATGAAATCACTCCCCCTCTGACCGATCCCTTTGATGTATTCCGCAGGCCATTTCATGCCGATATCGGGAGTCTGTTCAATCGAAGCGTGGGCGATTGTGGTCACTTCATAGACTTTGTCAGCCAACAACCCGACCACCGTGGTTTCGCCTTCAAGGTCGATCTCCACCACCACCACCCGGGTATCGGGGGTGGGGGGAGGGGCGGGCATGCCAAATTTCAGCCGCAGATCCGCCAGCGCTACCACTTTGCCCCGGACATTGATCAGGCCGGCAACAAAGGCGCGCGCCCCGGGGACGTCGGTTACCGGGCTCAGATCGAGGATTTCATGCACAATCCCCGCCTCGATTGCAAAAATCTCGCCCCCTAAGGCCAGGGTCAGCGCCTCAAAGCCAGAGTCATCGTGAGATGCGGCAGACATCAGTCGGCACTCCTCTGCGGATCGAGGCTCTGGCCGCTGCCGACCAGGTAGCCGACATCGAGAATCAAGGCGACGGTGCCATCCCCCAGGATGGTGGCGCCGGAAAAGGCCCCAACGTCCGCATGCAGCTTCGACAAGGATTTGATGACGGTCTGATGGTCGCCCAGCACCTGATCGACCACCAGTCCAACCCGGCGTTCGCCGGTCGAAATAATCACCACTTTTTGGTAAGGGTCGGGCGGAGTCGCTGTGGCGAACAACTCGCGCAGACGCAGATAGGGTACCAGATCGCCGCGAATGGCGAGGAAGTTGCGGCCTTGGTGACGGCAATCTTCCTCCGGGGACAGTTCAACGCATTCTTCGACCGCCGACAGCGGCAGGACGAACCGTCCCCGCCCAACCCGGACCAGCAGCCCGTCGATAATCGCCAGAGTCAGCGGCAGATTGAGGGCAATTTCGGTGCCCTGGCCGGGAACACTGTCGATTTCGATCGTGCCGCGCAGGGAATCAATCGTTCGCTTGACCACATCCATCCCGACTCCCCGGCCCGACAGGCTGGTGACGGTATTTGCCGTTGAGAATCCAGGGTGAAAAATCAATTGGAAAAGGTCCTGATCGGACAGCCGGAGCCCAGGGGCGATCAGCCCCTGATCCTCGGCTTTGGCACGAATCCGGTCACGGTCGAGACCGCGTCCATCGTCGCGGATCGAAATCCGCACCTGGGTGCCAGCATGACGGGCCGAAAGGTGAATCCGCCCCTGGGCCGGCTTGTCGGTGCGCAATCGCTCCCGTGCCGCTTCGAGGCCGTGGTCCAGACTGTTGCGGATGATATGGACCAACGGATCATTCAGCCGCTCGATCACCGTTTTATCGAGTTCGGTCTCCTCGCCCTCGGTGGTGAGGGTCACGTCCTTATCGAGATCGCGGGAAAGGTCGCGCACCAATCGGCGGAAGCGGGCGAACAGTGAGCCAATCGGCAACATCCGGATGCCCATCGTCGTCTCGCGCAGCCCGTTGGCGAGGCGTTCGATCTCCTCGGCAATCGCTTTGATCTGGAGATCTTCGACGCTCCTGATCAATTGTTTCAGGCGGGCCTGGGCAATCACCAATTCACCGACCTGATCCATCAAATCGTCGAGCCGTTCTGCGGGCACCCGGATCGAGGCGGCGGTCGCGTTGGCGCCGTTGCTGCGGGCGGTGGCGGCGGCTTCGGCGCGGAGATGCTGTTGTTCGGCCAGGGCCGAGCGCAGCCGGTCTTCGCTTAACGCCCCATCCTGAACCAGCATCTCGCCGATTCTCGGCTGGCGGGCGATGGTTTCCTCGACCGTTGCGACCGGAACATCGCCGCGCCGGGCCAGGATTTCACCGAGACGAGGGTCGAGATTCTCCACCCGCTCGATTGTTAGATCCATCCCGTCGCGGACGAAGATGAAGACGTCCTCAATCGTGGAAACCGGCTGATCGGTGGTCAACACCACATCCCAGGCGAGATAGCAGCCGTAAGGGTCAATTCCCTCAAGCGAGGGGACGGTATCGGTCAGGCAGACGATCGTGGTTTCCCCGAGATCCCGCAATTCGCTGAGCAATAACAGCGGATTGGTTCCCATCGCCATCGCGTCCGGGGCAAGGCGAACGCGGAAACGCCACGTTACGAGGGCAGAGGGCGATGAAGGCGGGGGGGGGGAGGGGGCGGAAGCCGTGGACAGCAAAACGGCAGGGGGGGCTCTGGTAGCGGTCAGGGCGGCGACTTCGGCCAGCAACCGTTCCCCCAGGGTATTGTCGGCTCGTCCCGGATCCTCGATCAGCGCCCGGATATGATCCCGCGCCGCCAGGGCGACCCCGATCAGTGCCGAATTGAGGGCTACTTCGCCATGGCGGACTTTGTCAAAGGCGGTTTCAAGGTGGTGGGTGAAGCCGGCCGCTGCCTCGAACCCGAACATCGCTCCCGACCCCTTGAGCGTATGCAGGGCTCGAAAGGCACTGTCGAGCAAATCGCGGTCGTCCGGGGTCTGCTCAAGACTGAGGAGGGTTGTCTCCAGTTCCGTCAGCAGCTCAGAGGCTTCCTCGCGGAAGACCTGGCCCGGATCGCCGCCGCCCATCATCCCAGGACCTTCTTGACGACGCCGAGCAACTGGCTTTCCTGGAACGGCTTGACGATCCATGCCGTGGCCCCGGCATTCTTCGCCTCGGCTTTTTTGCCGGCGTCGGATTCAGTGGTGAGGAAGATGATCGGCACCCCCTTGTAGCTGGGCAGCGCGCGCAATTCCCGGATCAAGGTCAGCCCATCCATGTTGGGCATGTTGAGGTCAGTCAGGACCAGATTGACCGCGCCAACACGGGCTTTGTCGAGAGCGTCGCGCCCGTCACAAGCCTCGATCACTTCATAGCCGGCACCATTCAGCGCCAGTTTGACCATCAATCGCATGCTGGTGGAATCATCGACGCAGAGAATCGTCTTCGCCATTGAGTCACGTCCCTTCTGTCCAAAACCTCGGATCCTCAGCTCCCGCCGGAACTCCGGTCAGTCCGGCCGCCAACAGCGCCGTTGCCAGAGGCCCCTCCGCCGGATGACGCAGGCGGATCCGACCGCCGCGCCGCGCCGCACTCTGGCGGGCGGCGAGGATCATCTGAATGAAACTGAGATCAACTTCGGTTGCCCCGGAGCAATCGATCAGGAGATTGGGATTGCGCGTCACCGCGTCCAGTAACTGGTCGCGAATTTCCGCCGCTTGCCCCAGACCCAGCGACCCGGAAAAGACCACCACGTTCTCCTGAGCGTTCTGGTCCATTGGCGAGGCTCCTCCCTGTTCCCGATTCGTCCAGAAGACGTCGGGTCCCTCCCCATTCCGGGGATCGTCTGGCGTTTTTCCACGCCCCTGGAGCGGTCTCCCGGCGGCCCGTCCTCCGGGGAGGGCTTCATCCTTTCCGGGACGTCTTCCGAGAATTTCTCACTTAAAACTATTTTTTCTAAGACCACGCCAAGGTCAGGAGAGCACCACGCCCTCACCAATCTATCAGCGAGAAGACTTAGGTGCTAATCTCACAAACCACCTTGGCATTCCCAGCCAAACTTGCAAAATGGTCAGTGATATTTATATATATTGACTTTAACTATATATATCGCGATGGGCTTGTGTCAAGTGCCGTTGCGCTCGCCAACCTTTCATCTGAGGAATGGTTATAAATAAAGAGATGTAAACAGGTGGTTAATGGCGATGGAAAAGGAGCCCCCTTGCCCCGGTTTCGATCTGAACTGACCTTTCAGATAAGATTTCGTCCAATCGGGTAGGAATACTTAACCGAAGATTCATGGTTCTGATCGTCAAAGGCGTGATGTTGCTCCTTTCCGACATTGACCCTCGTGGCGCGCCGGGATGGGACGGCCGGCGCAGACCTGACAATCGGGACTTGACGTCAGGCGGCAAGATCGGGCACGATGCCGCCATGACTTGGCTTTTCGCATCCCTGCTGCTGCTGCGTTGCCCGGCGTCGTAAGGTTCGACGTCCGGGAGATCGTGTTGCAGCTTCAAGCCGGTTCGGATGCGTCTCAATGGTCAGATTTCCCTCTTCTTCCTGTGTCGGTCAGTCCTCTCGTTTCCGTTCGGGGGCGAAGGTTCGTTTGTCGGCCCGTCTGCGACTAGCCAGCGGCCGCCGGGCCTGAATCCGCGTGGCCGCCCGGCGGCCGTGATCGGCGCTGCGCCGTTCCGGGATCTGCGATCCATCTTGATGATCTGACCTTAATAAAGAAGGAGGACGAGGCCATGATGCCCGTCGCCAGCGAAAAATACCGTCCCTATCCTGCCCTCCGTCCGGCAAGCCGTCGTTGGCCTGACGCGGTGATCAGTGCGCCCCCGGTCTGGTGCAGTGTCGATCTGCGCGACGGAAATCAGGCCCTGATCGATCCGATGGGGACGGATCGCAAGATGCGCTTGTGGCAGACGTTGATCGGGATGGGGTTCAAGGAAATCGAAGTCGGTTTCCCGGCGGCCTCGCAAACCGATTACGATTTCCTCCGGGTGCTGATCGAGGGCGGGCATATTCCCGACGATGTCGCCATTCAGGTGCTGGTTCAATCGCGCCCGGAATTGATCGCTCGGACCTTTGAGGCCGTGCGTGGTGCTCCAAAGGTGATTGTTCACCTCTATAATTCAACCTCAGAGGTGCAGCGCCGGGTGGTGTTCGGTCTCGACCGTCAGGGGTGTATCGACCTTGCCTTGTCCGGCACCCGCTTGATTCGCGAAATGTCGGCGGCCCGTCCGGAGGGGGAGGTGGTCTTCCAATATTCCCCGGAGAGCTTTACCGGGACCGAGCCGGATTTCGCCATCGCGATCGTCGAGGCGGTGGCCGAGGCCTGGGGCGCCAGCCCGACCCGTCGGATGATCTGTAATCTTCCGGCGACGGTCGAAATGTCCACCCCCAATCACTATGCCGACGTGATCGAATGGTTTTGCGACACGGTGTCGTGTCGGGATTCACTGATCCTCTCGGTTCATCCCCACAATGACCGGGGGACTGGGGTTGCTGCCGCTGAACTGGCGGTGATGGCCGGGGCGGATCGGGTTGAGGGCACCCTGTTTGGCAATGGGGAGCGGACGGGCAATGTCGATGTCGTCACTCTTGCCCTCAATCTGTTTACTCAGGGGGTCGATCCGGAGCTTGATCTCTCCGATATCGATGCGATCCGGCATGTTGCCGAGGATTGCACCGGTCTGCCGGTCCATCCCCGTCATCCTTATGCCGGCGATCTGGTCTATACTGCTTTTTCGGGGTCGCATCAGGACGCGATCCGCAAGGGGTTTTCGGCGCGGCGCAAGGGGAATGACCCGGTGTGGGAAGTTCCCTATCTGCCGATCGATCCGGCCGATGTGGGCCGCAATTACCAGGCGGTGATCCGGATCAATAGCCAGTCTGGCAAGGGCGGGATCGCGGCGGTGCTTGAGCGCGATTACGGCCTCGAACTGCCACGGCCGTTGCAGGTCGAATTTGCCCAGGTGGTGCAACAGGTCGCAGATCGCGAGGGGCGTGAGCTTGAGCCGGCCGAGATCATGGAGGCCTTTACCGAAACCTATCTCCGGCCCGGTCGGCTTGAACTGGTCGATTATTCGACGGTGCCGGTGGGAAAGGGGCAGAGCCGCGCTCTGACCGCCACTTTGCTCAAGGAAGGGCGCGAGATCGTTTTACAGGGGGTTGGCCCTGGTCCGGTGGCCGCTTTTGTCCAGGCGTTGGAAAAAGAGTTGGGCATCACCCTCTCGCTTCGTGATTACCATGAGCACGCCATCGGCAGTGGGGCTGAGGCTCAAGCCGCCTGCTACGTCGAGCTGGTCTTGCCCGATGGAACCGGCATTCACGGTGCGGCCCTCGATTCCGGCATTACCATGGCTTCGTTGCGGGCGGTGATCAGCGCTCTCAACCGGATCGTTTAGTTGGCGGGCTCCCGCCCGCACCCGGTCGGGGCGATGCCCCGAACCCCCTTTTTTTCAAAAAAGAGGGGGCGGCAGTCTCAAAAGCACGGCCGGCGGGGGAAATCTCCGCCGGTCTGTTTTTTTTGATACAGGACGCAGATAAGAAAAACCCCGCGGGAGATCAAACTCGGCGCGGGGCTATTTCTTTGATTGGACCTTTAAGGTCTCAATGAGCCGGCTTCTAAAGCCGGTAAAAGGGTAAACAGCTATGGAAGTCACGTCGGCACCAATCTGATAGTGCCTCATTTCAAACCGGGTGGAATCATGGCCCGTATATCACCTCTTGTTGTGGAAGATATAATGTCCAAGAGAAGCGCACAAACAGAAGATTGTCTTTCGGGCTGAGGGGGACTTTTCCGAAGGTTGTCCTCTTCTGTGATTTAAGTATCACTCCCTTTTTGTTGCGCTGTCAAGCGGTCAGAGCAGAGCCTGAATTTTGTCCGCTGCGAGAGGGCTGGCGGCTCCCCATCGGGCGTTTCCGCAGCCGGAACGCCCTCCCTCTGTCGCTTAGGAAAGTGTCGTGGCAACAAGATGATCAATCTTTAGAGGAGGATCGTCGACCCGATCCGTTCAAGAAATTGAACCGGATCCGACGGGGGCTAGGATCTGTTCTGGCAATCAATGTCCGATATTTCGCGACAAAAGCGATTCGACCCCGATCCAGGAATGACTGTATCCTGGACCTGATTACATAAACAGGGGCTTGATCTTGAAGACGGTGTCTTGCCGTCTTCCTCCCCCCTGTCATGGTGGATCTGGGTGAGATGTCGACAGACGAACCGGCCGGGGATGAGATGTCAAAGGGCCCGCCGGGCCTGCGAGCTGACCAGAGCGGCGCGGTCCCGGACTCCCCCCCGGGCCAGGGGATTCCCGCCGAATCCTTGTTTGAAAGCATCCTGGGCGGTTTTGCCTATCATGAGATCCTGTTCCGCGACGAGGTGCCGTTTGATTTTCGCTATTTGTTCGTCAATGCGAATTTTGAACGGCTGACCGGTCTGACCGGCGTGGTCGGCCGGACCATCACCGAGGTGCTTCCCGTCCTGAGGGAGACCGATCAGGACCTGTATCAGATCTATTTCCGTGTCGCGCGCACCGGCGTCCCGGAACGGTTCGAGCGTTATGTTACGGCCATGCGGCAATGGTTCGTGATTTCGGTGTTCAGCACCGATCCCCATCATTTTGCCGTTCTGTTCGATAACATCACCCGCCAGAAGAAAATCGATCTGACTCAGACTTTTCTGGCGACGACGATCCATTCTCCCGAGGCCCCGTTCCTGCAAGCGACGGCCCGGTTTCTCTCCGAGATCCTGGGGATGGCGTATGTTTGTATCGATCAGATCGAGGGCGACGGTCGTATCGCCCAGACTCTGGCCAATTGGGCGTTTGAAGGGTTCGAGGACAGCTTGACCTATCCCCTCGCCGGGACACCATGCGGCCGCGCGGTCGCAGACGGGTTCTTTTCCGTCGTCTCAGGGGTCAAAGCGGCGTTTCCCGACGATCCGCTGTTGCAGGATCTGCCGGTGGAAAGCTATGTCGGCATTCTACTGCAAAGCCATACGGGCGACCCGCTCGGCGTGATTGCCGCCCTGGGGACCGCCCCTCTGGACGATCCGGCCACCGCCGAAGCCCTGCTCCGTCTGGTGGCGGTGCGGGCCGGTGCCGAACTGGAACGGCTGAATACCGAAGCAGCCCTGTTCGAAAAGACCATGCTGTTGACCCAGTCGAATGCCGAACTGGAACAGTTTGCCTATGTCGCCTCCCATGATCTCCAGACCCCGCTGCGCAATATCATCCTCTATTCCCAGCTGATCGAGGCGCACAATCGAGGCCGACTTGACGCTGAAACCGATGAATTTATCGATTTCATCGTCCATAATGGCAAACAGATGACTCGGCTAATCGCGGATTTACTCGATTATTCGAGGGTCAATCGGAAGAAAACGCCCCTTGTCCCTCTGCCTGCTGATGAAGCGGTACGGCAGGCGCTGATCCATCTCAGGATGGAGATCGACAGCAGTGACGCCGAAATCCAACTGGCGCCTTTGCCGGTGGTGCTGGCCGAATACACTCAGTTAGTCAGCCTGTTTCAGAATCTGATCAGTAATGCTCTGAAATATCGGGCGCCTGATCGTCGCTTGCGGATCGTGATTACCGCTGTCCGCACCGATTTCGATCCCTGGATTGTCTCGGTCGAAGACAATGGAATCGGGATCGAGCCGCAATATTTCGATAAAATTTTCCATATCTTCCAGCGACTTTTCCCCAATGATCAGATCGAAGGGACGGGGATCGGTCTGGCCCTGTGCCGGAAGATCATCCAGCGATTCGGTGGACGGATCTGGGTGGAATCGGTCCCGGGCTGCGGGTCGAAATTCTGTTTCACCTTGCAGGATGGGCGGGCCGGGCGCCGCTCATAGGCGCGCGTTCCAGCGCCTTCCGTGTCCGCACAACGCTTCCGGCCGGGGGGGGGCGGGCGTCGCTTGACTCGGCCGATATAAATCTGCTTTCCTAGTAGAAATATAAATTATATGGGCAGTGCCGCCGTGTGGTCCTTTCGGCCTGAACGCTTCCAAGCAAAGCGAATCCGCAACCTGTCTCCCGGTTAACCGCCGGAGCCGATCCATCGCCTGGGGGACGGATTCCCTCGGGCTTTGTCCGCACGCTTGCGTCACCAACGATCGTCCGGTTGCTGCCGACGGTGCCAGACCGGGTGATCGCCTCTGCCCTCGACTTCCTTCCACGGGGTTTCATCATGTGCGATTGCGACATCGACCTTGCTCTTGACCATCTGCGCCAAACCCGCAGCCGGGCGGGCGAAGGGTTCGGCCGGGGGCTTGATCTCAGCCGCCGTTCCGTGCTGACGGCGGCGGGGATCAGCCTGCTGGCGGCCTCCCTGCCGGGGGCGTTTGGACGCGGGGCCGCTCGGGCCGCCACCCCCGGTCAGTTCCGGGTCGGGTTTATTGCCGAGCCGGCGCATGGCCTGCATTTCCTGGCCCGGGAGAAGGGTTATTTCCAGGAGCAGGGGCTGGACGTCGAGCTGTTTCAGTTCAAATCCGCCGGCGAGGGGGTGATCGCGCTAAAGGCCGGGCAATTGGATATCGGCACCTTCGGGTCAGCCGCGCCGCTGCTGTATATCTCGCAAGGGGTCGATTTCACCATCTTCGGCGGAATGATGATTGGCGGGCAGGCGATCATCACCCGGCCGGAACGATTGAGTGAATTGAAAACGCTGGAGAATTATCGCGGCAAAAAGGTGGCGCTGGTCAAGCTGTCCACGGGCGATGTGGTGTTCCGTCTGGCGTTGAAAAAGGTCGGGATCGATCCGGCCAAAGATTTTACCCGAATCGAATTTCCCTCTCCCGGCACGGTGGTCGAAGCGGTGCTGAAGGGGGAAGCGGATGCCGGGATCGTTTTCTCGCCTCACTTCTCCCTGGCGGAAAAGCGCGGGCTGGCGGTGGCGCATTTCATCGCCGATTTCCATCCGGATTACACGTGCTGCCGCCTTACCGCCAATAGCAGTGACCTCAATGCCCGGCCCGACGAATACGGCCGCTTCCTGGCGGCGCTGATCAAGGCCTACCGTTTCTATCGGACCAACCCAGATGAGACGGTTCGGATCTTCGCCGATGCGCTGAAGATCGACGAGGATGTGATCCGGAAGGACACCTATACCCGCAAAGTGTTCGATTCCAATCCCGACCCGTTACGGAAGGGAACCCTGGAATTCTGGCAGGCGATGGTGGAGTCCGATTACGTCGCCGACAAGAGCTATCCGGTTGATCGCCATATCAACACCCAGATCTATAAGGCGGCTCTGGATCGCGTCGTTGCGACGGAGCCGAATGACCGGATCTTCGCAGAGATGGTCTCTTTCTATCACGCCAACAACGCGTAAGGGTGCCCGGCGATGGCTTGGACGCGCTCTTCTCCGGCGATTGCGGCCTTGGGTCTGCCGGCGTTCCGGTTTTTCCTGCCGCCGGGGACGAATCCCCTCCAGCATCTCTCTTTCGCGCTGCTGGTGGGGGCCTCCCTCTGGCCTCAGGCCGGCGGAGTCGGCTGGCGCCTGCTGAGTCTGGCGGTGCTGATCGAGGTCATCGCCGTCTTGCGTGTCGTCCTGGCCCGGCCCGGGGCCGGGCGGGTGGCGGCGGGCGATGTGGCGACGATTCTGTTCCTGTTCCTGTTGGCCTGGACGGTGGCGACCGCTCATCTCGGGTGGCTTGATCCGTTGCTGATTCCGGCCCCGGAAGCGATTCTGAAACTGTTTGTGAGAGAATTGCCGGACATGATGTCCGGCCTCAAAGGCTCGCTGTTTCTGCTGGTTAGCGGCTATGGGCTGGCGCTGCTGGTGGCCGTTCCCTTGGGGCTGGTGATCGGCTGGCGCCAGCGGGCGTTTCATGCGGTCAATCCCTTCACCAAGGTATTGGGAACGATTCCGCCGGTGGTCTATATCCCTTACGCCATCCATTTTTTGCCGTCGTTTAAAAGCGCTTCGGTGGTGGTCATCTTCATTGGGGCGTTCTGGCCGTTGTTCATCAACACCTTGTCGGGGGTGTTCAACGTGCCGCGCGGTCTGGTGGATTCCGCTCGGGTGCTGAATCTGACGACTCGCACCATGCTGTTGCGGGTGATTCTGCCGGCGGCCCTGCCGTCGATCTGCACCGGCGCAACGCTGGCCCTGTGCTTTTCGTTTCTGATGCTGACGGCGGCCGAAGTGATTGGCGGCAGCTCCGGCATTGGCTGGTATGTCCATAATTTCGCGGATTTTGCCGATTATCCTCGGGTGATCGTCGGGATCATCTTCATTGGCATTGTGGTGACGGTGATCACCTGGGCCACCGAGCGGTTGGAGCGTTATTTGCTCCGCTGGCGGACGTAGGGAGAGCGCCATGTATCCGGTTTCGATCGATCGGGTTTCGTTTTCCTATGGCCGACAGGTGGTGTTGAGCGACATCAGTCTGGCGGCGGAGGCGGGAGAGTTCGTCTGCCTGCTGGGGCCGTCGGGATGTGGCAAGAGCACCTTGCTGCGCCTGCTGGCCGGTCTGGATCAGCCGGACCGGGGGCGAATCAGCATTGGCGGTAAGCCGGTGGTCGGGCCGGGCCTCGATCGTGGGGTTGTTTTTCAGGATTATTCCCTGTTTCCCTGGCTTTCGACCGGGGAGAACATTGTTTTTGCCCTGGAGCAGGCCTTGCCGGGGCGGAAGAAGGCGGAGTATCGGGAGATCGCCCGCAGTCACCTGCGTCAGGTTCGACTGGAGGAGGCTTATGACAAGCTTCCCGGCCAATTGTCGGGCGGGATGCGGCAACGCGCGGCCATTGCTCGGGTTTTCGCGATGGATAGCCCGGTTCTGTTGATGGATGAGCCGTTCGGGGCGCTCGATGCGGTGACCCGGGCGCGGTTGCAGGATCTGCTGCTGACGCTCTGGCAGCAGCAGCAGGGGGCCAAGACGGTGTTCTTCGTCACCCACGATGTGGAGGAGGCCTTGTTGCTGGCCAACACCATTGTCGTATTTGGGTCGTCCCCCGGGGGGGTGAGGGGGGTGTTTACCGTCGATCTGCCCCGGCCCCGGGTTCGCCGTGCGCTCTATCAGAATGAACAGTTTCAGAGCCTGCGCGACACCCTGGTTGAGCTGCTCTACGACGGTGAGGTTGGGCTGCCGCCCAAGCCCGCCCGGGGCGATGCCCCGGACCCCCTTTCTTTTTAAAAAGAAGAGGGGTTCGGGGAGCTTGCTCCCCGAGCGGGTCCGGGCGGCAGCCCGGCAAAGGTCAAAGCCTGGGCAAGGTCGGCGATGATATCCTCCGGATGTTCAATCCCGACCGACAGCAGGACGCGCTGCTGCTGAGCGGGAGCGGGTCTGGCCGTGCTGCGGACGCTGCCCCAGCCGTTGTTGCTCCGGTTCACCAGGGTCAACCGGCTCAGAAAGCGTTCGACCGCCTCGGACTCTGGCAGATCAAGGCGAACCAACGCCCCCGCGCCGGCCCGGAGTTCGCTCAGATACGGATGACCGGACAAAGCGGCGACAATCTGGGCCGCCTGGGCCGTTTGCGTCCGCAGGCGCAACGGCAGGGTTTCAAGTCCCTGGAGCAGGTGAAACACCGCCATCGGGCTGATCGCAACCCCGAGGTCGCGCAGCAGATCGCCCCGCGCCCGGGCAATGTACGGTGATGCGCCCCAGGGCTGGACCACCTCGCTCCACACCGCTCCATGATAAGACGGATTGGGCTGATTCAGACTCGGCAGGCGCTCACCGGCCGCCGCCCAGTTGAAGCGGCCGGTATCGATCAGAATCCCGCCTTCGCTGATCGCATGACCGCCCAGAAAGGTCGCTGCATCATAGACCACCACCGCCGCACCCTCTGCTCCCGGCCGAATCCGCAGCGGCGTGTTGCTGTTATCGATGATCAGCGGCAGGCCCACGACCCGGGCCTGCGCCGCAACGGCTGCGATCGGGAACGGCTCCAGCGTTGCCAGATCAACACTCGGGGCGAACCAGGCGCGGGTTCGGGAATCCGTCGCGCGGACGAATGAGGCCGGATCGTCGGGAGCGACGACGCGCAGCGCCAGACCATAGCGCGACAAAGCCGACACCGGAGCGGCGCTGATGCTGCTGGCAGCGATCACCAGATTGTCGCCACTTCCCGCCAGAGCCAGCAACGCCAGCAGGGTGGCCGCAGTTCCGCTGCTGACGGCCAGGGCATTGGTCCCCCCTTCAAGGGCTACAAGCCGGCGTTCCAGGATCTCGCGGGTGGGATTGACGGTGCGGGTGTAGGTGTAGCCGATCTCTTCCAGGGCAAACAGGCGGCGGGCATGTTCGGCGCTGCGGAACTGGTAAGAGGTGGTGAAATGGATCGGCGGGACGGTCGCGCCGCTGGTCGGATCGGCGCGAAAGCCGCCTCCATGCAGAGCCAATGTTTCTGGGGCAAGATCAATCATGGCAATACGCTCCCGGGGCGAGAGGAAAAGCCGGCCTCCCCGGCCCAGACTGAGGGGGAAAGGATATCCCCACTCCAGGTGTAAAGGGCGAGCAACGTCTCTTCCCCGGTCTGCATCGCGTGGACGGCGTCAGACCGGTGCAGAATGAACGATCCCGGCGGCTGCGGCCCGCTGCCGGCAGGTCCGCTCCACGCCGCAATGCCGGTCAGCACCCGGTACAGTTCAACCGCCGGGTGGCGGTGGGGCAAATAATGATGGTGCGGGCCAATCAGGGTCAGACCCAGGCAAATCTGGTCACTGCGAAACGGTGCGGCCGGGCCGACGATCTCCGCCCAGCCCATGGCTGTTTCCAGTCCCGGGGCATCGGGGCGGGGGTCATAGCCATAACGCCAGGGCAAGGCCGGGCCGTCCCGTTCCAGCAGGGCGGCCAGATCCGGGGCTTCGGTCTGGAGGGCGTTCCAGGCTGCTGGCAGATGGCGCAGCAGGGGATGACCGGTCGCGGCCGCAGGCCGGGGTGTTGGGTCGAGCGCGTCAAGTGCTGCCGTCACCCGACCGATTTCCGCGCCAATCGCGTCGTCGCGTCCGGCGCCGGTGGCAAGCTGGCGGCGGAGTGCGTCCAGCAGATCTCCCCAGGCAACAGCTCGGTTCATGCGGCCTCCGGGGTAGCGTAAAGCACGGCAACCGTATGGCCAATCGTCTCTCCCCGCGCCAGGGCGGCGAGGGCGGCTTTGGCGTCCAGACGCCAGGGGGCCAGTTCGGCCTCGATCTCGGTGGCGGCGGTGGCGGCCTCGGCCGGATCACGCCCGGTGAAAATCGCCGCCAACGGCGCGACGGGATAGAACACGAACGGTCCCCGCCCCTGAGCTTCCCACGCGGCATAGGCGCCGATCACCGCGTCAGCCTCGCTTTGCGTCTTCCAACCAAAGGTCAGCAGATCGGGTCGGAATCCTGCGGCGTGGACCGTCTCTTCCAAGACCCGCAGCGGCACCCGGGCGCCCAGGGTCGCCACCACCGCGCCTCCCGGGGCCAGCAGGGACCGGGCCTGTTCCAGCAGCAGGTAATGCAACACCAGAAGCCAGTCATTGACCGGTGTCGGCACTTTTTCCGTCCGTTTGGTGACGAAAGATCCACTGGTTCGGGCCAGTTCCACCTGTCGGTCATCGCTTAACGGCAGATTCGGCAGATTCTCATAGATCAGGTCAAAGCGGAGCCCGCTCTCGCGCAGCGGCACCAGCAGATCGCCGGCTCCGGCCTGGAGCCGGATGGTCTGCCCGGGACGCAGGTTGGTCTCGACATTGGTGACAGCCGCCGCGACGACATCCTCGAACAAATCGGTCAAGCCGATCTCTTCCGCGCCGAGCAGTTCAATCGCCGCTAGAGCATCGAGTCCGGTGCCGGTCCCGACAGCGCAAAACGACCGGCAGGCCGCGCTTCCCCGCCGCTCCCGCAGCAGCTTCAAGGCCGGGGCGCCTACACTGGCCACCCAATCGCGCGACAGATCCTCGACCTGCGGCAAGAAAGCCCGCTCCGCCACCAGAATCTCCAACTGGTCCCGGAGGTGGTGCGTGGTCTCGATCCCGAGGTAATGACGGCTGTCGATCTGCAAACGGCGAGGGGAGGGGCTGTCGGTCATCGCATTCATCCGGTGGGAGGGAGCGGAAGCCTATCACCATATAAAGCTAGTCGTTATGTGTTTTTCTGGCATCCCCCGCGCCGCTGTGGTTATGATCGGCGCTCTTTCTCCCCTTGACTGGCCCGAGCGATGTCCAAAGCTGAAGCCTCATCCTGTTCCGAATGCGGTCTGCTGCATTGTCACCGCCACGACAAGCGTTATCCGGATTTTTGCCTGACCACCGCTCTGGACCCGGAGGAACGGGCCGATCTGGTCAGCCTTTATGCGGGAGAAGGCTTGGACGCGACCCTGGCCCGGGCTGCTGCCGAAGTCGAAGGGCTGTATTACGGCAAACTGAACCGGGTTGAAGAAACCATTGCCTTTGCCCGCCGGATTGGCGCGACCAAAATCGGCATCGCCACCTGCCTGGGGTTGATCGAGGAAACCCGGGTTCTGGTGAAAATCCTGCGTCTGGCCGGATTTGAAACCATTGCCGCTTTGTGCAAGGTCGGGTCGGTTGATAAGACCGAGATCGGTGTTCCCGAAAATCTGAAAGTCAAATGCGGCGGATTCGAAGCTTGCTGCAATCCGGTGCTTCAAGCCCGCCTGTTAAATCGGGAGCAGACCGGACTCAATGTTATCATGGGGTTATGCGTCGGCCACGATGCGCTGTTCGTCCGCCATTCCGACGCTCCGGCGACAACTTTGGTGGTGAAAGACCGCGTGCTTGGCCATAATCCGGTGGCCGGACTCTATACGGTCAAATCCTATAGCGCTCGGATGCTGGATAAGGCCCGTTTACGCGATCTGTGATGTCGAATCTTCCTGGATGGCCGCTATGCGTCCCGGGGCGATGTCGGCAGTGTGGACTCTGTGTTAGAGAAATCTCGCTTTTAACAGGCTCGACCAAGCGCGCCGCCGGTCTGCCAGAAGACAAGGTTTCCTCATCATGAATAAAATTGCGGCTCTTTCTGCTCTTTTGGCGTTGCTGGGACTTTCGGCCTGTGCCGGTTCAGGCGCGACAACGGTTCGTCTGTCCAATCTATGGTCCACGACCTGTACGTTGAAAGATCAGAGCGTTGTCGTCAGCGCGCCGACCTTGGCAGAGTTCCACACTGCGGTGGAGCAAGCCCCGGAATGTGCCCGCGGTTATACAGCGATCGCGCCATCACGCTGAACGGTTGGGGGGCATGTCCCCCCTTCCGCAGAAGACGGCCTATTTGGGCTGGGCGATCTGGTGGTGCCGGGTGTCAGACTCGAACTGACGACCTACCGCTTACCGTCCCACTTCGGCTTTCGCCGCCTTGCGTTCGTGGGCTGGACTATCCCTTCACCATGGCCACCAGGGCTGTAGGTGCCGCCCGTCTAGTCTCTACACCTTCCCCTGACGGGGCTTGGCTCGGGATTGGCGTGGCCTCGGTTTGAGGCGTTAGCTTTCCCCGAATTTGGGCGGTTCTACGCTCGGGGTTTCCCCCGAGGCACTCGTATTTTTCAAGGCGGTTGCTCTACCAACTGAGCTAACCCGGCATAAAGTCTATTTCACACACCACCGGCTCGGCGTCAAGGCACCCTCGCCGTATTGGGTCTGCAAGGGAGAAACCTACCCATCACGGCGCCGCAGTGCAAGTCTGGAAAAAGCGGGCTCCCGCCCGCGCCCGGCTGGGGCGAGGCCCCAGACCCCCTTTCTTTTTAGCCCAAGGTCGCCGGGTGGCGTTCGCGCAAGCGTCGGTAAAGCGTATTCCGGCTGATGCCAAGGCGGCGGGCGGCTTCCGACAGATTGCCGCCGCTGGCCTGGACGGTATGTTCGATCACCGAGGCCAAAGTGGCCCGCAGCGGTGCTGGATCAAGGCGTCCCACGGCAGGCGGAGGCGGCGCGGTGGCAAGATCTTCGGCGAGATCTTCTGGCAAATGGTGCCAAGTGATCTCGGTCTCGTCCGGGTCGAGCATCGCACAGGCAAAGCGCACAACATTGGCGAACTGACGCAGATTGCCCGGCCAGCGGTAGCGTGCCAGCGCGGCGGCGAGATCGGGAGCCAGGCGGAGGCCGCTCCCTGGTGCGAACTCGGCCAGCAGGCGGTCCGTCAGGGTGGTGAAGTCGCCGCGTTCGCGTAATGGCGGCAACGTCAGAGTCAGTCCGTTCAGGCGGTAATAAAGGTCCGCGCGGAACCGGCCGGTTTCGATCTCTGCTTTCAAGGGACGGTGGCTGGCGGCGATCAGGGCAAAATCGACCGCAACCGGTTTGCCGCCTCCGAGCGGAACCACTCGTCGTTCTTGGAGCACCCGCAACAAACGCCCTTGCAGGGTCAGGGGCATATCGCCGATCTCGTCGAGGAATAAGGTTCCGCCATCGGCTTCGCGAATCCGGCCTGGGGCTCCGTCGCGGCGCGCCCCGGTGAAAGCGCCAGGGGCGTAGCCGAACAATTCGGCCTCAATCAGCGGTTCGGGCAAAGCCGCGCAATTGACGGCGACCAGGGGGCGGTCACGGCGGGGGCCGGTGGCGTGCAGGGCGGTCGCGAACAGTTCCTTGCCGACCCCGGATTCGCCCTGGAGCAAGATCGGGATCGGTTTTCCCACCACCCGGCGCGCCCGATCCAGCAAGGCATGAATCCGTGGGTCGCCGGTATCCAGGGCCGCCAGGGCATCGTCCGGGGGCGGGGTCGGGCGGGCGCTGGTTCGGTTGAGGGGAGGGAGGTCGGGGCGCGAGGGGGCGGCGAACACCGGTCGGCGCAGCGGATCAACCCGGACGAACAGACGTTCCCCGCTCCGGGTCTGGCCGGTCAGCGGAATTTCAGTGCCGGTCAGGGCGTGGTCGAGCAGAGTCGGCAGCGGCAGGGACAGCAACGGGGCAACCATCGCCGTTCCCAGATCAGACGGCGCGAGGCCGAGCAAGGACTGACCGGCCGGGGTGGCGGCGATCACCCGTCCATCTTCGCTCAGCGCGACCAGACCTTCGCCCAGAGTGCCGAGTCCTTCGGCCTGGGGGTGCAATCGCAACCGCAGGGCTCCGCCGGATTCGGCTTCGAACAAAGCCCGCTCGATCATATGGCCGGCGGCCGCGACCAGCCCCAGCGCATGCGGGGGGCGGATCCGGTGGGGTCCGGAAATGTCGATCACCCCGAGCATTCGTCCATCCGGTCCGGCAACCGGGGCGGCGGCACAGGTCAGAAAGCGATGCGGAGAGAGGAAATGTTCCGCACCATGGACCGAGATCGGCAGGGCTTCGGCCAGGGCGGTGCCGATGGCATTGGTCCCCCGGGCCGCTTCGTGCCAGCAGGCGCCCGGCCGCAGCGACACCCGGTCGGCGCGTTCGAGGAAAGCGGCATCGCCGAGGGCATCGATCACCAGACCGGATTCGTCGGCTAGCAGCACCACGCTGCCTGAATCCCGCAACTGGGCGTGAAGGTATTCCATCACCGGCCGGGCCCGTTGCAGCAAGGCGCCGCGGCGTTCCACCAGGGTCTCCAGCCCGGACCGGCCAGGATGGTCTCCGTCCGGCGCAGAAAAGGGCAGCAGGCCGGCGGCAAGACACCGTTGCCAGGACCGGGCCAGAGTCGGGGCGATCGTCCCCGGCGGGGGGAGCTGGCCGCGATCCAGCAAGGCACGCGCCTGGGTCAGCCGGGACACACCCCGGCCTCGGGTCTGAATCATCGTCGGTCCTCCCTGTGGAGCCGGATCTTCGCCCGGCTCTCTTTTGGCGATTGCAGTCCAGTTTCAACGGGGTGGGCCGACCAAGGCAAGAAAAACATCGTTCTATTGCCCCTGTTCCATTTTGCCACACTGTCCCGAAACGATACGGTGTGTCACACGGAACACTCCTGATTAGATATTTGATTTTAAATGAAAAAATGATTGGCACGCTTCCTGCTAGGAAGGAGGGGCGTCCCACTCTCCAGGGTGGAACGCCCATCACGAAAACAGGGAGAAGTCCACATGACCCATCTTTTCGCCGCTGGCGCGGCGGTCTCGGCGGTCTCGATCAAGACTCGCTATGACAATTTCATCGGGGGAGAGTGGCGCGCACCAGTTGAGGGAGCCTATTTCGATACGATCACCCCGATTACCGGTCATGTGATCAGTCAGGTTGCCCGCTCGCAGGCCCATGACATCGAGCTGGCGCTTGATGCGGCGCATGCGGCGGCCGATTCCTGGGGACGGACCAGTGTTGCCGAGCGGGCCCGGGTGCTCAATCGCATCGCCGATCGGATGGAAGCCAATCTTGAGAAGCTGGCCTATGCCGAGACGATCGACAATGGCAAGCCGATCCGCGAGACCCTGGCCGCCGATATTCCGCTGGCCATCGATCATTTCCGTTATTTCGCCGCCTGCATCCGGGCTCAGGAAGGCACCCTGGCCCAGATCGACGAGACCACGGTGGCTTATCATTTCGCCGAGCCGCTCGGAGTGGTCGGGCAGATCATTCCCTGGAATTTCCCGATCCTGATGGCCTCCTGGAAGCTGGCCCCGGCCCTGGCCGCCGGCAATTGCGTGGTGATGAAGCCGGCCGAGCAGACCCCGGTCAGTATCCTGGTTCTGATCGAGCTGATTGCCGATCTGCTGCCGCCGGGGGTGCTGAATGTGGTCAACGGCTTCGGTCTGGAAGCGGGCAAGCCGCTGGCCTCCAGCAACCGGATTGCCAAGATCGCTTTCACCGGCGAGACCTCGACCGGGCGGCTGATCATGCAATATGCCAGTCAGAATCTGATCCCGGTGACCCTCGAACTGGGGGGCAAATCGCCGAACATCTTCTTCTCTGACGTCGCGGCCGAAGATGATGAATTGTTCGACAAAGCGGTCGAGGGCTTTGTCCTGTTCGCCCTCAATCAGGGGGAAATTTGCACCTGCCCGTCGCGGGCGCTGATCCAGGAATCCCTCTACGAACGCTTCATGGATCGGGCGCTGGCCCGGGTGCAAGCGATCCGTCAGGGCAATCCGCTCGATCCGCAGACGATGATCGGCGCCCAGGCGTCGAGCGAGCAGATGCATAAGATCCTATCTTATATCGATATCGGCCGCTCGGAAGGGGCCGAATTGCTGACCGGTGGGGCGCGGGCCGATCTCGGCGGCGATCTCGCCGATGGCTATTACATTCAGCCGACCGTGTTCTACGGTCACAATCAGATGCGGATTTTCCAGGAGGAAATTTTCGGTCCGGTGGTGGCGGTGACCACTTTCAAGGACGAGGCCGAGGCGCTCCAGCTCGCGAATGACACGCCTTATGGTCTCGGGGCCGGGGTGTGGACCCGCGATGGCAACCGGGCCTTCCGGATGGGACGCGGGATCAAGGCCGGTCGGGTCTGGACCAATTGTTACCATCTCTATCCCGCCCATGCCGCGTTCGGTGGCTACAAGCAGTCGGGAATTGGTCGCGAAACCCATCACATGATGCTCGACCATTATCAGCAGACCAAGAATCTGCTGGTCAGTTACTGCCCCAAGGCTCTCGGCTTCTTCTGAAATCCCCCCTTCCGATACCCGACGCGAAAAGGATCTTCCCATGTCTCAGACCGCTTTCTTCATCCCTTCGCTCAACCTGATGGGGGCGGGCAGCCTCGCCGCCGCTGTGGCCGAGATCGTTCGGCATGGCTTTACCCGGGCCCTGATCGTCACCGACCCGGTGTTGCATGGCCTTGGTCTGGCCGATCGGATCGCCAGCCTGTTGCGTCGCGACAATATCGCCAGCGCGATCTTCCCGGGGGCTCAGCCCAACCCGACGGTGGGCAATGTTGAGACCGGCCTTGCTCTGTTGCAGGCTGAGGGATGCGATTGTGTGATTTCCCTTGGCGGCGGCTCGTCGCATGATTGTGCCAAGGGGATCGCTCTGACGGCGACCAATGGCGGGAGCATCCGCGATTACGAGGGTGTGGATAAATCGGCGCGGGTCCAGTTGCCGCTGATCGCGATCAACACCACCGCCGGCACCGCCAGCGAAATGACCCGGTTCTGCATCATCACCGATGAGAAGCGGCAGGTTAAAATGGCGATTGTCGATCGTCATGTGACGCCGCTGCTGTCGGTCAATGATCCGGAACTGATGCTGGGCAAGCCGCCGCTGTTGACCGCCGCCACCGGGATGGATGCGCTGACCCATGCGGTTGAGGCCTATGTCTCGATCGCGGCAACTCCGATCACCGATACCTGTGCTTTGAAGGCGGTGTCGATCATTGCCGGCAACCTGCGGACGGCAGTGGCTGAGGGCAATAATCTCGCCGCGCGCGAGGCGATGGCTTATGCTGGCTTCCTGGCCGGAATGGCCTTCAACAATGCCTCGCTCGGCTATGTCCACGCCATGGCGCACCAGCTTGGTGGCTTCTATGACCTGCCGCACGGGGTCTGCAATGCGGTGTTGCTGCCGCATGTGGAAGCCTTCAACGCGGAAATCGCCGCCGCTCGTTTGAAGGATGTGGCGCACGCGCTCGGGGTCGATACCACTGGTATGACCGATCGTCAGGGGGCGGACGCGGCTATCGCGGCGATCCGTCGCCTGTCTTCCGATATCGGTATCCCGGGCGGGCTGGCCGAACTCGGGGTTCGCGACGAGGATGTGCCGGTGCTGGCCAGCAATGCGTTGAAGGATGCCTGCGGCCTGACCAATCCGCGCCCTGCCACTCAGGAAGAGATCGAGAGCATCTTCCGCGCGGCGGCCTGAAAACCGGGCTGCCGCCCGGACCCGCTTGGGGGCTGCGCCCCCAAACCCCCGCTTTTTCAAAAAGAAAGGGGGTCCGGGGCATCGCCCTGGGCGGGTTTGGGCGGCAGCCCAACAATTCTACACGCGGTTGGGTAAGCAGACGTGAAATGTGGTGCCTTGGCCGGGTTCGGACTCAACCCAGATCCGGCCATGGTGCTGTTCCACCACCTTCTTGCAGATCGCCAGCCCGATCCCCGTCCCCTCGTACTTGTCAGGGGTATGTAACCGCTGGAAAATCCGGAAAATCGTCTCGTAATATTCCGGATCAATCCCGATCCCATTGTCTTGCACCGAAATATGATGTTCCGTCGGCACAGTCACCACCCCGATCCGGATCAGGGGGGGGCGGCCGGCGGCCCGGTATTTGATCGCATTGCCAATCAGATTCTGAAACAACCGGCCCAGGTCGGTCGCATCGCCCCGGATGCTGGGCAGGCCAGGGGCAATCTCGATCTGTCCGCCGCTCTCCGCCAAAGCAACCCGGAAATTGGCAGCCGCGTCAGCCACCACTTGCCCGAGATCGACCGGTTCAACCGGCTTCTGATTGCGGCCGATGCGGGAATATTCCAGCAGGTCAATAATCAGCCGGTCCATCCGCACCGCGCCGTCATGCGCAAAATTGATGAATTCCCGCGCCGGATCGTCGAGTTGGTCGCCATAGCGCCGCGCCAGCAGGGAAACGTAGCTCGACACCTGACGCAGCGGCTGGCGCAAATCGTGACTGGCGACGTAAGCAAATTGTTCCAGTTCCGCATTGGAACGGGCCAGGTCCCGGCGGTTTTCTTCCTGCTCCAGCACGGCACCGACCAGACGGGCCAGCAGGCGCATGAATTCGATATCCCCTTCATCGAAGCCACGCAGCGAGGGGACCCCCGAATAAAAAGCGATGGTGCCGTAGAGCTGATTCCGAAAGCAGATCGGGGCGCCCAGGTAACTGCTCACGCCATGGCGGCGATAGGCGGGATGGTCTGAGACCTCGGACTGGGCGACATCGGGGATGGCCAGCACATTGGCGGTTTCCAGCACCAGCGAACAGAACGTCTCCGGCAGGTCAATGACCCCACCATCGACCATCCCGGCTTCCGCCTGGGCGCTATGATGTTCGAGAATCGCCTGTCCATCGGTAACCCGGATGATCTGGCCGATCGACAGGCCAAGATGGCGGCGTCCCAAGTCGAGGGCCGCCGCAAGTTGCTGCGCCGCCCCGGAAGCGCTGGAGAGGGCGGCGATTTCGCTCAGAGCCCGCAAATTGTCATATTGGCGTTGCAGGCGCTGGGTTCGTTCTTCAAGGGCAAGAGCGATCCGTTTGCGTTCGGTGATGTCCTCATGGGCCACAACCACCTCGGCAACGTCGCCATCAACCCTTTGAACCGGATAGATGTGGGCATGAATCCACCGGTCTTGGCTTTCCCGTCCCTGAGCCTCCAGGCGCAAGGATGGCAGGTCGATCTGTTCGCCCTTGAAAGCCGCTGTAAGGTGAGGCGCCATTTCGGTCTGGATTGCGCTGGCCTCTTCGCTGTGGCCAGACTGGCCCCACAAGCGGGTCCAGGCCCGATTCGACATCCGCCCCTGTCCATTGGATTCAACAATCTGCACCGCGACCGGATTCTGTTCAAAAATAGCGCGGAAGCGGGCCTCGGATTCCCGCAAGGCTTGTTCCGCCGCTTTGCGGTCACTGATGTCGAAGGCGGTCGTCAGACATCGCCAATTGTCGCCCCAGGAGAACCCAAGCGGGACACTCTGCAAGATCACCGGAAAGGGAGCCCGCTGATCGGGCGCCAGCCACAGTTCTGTGCGGGCCGGGCCGCCCCGGACCTGGAGGAAGTGATCATCCAGGATGCGCCGACTTCCTCTTTCAACAAAAAGAAGAAAAGGCTTGCCAACCAATCTCCCTTTGGATCGGGAGACCATCTCCATCCCAGTGACATTGACTTCCTGGATCAGGAAACTGGAATCAATAATAAAATATCCGGCCGGCGAATTCTCAAAGAGATCATGATATTTCTGACTGGTCAGTTCAAGATTGATCTGGGCCTGACGTAAATGTTCGTTTTGTGATTTTAGCTCTTCCTGATGAACCTGAAGACTATGCATTGTCTCAGCCATCTGCTGCTGAAACGAAGTTCGGGCCGGGTTTCGGTCACGCAGGATGCGGAGCTCGGCTTCGACCGCCGCCAGCTCCAATTCAATCTCACCCCTGGTTTTTCGTGACTTGTTATTTCTGATCATCATCACAATCTAGCTTGATCGGGAGGGCTAGGACACCGTATCTGTCTATTACCTAAGTTATAGACTAATCGGGCAGGGAAGACAAAAGAGATTTGATCTGGAATGCTTCGGTAGAGCGATGTCAAGGGCTGGGCACGGCGGATCACGGTCAGACAACGCCCCGTGTCGGTTCAATCAGGGGGATCCATGATTAAACGGCCCAGAGAAGACGGGGTGGCACCCAAAGTTCCGCGAAGTCCCGCCACACCCATAGCGGGGTCTCCGTCTCCCTCGGGGGGGCGTCGAGTCCGCACGCGGCGCGTTGACCTGTTCGTGGTTGGGATCGGAGCCTCGGCGGGGGGGTTGGAGGCCTTGCGCCCCTTCGTGGCCAATTTGCCGCAATCCTCCAATATGGCTTACGTCATCGTTCAGCATCTTTCGCCCCAATATCGTAGCATGATGGTGCAACTGCTGGGACGAGAGACCAAACTGCCGGTTGAGGAGATCAAAGACGGTCAGGTGATGGTGCCCAACACCATCTATATTACCCCACCCAATAAGGATGTTCGGGTTAAAAACTCGACATTATGGCTGCGTGAACCCTCTGCTCCGCTCGGGCCAAAGCCCTCGGTCGATGTGTTCTTTGCCTCTTTGGCCGAAGATCTCGGGCAGCAGGCGATCGGGGTGATTCTGTCCGGTACCGGCAGTGATGGCGCCCATGGTATGCGTGCGATCAAGGCTTGCGCCGGTCTGACCGTGGCTCAGGATCCAGAGACCGCCAAATATGACGGCATGCCGAAAGCGGCGATCGATTCCGGCTGTGTTGATCTGGTGATGCCGCCCGATGCGATCGGGCCGGAACTGGCCTCGATCTCTCGCTTTCCGCGCCCGGTGGTGGTGCAGAAATCAGAGCAGACCGAAGTTCGCGACACGATTAACGAAATTTTTCTACTGGTTCGGAAGAGAACCGAAGTCGATTTCACCCAATATAAGTCCAATACCGTTCGCCGCCGGTTGGAACGGCGGATGGCGGCGAACCGGATCGAAACTCTTGATGCCTATCTTGAGTTCGTCCGCCGCCACCCGGCTGAGCTTGATTTGCTCTGCAAAGATATTCTGATCTCGGTGACCTCGTTCTTCCGTGACAGCAAGGCGTTCGAGGATATCCGCGCGACTCTGGCCGAGATGCTGGCGGCCAAGAAACCGGGCGATGCGGTGCGGATCTGGATCCCGGCCTGTGCCACCGGCGAGGAAGCCTATTCCTTCGCGATGATGCTGTGCGACCAGTTCGGGGAACGTCTCAATCAATATAAGATTCAGATTTTCGCTACCGATATTGATCTCGATGCGATGCGGCATGCTCGCAAAGGCTCTTATTCGGCCACCACGGTCGAAACCCTCGATAAGGCGTATCTGGCCCGTTATTTTGATGCAATGGGGCAGACCTATCAGGTTAAAAAACCGATCCGGGAAATGGTAGTTTTTGCTCGTCAAGATCTGATCAAAGATCCCCCTTTCGTGAAAGTTGATCTTATTTCTTGCCGGAACGTCTTGATTTACTTTAATGCGGATTTGCAAGACCGCATCTTTCAGATGTTTCATTATGCCTTGGTGCCTCAAGGGACTCTTTTTCTTGGGAAGTCGGAATCCGTCGGTCATTGTGCTGACCTATTCCGGCCGGTCAAACCCACCTCGAAGATCTTTCAGAAAAGGATGGTGGCGCCGCGTTCCACCAATCCGGTGTTTGGGGCTTTCCGTATCAAGCCGCCGGACAACACCGAGACGGATCGCGCCGCCGGTCCGGGCTCGATCGAAACGATCGTTCGCGATGGTTTCGTCGAAAGCTGCATGCCGCCAAGCGTTGCCATCAATGAAAATCTCGACATCCTGTTCTATCATGGGGATGTCGATAGCTTTATTCGTTTCCCTCAAGGAAGACCAAACCAGAATCTCGGCAAGTTGATTGCTGAAGATTTCCGGATCGACCTCCGCGCTCTGGTTCACCATTCGCGCGAGCGGGCGAGTGTTGCGATCGGGCCGAAGCGGCAACTCAAAATCCGCGACAGCGAAATCTGTGCCCGACTGGTGGTCCGATCGCTTGCGGTCGAAACTGGGCGCGAGCCGTTGTTTCTGGTCAGTTGCGAAAAACTGGATCTGCCAGTCGGTGGTGGCGATACCGAAGCGCTGCCACCCTCGACCAACGAAGCCCGGTTGATCGAGCTGGAACAGGAACTCACGGCGACCCGTGAGCACCTGCAAACCGTCGTTGAGGAATTGGAGACTTCCAACGAGGAACTCCAGGCGCTGAACGAAGAACTCCAGGCCGCCAATGAGGAATTGCAATCTTCCAACGAAGAATTAGAGACCTCAAACGAAGAGTTGCAGTCAACCAACGAAGAACTGACCACCGTCAATCAGGAACTCCAGGTTCGAACGGCGGAACTGGCCGGCGCTAATGCCGACCTCCAGAATATCCAGGACAATATCGGTTTTCCGTTACTTGTGGTTGACCGAGCATTACGCATCACCCGCTTTACTCCGCAGGCGGCGCGGATGTTCGGCTTGCTGCCGTCCGATGCCGGGCAGTTGATTACCGCTGTGCCCAGTCAGTTCCATGTCCGCGATCTTAAGGCGCTGCTGGTCACGGTGATTGCCAGCAACACCTCGCATGAGGAGATTATCGACGTCGATGGCCGGGTTTATCGGATGGGGGTCTATCCCTACCGTGATCTGCGCGACCAGACGGCCGGCTCGATCATGAGCTTCATCGACGAAACCGAACTCCGCACCACGCAGCGCGAACTGGAAGCGACAATCACCTCGCTGCGAGTCACTCAGGAAGAATTGCGCGACGCCAAGGAAGTTGCCGAGGCCGCCAATAATGCCAAATCGGAATTTTTGGCCAATATGAGCCATGAATTGCGGACCCCACTGAATGCGGTGCTGGGATTTGCCCAATTGATGGCTGACGAAATGTGGGGGAAACTCGGCGACGAACGCTATCGCGAATATGCCAACATCATCGTTGATAGTGGCCAACATCTGCTGTCGCTGATCAGTCAGGTGCTCGATATGTCGGTGATCGAGGCCGGGCGGACCATCCTGCATGAAGGCACGGTGCGGATCGGGGATGTGATCACAGCTACGTTGCGGCTGATGGCCCCGCAGGCGGAGCGGCGCGATATCCGCCTTTCGTCCCATTTGGCCGAGGATCTGCCCTGGTTGCATGGCGATCTCACCGCGATTCAGCGGGTGCTGTTCAATCTGATCGGTAACGCCCTCAAATTCACTCAGCCGGGCGGAACGGTGATGGTTTCGGCTCAGGTCGAGACTCGCGGTCTGCTGGTGCGGGTCGCCGATACCGGGATTGGGATCAAAGCCGCTGATCTGGCCCGGGTGTTGATGCCGTTCGAACAAGGCGGATTGCGGACGGTGCGCGAACGGGAGGGAGTCGGCCTGGGTCTGCCGATCTCGAAATCCTTGATCGAACTCCATGGAGGGAGTCTGGAGATCGACAGTATTGAGGGCCGGGGAACCACGGTGACTGTGCGTTTTCCGACCGAGCGCATCCTGGCGCACGCGTGATGCCCCCCTCTCCCCCTCTTCTTTGAAAAGAAAGGGGGTCCGGGGCTTTGCCCCGGCCGGGTGCGGGCGGGAGCCCGCTTGATAAAAGAAATTTCAAAGACTTAGTCAGAAAAAAACGGTCAGCCCTCCGCCCTGGTCAGAAGAAATGCCGGTGGGGAGGATTGATCGTTGACAAGGCGGCGGCCTGCCCCGAAAACTCATGCCCGATCCGGGGCCGTGAGGGCTGGCCGGGGGAGGCGGGTCGGTCCGCCGCACGGGAAAGGATAATGGCGATGCGCGTGAGCTTGACCGGTCTCGTTGCCCTCGTGGCGGCGGCCTCGATGGTGTCTTTCTCGGCGAAAGCCGAAGAAGAGAAAGTCCTCAACGTCTACAATTGGTCAGATTATATCGCGCCCGATACCCTGGAGAAATTTACCCAGGCGACCGGAATCAAGGTCAATTACGACGTCTATGACAGCAACGAAATCCTTCAGACCAAGTTGCAGGCCGGTCATTCCGGCTATGACGTGGTGTTCCCTTCGGCCTCCCCGTTCCTCGCTCAGCAGATCAAGGCCGGGGTGTTCCGCAAGCTCGACAGAGCCCAACTGCCCCATTATCCCAATCTTGACGCGGCGGTGATGAAGACCCTGGCCTCGGTCGCCGATCCCGGCAATCTCTATGCTGTGCCTTACATGATCGCCGCCACCGGCATCGGCTATAATGTCGACAAACTCGGCAAAGTGTTGCCCGGGGTCAAACTCGACAGTTGGTCGCTGCTGTTTGATCCGGCCCAGGTCGGCAAGGCCAAGGCCTGTGGGGTCAGTCTGCTCGACACCCCGACCGAAGTGTTCGCCTCTGCGCTGCTTTATCGTGGCCACAACGGCGCCAGCCTCGCCACTGAGGATCTGAAGCTGGCGGCCGAGACGGTCAAGACGATCCGCCCCTCGCTGAAATATTTCCATTCCTCGAAATATATCAACGATCTGGCTAATGGCGACATCTGCGTCGCTCAGGGTTATGTCGGCGATCTGGTCCAGGCCCGCAACCGGGCCAACGAAGCCAACAAGGGTGTTCACCTCTCGATCTTCATTCCCAAGGAAGGTGCGGTGGTCAATATTGATGCCGCCGCGATCCCGGCCGACGCGCCCCATCCGGAAAACGCCCTCAAATTCATTGATTTCCTGCTCCAGCCGGAGATTATCGCGGCGGTCAGCGACACCACCGGCTATGCCAATGCGGTGCCGGCGGCCAAGCCGCTGATGAAGCAGGAGATTGTGTCCGATCCGGTGATCTATCCGCCGCAGGACGTGGTGGCCAAGGAATTCCAGGTGCCGCCGGCCGATCTCGCCAAGGAGCGTGAGCGGACCCGGTTGTGGACCAATGTCAAAACCGGCCGCTGATTGTTCTGTCCCCCCCCACGATATAGACCTCAGAGTAATCGATCATCATGGCCCAGGCGGTCGCGCAACGCCCCACCTTCGCTCCCTGGACCGATCCTGACGCGGTGCCGCTGATCCGTTTCGAGGGAATCTCGAAACGGTTCGGCGACTTCGTCGCGGTCGATCAGGTTGATCTCTCGATCCATACCGGAGAATTCTTCTCCCTGCTCGGCGCCTCGGGCTGTGGCAAGACCACCCTGCTCAGGATGTTGGCCGGATTTGAAACCCCCACCGCAGGGCGGATCTTTATCGATGGCGTGGATATGTCGTCGATTCCGCCCTATGAGCGGCCGGTCAACATGATGTTCCAGTCCTATGCGCTGTTTCCGCATATGACGGTGGAACAGAATGTCGCCTTCGGGCTCAAGCAGGATGGTTTGCCCAAGGCCCGGATCCGCGACAAGGTTCGCGACGTCCTCGATCTGGTCCAAATGAGCCGATTCGGCTCACGCAAACCCGATCAATTGTCCGGCGGTCAACGCCAGCGGGTGGCGTTGGCGCGCTGTCTGGCCAAAGAACCCAAAGTGTTGCTGCTCGACGAGCCGCTGGCCGCGCTCGATCGTCAGCTCCGGGAACGCACCCAGCTTGAACTGGTCGGAATTCAGGAGCGGGTCGGGATCACTTTCGTGATGGTCACCCACGACCAGGGCGAAGCGATGACCATGTCGAGCCGGATTGCGGTGATGAATGCCGGCTGTCTCGAACAGGTCGGCACCCCGGTCGAAATTTACGAATATCCCGGAACCCGCTTTGTGGCCGATTTCATCGGCGCCGCTAACCTGTTCGAAGGGGTGGTGGTGTCCGAAGCGCGGGACATGCTGGTGGTCACGTGCCCTGAGCTGGAAACGGAACTGGCCATTGCCCATGCCGGCGCGGTGCCGGTCGGGGCGTCGGTCACGGTGATGGTTCGCCCGGAAAAGATCGTGGTCCAGCGTGAGGCCCCGGCCGGCGCGGTCAATCAGGTCAAGGGCGTGATTGCGGATATCGCTTATCTGGGCGACGTCTCGATCTTCCATGTTGTTTTGCCGTCAGGGCGGCGAATCGAAGCCCTGCGTACCAACCTGCGCCATACCGGAGACCAGGAACTGACCTGGGAGGATGAGGTGACTCTTGCCTGGCATCCCGGCAATGCTTTGGTGCTGACCCGATGAGGGCGTGGGATCGGGCGGCCCGTCGCTGGGGGCGCCTGCTGGTTGGCCTGCCGCCGTATGTCTGGCTGGTGGTGTTCTTCCTGGTGCCGTTTCTGATCGTCCTCAAGATCAGCCTGTCTCAGGCCCTGATGGCGATTCCGCCTTATACGCCGCTGCTGGAATGGGGCGAGGGAACGGTTCTGACGATCCGTCTCGCTTTCTCCAATTTCGCCACCTTGTTCAGCGATGAGCTTTACGCCTTCGCTTATGTCAATTCCTTGCGGCTGGCGGGAATTGCTACCCTGTTCTGCCTGCTGATCGGCTATCCCGCCGCTTATGCGATCGCCCGCTCTCCCCGGTCGGTGCGGAGCTGGCTGTTATTGCTGGTGGCTTTGCCGTTCTGGACCTCCTTTCTGATCCGGGTTTATGCCTGGATCGGGATTCTCAAGACCGAGGGCTTGCTCAACAGCCTGCTGCTGTGGCTCGGCATCATCGATACCCCGTTGCAGATCCTGGAAACTGACCGCGCGGTGTTGATCGGGATGGTCTATTCCTACCTGCCCTTTATGGTTCTGCCGCTGTTTGCCACCCTGGAAAAGATGGATCTGTCGCTGCTGGAAGCCGCCGCCGATCTCGGCTGTCGGCCGTTCCGGGCCTTTCTGTCGGTTACTCTGCCCTTATCCTTGCCCGGGATTATCGCCGGCTCGTTGCTGGTATTCATTCCGGCGGTGGGCGAGTTCGTGATTCCCGACCTGTTGGGTGGTCCGGACACCCTGATGATCGGCAAAGTGCTGTGGGCCGAATTCTTCGACAATCGTGACTGGCCGGTGGCCTCGGCGGTGGCGGTGGCGATGCTGCTTCTCCTGGTGGTGCCGCTGATGATCTTCCAGAAACTGCAAAACCGCGAAACGGAGACGGCACGATGACCGGCTGGGGACGCAACCGCGCGACGGCGTTGTATGTCCTGCTCGGGCTGGCCTACGCCTTCCTCTACGTGCCAATCGTGGTAATGATCATCTATTCGTTCAATGCCTCCCGGCTGGTGACGGTGTGGGGCGGGTTCTCAACCAAATGGTATGCCGAGCTGGTCCATGACGAGAAAGTGCTTGATGCCGCTTGGCTGAGTCTTCAGGTCGCCGTGGCGAATGCCACCCTCGCTACCCTCCTGGGAACCCTGGCAGCGGTGGTGCTGGTGCGGTTCCGTCGGTTCCGCGGCCGGACCCTGTTCACCGGGATGATCGCCGCGCCGCTGGTGATGCCAGAAATTATCACCGGTCTGGCCATGCTGCTGCTGTTTGTGGCGATGGAACAGACGCTGGGCTGGCCGGAAGGGCGGTCGATGACCACCATCGTCATTGCCCACGTGACCTTCAGCCTGTCTTTCGTCACGGTGGTGGTGCAATCGCGGCTGGCGCAGATGGATGCTTCGCTGGAGGAGGCGGCGATGGATCTCGGCGCCCGCCCGGCCAAGGTCTTTCTGGTGATCACCTTGCCGGTGATTGCGCCGGCCCTGCTGGCGGGCTGGCTGCTGGCCTTTACCCTGTCGATCGATGACGTGGTGATCTCGGCCTTCGTTTCCGGGCCGGGGGCGACGCCGCTGCCGATCGTCATCTTCTCGAAGGTTCGTCTCGGGGTCAGCCCGGAAATCAACGCCCTGGCCACGCTGGTGGTGGTGGTGGTCGCGGTGGCGATGATGGTGGCGGGACGGGTGATGCTCAATCGCGAGCGGCGGCCTCATCTCGCCGAAACCAGTTCGCCCCAGCCGCTTTGAGCAAGAGCGTTCCCCGGTTTGCTGTGCCGCCGGGGAACGCGTCCTGATCAGGAATTGACGCTGTCTTTGAGACCCTTGCCGGCGGTGAATTTGACCGCTTTGGCGGCGGCAATGGCAATGGTGGCTCCGGTGCGCGGGTTACGCCCTTCCTTCGCCGCGCGCTGGCTGACGGAAAAGGTGCCGAACCCGACCAGTCGGACCTCGTCGCCCTGTTTGAGAGCATCAGTGATGGCGTTTAGCACCGCGATGACGGTGCTTTCCGCCGTGGTCTTGGGCAAATCGCCGATCTCGGCGACTTTGTTGACCAGATCCTGTTTGTTCATGAGCCCCCTCTTACGGAATCGATAAAGATCGGGCCGATCGCCACCCCTCTGCGATCGGGTTGGCCCGCCGCGCAACGGCGCTGATCGCCACTCTGGCCACTTTTGCTCGGCAAGACAACTGGCTGTGGCCGTTTTGTGACGCTTTGCAAGGGGAAAGGCCGGGGGTCAGCCGGGTGGAGTAAGGCGGCGCAGCTTCAACGCCAGGGCTGCCCCACACAGGATCACCCCAGCCAGCAGGGGGGCGACCGCTTCCCAGCCCCAGGCGGTGGCGGTGGCGCCAACCAGGGCCGGGCCGATCACCTGACCGATCGTACTGCCCTGCATCAGCAGGCCGAGCGCGACCGGAACCAGACGGGGCGCCGGGGCATGGGCGGCGGCAGCGGCGAACAGACAGCCGGGCAGCAGGCCTCCGACTGCCGAGAACAGCAGACTGAGAGCGTAGGCCAACAGCGCCGGCGTTTCAGGGCGGTAAATCATCGCGGCGGTGGCGGCGATGGTCAAGGCGCCGGCCAGGATCGGTTGCCATGGCGGGATGCCGCGCCGTAAGAGCGGACCGCTGGCGAGATTGCCGATCATATTGGCGGCGGCGACTACCGCCGTCAGCAGGCCGGCGGTTCCCGGATCGATCGCCATCCGCTCAATCAGCAAGGTAGGCAGGAATCCCGTCAGGCCGATGTAGCAAATACTGTAACTCATGAACAGCAGGGCCAGCAGGCGCGGTCCCGGTGCGGTCAAAGTGGTGGCCAGATCATGCCGGAGCCGGGATGGCGCCAGGGCTGGAGCGGCGGGGGGCGTGGGCAAGCGGAGCCAGGTTAATCCCGCAGAAACGGCCAACAGGGCGGCCATCGCCAGCCACAGACCGCGCCAGCCCAATTCGGGCAGCAAGGGCGCCGCCAGCATCGCGACCGCCATCCCGAACGGCATGAAGCAGCCCCACAGGCCGAAGGCGATCGGCCGGTCAGCCGGGGTGGTGGCGATGGTGATCAAGGCCGGGGCGGCGATCATCACCACCATCAGGCCGAAGCCCTCGATCACCCGACTGAGAAAGAGGGTTGTTAGGTTGGGGGCAAGACCGCCGGCAAGGCTGGCGAGAGCAATCAGGCCGAGCGCGGCAGGAAGCAGGCGGCGTGGACCAAACCGGGTGACAAGGCTGCCCAACACCACTCCGCTTGTCGCGCCAATCAGCGGCAGCAGCGAGAGAATCCAGGCGGCCGAGGACAGATCAAGGCCGAAATCAGCGCGGATCAGCGGCAGAGCGATCGGGGCCTTGCCAACCTGGAAGGCTCCGACCACGCCGGCTCCGACCGCCAGGATCACGCCAGGCCAATCGGTGCGAACAATGGTCAATCGTTTGACCGCGATGTCCGGGACGAGGGCAGGCCGGGCCAAGCGCTGGCCCAAGGCATGCTCGCTTGGGCGAGACTGAGCCAGGATTGAGTGGCAGCCTGGGCCAGGGCGGTCCAGGCGGCGAACGGTGAGGTCAGCAGGGCAGGGGGAATGGCAAGGTGGAGGTAAAGATGCTCCAGCCCGGCCTCGGGATCCTGACGGTGCAGGATCTCGACCTTGAGGTCGGGGAGATCGGCGACCAGACGAGTGGTTTCGGGTGGCATTGCGGCACGCTCCGGGGCAGGAAGGCGGCGGGGCTCCCCCCGCCACCGGGGTTACTGGGCGTAATCGTAGTTTCCGTTCTTCCAGACATACATGACATAGCCGGGAGCGGCGACATCGCCCTTGGCGTCAAAGCCGATGTCTCCCAGCACGGTGTCAAAACGGTTGGCCTTCAGAGCTGCCATCACTTTCTGAGGATCAGTGCTCCCGACTTTCTCGACGGCTTGTGCCCAAGCCTGGATCGCGCCATAGGTGTAGAGGGTGTAGGCTTCGGGCTCATAATGCTCAGCGCGGAAGAAGGCGACCAGTTCGGCATTGGCCGGGTTTTTACGGGGATCGGGACTGAAGGTCATCAGGGTTCCGGTTCCGGCTCCGCCGGTGATGGCCCAATATTCTTCGGTAACCAAGGAATCCCCGCCCATCAGGACGGTTTTGAGGCCCTGGTCGCGCATCTGGCGGACGATCAGGCCAGCTTCGGCGTGATAGCCGCCGAGGAAAAGAACCGCGACTTTTTCCGATTTCAGCCGGGTGACGAGAGAGGAGAAATCACGGTCACCGGTTGACACCGCTTCATACAGGACTTCCTTAACGCCGAGACGGTGCAATTCTTCCCGGGTCCGGTCGGCCAGTCCCTTGCCATAGGCCGAGCGATCGTGAACCACCGCGACCGGCTGACCTTTGAAAACGCGAGCGATATAGTCGGCGGCAACCTTGCCCTGCTGGTCATCCCGGCCGCACACCCGGAACAATCCGGGCAGGTTGCGTTCGGTATAGACCGGGCTGGTGGTGCCGGGCGAGATTTCCAGGATTCCGGTTTCGGCATAAACTTCTGAGGCCGGAATCGAGGCGCCGGAGCAGAAATGGCCGATGACCACCGGCACTTTCTTGCCGGCGAGTTCGTTGGCGACGGCTACCGCCTGTTTCGGTTCACAGGAATCGTCGCCATAGACTACGTTGAGTTTCTGTCCCAGAACCCCGCCGTGGGCGTTGATGTCGGCGACGGCCTTGAGGGCGCCGTGGCGAAATTGCTCGCCGAATGTTGCTTTCGGTCCGGTGAATGGCCCGGCAAGACCGATGGTGATGTCTGCTTGGGCCGGGAGGGCCGTGAATCCTGCCATCAGGCCGGCAATCACGGCCACACTAAGTCCCTTCCGTCCGATCATTTTGTCGCCTCCCCGCGATAATCGTGTTGCGCGTCAGTTTAGCAGGGACGTTTCGTCACGCTAGCGCGGTTTTTCGCCCGGGGGGCGACCGGGCTTCGCCCGAACTTCGAAAATAAGGGGGGTTTGGGGTTCTGCCCCAAGCGGGGTGTGGGGCGGCAGCCCCACCAAGCCGTCTGGGTGAAAAAGAAAAGAGATCCACACCCGGTCGTTGCGCCAGTGTTTCTTTGCCGGAGGAAAGGCGCTAGACTGGTCTCTCGTTTCAGGCCTTTCCGTTTTCTTCCGATCCGTGCCGGAGGCTCGATGTCGATCCGGGACTCGTCGATTGCGTGGCGTTTATCTCTTGGCTTCGCCATGGTGCTGGCCCTCGCGGTGGCTGTCAGTGTCCTGGCGGTGGCCCGGATGCGGCAAGTGTCCGATCTCGTGACACAACTCTATGATCATCCCTTCATTGTCAGTCGTGAAACCCTGGAAATGCGCGTCGCATTTTCAGCCATGGCCCGTGACCTTGAGGATCTGGCTCAGGGGCGGAATCCAGCTCGTTACCCTAGCCAAATTGACTCTCTTGCCGCCGAAGACGATCGCCTGACTTCCCGGATGGCGCTGGTGCGAGAGCGGTATCTTGGACCGCACGAGGATCTTAATCGAATCGATCTCGCTCTGACCCGTTGGCGCGTGTTTCGTGACAGCCTGCTCGATCTGATTCGGGATCGCCATTTTGATCTGGCCACCGCCCGATTCGAAACGGTTGGTCGTGATCTGGGGCAGGACGTGATGCAGAGCCTCGACGCGGTGACGGGATTTGCCCTGCGTCGGGCCGCTGCCTTTGAGACCGAGGCCCGGGTCCGTCAGCAACAGGCCCAGATCGAAGTGACGCTGGCGACCTTGTTCCTCCTCCTGGCCGGGGGGGGGATAACCGTGCTGATCGTACGGGGAATCGTCCGCCCGCTCGGAGCCTTGCGCGCGGCAATGCTCGAACTCGCCGGCGGGCGGCTCGAAACGGCGCTGCCCTCAGGGCTCGTCGCCCGCGAAATTCAGGCGATGACCGAGGGTTTGGCGGTGTTTAAAGCAACCGCCCGACGTCTCGCCGATCAGGGCTGGATCAAAAGCGAAGTGGCCCGACTGGCGTTGGCGTTGCAGCGGACGGATCATCGTTCCGCTTTTGCCGGGGTGCTGATCACCACTTTGGCCCCTAAAATCGATGCCATCGCCGGGCTGGTGCACTTTCGTGACGAGGAGAGTGGTCGCTGGCGGGCCTATGCCAGCTATGGGTGTGATGTTCCGGCAGCAAATGCCAAACCTCTCGGGCTGGTTGCTCAATGCGCCAGCCAGCGCACGCCGCTGCTGATTACTGATCTGCCGGAGAATTATCTGCACGCTGTTTCCGGCCTGGGAGCGGCGGCGCCCCGCCTGCTCCTCCTGATCCCGGTCGTGTCGGAGGAGGAAACCCGCGCCATTATCGAACTGGCGGCATTCTCGCCCTTCTCCGAACTGCATCAGGCCCTGATCGAGGCGATGGTGCCCGTGGTGGCCCTGACCCTGGAAGTGCTGGAACGGGGATTACTCAGTCGGCATTTGCTCGCGGACTCTCGTCAGCAGGCCGAAGAATTGCGGATCTCCCAAGAGGAGATGCTGTCGCAGAGCGAGGAATTACAGGCCGCCAACGCCCAATTATCCGAACAGCGCCGCGCGCTCGAACTGGCTCGCCGTCAGGCAGATCGCCGGGCGGATGATTTCGCTGCCGCCAGCCAGTTCAAATCGGAATTCCTCGCCAACATGAGCCACGAATTACGCACGCCGCTCAACAGTCTGCTGATTTTGTCGCGCGGACTGGCGGAGAATGTCGACGGGACTCTCAGTCCCGATCAGAGCGAATCCGCCCGGGTGATCCATGAAAGTGGCACCCATCTGTTGCGGATGATCAACGATATTCTCGATCTGTCCAAGGTCGAAGCCGGCAAGCTTGATCTGATCGAGGGAGCCGTGCGTCCGGCGGCCCTGGTGGCGGCGATCCGTCGGACCTTCGCGCCCATCGCCGGGCAGAAGGGACTGTATTTTACCATCACCTGCACGCCTGAGGTGCCGACGGCGTTTGGGGGGGATCCGATTCGGTTCGAACAGATCGTCACCAATCTGGTGGCCAATGCCTGCAAATTCACGGCACAGGGCGGAGTCACCGTCCGGTTGACTGCCAAACCGCCGGACGGGGAAGCCGGAGAGGGGCCGCTGGGCCGTTTGTTCGTCGAAGTTGCCGATAGCGGGATTGGGATCGCTGCCGACAAGTTGGAACGGATTTTTGGGGCGTTCGAGCAGGCGGACGGAACGATTAGCCATCATTATGGTGGAACCGGGCTCGGACTTAGTATCGTCCGTCACATGACCGATCTGATGGGCGGAACCGTTCGGGTTGAAAGTGAGCCCGGGCAAGGCAGCACTTTCTCGTTGATCTTACCCTTGCGTCCGGCGCCCCCCACCGATTTGGACGATGATTTTATGCTGAACACGGTCTTCAGCAATGGTGATGCCGCCGGGGCAGAGACCGGTTCGGTCGTGCTGATCATTGAAGATGACGAGGATTTCGCCGCCATTCTGTGCGATCTGGCGCGGCGACGGGGTCTGCATCCGGTTCGGTGTGTCGATGGGATCGAAGGACTCGGACTGGCCCGTCATCTGTGTCCGGCCGGGATTCTTCTCGATGTCGGTTTGCCAGGATTAGACGGCTGGGCGGTGATGGATGCGTTGCACCATGATCCACGCACCCGGATGATTCCGGTCCACTTCCTCTCCGCCAGCCTGGATGCGCGGCGCGGTCTCGAAGCTGGAGCGGTCGGATTTCTCACCAAGCCGGTTGATCGCGCCCAGATCGATCAAGTGTTCGTTCGCCTCGGTCTTGGGGGGGACGTCGGGCGGCGGCGGGTTCTGATCGTTGATGATGATGCCACCTTCCGATTGGCGATTCGGCCTTTGGTTGAAAATGAGCGAGTCGAGGTGCAGGAGGCCGCCACTGCGGGCGAGGCGCTCGATTTGCTGCGGCATGAGCGGTTCGATTGCGTGATTCTGGATCTGATTCTCCCCGATTTCAGCGGATTTGATCTGCTCGATCGTGCCCGCGATGCCGGGGTGGCGTTGCCGCCCGTAGTGGTTCATTCCGGGATGGATCTGACGTTCGATGAAACACTGCATCTGCGCAACTATACCGACAGCATCGTCGTGAAAGGGGTGCGCTCGCCCGAGCGGCTGATCGATGAGGTTGCCTTGTTCCTCTACAGCGTTCATGCCGTTCCGCCGGCCGAGCCGGTTCCGGTCCGCGAGGCGATCTTTGTGGGGCGGTTGGTGCTGGTGGTCGATGATGACATGCGGAATGCCTTTGCTCTGTCGAAACTGCTCCGGGGACGTGGCTTTACCGTCGAAATTGCCGAGGATGGGGCCAAGGCTCTGGCCCGGATCGATCAGAGCCCCGGCCTTGATCTGGTCTTGATGGACATCATGATGCCGGGGATGGATGGCTACGCCGCCATTACCGAGATCCGCCGTCGTCCCGCTCTGGCCCATCTGCCGATTCTGGCGCTGACCGCGAAAGCCATGCCGGGGGATCGCGAACAATGCCTGGCGGTTGGCGCTAATGAGCATCTTGCCAAGCCGATTGATATCGATCGGTTATTTGACCTGATTCGGCGCTGGCTTCCGCCGCGTGGTGAGGCCCGGGACGGATGAGCCCGGAACAGATCCTTGAGATCGAAATGAAACTGGTTCTCGATGCATTGCAGTTGCGTTATGGCTATGATTTTCGCCATTACGCGCGCAGTTCATTGCGTCGTCGGCTGGAGGCTCTGGGCGAGGCTTTTGGCCAAGGCTCGATTTCCGGGCTGATTCCCCGCCTGATCCATCATCCCCCCTTTCTCGGTGAAGTGCTCGCCAGCCTGTCCGTGCCGGTAACCGGTTGGTTCCGCGATCCGGCAACGCTGGCCGTCCTCCGGCAAGAGGTGGTGCCGCGTCTTGCCAGTTACCCCCGTCTGTCGGTCTGGTTGGCGGGTTGCGCCTCCGGCGAGGAGGCCTATTCGCTGGCGGTGCTGTTTTCAGAAGAGGGGTTACTGGCTCGGACCCGCATCTTTGCCACTGACATCAATGACCGTGCGCTGGCCCAGGCCGAGGAGGGAATCTATCCGTTGGGCCAGATTGAGACCGCTGAGGCCGATTATCAGGCCGCTGGAGGACGGGGGCGATTCGCAGACCATCTTCATGTCGCTTATGGCTATGCCCGCTTTCAGGACAGCTTGCGCGCCCGGATCATCTTCGCGCACCATAATCTGGTGTCGGATGGCGTTTTTTGCGAAGCTCACTTGATCCTTTGCCGAAATGTCCTGATTTACTTCGATCACGTTTTGCAACGCCGCGTTCTGTCGCTGTTCGAAGATGCTCTGATCCGTGACGGATTTCTCTGTCTCGGCGAGAACGAGTCCCTTCGCGCCATTCCAGAGACATCGCGTTTCCAACCATTTGAGTCCCAGGTTCGGCTGTTCATCAAGAAGGAGATGAGCCGGTGAGTCGTGATGGGCTGCTCCCGTTCATTCCTGTCTCGGGCGATTTGGCCGGATCGGCGGACGTCCCCGCCCCGCCCTTGTCCCGTCCCAAGATTTTGATCGTCGATGATCAGCCGGCCAATCTGGTCGCGCTCAAACATCTCCTGGTTCGTGTCGAAGCCGAGGTGATTTCTGCCGCCTCTGGGAACGAGGCGTTGAAACTGTCCCTCAATCACATTTTTGCTCTCGTGTTGCTTGATGTCCAGATGCCGGGAATTGACGGATATGAGGTCGCCGAACTGCTGCGCGGGGAAGAACGAACCCGCGATGTGCCGATTATCTTTCTGACCGCCGCGTACCACGATCCCGACCATCGGGTCCGGGGCTATGATGCCGGAGCGGTTGATTATCTCGAAAAGCCGATCGATGAGACGGTCCTGCTGGCGAAAGTCCGGGTGTTTCTTGATCTGTTCCGGGGGCGGGCCGAGCGGGAACGGCTGCTTCGGCTGCTGATCGAGGCGAATCATGCTCTAAACCAGGAGATCGAAGCGCGCCGTCGTCGTGAAGCGGACGCTGAGCGTCTGGCCGGGACGATTTTCGATTCCGTGAGCGAGGCGATTCTGGTGTGTGATGCTACGGCGCGGATCATTGCGGTTAATCCGGCCTTTACCCGAATCACCGGCTTTGCCGCCCGTGATGTCGAGGGCCGCAGTCCCGCGATCATGGGCTCAAGCCGGCAGAGTCGCGATTTCTATGGCTTGATGTGGGGGGATTTACGGCGTGCCGGCTGCTGGCAGGGGGAATTATGGAACCGTCGTAAAAATGGCGAGGCGTACCCGATCTGGCTGTCAATCGTTGCCGTGCGTGACAGCGAGGGCGAGATTGAAAAATTTGTCGGGATCTTCAGCGACATTACCCAACGCAAGCAAATTGAACGCGATTTGCTGCATAGTCGTCTGACCGCTGAGCGGGCCAACCGCGCCAAGTCGGTCTTTCTGGCTAATCTCAGTCACGAGTTTCGTGCCCCCCTCAACACCATCCTTGGCTTTGCCGAAATGCTGCTGATCGAGGGGGAGGGCGTCCCTCAGGCGTCACGGCGGCGCGATTATGCCGCCTCGATCCATGACAGCGGCCGCCATTTACTGGAACTGGTGAATGATCTGCTCGATTTGTCGAAGATCGAGGCGGGGAAATGGCCGCTTCACCCCACATTGTTTCCGCTGCGTCCGCTGATCGAAGAGTGCACCCGTCTGATGCGAATCGAGGCCGGCAGTAGCGGTCTGACCGTCCTTACCCAAATGGATGCAGCCCCACCGGTGTTGATGGCGGATCAGCGCGCGGTGCGGCAGTGTCTGTTCGCTCTACTGTCAAATGCGATTCGATTTACCCCTGCCGGAGGACAGGTCACGGTTGAGGCCGAGGCCGAAGGGACGATGACCGTGATCCGGATCATCGACACCGGCATTGGGATTGAAGCGGCGGATATTCCCCGCCTGTTGAACCCGTTCGACCTTACGGATGAGCCGGCGGCCGTTTCTGCGGCGGGGGGCGGCGGGTCCCGACTTGGTCTTGCGGTGGTTCGCTCCCTGGTCGATCTCCAGGGAGGGCAGATGGCAATCCAAAGTGAGGTTGGAACCGGAACAACGGTCACTCTGAGCTTGCCGACCAGCGGAACCGTTGCCAGCGGAGGATGACTTCCGGTTTTCCATCTCTTGTTTCGCTACCACCAGAACGAAAATGATCGTGTTTTGTCCTGTAAAATCCTGGGGCCGCCCGCAGATCGGCCGGGAAAAGGCGCGACAGCGTTATAGTGATCGACTATATAATGGGGCCATTCTCACGCTCGAATGGAGTTTTCTCCCATGGCTGGGACTCGCCTGATCGCCGCCTTGTTCGGCGCCTTTTTGACCTGTTTCGCTTTATCCGTTTCCGCTGCCGAAGTCCGCGTGTTTGCTGCTGCATCTTTGACCAATGCTCTCAATGATATCGGCAAGCTGTACACCGAACGAACCGGCAACACGATGGTTGGCACCTATGCCGCCTCCTCAGCCCTGGCCCGCCAGGTCGAACAGGGCGCGCCGGCTGATATTTTTGCCTCGGCCGATCTGAAGTGGATGGATTACATGACCGAGCACAAGCTGGTCGATCCGCAGAGCCGCTTCAACCTGCTGGGCAATACGCTGGTGCTGATTGCTCCGGTCAATTCCAAGCTCGGTGCGGTCGACCTGACCGACAAGACCGATTTTGCCGCTTTGGCCGGTGATGGCCATATCGCGACCGGCAATCCGGATTCGGTTCCGGTCGGCCTCTATTTCAAGCAAGCAATGGAGCGAAGCGGTCAGTGGGGCAAGGTTGCTCCCAAGGTTGCTGGCACGGACAGTGTCCGGGCTGCTCTGGTGTTGGTTGAGCGTGACGAGGCGCCAATCGGGGTCGTTTATGCCACCGACGCGGCGGTCTCTCCGAAAGTCAAGGTGATTGGGGTTTTCCCGGCCACCCTGCATGATCCGATCGTTTATCCCTTTGCCGCCCTCACCAGCGCCAAGCCCGACATCAGCCAGCCTTTCCTCGACTTCCTGCGTACGCCGGAGGCCAAGGGGGTTTTCGCCCGCTACGGCTTCAAAATTAACTGACCGGAGGGAGTCTGGATGGATCCGACGTGGTTCACCCTGACCCCGCTTGAACGCGAGGCCCTGTCCCTGTCTCTGCTGGTTTCCGGCTGGGCGGTGGTGGGGTCCTTGCCTTTTGGAATTCTGTTCGCTTGGCTGCTGGCCCGGCGTTCGTTTCCAGGCAAGACCTTGCTCGACGGTGTCATTCATCTGCCGCTGGTGCTGCCACCGGTAGTGGTCGGTTATGCCTTGCTGGTGCTGTTCGGGCGGCGGGGTCTGCTCGGCACGCCGCTTCACGACTGGTTCGGAATTACGATCGCCTTTACCTGGAAGGGTGCGGCCATCGCCTCGGCCCTGGTTGCCTTTCCTCTGATGGTCCGCGCCATTCGCCTTGCCCTGGAAGGGGTTGATCGTCGTCTCGAACAGGCGGCGCGGACCCTCGGCTGTGGTCCGATTCAGAGCTTTTTTGTGGTGACCCTGCCGTTGTCTTTGCCTGGGGTTCTGGCCGGGGTGATCCTGGCTTTTGCGCGCTCCCTGTCGGAATTTGGCGCCACCATCACCTTTGTGTCCAATATTCCCGGCGAGACCCGAACCCTGCCGATTGCGCTTTATGCCTTGACCCAGGTTCCCGGCGGCGACGCTCCCGCGTTCCGCCTGTGCGTGATCTCGGTCATCGTTGCCTTTGCGGCGCTGTTGGCCTCGGAAATTCTCGCGCGGCGCGTGCGCGAACGGATCGGGGGCTGACGCCGTCATGCTGGAAATCGATGTTTACCGTCGTCAGGGGGCTTTCGCTCTCGATATCTCTCTTTCTGCCGGATCCGGAGTGACCGCTCTGTTCGGCCGATCTGGCTCCGGCAAGACTTCGCTGGTCAATATGGTGGCAGGCTTGGCCAAGCCGGATCGTGGCCGGATCGCCATTGATGACCGGGTGTTGTTCGATCCCGCTGCCGGAATCGATCTGCCGCCGGAAGCCCGCCGGGTTGGCTATGTGTTTCAGGAACATCGCCTGTTTCCCCATCTCTCGGTGCGGCAAAACCTCTGTTTCGGGCGCGACCGGCTGCGCGAGGCCGAGCGGACCGTCTCCTTCGATCACGTCGTTGCTGTGCTCGGAATCGAACCCTTGCTTGATCGCCGTCCCGCCGGCCTGTCGGGTGGTGAAAAGCAACGGGTGGCGATTGGCCGCGCCTTGCTTGCGGCTCCCCGTCTGTTGCTGATGGACGAACCGCTGGCCTCGCTCGATGGTGGCCGCAAAAATGAATTGTTGCCGTTCATTGCTGGCCTATCACGGCAGTTCACCATCCCAATCCTTTACGTCAGTCACTCCATGGATGAGGTGTTGCGCCTTGCCGACACCCTGGCGTTGATTGAAGCCGGGCGGTTGGTGGTGATTGGTTCGGTGGAGGAGATTCTGTCTTCGCCGAATTATGCCAGTCTGACCGGTCATGGTGAGGCTGGGGCGGTGATTTCTGCGACCTTGGCCGAAACTGACTCGCGCTATGGCATCAGTCATTTGCGATTCCCGGGCGGGGTGCTGAAAGTCACTCAGATTGATCGCCCGTTCGGTACCCCGGTACGGGTGCGGATCCATGCTCGGGATGTTGCCCTGGCCTTGCACGTTCCGCCCGGCCTGATCAGTGTCCGAAATCAAATCCCCGCTGTGGTCCGTTCAATCGCTCCATTTGACGACAGCCAGATTGACGTGATGCTTGATTGCGGCGGGGCTCCGCTGTGGTCCCGAATCACCAGTGAGGCGCAGGCTGAACTGGCTTTGGAGCCAGGACAGGCGGTTACCGCCTTGATCAAATCCCTGACCATTACCCGTGGAGACGTCTCCGATCGGGGTAACGGGCAAACCGGGGCGCTGCCCGGCTAAAAAAAAGGGGGAGGTCTGGAGGCTCCGCCTCCAGGCGGGGAGCGGGGCGGCAGCCCCGGGGCGGGGGAACACCTACCCTTTTCCTGCGAGGGGATTCGATGCTACAGTCCGCCCCTGCCATTGATTCTCTTTCGAGGTGCCGTGATGTCCGAAGCCCTGTCCGCGTCCGCCGCATCGATCGGCCTTACGGCCAGTGCCGTCGAGCGGGTGCGCAATCTGATTGAGGCCGAAGGCAAGTCAGGCCTGCATCTGCGCCTGTCCGTGTCGGGAGGGGGGTGTTCCGGTTTTCAATACAGCATCACTCTGGATGATGCCGTTAGTGAGGAGGATACCCTGTTCGAGCAGGATGGGGTGAGCGTGGTGGTTGATCAGACCTCGCTGGGACTGCTCGATGGGACGGTGATCGATTTCGTTGAAGATCTGATTGGGGCCTCATTTCAGATCAAGAACCCCAACGCCACATCAACGTGTGGTTGTGGCAACTCCTTCACGGTCTGAACCGCCGTTTCGCGCGCGAGGCTACGCCATGAGTCGAATCCTGGTCGTCGAGGATACCGCGTTGATGCGCGAGTCCTTGGTTGATGTCCTGTCTGCCACCGGCCATGACATCGTTACTGCCGAAAATGGTCTCGTCGCGCTGGAACGGGTTGCGGCCGGAGCGACGTTCGACATCATCATTACCGACATCATCATGCCGGAGATGGATGGAATTCAAACCATCCTGGAATTGCAAACTCTGCTGCCTGCCGCCCGAATCATTGCGATTTCGGGCGGAAGTGCGCGGCTTGAGAAGGCTCGCGGACTCGAAACCGCGAGCCGTCTCGGTGCCATTGCGGTGTTGGAAAAGCCGTTCGAGGTCGATGCTCTCCTTGATGCGGTCGATCGCGCTGCCGCTTGACGGGGCGCCGTCAGGTCCGAACCGTGTCGAGAAACGCCGTGACCTCGGTGTCAAGCTGGTGCGATTGGTCGGCAAGGTGGCGAGATGCCGCCAGAATGCCGTTTGAGGTCTGACCGACCTCGGCGACCGCCTGAGTCAGCCGCTCCAGTGACTTGGTAACCTGTTTTGCCCCATCAGAAGCCTGCTCGACATTGCGGGAGATGGCGCTGGTTGCTGTCTGTTGCTCTCCAACGGCGCTGGCGATGGCTGTGCTTACGGTGTCGATCCGGCCAATGGTGTCTCCAATTGACCGAATGGCCTTGACCGCCTCCTCTGTCGCGTTCTGGACTGCGCTGATCTGTCCGGTAATCTCCTCGGTGGCACGGGCGGTCTGATTGGCGAGGCTCTTGACCTCACCCGCCACGACAGCAAAGCCTTTGCCGGCGTCCCCGGCGCGGGCGGCTTCGATCGTGGCGTTCAGGGCTAACAGATTGGTTTGGGCGGCGATGTCGTTGATCAGATGGACAACGTCATCGATTCGGGTCACTGCCGCCGCAAGGCCTTGCACCAGATGGTCCGAACGCTGGGCTTCCTCCACCGCCTGTGATGACATGGTGGCTGAGATCCGGACCTGACGACCGATCTCTTCGATCGACGTTATTAACTGTCCCGTCGCGACCGCCGCCGTTTGGACGGTTACCGCTGTCTGTCCCGCAGCTTCCGTGACAATGCCGGTTTGTGCCGACGTCTGTTCCGCCACCCTGCTTAATCGCTCCGCCGCTCCTTTCATGCTTTCTGCTGAATTCGCCATGCCATCGGAGACGTGTTTGATCTTGGCCTCGAACCGGTCAGCCATGATACGCGAGGCGTCGCGCCGCTCATTTTCAATCAACGTCTTGCCCCGTTCCTGAGCCATTCTGAGCGACGCCGTTTCCCGTGCCGCATCGCGCAGAGTCATGATCGACCGGGCCAACATGCCGATTTCATCTCCACGTCCCGTCTCGCCGATCTCCGGGGTGTAATCCTCGTGGGCTAAACGGTTGGTGATGGCGCTCAAATGGTGCAGTGGCTTCGAGACGTGGTGGGCGATCAACCACGCCAATGCGGTCGCGATCGCGGCAATCCCTAGCACGATAAGAGCAAACCGCCAGGCTACGGCCTGAAATTCTTCCTCAATATCATCAATCGCGACAGCAGTGCCGATCATCCAGCCCCAGGGTTGGAACATCTGTGAATAAGAGGTAAGGGGAACGGCTTTGTCAGTCCCGGGGCGCTTAAAATGATAGAATAGTGAGCCCTTCCCAGTTTGAGCTACTTCGATCATTCGCTTCATATAGGGCATGCCGTTGGTGTCGGTGATCTCCAGGACACTTTTGCCTTCGCGTTCCGGACGTCCCGGGCTCAAGAGACAGAGACCATCTTCTGTATAAATAAATATATAGTTGTTTTTGTCATAGCGTACAGTACGCAACATCTCCCGGACCTGCTCCTGAGCCTCTGCGCGACGTTTTTCATTATTTTTGGTCTGATCGTAACTTGTCTTGACAATATCTTTCGCAAAATCAGTCATGCTGCGTAATTTTGAAATACGATCTTCGATCATCTTGTGATGAAGAAAGTACATCCCGGCTCCAGCCACCAGGGTGAAACCAGAGATGTTTATTGCAACGACGATCATCATCTTGTGAAAGATGCCAAGCTTGTTCATAGCGCTCAGTCATTCATTATTAGGGCGCCTAACTATACAGACCGATCGTCAGTTGATCAAATATGCTGTTATCATGAGATAACAAAAGAAAAAATCCCTTTTTAAATTTTAATTTAAATTAAAAAGGCCACGTATGAAAAAATGCATGTTTATTATAATTAATAATTAAGCGATTAAATCAATTTTCAATCAGTATTATTTAACAAAAAATTTTCACAAAGAAGCCGTTTTTATAAAAAATTAATTATATTTATCTTTTTCAAATTTTTCATTTGAAACCTATTCCTCATTTCGTTGAGCCCCCCTCTATTTTTTACTTTCTTTAATAAAAGAAAAATATTATGCGACATTTTGAAAAAATAATTATCCCAAACCAACGAGAAAAATAAAAAAATAAATACCTAACAAGAATAGGGGGGGATTCTTATTATTGGTGATAGGGAAGTGTAATTTTCAATTAAAAATTCCTCCAATTCAGGCGCGAACCGTCTCAAGAAAGGCAGCCACTTCGCTATCCAGGCGAACAGATTGTTCTGAAAGCGCTCGTGATGCAGACAAAACACCACCCGAAGTTTTTCCAACTTCAGCAACAGCTGTCGATAAATCGTCGAGATAATCTGTAACCTGACGCGTTCCTCGTGCAGCTTGATGGATGTTTTGAGAAATATCAGCCGTCGCTGTATGCTGCTCGTCAACGGCACTGGCAATTTTTGCCCCAATCTGGCTCAACTGGCTAATTGTGTCGCCGATAGCCCGAATTGCCGCTACTGCTTCGCCGGTTGCGCTTTGTACCGCACCAATCTGACTGGCAATTTCTTCCGTTGCCCGTCCGGTTTGATTGGCAAGGTTTTTAACCTCATTTGCAACCACAGCGAAACCTTTGCCGGCTTCGCCAGCTCGGGCCGCCTCGATTGTCGCATTCAGCGCCAGCAGATTGGTTTGAGCGGCGATGTCGTTGATGAGCTTGACCACATCATCAATCCGCGTGACCGTCGCCGCCAATCCCTGAACCAGATGATCAGAGCGATTCGCCTCGCTGACCGCTTGGATTGAAATCATGGTTGAGGCACGGACTTGGCGGCTGATTTCTTCGATTGATGCGGAAAGATGTCCAGCGGCGACCGCAGCCGTCTGTACCGTGCTGGAAGCTTGTTCCGCCGCTGCGGCAACATCGGTCGCTTGAGATGAGGTTCGCTCCGTTACCGCGCTCAGATTCTCCGCCGCCGAATGCAGTTCCTGAGCCGATGCCGCAATGACGTCTGACACCTGTTTAACGCTGCTCTCAAACCCATCGGCCATCATCAGCGCGGCGGCGCGTTGCCGTTCCTCCTGGTCGAGTCGGATACGCTCTTGAGAAGCACGTAAGTCGTCAGCAGTGCGCGCGGCATCCCGCAGAGTCTGAATCGCTCTGGCCAGAGTGCCGATCTCATCACCCCGGTTGGTTTCCTCGATTTCACAGTGATAGTCCCGTTGCGCCAATCGGGTCGTCGCCCGGGTCAGGCGTTGCAGGGGGCGACCGATATGTCGGGCAACGCCGACCACCAATATCACTACCAAAGCGGTAATGATGATCACAATCCCCAGAAACTTCAGAGCGGCAACGTGGAATTCAGCCTCGATGTCATCAATTGAAACGGCGGTGCCAATCATCCAGCCCCAGGGCGCGAACCATTGCGCATAAGCAGCCTTGGGAACCACAACATCTGATCCAGAACGGGAAAAACGATAAAACACGGCGCCGCCACCGGCTTGACTCGTTTGGATCATTTTTTCAATAAAGGGCACGCCATCCGCGTCTTTGATATTCAGCGCGTTTTTGCCTTCGCGTTCGGCTCGCCCCGGGCTTAACTGACAGGTCCCATCCCCGGCATAGATAAACAAATACTCGCTACCGTCATAACGCAGGCTTCGCAGCAGATCCCGAACCCGGGCCTGACCGGTTCCCGCATCGATTTCTCCCCGGTTCACCCGCTCGTATTGTTCCTGAAGCATGCCCCGGCCAAGATCGGTTACCCCGCGCAGCTTGGCAATGCGGGCATCAATCATCGATTGATGCAGAATGGTCAGCCCGACCACAACGACAAGCAGAAACCCAACCAGGCTGGCGACAACGACGATCAGTAATTTTTCGGAAATACCAAGTTTGGATATGTTTTTTTTCATATTCATTCCTCCAGCCGGACCAGGACATCAGTGCTTAAATGACAAGGACGGGAGCCCCATTTCTGGAGCATCCCGTCCCATGTCAGAAAAAGATTGTGCTTCGAACCGGTCGATTCGGTCAGAAAGGAATCTCGTCATCAAGGTCACTTGGCGGTTCCCAGCTCTGTCCCGCTGCCGGGCGATTTCCGCTCTGAGCCGGACGCGCCGGGGCAGAATCCTCATATCCCCCACTGCCGCCGGTCGCTCCGCCTCCGGCATCCCGACCCCCGAGCAGGGTCAGCTCGCCTTTAAAACGACCGATCACCACCTCAGTGGTATAGCGTTCCTGTCCGGACTGGTCGGTCCATTTCCGAGTCTGCAAGGCGCCTTCGACATAAACCGAGCTGCCTTTGCGCAGGTAGCGTTCTGCGATATCGCCAAGATTGGGATTGAAGATCACGACCCGGTGCCATTCGGTTTTTTCTCGGCGTTCGCCGCTCTGGCGATCCTTCCAGCTCTCCGAAGTAGCGATATTGAGAGAGACGATCTTGCTGCCATCCTGAGCGTTGCGGACTTCGGGATCGCGCCCGAGGTTGCCAACCAGAATGACCTTGTTAACGCTGCCTGCCATGGCGCATTGATTCCCGCGACTTGTTCCAAGGGCGGCGAACTTTAGCCCAACCCGACAGACGGTGAAAGAGCCGACACGGTTTGTTCCGGGAGAGGAGTCGGGAGCGATTGCGATCTGGCGGGACCGAAGTGATTGTTCCGGCTCGGTGATCCGGCCGGTTGTTCGTTCCCGGGATATCTGATAGCGTGCCGCTCCGGAACAGACTCGTCGCCGCGCGTTTCCCGCGCTGGTGGCGAGGATGTTCGTGCCAGCCCCCCCCGGCGCAATCGATGGGAAAGAATCCTTGACCCTCCCTTCTGCCTCGCCTCAGTTCGACATTACCCCGGTCACCATCGAAGAGGAAATGAAGCGGTCGTATCTCGATTACGCGATGAGCGTGATCGTGAGCCGCGCTCTTCCCGACGTTCGTGACGGTCTGAAGCCGGTACATCGCCGTATTCTGTACGCGATGAAAGAAGCGGGGTACGACCACACCAAGCCCTTCCGCAAGTCAGCCCGCATCGTCGGCGACGTGATGGGTAAATACCACCCGCATGGCGATAGTGCGATTTATGATGCCATGGTGCGGATGGCCCAAACCTTCTCGATGCGGCTGCCGCTGATCGATGGTCAGGGCAATTTTGGCTCGATGGATGGCGACCCGCCTGCCGCCATGCGTTACACCGAGGCCCGGCTTGCCCGGTCCTCCGGGGCTCTGTTGGAAGATATCGACAAGGAAACGGTCGATTTTCAGGCCAATTATGACGAATCCTCGTTCGAGCCGATGGTGCTTCCGGCTCGCTTTCCCAATCTGCTGGTCAATGGGGCCGGGGGTATTGCCGTCGGCATGGCCACCAATATCCCGCCTCACAATCTGGGCGAGGTGATTGACGCTTGTTGCGCTTATATCGATGACCCGTCGATTGGCCCGGAGCGATTGACCGAACTGGTTCCCGGCCCGGACTTTCCGACCGGCGGCACCATTCTCGGCCGGGCCGGTATTCGCGCCGCACAATTGACCGGCCGGGGGTCGGTGATTCTGCGCGCCCGAGTCCATATCGAGGACGTTCGCAAGGACCGCGAGGCAATCGTGGTCACCGAGATGCCGTACCAGATTAATAAGGCGCGGATGCTCGAACAGATCGCTGAATTGGTTCGCGATAAGAAGCTGGAAGGAATCTCCGACCTGCGCGACGAATCCGATCGCGACGGGGTCCGGGTGGTGATCGAGCTGAAGCGCGACGCGATCGCCGAGGTGGTGCTCAATCAGCTTTATCGTTTCACCCCGCTTCAGACCAGCTTTGGCGTCAATTGCCTGGCGCTGAATGGCGGCCGGCCGGAGATGATGAGCCTCAAGGACATCATCGCGGCCTTCGTCAGCTTCCGTGAGGAAGTGATCAGCCGGCGCACGCTTTATGAATTAGGCAAGGTGCGGGACCGGGCCCATGTGCTGGCCGGTCTGGCGATTGCGGTGGCCAATATCGATGAGGTGATCCGGCTGATTCGGGCCGCGCCTGATCCCGTTGCGGCCCGCGAGCAATTGACCGCCCGGGCTTGGCCGGTTGGCGATGTCGAACCGCTGATCCGGCTGATCGATGAGCCCGGCCGCGATATCGTTGATGGGACGTTCCGCCTGTCTGAAATCCAGGCTCGGGCGATTCTCGATCTGCGTCTGCACCGGCTGACCGGGCTTGAACGCGAGAAGATTGCCGGCGAATTGCATGAAATTGGCCGTCAGATCGAAGATTATCTCGACATTCTCGGATCGCATCCGCGCCGTCTGACGGTCATGAAGGCGGAATTGGCCGAGATTCGGGAGCAATTCGCCACGCCGCGTCGGACCTCGATCGAGGAGGCCGAATTCGAGGCCGATATCGAGGATCTGATTGCCCGCGAGGAGATGGTGGTGACGGTGACCAACACCGGCTACATCAAGCGGGTTCCTCTGTCGGCGTACCGGGCTCAGAAGCGGGGCGGCAAGGGCCGTTCCGGCATGGCGGTCAAGCAAGAGGATTTCCTCAATCAGGTGTTTGTCGCCAACACCCATGCCCCGGTGTTGTTCTTCTCCTCGGCCGGCAAGGCCTACAAGCTGAAAGTCTATCGTCTGCCGCTTGGCACGCCCCAGGCCCGCGGCAAGGCGATGGTCAATCTGTTGCCGCTGGAAGAAAATGAGACGATCAGCACTGTCATGCCGTTGCCCGAGGATGAGGCCGGGTGGGGCAATCTGCATGTGATGTTCGTCACCTCGCGTGGCGATGTCCGGCGGAACCGTCTGTCCGATTTCACCGAGGTCCGGGCCAATGGCAAGATCGCGATGAAGCTGGGCGAGGGTGAGCGGCTGATCTCAGTTCAGACCTGTGCAGTTGATCGCGACGACGTGTTGTTGGCGACGCGGATGGGCAAGGCCATTCGCTTTGCGATCGATGAGGTGCGCGAATTTAAAGGACGGGATTCAACCGGGGTCCGGGGTATCCGCCTGGAAGACGGCGACGAGGTGATCTCGATGTCGATCCTGGCCCATATTGATTACGGTTCCGAAATCCGTGACGCTTATACTCGTAACGAGTTGCCGGCCGAGCAGATGGACCAGATGCGGGCGGAGGAACAATTTATCCTCACCGTAACGGAAAATGGTTTCGGCAAACGGACCTCAGCGTATGAATATCGGATCACCGGACGCGGCGGTTCGGGAATTGCCAATATCGATTTGACCGCCAAAACCGGGCCAGTGGTGGCTTCGTTCCCGGTCGGGGATGAAGATGAAATCATGCTGGTCAGCGATGGGGGCAAACTGATCCGGATGCCTGTGTTTGATATCCGCATCGCCGGGCGTAAGACTCAAGGGGTAACCTTGTTGCGTACGGCCGAAGGCGAACGGGTGGTGTCGGCGGCGCGTCTGTGCGACCTTGGTGCCGGTAATGGTGAAACCGGTGATGGCGAAGACGAAATCGAGGCTGATGAAGGCGGCCCCGATACGGTGGGAGGAGATGCGGCATGAGCATGATGCGGATCGGCCTGTATCCCGGAACCTTTGATCCGGTGACGAATGGCCATCTCGACATCGTTGCCCGTGCGGCCCGTCTCGTCGATCACCTGATCGTTGCGGTCGCAGCCAATGCCGGCAAGGGGCCGATTTTCTCTCTGGAGGAACGGCTGGAGATCGTCACAGCGGAAATGGTCGAACTCTCGGCCCAACTCGGCACCTCGATCGAGGTCCGGGCGTTTGACACGCTGCTGATGAATTTCTGTCGTGAATGCGGCGCCAATCTGATCGTGCGCGGTCTGCGTGCGGTTTCTGATTTCGAATATGAATTTCAGATGGCGGGGATGAACGCCCGCCTCGATCCCGATATTGAAACCATCTTCCTGATGGCGTCAGAGCGCTGCCAGTTTATTTCCTCGCGTTTCGTGAAGGAAATCGGGCGTCTGGGCGGGGACATTTCACAATTTGTCAGTCCGGCGGTACAGTCGCGGCTGTCGACCAAGTTCGGTCTGGGGCACCGGCCGTGATCAGGGGAGGAAAGGGGTGGAGAACGATAATATCCTTTATCTGGAGCTGAAAAGCGGTCGGGTGGTGATCGCTCTGCGTCCGGATCTCGCGCCGAATCATGTCGCGCGAATCAAGGATCTGGTCCGTCAGAAATTTTATGATGGGCTGAAGTTCCACCGGGTGATCGAAGGCTTCATGGCTCAGACCGGCTGCCCGAAGGGGAATGGCACGGGTGGGTCCGGGCACAAGCTGAAGGCCGAGTTCTCGGACGAGAAGCATGTGCGGGGCACCTGCTCGATGGCCCGCGCCCATTCTGAGGATAGTGCGGATTCGCAGTTCTTCATCATGTTTGATGCTGCTCCTCACCTTGACGGCAAATATACCGTCTGGGGTCAGGTGATTGACGGCCTCGAACTTGTCGATGGAATCAAGAAGGGCAGCGTGTTGCGCAACGGCAATGTCGACACCCCTGATGCGATTCTCTCGCTGCGGGTTGCCAGTGATGTCGAACCCGCCGCATCGTGAGGAAAGCATGAGCAAGCTGCTTCGCCGTTTGGCCACTGCTGTGGCGTTGGTGCTGTCTGCCTCTTCGGGCGCGGCCCTTGCTGCGGCGCCAGAGGATACCCTGTTGCTCGATCTCGCCACCGGTCGGGTGACGATCGATCTGCGGCCGGATCTGGCGCCGAATCATATCGCCCGAATCAAGGAACTGGTACGCAAGGGCTTTTATGATGGCACGCCGTTTCACCGGGTGATCCCCGGCTTCATGGCGCAGGGCGGCGACCCGAGCGGAACCGGGACCGGAGGATCTGGCGTCAAACTGAAAGCTGAGTTCTCTGGCGAGCCCTTCGTGCGGGGTGTGGTGGGGATGGCCCGCTCGAACAGCCCGGACAGTGCGGATTCGCAGTTTTTCATCATGACCGGCTCGTCGCCGAGTCTGAACGGTCGTTATACCGTGGTTGGCACGGTGGTTGACGGCATGGATCTGGTGGACCGGATCAAGCAGGGGCGTGGCGACGTCGATAATGGTGTGGTTTCCAACCCGGACAAGCTGGTTCGGGCCTCTTTACTCTCCGACGTCAAAAAATAAGGGGCCGGAGAAACGAAACTGTTGACGGATGGCGTTTCGCTTCATATGTTGAGCGCCCTTTCGGTGCGGGCCCGTAGCTCAGTTGGTAGAGCAAGCGACTTTTAATCGAGAGGTCCCGGGTTCGAGTCCCGGCGGGCCCACCAACAAAAACCCCGTAAGTCAACGACTTACGGGGTTTTTGCTGTCTGGGGCCGGGACGGGTGCTGGCCGTGGCTAGCAATATGGCTAGCAAAAGGCCTCCGTTCTGAATCGGGCGATTTTTCTCCGAATCGCGTGTTTTGACTCAAAGGATTGGTTAATTGAATTAACCATTAAAAAATATGGTTAATTGAAATTTGTGTGCTTAATTTTTAATTAATTAAAAAAGACCATTTAAAAAAACTGATCAAAATTTTTAAGAAAAAATTACGATGATAATTTTTATCTAACACTAAAATTATGTTAATAAAAAGAGTGATCCAGCATTTCGGGGAAATGACGGGGCTGCCGCCCCGATCCCCGCTTGGAGGCTGGCGCCTCCAAACCTCTGCTTTTTTTTAAAAAAGAAGGGGGTCCGGGGCATCGCCCCGGTCGGGTTCGGGCGGAAGCCCGAAAATTCATCCAGCCGCAGGACGGAGCGGTACGACATTGCTGGCGGGCACGTCATCTCCGACGATTTCGCTCAATCGTGCTGCCCAGGACTCAAGCGCCTGCCGTTTTTCCGAATCGTAGGCATAGCGATCATAAATCGCTGTCACTTCCTGCTCGGTGTGATTCAGGATTTTTGAGACCGTCAGTCGAGGCACGCCCATCCCGGTCATATGTGTCGCGGCGGTGCGGCGGAGATCATGGGGAGTGAAGTCGGCGCCGAGGACCGCCTGGTTGCGTGCGACCGCTCGGGCAATCGCCGCCGGATCACACGGGCCCTCGCCCCGGGGCGATTTGAACACATATTCATTCAGGGGACAGGTTTGCCCTTTGGAAACGATCTCTGCCGCCTGATCGATCAGCGACAGCGCCAGATCGGACAAGGGAACCCGATGAACCCGGCCGTTTTTGGCCACCTCAGCCGGAATCGTCCAGATTTTTTCAGCCCGATCGATATCAGCCCAGCGCATCAACACCACTTCGCCCTTGCGCTGGGCGGTAATCAAAATCATCTGGATAATCAGCCGGACAATCGGTTTGATCGGCAGAGATTCATCCTGGAACGCACGCCAGAACGTCTTGATCTCATCGGCGGACAACACCCGGTCCTTCTTCTTTTCAGGAGCCGGCGCCTTGACCCGAAAACAGGGGTTAACGTCGAGAATGGCCCGCTCGATCGCCCAATTAAACATCCGGCTGATCAAAGCCAGGGTCCGGTTGGCCTGAATCGGAGCGCCGCGATTGGCAATCTCATCGAGCAGATCGAGGACATCACGCCGGGTGATCTCCTTCGCCTTGCGCTTGCCCCAGGCCGGAATCACATCGTAATCCAGGGCCCGCCGGTCAGCCGTCCAACTGCGTTTGCGTATTTTTGCCCAGCGTTCAATGTATTCGTCAGCAAGCTGGGCGATCGTCGGCGATTCCCGTTCCTCTTTTTTTTTCTGAACCGCACTGGCTCCGGGATCTTCGCCCTGTTCGACCGTTTCGAACGCCGTGGCGTAGGCCTTGCGCGCCGCCGACAAGGTCATCGTGGGAAAGGCGCCCAACGTCATCATTCGCGCTTTTCCGTCGAAACGATACATGAACACCCAGGATTTCCGTCCTTGGGGCGAGACCCGCAGGCCAAAGCCGGGGCTCCCCTCGCCCCATTCGATATAACGTTCCTCACGCGGTTTGAGAGCCCGAATGGCTGCATCGGTGAATTTCATCTGTTCGCCCTGGCTGATGGTCTTGGCTAGCCGCCGTCATCGGATGGCACAGACAATCCAGACCGGATCATCTCGAACCAAATCCTTGATTCTAATATGCTAGCTTTTCGGGCGATCCCCTGCAAGGAGAGGTCTGACGTCCTTTTTTCTCAAGAGGTCCCGGCCAACAACCGGTCCGACGGGGTGGCGAGGCGGAAACCCTGGAACAGATCAGCGCCGGCATCGTACGCGAGCTGATATTGCTCCTCGGTTTCGATCCCTTCGCACACCACTTCGGCGCCAAGTTCATGAATGATCTGGATCAGGCGGGGCAGCACCCGGCGGGCCAACGGGTTGATCGTCGCCTGAACGATCAGGGTCCGGTCGAGTTTGACCACATCCGGCGCCAGGATCCACAACCGGTCGAAATTCGAATGGCGAGCGCCAAAATCATCGATCGCGATTCGCACCCCGCGTTGACGATATCCCTGCACCGCCGCTTCCAGCCGCGACAGATCGTCAATCCGGTCTTCGACAATTTCCAGCACGATCCGGGCCGGGTCGAGCTGGTGATAGGAGATCAGGCTGCCGATAAAGCTGCCATGGTCTCCCTGGATTAGACCAAGCAAATGGGCGCCATTGACATTAAGAAATAAAGTATCCGTCCCATCAGACTGACGTAAAAAATTGAGAACATGCAAGAGCCGGCATAGCCGATCGAATTCGACGGCATGCCCCTGACGGTTGAGGCGGGCAAAGGCTTCCTGGGGGGCCAGGGGGGTTCCGTCACTTTCCACCACCCGTAGCAAGGCTTCATGGGCGCTGGTGGTCAGGCTGTCGCGGCGAAATAAGGGTTGAAATGCGGTGCTGAGGGTCAGGCCGGCGAAGCGGGTAATGATCCGGTGCCCATCATCGAGGAACACCGGAGAGACGGCTTTCCCATAGCCGCTAAATAATCTCGTCTGGTGCATAACCATCCCCTTTTGTTCTTGTTGTGATCTGGTTACGATCTCTTAAGGGTGATCCTCAGCAAAGCGGCAAGGGCGGCGGCGACAGAGCCTTCCTCCAGCCGTTTGAGCCCAATCACCCCGCCGAGAATCAGGCCGGCCAGGGCAATCGGGGCCGCCAGGGCCAGGGTTGACAGGCCGCTGACTCCCTGGCCGATCGTGCAGCCCATCGCCAGCACGCCGCCAACGCCCATCAAAACCGCGCCGGAGAGATGGTGGAGGAAATCGCCGCGATCGGTGAAGGTCTCAAGCTGAAATTGGCGGCGGAACAAAGCGATCGTGAACGCCCCGACAATCACTCCGGCCACCGAGGCCACGCCAAACGAGATCGTCGCGCCGGTGGCGTTCATCAGATAGAGCAAAGCGGCACCGATTGGCGCGACGAAGGAAAGCGAAACCAGGGGCGTGGGGTCAAACGGATCGGCCCCGAGGATGCCAGTAATTGCCCAGCCGAGGGAAACCAGAGCGCCAATGGCCAGACCGCTGCCGAGATCGGCCGGCGAACGGCGAAAATCAGCATCTTTCAGGCACCAGAACGCCAATCCCCCCGCGATCACGACGACGGCGAGCCCGTGTGCGGCACCGGAGGTCAGGCCCAATTGTTCCAGCACGGCCGGGAAACTCGGCTGTCTCAGGCCCGGGAGGGGAATGGCTCCCCATTGCGTAAAAGCCTGACGCAAGGGAGCCAGAACACCTTTTAAGGTGGCCATTGCGGTGATGCCGGTGACCAGCAGCACCACCAGAGCCTTGAGATTGCCCCCGCCCAGCCGAACCAGGGTTTTTGCGCCACATCCTCCGGTCAAGGTCATGCCGAAGCCGAAGGCCAGTCCGCCGAGCAAGGCCCCGGCCAGCGGCAGAGTGGGGGACGTCAGATAGAAGGACTGGCTCAGATCGATCCATCCCATCGCCTGCAACGCCTGGGTACTGACCAAAGCCACCGCGATTGACAGCATCCAGGCCCGCAAACGCCGCCGGTCGCCGATCAGGACCAGATCGGACAGGGCGCCCATGGCGCAGAAGCCAGTGGCTTGGGTGATAGCGCCGAACAGAAATCCGGCGGCGAAGGCGGCTGTTCCAACGATCGAGGTCTGGGCACCATCGGGCACGGGCTAAAAACTCCTAAAAAATACTAGATTTATATATTTAGTGTGCTTACCTTACAGGACGCAGCTTGACCCGCCAACCGTTATCACCCCCTCCGATTGACCCATGTCAAAAATCGTCGTTGATGTCACCGGGCTGCATTGCCCGCTCCCCGTTCTCCACACGCGCAAGGCCCTACAAACCCTCGCTCCCGGGGCGATTCTGGAAATTCACGCCACCGATTCCGCTTCGGTGCGCGATATTTCGCTGTATTGCCGCAACAACGGGATCGATTTACTGACTCAACGCGAAGAAAATGGGGTCTATATCTTCGAATTGAGCAAGGGCGACGAGAAATGAGCGCGGGATCACTCCGGCGCCGAACCCTTCTGCTTGGATTGGCCGGGTTGCCGTTGCTGGCTAACACCACCGCCGCTGCGGCCGCGCCGCCAATTTCGCCCGCCTTGGCTGAGGCTCTAGGCGCCGTCGGGGTGGTGCCGGGACAGATCCTTTGGTCTTCCCCCTTGACTCTGATCGCCCCGGAAAATGCCGAAGACAGTACGGCGGTTCCGGTCACTCTCCGCCTCCCGGAGGGGAATCGTCCGGCCGTCCTGCATCTGTTCGCCCCGGGAAACCGCAAGGTCTGGCTGGCCAGCTTCACCCCACAATCGAACCTGATCCGGCCGGAATGGCGGCTGCGAATCCGGGTTGGTAAGTCGCAGACCCTGGTGGCGGTCGCCCGCCTGAGCGATGGCCGGGTGGTCGGGGCGGCGGCTGAAATCCAGGTGACCGCCGGCGGCGGCTGTCGGAGCTGATGCCATGGCCGATATCCGGATCCGTCTACCCCCCACGATCCATTCCGGCGAGTCGGTGGAAGTTACCACTCTGGCGTTGGCGCCGCCGCTAGCGGAAGGCGAAAGCGAATTCGACGCCGCTGGACTTCCAATCCCGTATTACGTCGCCTTTGAGGCTGAATTCGACGGCCATCCGTTATTCAGCAGCCTGCTTGGCCCCGGGGTGTCGCGCAACGTGATGGTGAGCTTCTTTTTCGGGCCAGATCGCTCCGGGCTCCTGACCTTGCGCTGGCGGCGCCGAGAGGGCGGGAGTGAAAGTCGCGAGGTTCCGGTGGTGGTGTCGTGAAGTCGAAAATATTGCATAAAGATATAAATCTGGCATTTTATTAGAGTAATTACATGAGGTTATCATGCGCCACTTTATCATTCTTGCCGCACTCGTCGGACTGGCCGTCTCTTCTGGCTCTGCTTTCGCGACCGATTTGCCCGCAGCGGCAGCGGTCTGTGCCAATTGCCACGGAATCGAAGGGCGCCGCGAGGGTCCGATTCCGGCGATTGCCGGCAAGCCCGCCCTGCTGCTCGCCAGCAAGCTGCGGGATTTCAAGGCGAACAAAGTCGCCAATGCCACCGTGATGCCCCGCCTGGTCAAGGGCCTGACCGAGGCTGAAATCGATCAGGTCGCCGCCTATTTCTCTGCCCTTCGTTAAGGAAGGTTGCTGATGTCCCGCTATGATCGTCGTTCCTTTCTCACCCTGGCCGGTGCGGCCGGTCTGTCTTCCCTGGTGGGGGGCTGCGCCTCCGGGCCGGAGGGACGGGGTCCCCGGGTGCTTGTGGTCGGAGGCGGTTTTGGCGGGGCCACAGCCGCGCATTATCTGCGCCGGTTTGACCCAAACCTCCGGGTAACCCTGATCGAGCGGCAATCCAGTGTTTTGACCTGCCCGTTCAGCAATCTGGTTGTTGCCGGTTTGCGTGATCTTGAGCAGAACCGCTTCGGCTTTGACGGTCTACGCGCCCAGGGAATCGAGGTGATCCAGGCCGACGTCACCGCCATCGACCCGGCGGCGCGGCAGGTTTGGCTGGGGGAGAGCTCCCGGCTGGACTATGACCGGCTGGTGCTGGCGCCCGGGATCGATATCGCTTGGGACAAGCTGCCTGGATATGATTCGGCGGCGGCTGAACAGGTGCCCCATGCCTGGAAGGCCGGGCCGCAAACCCTGCTGCTGCGCCGCCAGTTGGAGGCGCTCGACGACGGGGGACTCGTGGTGCTGACGATTCCTGCCAATCCCTATCGCTGCCCGCCCGGCCCTTATGAACGGGCCAGCCTGATCGCGCATTATCTCAAGACCCACAAGCCCCGCTCGAAACTGCTGTTGCTCGACGGCAAGGATAGTTTTTCCAAGCAGGGGCTGTTTCTGGAGGGATGGCAGGCGCTTTATCCCGGCCTGATCGAATGGGTTCCCGCCGGCAAGGATGGCAAGGTTGCCCGGATCGACGCCGCAACCCGGACGGTCGAGACCGAATTCGGCACCCGCCACCACGCCGCCGTCCTGAATGTGATTCCGCCGCAGACGGCGGGCACCCTCGCGATCAAAACCGGGCTGACGGATGCGTCCGGCTGGGTTCCAGTGATGCCTCGGACCTTTCAATCGGTCAAGGCCCCGGAGATTTACGTCATCGGCGACGCCACCATTGCCACGCCACAGCCGAAATCGGGCTTTACCGCCAATGCTCAGGCCAAGGTGGCGGCCGCCGCCCTGGTGGCATCGCTGCGGGGGCTCGAACCACCCGATCCGTTATGGATGAACACCTGCTACAGCCTGCTGGCCCCGGATTGGGCAATCACGGTGGCCGGAGTCTACCGGGTGATCGACGGCAAACTGGCGGAAGTCCCCGGCTCTGGCGGGGTCAGCCCCAAGGCAGCCCCGGCGACGTTCCGGGCGCTGGAAGCGACCTACGCCAGCAGTTGGTACGCCAACATCACCCAGGACGTCTGGGGATAAGCAGGCTTATCCCCCCAGCCGGGTCAGAATGCCGATGTCGCGTTCGATCGTCCGCAGGGTCACGGCGCGGTCACGGATCAGATCGGCCAGGGCGGAGAGAACCTGCTCGATCGCGGCGGTATGGTGATGGACATCCTGCAAGCCGTTGGCCATCCCCTGAAACCGGTCCTGAGCCTGAGAAAAGCGGACCCGAGTATTTTCAATATCGCTGCCCAGACTGGATAAGGTGCCTTCGATCCCGGAAATCGCGCTCTGAGTCCGGGCCAGGGTGCTTTTGGTATTGTGGGCAAGGTGTTTGACTTCCCCGGCCACCACCGCGAATCCTTTGCCGATTTCCCCGGCGCGGGCGGCCTCGATCGTCGCATTCAACGCCAGCAGGTTGGTCTGGCTGGCGATGCCGTCGATGGTCGAGAGAATCTCCCGCAGACCGTTGACCGACTGCCCGAGCTGGGCGAACTGGCGCAACAGGGCATCGGCGTCGGAACGGTCGTTTTTGACCTCCGCATTTTCGGTGATGACGTGTTGCACGCTGTGAATGGTGTTGCGGACTTGGTTACTCTGCTCGACCGCCTGTTCGATCCGTTCCCGCAGCGTGGCGCCGCTGGAAAAATGGTCAATCAGGCGGGTAATGATCCGCGACCGTAATTGGTTGAGGATCGACAGCCGGCTCAGACGGGTCCGGGTGAAATACTCGCAGAAACGGGCATAGTGAATCGGGAAACGTTCCAGGAACGGATCGGGAAAGGTTCCGGGCGGCTGGTTGAAAAAGAACAGCGCCGTCAGAGTCTGGTTGACGTTGATACCAAACAGCTCGCCGAAGGTGGAGAATCCGCCGACCGGAATCTGATATAGGCCGTCGAACCGGGCCAGATGCTGGGCATTATTGAGTCGGCGCAGGATACAATCATTGACGATGCCGCCGACGGGGGGTGGTTTGTTCTGGAAGAACTGGTCCAGATCACGCCGGGTCTGTTCGAGCATATCCGTGGCTTCGAGCAGGAGCAGTTCATCGCCGGGATTAATGTCGCAGAAGAACGAAACGTGACCGCGATCAAGGTCGATCGACGCCACCGACCGGACGAACAATTCGCCATCGAGTTCGATGCCGAAGGTGTGTCCCTGGAGTTGCTCGGCGATCCGGGCCGGGGGCACGCCGAGCATTTCGGAGAGGACTTCCAGAATCGGGATCACCTGTCCGCTATCGAGATCGATGGCGGCGGTGACGATCCGGTGATCGGAATCCGCTTCGGCCACCACCAGGGAGCGGCCACTTTTGCGGAAGTTCTGGCTTTTCATCACCCCATAACTGACCCCGGGCGCCAGTTTGACGAAAACCATCACCGCGTGATTTTCGACGGTGCGGGTTCCGTCATGGATCTGGGTCTGGCGGAAATCAAATTTGCCCCCGGCCGAGCCGCCGATGAACAGGCAGGGGAAGCGGCCACTCCGGTAGATCGCCTCCATCACATAATTTTCGCAGGAGGACAGGCCGTCGATCAGGGTCAGGGCGAAACAGCTTCGCGGGTCAAGCTGGAAGGGAGGGACGGCCCGGGAGAGGGACTCGACGATGCGGGTAATCCGCTCCTCGCGTCCGAGCGGGGCGGCTCCCTTGCCGCGAATATCGTCATTCGGCAAGGCCACGGCGCGGATACAGACTTCAGCCAGCAGGGCCGGGGAGAAGATCTGGACCACCAGGCTGGACCAGGAGGGTCCGGTGGGGCAATAGAACGGACCCTGATCTTTTTTATCGCCCCTGGCGCAGAGTTCGCCGGCGGTACTGACCGCCACCACCGGGATGGATCCGGCTAGGCGGTGCAGGGAGCGCACCACGCTCTCGAAATCAAGGTGGGGGGAGAGGAAGGCCAGCACCAAAGCGGCGGGCTTATCATCGAACTGGAACGAGGCCGGGTCCAGTTCGCGCAGGTTGGCATCGCTGGGAATCACCCGCATCAACGGGGCGCTCGGCAGGCTTGGGGAGGGGGGCAACGGAGGAGGTTCGACCGCGCGCGGGGGAAGGGCAGGGGGACGAGCGCGCAGGAACATCAGAACCCTCCTTTGGTCGTGGGATCCTACAGCTTGACGGGTATATGTGTTGGCGATCCGATAATTTCACCCTCTAGGTGAAAGTTTCGCTCACGCGAGAGGCGGGCTCCCGCCCGCACCCGGCCGGGGCGGAGCCCCGGACCCCATCAGCGTTGATCGAATCGGAGTTCGATTCGGCGGTTCCGACTGTAAGCGGATTCGGTATCGGCGGTTTCGATTGGCTGGAACTCGCCAAAGCCGGCGGCGGCAAGGCGGTCGCTTGGGATTCCGGCGGCGACCAGGGCGCGTAGGACTGTGATGGCCCGGGCGGTGGAGAGTTCCCAATTGGAGGGGTAGCGCGGCGAGGTGATCGGACGGCGATCGGTATGGCCATCGATTCGCAGCACCCAATTCACTCCCGGCGGAATTTCGCGGATGATGTCTTTCAGGGTGGCGGCAAAGCGGCGCAGATCTTCCGCCCCCTCGGGTTGCAGTTCGGCCGAGGCGGTGGGGAACAGCAATTCCGACTGAAACACAAAGCGGTCGCCTTCGATCCGGATTCCCGGGCGGTTACCCAGCACTTTGCGCAAGCGTCCAAAGAATTCCGAGCGATATTTCTGGAGATCTTCGACCTTGCTGGCGAGGGCCACATTCAGCCGCTTGCCCAAATCGGCAATCTGGACTTTTTGAGCCTTATCTTGTGCTTCGGAAGCGTCGAGAGCGGCCAGGACTCGGGCCAGTTCCTGCCGGGTGGCTTCCAGTTGGCGGTTCAGTTGGGCAAGTTGGGCATTGGCTTCGGCCGACAATTTGCGTTCGCTCGTCAGATCCTGATCGCTGAGGGCCAGACGTCCCTCTAGCTCCTGTCGGGCGGTAGCGGCGGCGGCCAGATCCTGCTCCAATCCGCTGGCCCGGGCTTCGAGACGGGCGGTTTCCGCTTTGCTGGCCGCCAGTTCGGCCGCGAGGCGGGACAGATCGGCTTTCAGGACGGCATTGTCGGCGATTTGCAGATTGAGCCGTTCGGCCAGGGCGGAGAGTTCGGTGCCGAGGCGGTCGAGTGCCTTTTGCTGGCCGGAAAGGGTCTGGCCCAGGAAATATTGCGCCAGCACGAACACCATCAGGACAAACACCACCACCATTAACAGGGTGGCCAGCGCATCGACAAAACCGGGCCAGATATCGATCGAGCGGCGGGAGCGGCGGGAGAGGGGCATGGCGCGGCTCTCCGATCAGCGTTCGGGCGCCGCGTCTGCCAAAGCGGCAATCGTGCGGGCCAGCAGACGCAATTCGCCCCGGAATTCAGTGACCAGCTCCTGACGGCTGGCAACGGTTTCCTCGACCAGACGTTTCAAAGACCCATCCATTGCCCGGATATGGGAGCGGGTCGGATCATCCAGCCCACCATCCCGAGTCGAATTTTCGGCCAGCCGGGCCAGCAGGTTCCGGGTTTCAAGCTGGCCTTCCCCCAATTTCAGCAAGAGGGCCTGTTCCGCCCGCATATGGTCGTTGAGGACGGATAATTTGTCCGACAATTGGGTGATGGCCCCGGCGATTCCCCCGCGATTGTCTTCACTGCGCATGATCGCGCGCTGAACCTGATCCAGACTGTCGGCCGTCTGTTCGAGCAGGGCCTGGATATAGGCCGGAACCGAAGCGCCGCCTGTCTCATCGCTGGTCATTCTACCGCTGGCGCCGAGCTTGGTCTGTCCGGCCAGCCATTCTTCAAGGTCATTATAAAAGGCGTTCTGCGCTTGCCCGGCACTGAGATCGAGAAATCCCAGCGCCAGCGACCCCGCCAGACCGAACAGCGAGGTTGAGAAGGCCGTGCCCATTCCGCTGAGCGGCTGTCCCAGACCGGCTTTCAACCGTTCAAACGCTCCGGCTGGGTCGGTGCCTCCCCCTGCGGTCAGCGAGCCAATCACCTCGCCAATCGAACCGACGGTGCGGGAGAGCCCCCAGAAGGTGCCCAGCAGGCCGAGGAAGATCATCAGCCCAACCAGATAACGCGACAAATCGCGCTGTTCTTCCAGCCGTGCCGCGATCGAATCCAGGACTGACCGCAATGCCATGGCCGAGAGCGACATCCGATCGTGCCGTTCGCCCAACATCCGCGCCATTGGGGCCAGTAACCGCAATCGCCCTCCCGACAAAGACGGCTGCCCCCGCCGCCAGCTGTCGAGCCAGTCGATTTCCGGGGACAGCATCAGCACCTGACGGAAATTGAGGACGATGCCAATCAGCAGAACGCCGACCAGCAGACCATTCAGGGCAGGATTATGGGCGAAGGCGAGAACCAGACCCTCGCGCAGCATCACCGCCACGACCGCCACGGCGATCAGAAAAGCAATCATCCGATAAAGAAAGCGATTTGGTCGGATCATCGTGTCATCGCCCCCGCACGCATTACCGCAAAAGACACATTTGCCCATAAGGACAAATCATGGCCGTTCGATGGCTGCGATCTTAACGACGCAATAAGACCGTATCGACCCGGTCGGACGAACCGGACTCCACCTTATTTCCCAGAGCGCGCACTTCGATTCGAGTCGAGACAACGCCCATTTCAATCAGGAAGCGGCGCACTTCAAGCGCCCGCGAGAGCGACAAACGACGTGCCTTGCTGGCATTGGCTTCGTCACCCGCGGCATAAGCCTCGATTTGCAGCCAAGTCTGTTCGTCTCGCAGCATCCTTTGCCCGAGCTTTTCCAGGTCACCCCGAGCTTTATCCGACAAATTGGCGCTATCGAGGGCAAAAGCCAGCGTCAGACGATCGCCTCGATGGGCCGGCGGGAGCGGCGAAGGGAGGGACGTAATAACAGCCGGTTTGGGAGGTTCCGTTAACAACGCGGGTTTCACGGGCTCTGCTTTACTGGCAACAGCCGGGAGAGCCTTTTCTGCCGGTTTTGTCGCTTCAAACTTCACCGGTTCCGGCTTGACCGGTTCCACTTTGCTGGCAATGACCGGCGCAGGCTTCGCCGCTTCCATACGAGCCGGCTCGGCCGGTTTTACCGCTTCGACTTTCGCAGGCTCCGGTTTGACCGGTTCTGCCTTGCTGGCAACGACCGGTGCCGACTTCACCGGTTCCACGCGAGCCGGCTCTGCCGGTTTGACGGCTTCAACTTTCGCAGGCTCCGGTTTGACCGGTTCTGCCTTGCTGGCAACGACCGGTGCCGACTTCACCGGTTCCACGCGAGCCGGCTCTGCCGGTTTGACGGCTTCAACCTTCACCGGCTCCGGCTTAACCGGTTCTGCTTTGTTGGCAATGACCGGCGCAGGCTTCGCCGCTTCCATACGAGCCGGCTCGGCCGGTTTTACCGCTTCAACCTTCACCGGCTCCGGCTTAACCGGTTCTGCTTTGTTGGCAATGACCGGCGCAGGCTTCGCCATTTCCACGCGAGCGGGCTCCGCTGGTTTTACCGCTTCAACCTTCGCAGGTTCCGGCTTAATCGGTTCCGTTTTGCTGGTAACGGCTGGCGCAGGCTTTACCGGCTCTGTAATCCGGGGCGGAGACGGAACAAGAGCTTTCGGCCTCGCGATCGCCGGAGCTGCAACAGGCTTGGCCTTAACGACCTTGGTTTTTTTGGTCGGTTTTTTGGCGGGGGGATCAATCGGACGCAGAGGACGGTGAACCGCCGCCCGGCTGACTGACGCCGGGCGGATTTCCTCTTGAAGCACAGGGAGGGGAGTGGTCAGCGGTAGAGTTTGCGGCCCGGCCCGGAAATAGAGGTCGGGCAGAGTGGGCTCACGGCCCAGATGATCCAGAACCTTGGAATTGACGACGACGCCGGCTTGAGACGGCCCTCCGATGACGACCTGGGCTTCGGCTGGAGCGATGGCGGTGGTGAGCACGAGGCTCCCCGCCACCCAAATCACCCGCCACCCCTCTCCGTTCATCGGTTCCGCTCTCCCGAGGGTGCCCGTTCCGCAACACTTTGGGGCAAGAGTATCCCAAGCCCCGTTCGACCACAAGCAACCGACCCTAGATTAAAAATCGTCTTTTACGCGTTAGCCGCCCGCAAAAGACGCAGGAGCGGCACATGGAGATGATCATTGCCGGCGATGATCTGGCCGTTTTCGAACATCCGGTTTCCGCCCTGATAATCGGTGACATAGCCCCCGGCTTCGCGCACCAGCACGATACCAGCGGCGATATCCCACGGCTTGATTCCGCATTCCCAATAGGCGTCGCACCGACCGGCGGCGACATAAGCGAGATCGAGAGCGGCCGAGCCGAAGCGACGAACGCCGGCAACGTTCTTCATCACCGCGCCCAGTTCGCGCAGGAAGGATTCATGGCCGTCGCGACCGTGGAACGGGATGCCGGTGGCGAGAACGGCGTCTTCCATCTTGCGCCGGGCCGAGACCCGCAGGCGACGTTCGTTCAGGAAGGCACCGGCGCCTTTTTCGGCGTGGTACATCTCGTCGCCCAGCGGCTGGTAGACCACCCCGGCGATCAGCTCCCCGTCGCGTTCCAGCGCGATCGAGATGCCGAAATTGGGAATACCGTGCAGGAAATTCGTAGTGCCATCGATCGGATCGATGATCCAGCGGTGACTCTTGTCCTCACCACCGATTTCGCCTTCTTCTTCGAGCAGGAAGCCATAGCCGGGGCGGGCTTTTTTGAGTTCCTGACGGAGGGTTTTTTCGACCTTGAGATCGGCCGAACTGACGAAATCGGACGGCCCCTTGCGCGACACCTGGAGGTTTTCGACCTCGCCAAAATCGCGCAACAGCGACCGCGCCGCCTTACGCGCGGCGCCCATCATCACGTTGAGCAGGGCGGAACGAACCATCACGGCGGGGGGTATCCTTCGTGTCTTGAGCGAAGCGGAGCGCGATTGGCGCCCGAAAAAGCGGAAGGCGGAGGTCCGGCCGGGCCGGCTCCGCCTCGATTGCTTCCGCCGCCGCCCTCGGGGGCACGGCGGAGGCGACCCGGGCTTTAGCCCTTGAACCGCTCGACGTAGGTGCAATCGGCAGTCGAAACAATGATCTTTTCCCCGGCGGCCAGGAACGGCGGAACCAGGATCTTGAGACCATTTTCAAGCTTGGCCGGCTTGTAGGAGGAGGAGGCGGTCTGGCCCTTGACCACAGGGTCAGCCTCGACCACGGTCATCACCACCTTTTCCGGCAGGGTGACCGACACCGGGCTGCCTTCGACGAAATCGATGGTCACGGCCATGCCATCCTGCAGGAAGGCAGCAGTTTCGCCGAGAAGGGCAACCGGAACGGAGAATTGTTCGTAGTTTTCCTGTTCCATGAAGGTCAGATGCTCGGCATCGCCGAACAGGAAGGTGCAGTCCTTTTCCTCGACCGAACACTTCTCGACCGTATCGGCGGTACGCCAACGCTCGTTGGTCTTGGTGCCGGTCCGCAGATCGCGCATTTCGACGGCGATGAAGGCGCCCCCCTTGCCGGGCTGAATGATCTGGATGTTCAGCACCGAATATTGGCGGCCGTTATGTTCAAGAATGTTGCCGGGGCGAATCAGGTTGGCATTGATCTTCATGGTCGGTCCAAGGGGCTGGGAAATCAGCGGCGGACCCTAACAGTTCAGGCTGAGGAAGGCAACCGCGTCGCCGGATTATGTCGGGCTGCCGCCCGAACCCGCCTGGGGCGACGCCCCAGACCCCCCTCTTTTTCTTGACCCCGTTTCTGACCCGGGCCGATATGGGGCCGTGATCAGGGGAGACTGAGGGGACAATGGCCAGGTCAATCTTATGTGTGGTCGGAGCGCGGCCTAATTTCATGAAAATCGGGCCCGTGATGACCGCGCTGGTGCGTCAGGGCATGGCGGCGCCGCTGGTGCACACCGGCCAGCATTACGACGAGACGATGAACGATCGCTTTTTCATCGATCTCGGCTTGCCGCGTCCTGACGTCAATCTCGATGTGGGCTCGGCCAGCCATGCCGTGCAGACCGCCGAAATCATGCGCCGGTTTGAGCCGGTTTTGGACCAATATGCGCCGACGGCAGTTTTGGTGGTGGGGGATGTCAATTCTACCATTGCTTGCGCTTTGGTGGCGGTTAAAAAAGGCATCAAAGTCATTCATGTCGAGGCTGGGTTACGCAGCGGCGACCGCACCATGCCCGAGGAAATCAACCGACTGCTGACCGACCAGATTTCCGACTGGCTGTTCACCACCGAGCGCGAGGCCGGCGACAATCTGGCCCGTGAGGGGATCGCTTCTGACCGGGTGGTGTTTGTCGGCAATGTGATGATTGACACCTTGCTGGCTCAGCGCAGCCGGGCGGTCCCGGCGGCCGTGACTTTGGCCGGGCGAGGCTGTTCCGCTCCGCATGCGCTGGTGACCTTACACCGGCCTTCGAATGTCGATTGTCCCGAGACTCTGGCCCGGCTGGTTGGGGCATTGAGCGAGATGGCCGGATTGCTGCCGGTGGTCTTTCCGGTTCATCCCCGGACCCGGGCGCGTCTCGAAGCGACGGGTCTGACCAGCCGGTTGGAGCAGGCCGGGGTCATCCTGCTCCCGCCGCAAGGGTATTTGCAGATGCTTGGACTGATGGCTGAAGCGAAAATGGTGGTGACGGATTCTGGCGGGATTCAGGAAGAAACCACCGCTCTTGGCGTGCCCTGTCTGACGGCACGCGACAATACCGAGCGTCCGATCACCCTGACTCAGGGCACCAACACCTTGGTCGGCCATGATCCGGCGGTGATTCTGGCCGCCTGTCGCGATGTGCTGACGACCGGAGGGAAAGCCGGTCGTCAGCCTGAATTATGGGACGGTCAGGCGGGGGAGCGAATTGCCGCCACCCTTGCCGCCCGTTTGTAGTCGGTTAGTGCGCGGATTCGGCCCGAATCAGGGTCGAAACCGGGACCAGCACCACGCCCCGTCCCGGCAGGCCTGCCATCCAACTGGTTAAGGCCGCCATGGTCGTGTCGTGCGGATGACCGATGGCGATGGCAAAGCCGGTCCGGCGGGCGCGGGCTTCAGCCTTCGCCAACTGGGCCTGGATCAAAGCGACATTCTGCTCATTGTCGATGAAGATGTCGCGGGCAACGACGGGAACGCCATATTGGCGGGCGATCTGAGCCCCAACACTGCGCTCGGTGGTCATCGAATCGACGAAGGCAAGGCCGCGCTGGTGCAATTCCGCCATCACCACCGCCATTCCGGCCGGATCCGCCGTGAATCGGCTGCCCATGTGGTTATTGATCCCGATATAGCCATCAAAGCGCGACAAGGCCCAGGTGAGCCGGCGGCGGATTTCTTCGGCACTCTGTCCGGGGATCAGCACTTCCGGGCCGGCATCGATCGTTGCGGACATCGGCTGCATCGGGACATGGACCATTAATTCATGGCCGTGCCGCCGGGCTTCGC